>Ga0255048_10002643_pt1 | contig 11300 bp, 14 predicted proteins | sample JV7_2_2_MG_FD_183619 | JGI IMG/M metagenome (GOLD analysis project Ga0255048, IMG submission 183619) | Seawater microbial communities from Jervis Inlet, British Columbia, Canada - JV7_2_2 | ecosystem: Environmental > Aquatic > Marine > Inlet | place: Canada: British Columbia | collected 2016-10-06
CCCATGTCGCCGCCAAGATCGCCACCCATGTCGCCTCCAAGATCGCCACCCATGTCGCCACCCATGTCGCCACCGAGGTCACCGCCCAGAGCTTCTTCAGCGCCCTGCTCAGTAACTGCTTCGAGAGCTTGTTGATATTTTCGATCATGGAACGTCTCTCGCTGGTTGCGAAGGTACTCGTCATCAGACAGTCCAAGAATATTCTGAGCAACCCAGCGTTTGCTGTAGGTACCTTCTGGAATCGCGTTGGCCGTATCAAACTTAGTCCGGAGATATTCCAACTGCTGTAACTCAGCGAGCCGTGAAGGATTGTTTAATGTAAGATCGAAACTAAGAAGATCTTCGCCGCGGAAGCCTAAAGTATAAAGGTGAACCACTGCAATCTTCTCCAGCTCACTAATAATCGAGCGCTGGAGGCGCTGGATGGTTCGGGAGAACCGAATGTCTTTCTGAGCAAGTGTAGTCTTGTCTTCAGAGTCGCCCTCTAGATTGGTAAGATACGATTGAGGGATTTTGATTGCTGCGAACATCTTGTCCCGCATATACTTAACATCCTCAATATCATCTAGCGACTTGGCGCCGGGGAGTGAAACAATATCAGAACCAACTCCGCCGCGCATTGGAATGAAATAGTCCTCTTCAAGAGAAAGAGGGTTATATCGGAGGTCGACGCGGCCGGTTTTGGCGTCCACAAGCTGATTACGCTTCATTTCAGTTTTAACTTTCTCCATATACTGGGCTACCTCTTGAGGAGGAATGTTCCCTACATCAATCTTGAAGACGCGTCGTTCTGGGGCCCGGACAACGCGGTAGGCAATCATGGCGTCTTCGAGTAATACAACCTGACGCCAAATACGACGAGCTGGGTCAAGGACCGATGTGCCGTATGGAGCATGTCTATCATTACCTAAAATACGGAAATGTGCAACCTGCCAATTCTCGAAGGTCATTCCAGCACCATTCCACTGATACTGGACATAGTTGGGGTTGGAGGAGTCCTGGCCCTCAAGACGTTCGACCTCGTTATTTGGAAGCCCGATAACAGAGGTCACTCCCATTTTCTCATCGATATCTAAATATAAAAAGAAATCTCCATATTTGACCATTGACCTGGCCCACCCAAATGCATTGAAATCCAGATTCAAAACCTCATAAAACAATGAGTTAAGAATGGTTTTGATTTCCAAATTTAAACACTTAATATTAAGCATCTTATCATATTCATTTGAGGTGGTCATCTCGTCCGCATAGATATCCAAAGCTGATGCAATCTCCGGCATATATTCCATTTGTTCAAAGTCGGTATAACGTTCTGCTCGGTTCTGGTTCCGGAAGGCGGCCGAAGTAAACAAATTATAGTTCTGCGACATGTTATTGTCGGCGCGTTTGAATTCCTGTCCACTCATTGAACGGAATCGATAACGATACTTATCTAGATTACCACGTTGCTCTTGACGAGCCTGTTGGGCCTGGAAATTAACAATGGGCCCTGAAAGCAGTCTGGTAAGACGCTTGAATAGGGGAGATGCATTGTTTCTAGTGTTACGTGTGTTCTGGGCCATAATTTATCCTTTTAGTAGAGCGAAATATTCATGATTATGTTTTTCCGCTTCCGAGTTTCTTTGAGATTCCGCTGACTTCTTGTGACCATGCATCCCGTTGATGGTGGTAGAGATCTGAGTTTTAGACGTAGAGATAGCTGACAAAAACTCTTTGCTGTATTCCACGCCTTTCTGGCCTTCTATAATCACCGTGTCCCTCACCCAACATCCTATAGCAAATGACATAACCAAATCGTCGTTATAACTTCTCATTGCTTGAGGTCTTCCTGACTTCCAAATAAAAGTTTTCATTTCAGAAAGCAAACGATTCGAGTTAATTTTAATTAGTTTATTCCTCATAAACTCTTCCATCTTAGCTACAATCAGCGGTCTCGTCTTCGAAGAGGTGGTGAATCCTGGAATCACGTTAGACTGCCATTGTGCGCTTATAGGATCCACATAGGCATGACTTCCCTTAGCGGAGTAATATAGATTAGAATACCCTGTATCTTGCAACTTTTTAAGTACTGCGAAGCCAATATTATTGTTTTCTATCACTAACATAGGATTACCGTACTCACCGCAAACATTGGCCAAGATATCAGCAAAATCATCTGGGGTGGGTTTTCCTACATATTCTGCGACGACTTCCATACTTTCTAACTCAAAAACGTGAAATGCGCTATTGTCTTTACCATCGCCGCGGGCGACATCAGCCACCACCAAGTGAGTCTTCTCGGGGTCGTGCTTTTTCCAGATCCAATAATTTCGATCAAAACCGGTGCGATACTCGGGAGCAACTGCGCGCTCTAAATACCACTGAATATCATCGGGGTGCACCACAGTCTCTCCTGAAACATTGAAGTTACATTCAAGCTCTTGGGCAATCTGTCGTTTGGACATGTTCTTGGTTTCTTTTTCAAACCAATTTTTATTTCGATCAGGATGGACGTCCCACATCAAAGTGGTCATATGAAAAGCATTGGTGCCAGCTTCGGCCTCAACGCAGTTCTGATGGAACCAGTTGCCAACGCCGTTGGGAGTAGAGAGCGCTATGCATCGACCACCAGTAGAGAGAGTGGGATAGAGTGCGGTCCAGAGTTCGCCAAGTTTTTCAACGTGCGCGGCCTCGTCAATTACTAATAAGGATAGAGCTTCTGATCGGCCGGCGTCGCCGGAAGTGGAAGAACCTTTTATTTGAGACCCATTCTTTAGTTCGAAAGATGTACGGTTATCTATCTCAATATCTGATATTCTCATCCATGCCGGCAGATTCTTGATGATTGCTTTTACTTTTTTTACCAAGTTGGTGGCTGTTTGCAATTTTGTTGCGACCACTAGAATGTTCTTATCGCGATGAAAAAGCATAAGCCATGCGATATAAGCTGCCGAGATTGTAGATATCCCGAGTTGCCGAGCTTTTAGAATAATATTGAAACGATAATCGTTAAAGTCTTTCAGCAGTTCTTGCTGATAATCATAGGCTTGGAATGGAATAAGGCCTCGTTGGGGGTGAGAGATCCGGCAATAATTTATGGTAAAATAAACCGGGTCTTTGCCGGCCTTTACTACTTCTCTTAGAATCTCTTTCTTTGTGAGAGTATTCCCCATAACATTTCTTACTTACCTTTGCGAGTATCGTTCTTGGGACGTCCCTTGGGTCCTAAAGATAACCAGTCCCGGACGGCCTTATCCAGCCGATCCTCGTCTGAGCCGCTCTCAATGTCTATAACATCAGTAAGGCCGCCGATACGATAATCACAGTGTGCTTGCACATCGGTACGATAGTTAGAAATACGTTGAACCAGAATCTGAGATTCTCCCTCTTTTTTGAGTGTAAGAGTGTCTTTGGTAATAGCCTTATATTCTTTCTTTAGAAATTTAACAATCTCAGCAATCTGCCTTTCTATATCATTTTCAAAACCGTTGTCTTTGACATCTTTGATTCTCACTTCTGCCTGGTACGTCACACGGAGAATGGGGCCATGAAATTTAACACCGAAACCGTCCATGACGCGTCGATCATTAATAAAGTGTCCATCCTGGCGCTTGAGGCCAGCGTCTCGAGCTTTTCCGTCAGCTTGAAGGTCAGCAGAGTGAGCGCCATCCCATGCACCGTTGGCTGCTGCCTGTGCGATTCCTTGAATAATTTCTAATACTGTTGCCATCTTATTCTTCCTTATTAGGTCTCCAACCATCGATCCATCGTTCTTCTCTTCCGTCTATGTACCGAGTAAAACATTTAAAGCAAGCTTCAAACTTATTCATGTACAAATCATCACGTGGATGAAAAGAATACTTTTCACAAACAGGACAAGTCCTATTTTGGTCTCTACTAAGTAGTTTTTGATTTATGAAAAATCCGTCTTGTTCAACATTGTCTTGGGTTTCGTCTTGAGACTGAAACTTGCGGCGTGCTTCCTGAGATTGTGCAATGTATTCTTTTTCTTTTTCGGCGTCCCACTCATGACGAGGATTAAGTGTGGCGGTATCCCCATACTTTTGTGAGATGGCTTTCTCTACTTTAGCGATATAGTTAGGGTCTTTGGACACTAGACAGTATGCGCATTCGATGCTATAGCTACTGCGCGCATTATAAATTGGGGCCATGCCTCTGTGGTAACATCCGTGTCTCCGGTACATGCGCCTCCAGCCTTTATATAATGAGTGCCACCATCGGCCGCGGCGCCTAGGTAATAAGTGGTTAGAGTTCCTGGGGTGAGACCCACCAGGGCCCAGGTTTGCACTAATACACACTCAGGCGTTGCGTTGGTTCTGAAAACCATCTTTTGATATCGCGTGCCTAGGGAAGTACCATCGGTGGCGGTACAGAGCCTCAGATAAATTCTATCATTTGCGGCGCCGGCATCCAAACTACACGTTACTTGAATTTCAACGCGGCCGCTAGCCGGCACCACAAACGTCAATCCAGAATTGGAATAAAAATCATTATTTGCGGAGGGATGCCAATCTTGAGCATTAGTGGGGGGTGCTGAAAGTGTCCAAGAGAAGGTCGTTGACGAAAATTCTTCCTCGGGAATAATCGTCTCTCCTATTATAAGACCGCCGACCTGTTCAAAATCCACATTCGCAGCGGCGTCGGTGGCCGTTGTCACCGCTGGTACCGACAGATCGGATACAACCAAAGAGGCTATTTTATGCAAATAAACCTGGAGGAATGCTAACAGACGATTCTTAGAGCCAACTTCTGGAATGCTCACTGTGTGACAATCTCCGTTGACAGTGCAAAAATTCCCAACGAGGTAAGTGTTCCAATACCGAACCCTAAAGCGACAAGGAGCGGACCACTGCTGGGTTTTTGTTTTGTTACCAGCTCATAGAGGCGATCATTCTCCGCGACTTTAAGAATCATCATAGATTCATACTTATCTTTCCAAGATGTGATCTCGATATCTTTATAATCGAGTTGCAGTTGGAATTTTTCTCCTTGTATGTGAAGCTCGTAGCTAATTCTTAGATCACACTCTGCATCTTCGAATTTCTTCTCTGTCGTAATTTTAGCAGCGGCATCCAGTGAAAGCAGAACTCCATCAAAGGGAACTATATCGCCGGCTTCTACCGGCAACACCACATAGTCTGGTGATGGCTCCGGGCCGTCAGCCCATACTAGTGTAGGGCTCATCATAAACGCCACTAAATAAAGTGACAGAATTTTTCTCAACATTACTTTATTCCAAAGGCTTTAGCTAGATCTCGGGCTAGCTTCTCAGGGTTATTATACCCCTCATCAACTAATCTTTTAAGTTCTGCTTCTTTCTCTGCGTCCAAGGTCTCACCTCGCTTCTTGAATTCTTCTTCTAATTGGGCTCTCCGCTTAAGGTGTTCACTTAAACGTTTGTTCTTCTCAGAAACTTCATCATCATGGATTCGTGTCAGTGTGTCGATTTCAGCTTTATGGGTGGCGCGCTTCGCGTCTAATAAATCTAATACGCCGGCTACCAAGACCCCGTTGCGAGTGGCAATGCTGATCAACCCAGCACATATAAATAAGAGTCCTAAAATGATGGCCCACCAAAACTTTTTGGCGCCGAGCCATATTTTTTTCCCTATCAGTTTGGCCTTTAGCAGGGTCACTACTTCACCCCTTTAAGACGGGCCACTGTGTCAACCACTGTTTGACCCCCGATATATACACAAGTAATTATTACCCAATCGGGCGATGTTAGATCCGCAAAGAGCAGCAACGCGGTGGCGGTAGCCCATGCCATTAATTTTCGGGAAACTAGTTTGTTTAATCCCTTATCTAGAATGTGTTTCATACTCAACTCCTTAGTACTAATTAGCCGCGGCTGCAAAGGATGACTAAACAAGTTAAGATCAAACGTAAAAAACTATGAGCAAGTATGTGATACCGATCTCACTGACTTACCCTAGCATATCCGCCTATTTTATCAATGGTAATCTCCACATCAACAATATCTTTCAAAGAGTCCACATGAGAAATAAGAATCACAGTCTTAAAATACATCTTAATAAGCTGAAGAATTCGAATGAACCCCTCCATATTATCGGCGTCAAGCGCGGTGCCTGGTTCGTCGAGAATAAAAATATTTCCCTTAGGGAGCGAGGACACTGATAGCAGTGCCAAACGGATCGCCATGGCCGCGACTGTCTTTTCGGCGCCAGAGCCCATCTCAATGGGACGAGCGTCATGCTGTGGATGCTTAATTAGAATATCTAATTTCCGGCCATCTTCCTGAAAGAAGATCTCAAAGTCCACGATATTGGCTAGTACCTTTGCTACCTCGCTATTGATGACCGGGAGACGCTTTTTGATAATATCATATGCAATACCATTCGAATGGGTACAACGCATAAATAAATCATAGGACGCATATTCTTCCCTGATGTCGTGAAGCTCTTTCTTCTTATCGTGAAGCGATTCCACCTTCTGTTCTAGGGAGCCAATCTGTCGGTGATGGTTATTGATCAAGTCCTCTACCACGAGAATAGAATTCTGTGAGCTATCAACTATTTTTTGGACTTCGCCGCGCGAGTCAAGAAGGCTCTCAATGTTCTTAATCAAGTCTTTCTTTTCTTCGTAGAGGTCAATTTTATTTTGTGTCATATTGAGGGAATCGCGGTGGGCCTTGATCTTCGCATACAGCTTCTCGATGGAAACCTTATTATCGCGCTTTTCAATTTCAATATTGTTCTTATTGATAATGGTGGTATTGTAGTTATCAATGACTGTTATCATTTCAGCTGAGTTGACTGATACTATCTTTGTCTTATAATTTTTGGCATCCTCTATCTCGTTGATAATATCAATTTCTAGGGAGGGTAGTTCGACCGCGGCCTGGTGGGCGTCCTTGATAAATTGGCACAAGGGGAATTGATCCCCACAAGGCACTTCGTCCAGCAATTCTATTTTTTTACTCAACCCTTTATAATCGTTGTCCATAAGGCGAGCACGATTTACTGTGTCATCATACTTTTGCTTGAACTCATCATGCTGTTTCTTCTTTTCTAAAAGCTCTTCAATATCAATCGTCGTAAGGAAATCATCGTAATCCTTAAGCTTTGCGTCATACCCCACAACTTCTTGCTTCAGTTCAACAATATTAAGATTTGTCTCTTCTATCTTCTTACCCAGCGAACTCTTCAATTCCAGAAGGGACATTATATCCAGCCGTTCCGCCGGGATTGATTCAATCTGTTCAGTCAAGGCTGCGTATTCCAATTGTGCATCGGACAAGTTTTGTCTTTCAAGCGCACAGATAACGACCTCATTATCCAGCTCTTTGCGGGCCTCTTCGCACTGCACTTCCGCGAGAGCAATATCATTATCGTAGTTGGTCTCTCCGACGCGTCGAATCAGCCCTTTAAGGTCAGCGCAGTCCTCGTGGGCTAGCTTAAACTTTCTCTCAAAGATGTCTAAATCCAAGAACTTAGCCAGGATTTCTTTCCGTCGTGTAGAACCCTCTTTAATAAACGACAAACTATCGAGTTGACTGGACATAGATGTGAGCAAAAAGTCTTCAACCGTCCCAAATCTCTTACGAATATGGGCGTCTGTTTCATTGCGGGTCGTGCCATTGAGGCTTACGGCTTCTCCTACAACTGGGTCGACCCCACTAAAATCTAAATTGGTACGTGCCTCATTCGTTACTTCACCCTTAAGCTTCTTCACATACTTCGTAGAATCTCTCTCGATTGTATAAACCTTCTCACCTACCTGAAGTTCTACGATGCCGCGGCAATCTTTTCTGTTCTGATTGATGATATTATAGTTCTTCCGCTCATTTTTAGATGTAGTATTGAACATTGTATAAAGTAGTCCATCAATGATACTAGACTTTCCAGAGAAGTTCTTCCCGAAAATTCCCACAATGCCATTTAGGTTTGTAAAGTCGACGCTATTGCCTTCTCCGTAGTTAAATAAATTGTCCCACTCAAACTTGTTAATATTCCAGTTCACATTACGAGCAACCTCTTCGGTCTCCTCAATCTGTGAGTTATATTTACGATTAAGCTCGTATACCCGTTCGAGCATTTCCTCACTCGGTTCATAATCTGTGAGGTATTCACGGATTAGATTCTCTTGCACTCCCTTGTCTCGCAGATTCTCTACCTTAAAGCCGGTACCAATCTCAACAGTTCCACGCTCGCCGGCTGCGCGATTTAGGAATGTGATGCTCTCGGGCTTGAAGCGATGTTTTGCCACCTCTACAGCCTTGCGCATAACGTCTAGAGGCAAGTTATTATTACTCACGAGGCGTAGGCGCGCCCCGGGTGGTACCTTCGTCCCCCTCGGCATCCGCCCCTTTGGCGTGAGTTCGATTGTTACGAATGGCTTGGGATTAAGCAAAACATGGTGACTCACAGTAAAGTTATCTTTACTTTCTATTTCCCAAATCAAGAATCCCTTGTCGTTAGTCTCGCCGTGATTCTGTTGAACTGTTGAGCCAGGATACCTCACGCGGCCTTCGTCATCAAGAATTTGATTTGTCTTATGAATATCGCCGAGCATTGCAAAGTCGTGACCGCCGAAAATACTCACATCGTGATCTCCGTGAGTCATCACCCAGCCGGTGTCAGTTTTGACGCCAGATACGGATCCGTGATAAAGCGCGATATTGATCCGCTCAGGATCACTCGGCATTACCCAATTCTCTTCATCAAAAACCGAGAGCACGTTGAAGGCAATGTGCGGCCCTACAAGGACTTCTCCTGCGTTCTTGAGCAGATGTAGGTCGGGTAGGTTCAGAGCCTTCACAATAGGCGTCAGGGCGTCCTGACGGGTACTGTTCTTCAGGTTGCCGTCGTGGTTCCCCAGAATGATGTAAGTTGGTGCGATTCTGGCAAGGCTTGCAAAGAAGTCGGAGCAAAGCTCGACGAACTCTGGTGAAATCTGTGTCTTGGTGTGGGCGATGTCGCCACAGTGTACGATGTAGTCTACTTTTTCTTTTCGTAGTGTTTCGTATAATTGCTCGAAAACAATCTTATACTCGTAATGAAACTTTAAATTTTTTATATGCGTGTCCGCAATATGCGCGATCTTATACACGTAGTTATCCCCTAGGCTATGATACTAGTATACAGGATGGGTGGGTGGTGTCAAGTGTTATTTTGATTATTCTAGTTTTCTAGGCTTACGAGATGCAGTAGATCCAGCGGACATTCTGCCGTGTGCGCGGAAAGATTCTTCATCTGTCAGCGCTTTAAGATGTCCTGTGGTATAATCCCACAAATCATTTAGTTCTTCCTCGCCTTGCGCTAGCTCAGCTGCCTTTATATACTCAACAAGATAGCTACTAAACGCTTGGTCTAAGGCGCTCCAATCGGGCTTGCGCGAAGTTCCCAGTTCTTCCTTAATAATCTGTCGTAGTTTTGCTTTTGAGATCTTCATTTTATTATCCTCCATACATCGGATTGGCGAGAAGATGCTGTAGCGCTCGGGTAGTCTCGCCGTCTAGGCTAAGACTGAGTTCTCTCAGCTCTTCTTCGCTCATTGCCGTAAGAAGTTCTCTTGCTTTAATAAGCGTAAGCATTCGCTCTTCGGGGGAGCCACCTGTGAACTTTTCATCGTCAGTTGCCATGGCAGCATCGAAGTCAGACTGCGAAATCGCAGTCGGCATCATATCCTCGCGGGCACCCTCTACAGTCGTAAACCGTACATCTTTACCAAGGCCCGGGGCTGTAAGGCTTGACAGCTCTTCCTTGATAAGCTGTCGTAGTGTTGATTTTGAAATCTTCATTTTACTGCTTCTCCGGCTGTGATTTAGCGTCTCGGACCTTGAGGGCAATACTTTCCAACATTTCAGCTATGGCTAGGCCACCTGCGTTAGCCGCGATTGCAGCAATTGCTACCTCTGGGTTGCTTTGAATAAAGCTTACAAACTGCGTGACCAACTCAGCACCCGGGAATGCTTCATTAAGAGCGAGTTCTTCCTTGATAATTTCTCTAAGTCTTTGTTTTGAAATCTTCATTACTCTGCCCTCTTTAGTGAACCGCGAGATACTTGGCGGTTTTTCTTACCGTTGGCGGTTTCTTTATCAAACTTTACAGCCACATTAGTGTTCTTAGTTCCGGCGTGAGTTACAACGCCTTCACCATGTTCTTCGTGCTTTACCCGCGAACCCGTTGGAAATGGGGCGCGTACTTCTTCTAGGCCGGGAGTCGTGGCGAACTTTTCGTTTAGGCGCCTTTCCATGGCATCAACGGCTTCGCGGAGTTGGCGGACGATTGCCGATGCAAGCACCGCTGGTTCGGCGTTGGAGCTGTCCTCTAGGTCCTGTGCAAGATATACTAAGTCGCTCAGAATTTTATCAGCCTTGTCCCACTCTGGATTTGAAGACGGCCTGTCTTCGCCGGCTGGGCGCGCCAGGTCGGCGCGGATGCTTGCTTCTGAGGCCTCCGAAAGCTCTTCTCTAATAATCTCTTTAAGTCTTTGTTTGGTGATTTTCATTTGTTAGGCGCCCTTTAACTTTTTTGCTGCGGCCAACCACATCTCTTTTGGTATATCAATAGATTTACCAGCCATGTCCATAGTTTCAATCTCTACGACATCAGGATCCCAGTCGGCGGCTTTCATATTCAAGAACTCTTCTACAGACATCCCCCATTCTTTGCCCGGGCCCCACTCATCACCGCCGGTCTTTAATATCACTCGGCCCCCCTCAAATGAAAGCTCGGGGGCGCCTTCTTTAAATAGAGTAGAAAGTTCTTCCTTAATAATCTCTCTAAGTCTTTGTTTTGTGATTTTCATTTGTTTTTCCTTTTAAAACTTATCCTTATCGAAGAACCCGCGAGCACGCCACTGTTCATATTCTTTTTCCGTCATCTCCAATGTATCAAGCCCAACATTTTCTGGATCTTTTTCTTCAGGGGCATTTCGATCAAAGCGCTTGAGATTGGTTGTGCTAGCTGGGGTCGCGGGGATTCCGGCGCGCCTTCTCTCGGCTGAGGCCTTCATCCTCGCTTTTTTCGCGTCTTGGGCCTGCATGAACGTCCCTGCTTCGCTGGGTGTATGAGGGAGTGGAGGAAAGGAGGCCTCGTCTAGTTCTCCGCGCTTTTCCATAGAGTAGGCAATTGCAGTCGCTTGTTTGGGATCTTTGCCTTCCTTATCAACTAGATATGCGATCTTCCGTGAGATCCTTTCGTCTTTGGCTTTCTGGACCTCTTCTAGATCTTGCGTTCCTCGATGAAACTCTCGATAAAAGAGTTCCTCTTTGATAATTTGCTTTAAGCGGGCTGCTGAAATTTTCATTGTGTCACCTCCGGGCATTCGACAT
>Ga0255048_10002649_pt1 | contig 11288 bp, 18 predicted proteins | sample JV7_2_2_MG_FD_183619 | JGI IMG/M metagenome (GOLD analysis project Ga0255048, IMG submission 183619) | Seawater microbial communities from Jervis Inlet, British Columbia, Canada - JV7_2_2 | ecosystem: Environmental > Aquatic > Marine > Inlet | place: Canada: British Columbia | collected 2016-10-06
GACCTTCAAAGGGAAAAGCTTCCCTTGACGACTCAATTGGAAAAAGGTGTAGATGTTGAGGGAAAACTAAACAAGCAATTTCAAGATATCGAGAAAATATCAGCTCAACTTCCCAATAAGATTGAGAGTAATTACCTTTCTGATTATCTCAATAAGATCGAAAAAGAAATCAGGTCCGTTCCCGTAGAGACAAAAGAACAGGAAAAGATTTTAGAACTTGTCGAGAAATACAGAAAGAAATACGGGCAACCCATCGGAGCAACTCGTTTTTATTCTCCTAAAGAATATGTAAGTCAATTTCGCAATATCAATAAAGATGCAAAAAAACTTTATGAAACTAAATTGCTGACGGGGGAACAAAAGGAAACGATTGGGTTCTATGAAGGACTTAAAAAAGAAATAACCAAAACATTAGAAGAAGGAACCCCGAAATCTTTTTCAGACCTCTTCAAAGAAGCGAATAAAGATTTTGCCGAACTTTCTAATATTTCTTCCTTTGAAAATATAATGGACTCCATTTCCTCTAAAGGAATCATTGACTCCTCCAAGTTAAACAGGAAACTTTCTTCTCCTAAATTTTCAAAAATGCTTAGGAGGCAGCTTGGCCCAGAAGGATTCGACCGTTTAAAGGCTCTTTCAAATGATTTAACAAAAGTAAAAGATAAATTAACTTTGGTTGAAGAGGTAGGTGTAAAAGATATAGTCAAATCGGCAGCTACCTATAAAGTCTTATCTCTGTTAGGAATTCCATTTGCTAAAGCGGGACAAATAGGAAAAAAAGGAACCGAAATAGCCTATGGATACATGCTGTTGAATCCCAAAGGATATAGGGATACAACCAATCTTCTTAAAGCAATCCAATCTGGGAGTAAAAAGGCTATTCAATTTTATTTGAGAAGGCTCGATAAGCATATTTCCGAAGATAAAACTTTTTCAATCCCACCAGATAATGTAAATAGCCAGAAAGAAAAAAAGTCCTAACCATCCACTTAAGAATGTGGCAGCCATTCCACTAGCGATTGAAAGTAAAATTTTCCAAACTGTCATTTGCCACCTCCATGCTTAATCAGGAACTCCCTGATGGATTGAATCACAAGAAAATTAATACTCTTATCGTGACTCCGGGCCAACTCTCTCAGCTTAAGAAAGAGCTCCCAAGTCATTCTACAACTAAATACCTTCATTCCTGAATGATATCATTTTTCTCATAAATAGCTACCTTTAAAATCTTATAAAGAATTAGGTTGATATCAAATTTAAATTCTACTTTTATAGCCAATATTAGAGGAGATCATGACAAAAAAACATTATAGAGCTTACGGGATTGAGGTTCCTCTGATTCCGATTCCGCATATGCCCGTCACAGTCAACCGAGCCCCTTCTTCCACGGACAGAAACTTTGCCCTAGGGGATGTGTGGATTCATGAAATCGATCCTAATACCCGAGCTTTCTACTTCTTCGCAGGATCTAATGCAGCCGGAAATGCTATCTGGAATCTAGCTTCCCCGGGAGCCTCTGATGTTGATACCCTCAGCGGAAACGGTGGTGCTGCCATCGCTCCGGCAGCAGGAAACATTGACATCTCCGGAGCTGGGGGAGGAGCCATTACCTTTTCAAATGGTGGTGTTGGCCAGATGAACGCTCAGGTCGAAGTAGATGGAGTAACTGTCTCCATTGTAGGGAATCAGCTCGTCGCAGCAGCAGGAGTTGCGCAGGATATTACGACTGATACAGGTGTCAATGTCACCAATCCGATTTATTCTTGTCTTGCTATTCAAGTAGCAGCCGGAGCCACCCCTCTCAGCACAAGAGGAACTGCTGCCAATGCAATGCAAATCGAAGTGCAGCGATCACAAGCTTTGGCTGTTCCGACTATTACGGCTAATGGTGTTTGTCATTTCGATAGCGCAGACTTTTCAGTTGATGCGGACGGCTTTGTTAGCGCACTCGGTGCTTCTCCGATTACCGGAATTACAACTACGAGTGACGGAGCCGGTCAAACTCAAACGATTATAAAAGTCCTTGGGGGCGCAGTCGCAGGCTGTTACCAAGTGGAATGTGAATTAGTGGGATTTAATACCACTACACCTGCTGGTGGTCTGGGTTGGTATTCGTTGTCAGGTGGGTTTCGTACCGATGGTGTAGGCCCTGCTACTAAAGACGGAACTACAGAAGATAAGGAAGTAGGTGAAGGGGCAGCTATGGCAGGTGCTAATGTACTGTTTACCATCAATGGAAACGACCTTGATATTGAAGTAGTTGGTATCGCAGCACAAGTAATTAACTGGCGAGCAGAAGCCTTCACAATTTTTGTAAGTTAAATTAGGAGAAAATCCCATGTCAGGTTTCGACAATGATGTCTGTTATTTTAATAACATTTCTATAGGGCAAACGCAGCCGGTTTCTGCCCAAATGATTCTGGACGGCCAACTCCTAATTGGGGATACGGCTGGCAATCCACAGATCAGCACCATAACAGCCGGTGCCGGTATTGTGGTCGTCAATGGCGCAGGGTCCATTACCATTTCAGCTACAGCCATGACAATGGCGTGGCTCGATTTAGGTGTACCGGGAGCGTTAGCTCTTTCAACAGGTTATTTCATTACTGGAGCAGGAGCTTATACCCTTCCAGTAGGTGTTGCTAATGGCGATACCGTAGAGATAGTAGACGAAGTTGGTGGTGGGGTGATTGTCACGGCTCCGGGTGCTCAGATCATTCAGATACAGAATGTGGCATCAAGTGCGGGTGGAACAGCAACCAGTACCCTTAAAGGGGACGCTTTAAGACTCAAGTTCAGACTAGCTGATGTAACTTGGTACCAGTGTCCAGGGGCTGGAGGAAATTGGAATTTAGCATAAAGCGGTAGCTGGCAATTGGGTTAAGCGATACACTTCTTGAAAAAGAGGTGTATATGAAAAAGTGTTACAAATGTGAAGAAGAAAAAAATGAGAATGAATTTGGAAAACTTTCTAAATCTGCCGATGGGTTACGAAATACCTGTAAATCATGCAGGAGAATTCCTAAAGAATTGCACAAGCCAAATGCAGGAAGATTTAGAAAGGGATATCAGGGCGGAAAACAATTTCATTCTCAACAAGTCCCCTGGAATAAAGGAACAAAAGGACTACAAACAGCATGGAACAAAGGAATCTCAGCTACAGAACAAGAAGCCGAAAGATTACGTTCATATAATGAAACACGCTCTAAAATTGCTAAAAGTAGAGGCTGTAAGAAATATTTTTCATGGCGTAAAAAAGTTCTTGAAAGAGACGGTAATAAATGTACCGAATGCAAATCAACCCATCGTTTAGCTGCGCATCATATTGTGCCTTGGGAAAAATTAGAAAAATTGAGATTTGATGTGGATAATGGCTTAACGCTTTGTAACAGTTGTCATGCAAAATTGGAAGGATTCCAAATAGGACATAGGGGTATAAAACATGGCCGGTAATGCCTTAAATAACGAGTGTCTCAATAGGAGCTTTCGGGTCAGCGATGACAATCCGGCTTCTACTACACTCTCCCGTGTAATTCAAGATGACAATACCAATGTAGCTTCTCATGCTATTTTTCAAGCTCAAGTAGGTGGTGCATCAGGAGGAGATCCTTCGATGCGATTGACCATTCCGGGAGTAGGCGATAACTCTTTTGGGGTTGATAATTCAGATAACGACAATATCAAGCTCACTACAGGCGTTAATCCATCATCGGGAACCACACTCTGGCAAATGAGCCAAACGGGCGAGCAAACCTTATCTAATCAGCCTTCTTTTATCGCTTCACTCTCTGCGAATGCCCTAAATGTTACAGGAGATGGGAGCGTCTATACTCTCATCGCGGATAATGAACTGGCGGATCGTGGATCTAACTACGACAATACGACGGGCATCTTTACAGCCCCAGTAACGGGCCTATACTTTTTCACCGTAACCTTTGAATGTTCTCAGTTAGCAATAACCCATACTGGGTGTACGGTTCGGCTACAAACTACTCCTCGTAGGTGGCTGAGCAATACGCATAATCCGGGAGCAATTATAGATGGGTCGGCCCTAACAATCTCTAATTCTTGGATGATTCCCCTTTCAGCAACAGATACCGTTACAGTAGAGATAGATATTACTGGAGGAGCGTTGGTGGTGGATATTCAAGGAGATATTGGTGGCCCGACAACAACACAAACCTATTTTGCAGGATATTTAATAGCTTAAGCAAATTACAAAGTTAAGAGGAAAACATGCCCGGTTGGTCAAACAGCACAAACCTTTTCGGTCCTTCAGACATTATTGTCGGCCCTACGCTGGGTGATGGCGTTAATTTCACCACACTAACAGCAGCTATGGCAGCAGCAGTTGCAGGTGATACGGTTTACGTACGTCCCAAGACAGGTGGCTATATTGAAAACTTCTCGGTGAAGCTTGGAGTTAATTTAGTCGGCTTATCCTCTATTGGACAAGGGGAACTGGTAACGATTGGAGGAACTATTAATGCGCCTCCCGGGGCTGGCATAACCGTTGTACAGAACATTCACGGAACCGTTGGGGGAGCCAGAGGAATGGAATGTAACGGTGGTGCCGGATCAACGATGGTCTTTGTTGACTGTTCTTTTGACCATACCGGTAACGTTCTTCGCTGGGTGTCTGGAAACCTTGTTTTCAATCGTTGTGACCTTACTTCTAGTGCTGGAACTTGTATTGGAGCCGATAGTGTTGGAGGAGGCGTTTTAACTTGTGAAGATTGCAATATAGCAGGTTCTACGGGAGCTTATGTGCCAACTATTGCTGCAACAGCTTTATTTAAGAATTCTTCACTAGAACGAACGACGGCAGGCCCTGCAATTAATGATTCAGCTAGCGGAACGATTACTTGTTTCGATTGCGACGTCATTGGGGATATCGAGCAAGCGAGCGGAACATTAAACTTTGAATATAGTGAGTGTGATTCCTTTTTTCACACTGATGATTCTACTGCAAGCGTTTTACATTCTTCTCTGCAATACATAGAAATAGATGATGCCTCGATCATGACAATCGATCATTGCAGCTTAACGGATAGCGGGGGTAATGCAGTTATCAATGTAGTGGGAGGAGCCGGAGCTGTAGTCACAGCCACAAATCTTACACTAAGTTCAACCGCCGTCCCAGCCGTCTTTGTTGAAGCAGGTGATACTCTTAATTATGCCAACTTTGTCTTCTCAGGAACCACTTCTGCTCTTGGCGGTACAGGAACATTTAATGTCCTTGATTGGAAACCCTATGCCACTACAACAACAGTTGGTACCGCATCATTTGCAGCAGCAGACTTTGCAGTTTCAGCTACAGGTGAAGTCACTTCAATCAATCCGACTGTTAATACTTGGACAGAAGTTACAGTAGCAGGACCAACACCAATGGCTGTTCAAAATGGGTATGTCGCTAATGCAGGAGTTCAGGTTAATCTTACCCTACCAGCAGTTGCAGTCTTAGGTGAAGTAGTTAAGATAGATGGTAAAGGAGCAGGACTCTTTCAGATTCAGCAAGCAGCGGGACAAACCATCCATTTCTTAGGATCTGATACTACTACAGGCGCAGGGGGTACTTTGACTGCAACAGATCAGTATGGTTGCCTAACATTGCGATGTACGGTTGCTAATTTAGATTTCGTAGTTGAGTCATCTCAAGGAAACTTTACAGTCGTTTAAGGAGGGCCATGCAACAGAACTCGGTGAACAACAATCCTCTAGAACAGCTAACTACGGCTGAAATTGATGCCCTAACTCCGGTTGAGGGTAAGCCATATTACGATACGGATACCAATTCGTTTAAAACGTATAATCCCAACAATCCCAATGTAGATTTCACCGAGTTGCAATATGAGCAACATGGTGTCAATGATGATGGGGTAGTGAAGATCAACGGTTATTTCGCTACCCAAATCACTTGCACTTTTACAAATGGGACTAACCTCATTAATGCAGTTGGTCATCCTGTTGTAGCAGGGGATCAAGTCGCCTTTAAGCCTACCAGTGGAACCCTCCCGGCAGAAATTACAGAAGATCACCAATATTATGTCATCAACAACAATGTTAATGATTTTCAAATCAGTCTTACTCTTGCCGGGCCAGTATTTTCTTTTACCGACAATGGGACGCCCACGACCGTTTTCTACGACCTTAGCGCAGCCTCAGCGGATCTTTCCTTAGTACTCGTTGCTGATGAAAGGAAGTTCCTGAGCTATCCACCTACTTCCAAGCTTGAGGTGTCCAGTGCTACATTCTGGCCCCGTAATAATACTCAACTGGATTCCGATTTCTACAATCTCACAGAACCGGGTACAGAGACAGGCGATACCGCCGTAGGTACCAATACAATCACTAACATGTCAGGTACAGCTTCTCTAGAAGAAGGGATGCTTGTTGAAGGTACAGGTATTCCAGCAAATACAACGATTAGATCAGTGGACAGTGGCGTTCAGATCACCATCACGGAAGATGCTACAGCCTCAAATGCCGGGGTGACTTTTACGTTCTACGCCAACAAGATTTTGGAAAATGATGTTGAGTTCCAAGCCACACCTTTCCGAATCAGATGTACCTACACAAAAGGATCGTCAGCGCAGGATGAGATTATTTCCTGTTGCCTAACGAACCCTCTATCGGGCTTTGTTTTGGAATCGGTCAATGTTATCCAACGGCAAGCTACATCCGGGACACTGTCTTTTCAAATGACCTCGATTGCAGACAGCAACAGTATCGGAGAGGGTTACACTTTCTCATTCATTTGTACGGATGCTCTCACGGATTTAACGATTGTCGATGTAACTCGTTTCTCCTCAGCCAAAACAAGGATGTAAAGAGAGGAAATAACATAATATGTTATTGTTGACCTAAAGAGGTTAACATGCAAAAAGGAAGCCAACAAACCGAAGAAGCCAAAGAGAAAATGAGTTTGGCTAAAAAAGAGAAGCCAACTCGATATTGGAAAGGGAAAAAATTTAGTGAAGAACACCGAAAAAAACTTAGCGATGCTAAAAAAGGGAAACCCGGTAACAATCAGACAAAAGGAAAGCGACCTTGGAACAAAGGAAAAAAGCTAACCGAGGAGCATAGAAAAAAACTCAGTGAGAATAGCCACGGAAAAAACGCTGGTGAAAAGTGCACCTTTTGGGAAGGGGGAAAACAACCCCAAACAAAAATATGGCGCAAAAGAAGTGTTTATCGTAAATGGAGAAATTCTTGTTTAGAACGCGACAATCATCAATGTCAAAAATGTTTCTCTAAGGAAGGTTTGCACGTGCATCACATAAAAGGCTGGGATGAATATCCCTATTTGAGATTTGAGATAAAAAATGGAATAACATATTGCCGATCCTGTCATTCTAAATGTCATTGGGATCAGCGCAAAGGAAAGGTAAGCCATGCCCTCACAGAATAGTATCAATAATGAAATCGAAGACAATGATTTCAGCGTCAATAGAGCGACAGCAGGAACACTGGTCTTTTCAACTGCCACTCATTCAGACAATACCAATGCAGCCTCTCACGCAGTGCAGAGAGCAAGAGTTGGAGGCGCATCAGGTGGAGATCCAACAGTAAATTGGAATATTGCCGGGGTTCAGGATATGGCGATGGGCATGGACAATTCCGATGGTGATATTTTAAAGATCACTACGGGATCAGATCCTTCCAGTGGAACATCCGTATGGGAGATGACAACTGCCGGGGAACGGACGATGCCATTGCAGCCAGCATTTAGGGCATTTGGCGCAGCACAAGCTAATGTGACAGGAAATTCCACCGTCTATACCATTCTTTACTCCACAGAGGAATATGACCAAAATGCAGACTTTTCTTCTCCCAGCTTTACAGCACCAGTTGATGGCAAATACCATTTTGATGTAAGTGTGGGGTTAACAGGTATCACGACATGTAATAACATTGCGTTCTGTTTTCTCTATAATGCAGCCAATCGTTGCTATTGGCAAATGAACCCTACAAGCATAATTGTCACCGGAAATCTAATTGTAAATGGCTCTCTTGATATAGAAATGAACGCAACAGAAACAATGGCTGTAACTGTTAGCGGAGCAGGACAGGGAGCAGATACCATTGATATCCAAGCCGGGGCCGACCGTACTTTCTTTTCAGGACATTTGATTTGTTAAGGAGAGAATAAGATGAGAAAATTTCTCACACCAATCTATGCCGAAGCAAAGGACCTTCTTACCTGCAAATGGCCAGCCATCATGATTTGTATGTGTTTTCTCATGGCAATCGGTTCCTGTGCCTCTTGTATGTGGCGCGCTGATAATCCAATTGAAGAAGCCATCGAGGAAGTGATCAAAGAAGAAACGGGGATAGAGCTCGACTTATCCCCTAAGTTTGACGAACCTACTGGGAAGATTCTTTATCGCTGGTAGCATCATCAGAAGCAATTGAAACTACGGCCTGTTTCTCCAAGAATGCGACGAAAGCCACATCCTTCATGCGAAAAATAAAGTTCTCCATTTTCACAATGCTCCCATTTTCTAGGTCCTTTAGAGCCTGTTCTTGAAGCTTTTCTAATCCATTAGAGGAGACTTCGATTTCCACTAATCGACCATTCGTAAAGTTCACAGCCATTGTATATTTTTTGTCAGGTACTTCCTGTTCCATAGAATTCCTTGGGTTAATTTTTGAAGCGTAAATTGAATGAAGAGGCTTATGGTTGTCGGAAAACTAGAGGTCATTATGACGGATACCATTGTCGGATTAATCTTTTTGTCTCTTTCAGTTTTAGTAATCGCCTACATGAGCCATCCCAATCGGGCCGATCTTTTTGGTCTCAAGAAAAAAAAATAACTTACATCTTGGCTTTCTTCAACACTTTAGCTTTTTTCTTCGCTTTCTCTTTTTCAGGAGGCCATAGGCTTGCGTTAATGCTCTTTAGGGACAGTTCCAAGGCATTGAGCCTATGATCAGTCTCGGACCGGAAGATAACGTCTACATCCTCCTTAGAATCGTTTTTCGTGTGAAGTTTGTGAATCTGATCCCTAAGACTTAGGAATTGGTTCTTTCTCTCGGCCATTTCCTCATAAAGAAAAAAAGCAATAGCAAGCAGCAGCAAAAAAAGACAGGTGATAATATAAGTCATGTTAATCCTCATGAATTTTGATGATTGTTTTTTCTTCTTCGCCCCAGCTTTTTTCAGAAAGAATCTTGTAATTCTGTGAATCGTCTTTCCACAGGATCCCATTGCCACAATCCTCCAACAGCTTATCGAGATTTCCCCGGTCCGGTCGCTTCGTATGTTTTATCATTCCGTTGAGCATTTGTTTTTTCTTTACGAAGGAAGTGTTTTTGGGGACAGCAAAAAAATAGAGTACTTCAAGGAAAATAGGACCTTCAAAAGGAGTACGATTGAAAAGAGTTTTCATTTGCCATTGAATCTGCATCTTCCTTTCTGAATGAGCGGAATAGGCTCCCCTCTTAGTGACGGTAGGTGCTTTCCACGGCATCGGACGGCCCCATATCTCAATCATTATCATTTCCCAACCTAAAGTTCGCCCTGAATTCCCAATTTGTTTCATACATCAGATCAATAAGACTGAGCGCATGTTCCAAAAGAGCGTCCGCTTCTCTAATTTCTTCATAGTCCATAACATCCTTAAGACAATCAAGAGTTATTTCGATTTCCTTTAAGTAATCTTTAATTGAATTTCGGTGCATTCTTATTAAATATTTTACTACTTCATAATCTATATTTTATAGGCGACATTAATCTTCTTTATAACTATATTCCCGAAATATGGACAACGAAGAAATCAAGGCAGGTTATGTAAGGGTATCGCAGGTTATCGCCCCTTATGTAGATTACTCCCACATAAATCAAGAAGTTCTTGCAGCCAAGGCAGCAATCGGGACGGAGGTGCACAGCGCCATTGAATCGCATTACCTTCAAGAATTTTTTCCCATATCTCTCAAGGCTCAGGAATATATCCCTTCCTTTAAAGCAGCCCTTCATGATTCTTGGTTTAGCACCCTCAAGCATGAAATGCTAGAAGAGAGAATGTATCATGAAACTCTAAAGCTAACGGGCCAAATTGACATGTTAGCAGTCGATGAAGACGGGAAGAAATGGCTCATTGATTTCAAGACGACGGCCCAAGCTAACCTCAAAGTCTGGAAGATTCAGATGGCCATGTACGTGCTGCTGCTGGCAAATAATGGAGTGGACCATATTCAAGGCATTCGAATACTCCACCTAAAGAAAAAGGCTGCTTATAGCCTGATTCCGGTGAACCTCTCTGAGGCTGATATGAATATCGCATTTTATCTAATCAAAGCTTATTGGCATTTCAAATGACCGACACACAACTAGACATGTTTCCTCATCTCGTTAACAACTTCGACCTATCACAGGAAGATGTCTTTTCTCATGGCATCCGTATGCAAAGACAGGTCAAGGACAAGTCCGGAGCGATCAACCGACTCATGAAGGCCCGGTTCGACGACATGATTTCTGCAAAACTGGCCGAGGAGAATCTTAAGCTCCGTGAAGAAATAGCTCTCCTTAAAAAACTCCTCGAAAAAAGTGCGTAAGAATGGAAAACCTAAACTGTATCTTTTTAACTGTTGACCAACTTTCAAAGAGACATCCTGCTTTCAGTTCATCTTCCCTTCGACACCGAATCTTTCAATCCACATACGGAGAAGATCCGACTAACTTTTCTAAGACTTTCAAGCGCATTGGAAGGAAAGTTATTTTTGATGAACAAGCCTTTATCAAATGGTTTCAATCCCTATGAAAAACTGGTTCCTTGAACAATCCCTATTCTCTAAGTTCTGGTTCTTGCTCCACCTGTTCTGCCTCGTTGTAGCTTCGATCTTTCTATTATCTTTCATGGGAGCAGGTGGAGCTCCTTTAGCCATGCATATACCTTCGGGAGGAGCGCTCGAGCCGCCGCTGGATATTCATCTTCCTCACTGGGAGGAGCTAAAGCAGCAGCAGCAGCAGAAAGAAGCAGAGAAGAATGTTCAAGAACAGATGAGGGAAAGAGGATGTGCGAAGAAGAAATAGACTGGGCAAACGATATCGAAAAGGATATTTTAATCGAAGCACTTAGCGGAATAAAATCTTCATTTGAAAGGATTGAGTATTACTGCTCTTGCGTAGCCTTTCATGCAGATACTCTCATTGGTCTGTTAGTGGAAAAACAAAAAACAGAGGAAAGTATCAGCAAAATTTTTACCGTACCTGTGGATGGTAAATATTGTTTTAAAAACTATGACGGAACTACGACACTCAAGGAGCTGGTGAAGGGGGAAAAGGT
>Ga0255048_10002651_pt1 | contig 11283 bp, 13 predicted proteins | sample JV7_2_2_MG_FD_183619 | JGI IMG/M metagenome (GOLD analysis project Ga0255048, IMG submission 183619) | Seawater microbial communities from Jervis Inlet, British Columbia, Canada - JV7_2_2 | ecosystem: Environmental > Aquatic > Marine > Inlet | place: Canada: British Columbia | collected 2016-10-06
CGCTAAGGTTTTTCAGTACTCCCTATCAGTCCCCTATGGGTTTGGTACCACCGTGACCTCCCAGGGGCTGGGCTTTGACGTTTCGGCCGAAGAGTCCGCGCCGGAGTCTTTCGCGTACTCGGCAGACTCGACGAAGTTTTTCATAGTAGGCGCCGGCGCGGAGCTCTTTGAATATACTTCCGGGGTGGGTGAATTATTAATAAATACGTATACATTAGGAGAAGGCGAAAAAGCTAAGAGCCTAGGAGTATCGTTCGCATAATGCGTTGGTTAAACATATTTAGGCACTTGTTGCCAAGGTCCGCCGCTTGGAGTATCATAATTGATAAGATGCTCACGAAGTTTTTTAATGGGCTGAATTTCGAATTTATAAAAACTTATCTCGATTTAATGTGGCTTGACATATTCCCCGACACTACCCGCGAGCTCGCAACATGGGAGGATCAATTCGCCATACCCACGGGAAATTTTACCGAAGCGGAACGCCGCGCGCGTTTAGATGCTTCGTGGAAGTTCTTAGGGGGGCAAGACCCGCGATACATACAAGACGCTCTGCAGGCGAACGGTTTCGATGTTTTCGTGCATGAGTGGTGGGAGCCTGGAATGGAGCCACCCCTCGGCGTACATCGATGTGTTACGCCGCGAAACCCTTTCGACTACTTGAGAGAGACGAATGGGCCTCCGATTTATACAGCGCTATTGGGCGAAACACTCATGCAGCTTGGTGAAACCGAGGCGTTACTCGGGAATACCACGAACCCGACCGGTTACCCCCTCGTTAATAAAATTATTGACAATGACCTGCCGCAAGTATCGTATACGACCGTACTAGGCGAGCCCCTTACACAGCTCGGCGAGCCCAGCGCGCTGCTGGGTCAAGGCACAGCTGTAGCACAATTTAAGAATTACACCATACCAACTGACGCAGATAGATGGAATTATTTTCTATACATCGGCGGAGAGACTTTCCCGGAAAATGCTTCGGTTGATGCCTCACGGCGCGACGAGTTCGAAGATTTATGTTTAAAAATTTGCCCTGCTCAGCAGTGGCTCGGAATACTAGTTAACTACACATAGGAGGCCGTTCAATGGCTATTGACCCATCGACACAAGTAACAAACACGAACGGCGCAACGGCGGCATTCCCTTACGGAAGCGCGAAAGACGTTTCTACACCTGGCGCCGGTGACGGCACGCCCGCTCTAGCCCTGTGGGTAAATGATAACTGGGGCTTTTTGCAAGCTATCTTAGACGAGGCGGGGCTTGTCCCCACGGGGACACCTGACCAAGTTGGTGCGTCTCAGTACCTCGACGGCCTAAAAGCTATCGCTGGGGGTGGGGGTCGACTTGTTAAACGTCTGCTAACTTCAGGCACATTAACAATAAATGAATCGGCTAACGATAAAGTCGCGGCTTATTTAACATCAACAGAAATTAAATCTGGTGATTATCTTGTTTTTGCTCATGGTGCAGGTGGCTCCGGTGGGGATAAGCCCTCAAGCACTCGCGGAGGCGGAGGCGGAGGCGGAGGCGGAACTGACTATGGAGTACTGACAATAAATTCGTCAACAGCTTTTGTTATTGGTGCCGGATCTCCAACAGCTGACACGGCTGGCGGAGACACTACTATAAGTACCTTGACTGGCGGAGGCGGAGGCGGAGGCGGTATAGGTGGCGGCATCGGCGGGACTGGGAACTACTTAAAAGGCCAAGGTGGCGGGCCCCAGGCTTATAATGTGGCTTCAACCGCATCACCTTTTGGGGGTAAGGGGGGCGGTTTATCTGGAGGCGAAGAGAGGGCTGACGGCGGTTTATCTAGCGGCGGCGGTGGCGGTGGCGGTGCATCTACGGGGGCTCAAGGTGCAGGCGGTGACGGCTATATTGAAATTTATGAGTGGAGTTAATTAGATGAAATGCGCTATATTCGACGATAATGTTCTAACCGTTTTAAATGTGGTTAAGGGCGCGACGCTGGAAGACGTTGAGCGCTCGGTAAAGTTCGGCTATTATCCCGGGGTCAATACTATAAGCGCTATAGACGCTAAAGACCTACCAGGGGGGATAGCCATAACGCAGGCCCCTAACTGGGCGGGACGTGGCGTTCGTTACGAAATTAACGACGGCGAGCGTGAGGAAATATTGGCGGTAGTTTCCCCGGAAGAGACCGCAGCGGAGTTAAAGGCCGGTAAGCGCAAGTTATATGACGCTTGTTACACTTACGAAGAAAGCAACGTCGACCGGAATTTTGACGCCCTTCTAAGGGAGATAAAAATCGAGATAAGGTCCAGCCGTATAGCAGGGAACAAATTTCCGAAAGCAGTGGATATGGGCGCTTGGAAAAAATCACTTTGGGGCCAGCCCTCAGACACGCCCGACCCTAATGGCTCATATTACGCGCGTAAAGTACTGCTGCAGTCAGGCACGGAGCCGAGTTTTGACTTCGGTAAAGACTATGACCCTTGCCCGTGGAAGTATCAAGACGTCGCGTACGAAGCGATACAGGCGGGTATGGATTTATGATGAGGCGCGCGGTAATTATAACCCTCGCGATACTTTGCGGGGGCTGTCAGCTACAGGTAAATTTAGCTTCTAGCGTCGTTAATGTACCAGTCGTTAAGACTCAGTATAAAAGCGACGACGCCCAAATGTTGGGCAGTAACCTAAAAGACATAGCAGACGGCATGAAGCAGGACGCCGGCGACGTCTCAGCCCAGTAGGTGGTTATGCAGAAATTACCACAATTGAAGCAGGTGCGGCGCGGCGGTAATACGTGGCGCTTTTCTGCGTCTCGGTACTTTCGAAAACGGCACTCTAAGAAATACGCGGACCGGTTCGTGCAGGGCGTCGACTACGAGGAAATACAGCACCCTCTTTATAAATACAGGATGATATGCGAGCGGGTCGTTAAAACTCAGGTTTACGGGCGTAAAATTATTACTGAGTTTTTCGTACTCTATAAGGATGGGCGCTTGCGCATCCTCGGCGGGTACTGTTGGGACGGCCCGAGCGGTCCGACAATCGACACGCCCAGTTTCATGCGTTCAAGTGCCGTTCACGATGTGTTATTCCAGATTCTGAGAGAAGGCCGCGTAGCTGACGGGGTCCGCAGGGACTTCTTTTTACTTGCAAATAGTGAGTTACGGCGTATATCTAAAATTGACGGGATGTGGTGGCCACGGTATGATATTGTAAAATTTGCGGTCGATAAATTCGGCGCAAAGCATGCGGCTAAAAACAAGGAGCTCGTGGCGTGAGTATGATTGAGTCTAGTTTAACAATAGCGGGTGTATTATTCACTTGCGCGGGGGTCGTTTACGGTTGGGGCCTATGGAGGGGTAAAAAGCAAGTAAAAGCGGAGGGGGACGCGGCTAAACTGGTCGAGTTAGCCATCGAGCTCGGTATCATTAAAACAAACATTTCAAATTTATCTGAAGTAGTTCGAGACCTTAAGGAAGCCGACGCCCTGAGCACACAAAAAATAATGTCTTTAGAGGGGAGCATCAGCACGCTGTTTAAACTTGTGGATAAACAGGGCGAAAAAATCGAAGATTTCTTTAATAAGATTTATGAAATTAAAAGGTGATTATATGCTCTGCTTAGAAAATGACACCGTCGACGCGATGGTATACGATGATCAACGCTCGCCGCGGGAGTCTATATCGCGAACGCTTAAAAAAGTTTATGGCCTCGGGAAAGTCCTTCAAGAGGATAATATTTTTTCCTTACGCATGGATCTCGCTATCCATAGGCCGAAGGTTTTAGTTCTTGACTACATGTACGAGGGCGGCCTGAATCTTAATTATGTGGCCGCTGTTCTAAAAAGCTTTAAAGGTATTGGGGTAATACATTCTAGTGTGGATGTTGAGCGCATAGAGAAAGAGCTCGGCGGGATACCTAAGAATTTTACGTATGTACAAAAAGGAAACGCGCGCCGCTTACACGACGCGCTCGATAAGATTTTAAGCCCTCGGAGTTAGCCGATGGGCGGCGGGCACGGTAGCCCGTAATCCTCCGCGTGTAGCTCGTAGTAAAGCTCGAACATTAGATTTACGATGGCGTGCGACAGGTGTATTTTCGGATCGTCGCCCTCGTCGTCAGGAATCCCGGCCTGGTAACTGAAAATATGTTTTAACGCGTGGTTTGCTGGGCTATTCTCTCGAACTAACCGGCTCCGCTTCCAGTTTTCGTCGCCGTATTTTAGGGCCCCGTGCGCGAACACCTTCGCCACCTCTAGAAGTACATCACCGGGTATTAGGTCCGCCCTAACCCCACATTTATCTCGCTTCGCTTCGTATAAGTCAATCATTGTATTTTAATCCTTTCTATATCTTTTACCGCGCCAACCACCTGCGGCACGTATCGGCCAGTCGGTGCACCATGCCGGGCGGTGCGACATGATTTTTTCAAATTCTTCAATACTTCCGAAATCCTTTGGAACCTCACAAGTTATTTGGTCATGGGTGTGTAAAACTATCGGATAACCTGCGTTTTCTAAGTTAACCATAGCGAATGTAAATATGTCGCGGCTTACTGCCTGTGTGACATTCTCCGCGAGTCTGCCGCCGTACGTGTCGATACGCCGCCAAGTGTTGTCTTTCCACCCCATATATGAAAGGCTGTTCTTAACCTTGCCCCAGGGCATCATTTTTGGGGAAACTACCGGCGAGTGGTAAGTTATTTTACGCCCGCTTGGAAGGATACAATAAAGGCACTTATCGTCGGAATAAAAACGAATATACCGGTAGTCATAACACACGCCTTTATTCTGCGTGGCGCCTATCGCGCAAGATTCGAGCTCATACCAGAATTTCGTTATCATGGGCGAGTCTTGGCGCCACCTCTTAATATTTGCCTGTATCTCCGCGTCGTTCATGAACTTATCAGCCCCGAACTGTTTCCAGGCGCCAATACCCCCTTGGTAGGCGCTGGCTAATTCTGCGACTTTTCCGATTTTTTTACGGGCTGGGTGATGCTCGCCCGTTTCTTCTTTGTGGCGCATGAATTCCTCGAAAGGTATACCGGTTATTTTAGCGGCTGACATTTCGTAAATCTTACCATGGCCGTTAAAAACATCTACGCGCCACTGTTCGCCAGCGAGGCAGGCGATTACGACCGCCTCGATCGCGGAGTAGTCCGAGTCTATTAAGTCTTTTTCATCTTCAGCGATGAACATGCCGCGAAGACACCCGGCGATTGCCGCGAATGGGTCGGGGTAATAAGTCTCAAGGTGTTTCAGGTCTCGTCGTTCGGCGAGCTGGACAACACACTCGACAGCCTCGGGCGTCCATTCGGTCGGGGGTAAGTCTTCAGTCATACCACAGCAGCGGACATCCGGGCGGCCATATACGAACGTGCAATGCGGGCAGCGCCATACGTCTGGACCCGTTGCGGGGAAATTCTGAGGCTGCGCGCCCCTACCCGCAAAGCGGCCTGTGTGAGCCCCGTAATAAGCGAACATACCTCGGGCGCGGTTGTCGGCCGTGAGAGTGTGTAAAATGGTTGGAATCTTCGCAACGCTCGACTGCGCTAAGCGTTGGCGTATTTCTAGGACTTGCCTCGCTATCGGTGGGATACTGTGGTCGTCTAAGGCTTCGACAACATTAGGCTTTGCCACAGAATCGCAGGGGTAGCCCGCTCGGGTCACGAATTCAGCCATTGCCTTAACTTCTTTCGCGCCTTTTACTTCGCCGCCGGTGATGTGCGAAAGTATAGCGTTATACTTAGCCTCGAATTGTGGCAGTAGCGCGCTAAATGCTTCGAGCGCGTCACGGTCGACACGGCAGCCGCGGGCGTTAATATTTTGGTCAAGTATCCACAGTTCTAGTTCTTCAGGCGACAGGTCGGGTACTAACGCCGAGATCGAGTCCTCGGTGCGTATGTCGTCGATATTATACTGGTAGAATCTATGCGCGGCTTCGGGGTCGTCCGTGACGCGAGTACGTAAAGAGCCATCCGCTTTTGTGGGCTTGCGGGGGACTGAAAACTTTTGTATGAGGGCTTTACCGTCTTTATTCTTCTCAACGTCCGCACCTATCGCCGCGCCGGCTTTTCCAAGCTCGCCGGGTAAACTAAACGCCATGCATTTAGCTTGGGTGTCTCGAAGCTGTTCGAGGGGCAAATCCGGCCAGTTCATACGCGCCGCGCAGACGTTGCGCCATATACAAAATTCAAAAAATGAGTTAAAAGCCGAGAGTATGCCACCGGCTCGAACGTGCGCGAATAGGTCCTCTGGTATCGGCATGTCAGGCAGCCACAAGCGGGGGCCAGTGCCTTCCTTAAGGTCATACGCAATGCTGATAACTTCAGTTGAAGGGTGGCAGCTGTACGCCCACGCGCCCGCTATTGATATTCCTTTTTTTCCCGAAAGTAACGGGCGAAAATAGCCCTTCTTAAAATCTAGGTGTAGTCCCGCCTCGGAATATGTCTCGAAGTCTATCGAGGGCCTGACCGTCGTGATGCCATGCCCGACGGGGGTTTTCGTTCCGGCTAGTTGCTGCATGTGTTGCAGATATAGTAAAACTTATCTTTCTTAAACATTTTATTGAGCTGCTCGATTCGCGCGGCCGTGTCTGAAAAATAGTTATGAGACTCTAGTACGTTTCCAGTGTCTCGGTTTACTATTCTGTATTCCTTGTGACCTTCCATTTTATTCTCCGTGGTTTTCGTTGTGTTATGTCTCTATTATAACCTAACTCAGGGGGTATTCCACCCCCTGACGTAATTTTTATTAACTTTTACTTAGAACACTATTGGACCGGGTACGAAACCCGGAACCGGAGCCGCTGCGACAGGTGGAGGAGCGAAACCCGGAACCGGAGCCGCTGCGACAGGTGGAGGCGTAAAGGTCGGCGCGGGTAACGACGTCGGAGCTGGAGCAGCTATAGGCGCAGCCTGTGGAACTACTGCCGCCTGTGGAACTACTGCCGGAGGTGTAGCGGATGCGCCGGCAGGTAACGCCGTCGGAGCTGCGAAGGCCGTCGCGGCGTCAGGGCCGGACATGATCACCTCACCGTAACCAGCGAGTAACACTAAACTGTGGTTTAGGTATACGCCCGGCTTTTTAGTGTTCCCATTGCCGCTAACATCTGCGGCTACTTGGATGTAGTAGCCCTTTTTAATCTCGCTAGGGTCTGAGATAGGTACGACTTGCCCCTGCTCGTTTCGCTTACTTAGACCTGGAGCTCTTGAGCCTGAGAAAGAGAAAACCCAGCATCCGGCGAAGCCTTCACGGTCGCAGTTACGAACGTTGTTCTCATTAGGGACCTGACAATCACCGTCTTTAAATTTCCACGAGAATGTCGGTATTAAACACGCGCCGCTAGCGTCGAAGAACTGCGGGAAACACTTGCGCGCTTCGGCCTGTATGCTCTGTAAAAGTAAATTAACACCGGGGTCGTCTTTACGTATTGCCACGCTGAAAAAGAAGTCCGAGCGGGGTTGTCCGGCGTTGGCGCCTGTTTTAAACACTAGTGCGTTGCCGTCGTAATCCGTAGTTTTTCCTTGAGAAACGCTACCCTGTACAAGTCTGCCTACTGGTGTAGCGCCTAAGTCTGTTCTTTCTGTGCTCATTTGAATACCTTTCTTAGTTTTTGGTTTGTTAATTGGTCTAGCTTAGCGCTTCCAGTATTTCGGGCGCTGTATGAGTCTACCACGTCTTGGGGCATGCCTTTTTTTACTGCTTGGTTAGGGGTTATGTATGCGGCCTTTGTTATGTCAACTCCTAGCATTTCCGCGAGTCCTCGCGCGCCTTCTGCGTCGGTCCATATCTTGCGGCCTATCGTTCTTTTAAGCTGCCAGCCTGGGACTATCGCGCCGCCGTTTATAAGCTGCTCGACTTGTGCTTTTATGCCAGACATGCGATTACTGAGCGCCCTTTCGGCGTCGGTCAGTATGTTAAGCTCTAAAGCCACGGCGTCCGCGTCTAACAGCTCAGGAGTCGGGGCGGCTGCGTAATCCGCAGCGCTGTAAGACTGTTCCTTAAGGGCTTTACAGGCGTGGCGCGCTGGGCAGTATTTACAGCGTTTACTAGGTCTGCAAACTGCTTGCGGTCCAGTTGTTTCCATCGCGGCCCGTTGCATTTGAGTATAATACGGGTGTAAATCCCCGACCGTCATAGTCCACGAACGGATCGGCCCGTCTACGTGGTACGCCCGAGGCTGAACTATGCGCATTTCTACGACCCAGTCAGCCGTGACGGTTTGATTATACTTAGGTATTGAAGACAGGACGCCGTAGCTATACGCCATAAGCTGCCAGTTTTCAAAAACCTCTACAACCCCATAGCCGAATTTAAAATCCCAAATAATTATTTTATTATTTATTAGGTCAATGTAGAACGCATCGACCGTACCCCACATATTTTCGTGTATTCCGGGGGCGTGTACTCGCTCCTCAACTTTTACCGATGATTTATAAGGCGCTATGTCACCGACGTAGAGCTCTACCGCTTCAACCATTTCCTCGGTTATTAATACTCCGGTTTCACCGTCTAGCGTATCAATTAAGGCGTGTAAGTCTAAACCAACGTCGCGTATTTTACGCTCGCCGAGACCGTGCGCGACGTTACCCTCCACACTACCGCCGGAAGACAGCGCCACGTCTTCGGGGTAGTTCGCGGCCATTTGCACAAATCCTGTGCACGCCCCCTCGGGCGCCCAGTACCCTGCAGTACTGGGGCCTATTGGCGAGTGCTCCACTATCGCGGGCCTAGTAAGTTATCTAATCTAGACCTAAACGGGAGGATCAAATCCGGCTTAGGCTGGAGATCTACCCAACCCGTAACGCCAAACTCAGGGAATAAAATGCTTGTTATCTGGTCGAGTGTTTCTTGTGCCACTTCTCCTGAAGTTACCGCCGCGCGTATCTCGGCCAGTAAACTCACAAAGTTATAGGGTGCATCCGTGGCGGTGGGTTCCGCTGCCGGAGCTGGGCTAGCCGCGAACACCTCAGACGGATCTTTGACGGGATAACCCGCCGAGTCCGTTTGTGTCGATGGTTTCGCAGGCTCCGGATATGTTAAGCGGAGTTCCGCGACGATCATATCCTTAAAAGCTTGGTCAGTTTTAGGTTTCCACTTCCAAGTCCCAGCCGCGACTTTCGTACGAGTTCCGGCGTGGATTCTTTCGTCCCACGGTAAGCCCGCGGAGTCAAGCTGCGGTGCCTCAGTGGCGGTGGGGGTTACCTCCGCGGTGGCCGCGTCCGGTTCAGGCGTGGACCCTTCAAGGGGGAATACTGCCAGCTCACCGTTTTCGAGCTTCTGTACTCTTATAGGCTCTGTGGTTACCTCCGCGGTTTCGTAGCAGGCTATTACTTCTTCGGCTGCTTTCAGGTTGTGCTCGTGGGCTTCCAGTATCTCTTTAGCTAGAGCCTCTTCAAGGTCGACTACCATAGCGGGCTCTGTGTCGACGGTTGTTTCCATAACGCCGCGCACGGCCTCGGTGGCCTCGTCTGCTGCGATGGTTAGGCCGCCCATTCTATCGGCTATTCTGCCGAAAGCGGCGCCCATTTCTTTAAAGACTATTGCACCCGTGCTTTCGTCAATACCTGTGATGTTTATGTCCATTTACTTTTTCCTAGTTTTTGTTGTTGTTCTGGTTTGATTATATGTCAATTTGACGTAATGTCAAATGTAACAGGACGAAAAAACAAAGAATTTTTAAACGGGTTTAATACATGATTCCAATACTCAGAGACTACCAGCAAAGCGCGTATGACAGCATACATAACGCGTGGGCCTCGGGCGTCCAGAACGTCTTGACTGTGCAACCTACTGGCGCGGGTAAAACAGTTTTATTATCTGCGGTCGTACGTAACGAGAAGAGCGCTACGGGGGTAATTGCACATAGACAAGAACTCGTTGGGCAGATATCTATAGCGCTCGCCCGTAACGGAGTCCGACATCGTATAATCGCGTCAGATAAGTTAATAAAATTATTAGTGAGCTTACAGATAATAGAGACTAAACAGAGTTTCTATGATTCGCGCTCGCCCGTCGCGGTCGCTGGGGTTGACACTCTGTTACGTAGAAAAGAGCTCTTCAATACATGGTGCAAAACTGTAGGACTGTGGGTTTGCGATGAGGCCCACCACGTACTAAAGGGGAATAAGTGGGGCAAAGCTATGGCGCTTTTTCCAAATGCTCGCGGCCTCGGCGTTACAGCCACACCTTTAAGAGCGGACGGTCACGGCCTCGGGGTTCATGCCGACGGCGTTTTCGGGGAGATGCTCGTCGGCCCTTCTATGCGGGAGCTTATTAACCGTGGATTTCTAACAGACTACCGAATTTTCGCCCCCGCAACTGACATCGATCTTTCACGTGTTGAGATGTCCGCCGCTACCGGTGACTATAACGCGAACGGCGTGCGTAAAGCTGTTCACGAGTCTCATGTAGTCGGCGACGTCGTCAAAGAGTACCTATCCCACGCTGCCGGAAAACTCGGTGTTACTTTCGCCGTAGACGTCGAGAGCGCGACCCAAATAGCGGCGGCCTTCAACGCTGCGGGCGTACGCGCCGAAGTTGTCAGCGCTAAAACCCCCGACGCGGAACGGGCCGCTATTCTTCGCAGATTTAAAAACCGTGAAATTTTCCAACTGGTCAACGTCGACCTATTCGGGGAGGGCTTCGACCTACCAGCCATCGAGGTGGTGTGCATGGCGCGACCAACCGCGAGCTATTCGTTATTTGCTCAGCAGTTCGGGCGGGCTCTGCGGATTATGGACGGCAAAAAATGGGCCCTTATTATTGACCATGTGGGTAACTGCATCCGCCATGGCCTACCGGACAGTCCGAGAGAGTGGACCCTTGACCGCAGAGAAAAGCGCTCTAATATTAACGCCCCCGACGATGTTATCCCCGTTAAGGCGTGCCCGCAGTGTACTGGGGTTTATGAGCGTACATTTAAAGCGTGCCCTTACTGTAATTACTACGCGGCACCTGAAGCCCGAAACGGCCCGAAAGAAGTCGACGGCAACCTCCTAGAGTTAGACGCCGAAACACTCGCAGCGATGCGCGGAGAAGTGGCTCGGGTGGATATGACCCGCGAGGAGTTTATGATTGACATACACAACCGTCACGTCCCGGACATAGGCCGCCCCCGACTCATACGAAAATTTATGGAAGATAAGAAAACGCAAGAGGGCTTGCGGGAAGTTATAGGCGTTTGGAATCAGTACCACGCGGCGCTAGGTAGGCACCCCGACGAGGTTTATAAAAGATTTTACTGGGCTTTTGGAAAAGATCAATTGACGGCTTGCGCGCTCGGAACGAAAGAAGCGGCAGCCCTA
>Ga0255048_10002659_pt1 | contig 11255 bp, 7 predicted proteins | sample JV7_2_2_MG_FD_183619 | JGI IMG/M metagenome (GOLD analysis project Ga0255048, IMG submission 183619) | Seawater microbial communities from Jervis Inlet, British Columbia, Canada - JV7_2_2 | ecosystem: Environmental > Aquatic > Marine > Inlet | place: Canada: British Columbia | collected 2016-10-06
CGCGTACTTGACTTCGCGCTTGAAGCGTTCGGTCGATTGCTTGTCCACGGTCAGCGACGGCAGCATGAACTTGATGATCAGCGCCTCGTCGACCATGTCGTCCTCGACCAGCATCACCCGCCCCATCGCGCCACGGCCAATTTCCTTCTTGATGTGGTAACGATCCATCCACACGTCACCCGGCTTGAGCTTGTCGAGCAGCGATATCCTGTTTGAACTGGTCGTGCTGGCGGCGTGGTACGGGTTATCGCTGAAGACGTGCTCGACCACCAGCAAATCGGCGAGTTCGAATTTCCGGGTGATCTGGGTCACCAGGTCGGTGGCGTAGTCTCGCAGTTCGTCGGTTATATCACCGAGATGAAAGATGAGGTTATCGCGCGCCTCGTCGGCGTGATCCTTGTTGACGATTGCCTCGATGGTTTCGAGCGCGGTGCGTTGCACATTCGCCTCGCTATTCTTGAGTACGCTAAAGGCAACATCGAGACCCTGGCCGAAGCCGAGTTGCTTGACGGCGCGTAACACCATCACCGCATCATCGGGCCAGCCGTCGACCAGCTTCCGCAGAATCGGTATCGCGCCGCGGTTGGCCGACTTGGCGAGCGACTGTATCGCTCGCTCCCTGACCTGCGCATTGTCGTTGAGCGCAAATTCCTCAATTTTCCCCAGGTTGTCGTTACCGATCAGGTTGACGACCAGGCTCTTGGCCGACTCGCGCACAAACTCGTCTTTGTGACCGCTCAACTGATGCGCCACCTTGGTGAGGTTTTCGTTAGGAAACTTTTGCAGGCAGGCTATCGTCCCCTTCTGTACCGACTCATCTTCGATGGTCAGTCGCTGCAGGAACTTCTGGAAGTTACTTCTATCGGTTTTGGTGGCGACCATTTCGGCGAAATAATCGTTCAGTTCTTTATTCTTGGTCATCAGGTATGCCGACAGATGCGGCACCAGGTCGGCATCAGCCTGCTTTTCGATAATCGCCATCACCTGCTCGAGCTCGATGCCGGTCATGGTCTCGGTGTATGGCAGCAGCACAGAGGCATCGAAATCGATCTGGATTCGAACCAGCGTCTTCAGCGCTTCGAGAATTACGACCTTGTTGCTGTCATCGAGGAAACGCGCAACGATCAACGGGATTTTGGATTCATTGATAGAGCCAAAGTAGTGCAGCAGCTTGATGCGGTATTCCGCGCCTTCTATCTTGTCGAGCTGAAAGCTGAGCTTCGACAGGTCGACCGGGATTTCCGATCCTTCCACCAGCTGTAACAGCATGATGGCATATTCCGAATCCAGCTTGAGGGAATGGTTGATTATCTCCTCGGGCCGCAGGAAACGCTTCTGTGCCTCGAGTTGCTCGATGACGTCACCGGGCGATCCGCCGGTTTCGTGCAGTTTCTTGTACAGCTTGCTGACATCGGCCGGCTTTACTTTCACGCCCGCACTAGCGTCCGCCTGATCTTCCTCGTCTTGCGTACGACTGAATAACATGTTGCCGAGTTTTGCCATGTGGAATAGTGCTACCTCGCAGGCCTTGTTGCCTACTTGTATACCTGGAAAATGATTACTACGTAGCCTTGAGTATAGATGAGTATCGGCAAACAGCTGTTACAAATTCACATTTTATTGAAGCCCGTCGGGAAGTTTCGAAAATCGGTGCAGAATCGCATTGCAGGGGGCTCTCACGCCTCCCGCAAGCGGTTCGAAATCAACCTGTAAGCGGGCGCGCGTGCAGGAAAGCGCGCAGGTGAAACCGGCCCTGCGCGGGGTCGTAACGCAGCTCGGGCGCGACCGGGCAGGCATAACGCGCCAGGCAACCCTGCTGATGACATTCAGCCCCCGGGGTTTGCTGCAAATACGAGGCGCAACGATCGACCGCGTAGCCTGTCGCATCGAAGGCGCCGACCGGGCAGCGCTGCAGGCAGGGTTGGTCGTCACAGCTCAAACACGGTGATGCAGCCGTCTGGCGCGTCTCCTGCAGGCCGAAATCGGCGCCAAGCAGGGCGAAGCGATAGGAATGCCACAAGCCGAATTTCGGGTGCATCATCACCCCGATCGGCGACTGCTCGAGCGCCTCGGCGCGCTGCGCCCATTGTTGAAACGGGTAGTAAGGCGGTCCGCTGAAGGGGTACACCGGGTGCAACGACAGTTCGTCCGCGAGCACGCCGGCCACGCGCTCGCTCCAACGGTCCAGCGGGTCCGGCCCGGCGTCGTCAAATTCCGGCGCCTGGCTGAAAACCGGCCAGTAACTCGAACCGATGTTGCCGACCAGCGCAAGCCAGGGCTTATCCTGCTCGAAGCCCCAGGCGTCGATTTCCGCGCTGCTGAGACACGTGACACCACGCACGAACAGGCCGTAGCCCCGCAGGCGCTCCTGCAAGCGATGTGGGTTATCGCCAGTCACAGGCCTGGCCGATGGCGGTCGCGATGACGGTCGACTCGAGGAACAGTTCACCGTCGATTTCATCCTGCACGTGCACATCATCGAATTTAAGGGTCACGGTTGGATCGATGGCGCCGGCCTCGAGCGCCTTTTGCCGGGCCAGCTCGGTGACCAGTTGTTGCGCCTGTGCGCGCGCCGCCTCGAGGTTTTCGTACTGCTGCGGCTGGTCGCCGTGGAAAAGGCAGAAAATTCCATGCTGGGGTTGCGTCACGGTAATCTGAGCGCGCTGAATCACGCTTCCCATGACCGCGCCGAAGGCATTGGCGACATCGGCATGCTCGGGCAGGTGTAATCCGATGTGCATGCTGTCGGCGACGCTGTTGTAATAGCTCGCCGCCGGCGCGCCGACCGCGACTATCGGGTAGTCACTCGCAAAATCGAGATTGAACAGGGGCTTGCGGCCCTTGTGGTGATGGCTGCCGATGACCATGCGCGTGATCGTGTCGACGATGCCGCTGGCCCTGGCCGACTTGCCGCTGAGATCGAACTCATTCAAACCGACTTCGACCAGCAAACGCTGGATGGTCGCGGTGACCAGGTCGTATACCTGGCGGCAGGCGGCTTCGACATCATCGCCATCCCATTTACCGTAACCATAGAGAAAGCGCATCTGGCGCATCCATATTCGCGCCGACAATTCCGCCGCGTGCGTATCCCAGTGCGAATTGATGCCGAGCACGTGGACCGCATCCGAGGGCGTGAAGCCACTGTAAATCGCGAGCCCGAGGCGCTTCAGCCGGGCCAGCGCGCGCGCGAATTGACGGTCTTCCTGGACGATGGCTTCGAGTTCGACCGGCTGCTCTCCGAGCAGCTCCCAGGCGGCGAGTTCGACCAGCCCCAGCTGATTGAGCAATGCCTGGTTATTTTCGAGGCGCATGACGAAGCGGTTACTGCGCGCGTTGACCATGCCCGCGAGCTGCGTTTCCAGGCGCGGCACCACCTGTGGAAACAAATGCGCCAGCAAGCTGGTTGGCACCACGCGCCGCGGTCCGACGGTGAGGCCCAGGTGGCCACCGAAACGAATCTCGCTATCACCGCCGAGGCCGATCGAGTTGACCCGCACCGCCTCGACCATGGGTTGCCAGTCGCCGATGCGGGCGCCGTCTTCGCTGAGCTCGGGCTGGCCATTGCTGACGATAGCAATATCGGTCGTGGTGCCGCCCATATCGGCGATGATGGCATTTTCGAGGCCCGATAGCTGGCAGGCGCCGATGACGCTGGCGGCGGGCCCTGAAAGCACGGTGCCGATCGGCTTTTCGATGGCATTAGCGAGGCCCGCGAGCGAACCGTCGCCCTTGACCAGCATCAACGGCGCTTCGATGTGGTGGCGTTCGAGAATGGTCTGCACCGAGTTGATCAATTCCTTGATCGCCGGCACCATGCGCGCGTTCAGCGCCGCGGTCAGTGCGCGCCGCGGCGCGCCCAGGCTCGAGGCGAGTTCATGGCCACAGATGACCGGCATTCCGGTGATCTCGGTGACGAGCTGCTTGAGGCGGTTCTCGTGGCTGGAGTTGCGCGTGCCAAACATGCTCGAGATCGCAAATGCAGACACTTCATCGCGCAGTTTTTCGATCGCGGCGCGGGCGCCTTCCTCGTCCAGCGGCCTGTGTTCGCGGCCGACCGCATCGTAACCGCCTTCGAGAATCACCACCATCTGCGCCGGCAGTATGTCGAGCAAACCACTCTGCTTGACCTGCTCCGAGGTATATCCCGGCAGCAGCACACAAACCGGCGCACCCAGGTCTTCGACGACCGAATTGGTGGTCAGCGTCGTCGACAGCGAAACCATGCTGACATCGGCAAGCAGGTCCTGCGGCAGGCGGCCAATGACGTCACCGATGCCGAGACTCAGGTCAAAGCGCGTGGTCAGGCTCTTTTCCGCGTTGACGATCTGCTTTTTGTCGTCAACCAGCACCGCATCGGTGAAAGTACCGCCGGTGTCGATCCCGAGACGAAGCGACATGAACTACTCCTGGAAAGTTCGGTTACTGGATTTTATTAACCCGGCGACTATATATTTACCTTCGTTAGACGTCTACGATTACTAGCCCGAAAATTTCACCCGCGGGTCCACGATGCAGGAGCAATTGCCGAGGAAATTGGTGAGATTTGCGGGCTAGTTAACCATTTGCGACATCGCGTACAATGGCGCTTTTGCCGGTACCGACCGCCATGTCCGATAGCTGCCTGTTGCCCCAGTTCGATGCCCGCGAGGCGGCCGAGCTGGCGCGTCGCCTGTTTGCGCTCGAGGGCCCGCTCAAACTACTCAACGGTGAGCGCGACCTCAACTTCCTGATCAGCGATGAACGCGGCAAGTTCGTCTTCAAGATCGCCAACGCGGAAGAATCCGAGGCGACGCTGGATTGCCAGCATCGAGTATTCGAGCGACTGGCGGCGGCGAAGGCATTCCCACTCATCGCCCGCGCCCTGCCATCGCTCGAAGGACGCGAGATCGAAACCGTCAACGACGCACAGGGACAGCAGCATTTCTGTCGGGTGCTGCCTTTTCTCGAGGGCCGCATGTGGGCTGATTTCGAGATTTCGAAAGCAGAACTGTTGACCGACCTCGGGTCCCAGCTTGCCGCGCTCGACAGGGCGCTCGATGGATTTTCCCACGCCGGGCTAGAACGCGCGCTGTTGTGGAACATGGAGACCACGGCCATCGCACTCGAACAGTACAAGCCCCTGCTGCCAGGCGATGACGAACGTAGATTGATCGAACACTTCGAAAAAAATTATCGGAAACAGGTTTTACCGCTGCAGCAGCAGCTACGCCGCGGCGTCATTCACAACGACGCCAATCGCCAGAATGTGATCGTCGACGACAGCGGATCGCGCGTCGTCAGCGTCATCGATTTTGGCGACATGATCCATACCTGGCTGGTGCTCGAACCCGCCATCGCGGCCGCCTACGCGATGCATGGGCAGCCCGACCCCCTCGCCTGCGCCCAGGCGGTATTATCGGGTTACCATGGCGGCCTGGCGCTCACCGGCGCCGAAGTCGACGTGGTTTTCGACCTGATATGCATGCGCCAGTGCATGAGTGTCTGTCTCGGTGCATACCAGCAGAAACTCGAACCCGACAACGTTTACCTGAGCATTGACCTGAATGAAAGCCGCGACATGCTGGAATATCTGCAGGGTTTCGAGCACGCCGAAGTTCGCGAAATGATGCGCTCCGCCTGCGCCTGACCCTGAGCCTGGGGACCGCATCGCTCACCAACGAGTCCACGACGCAGGACTACACAGGATGTCTCCCTGGAAGGTTCTCGCAGGGGCGCAGGGGCCGCGGGCGGTGCTCCGATCCGACGTTTCGGAGCGTGCCGAGGAAATCGGTGAGCGATGCGGGCTAGGCGAGAACGCGTTTGCGATAGCTGACGCGGTGTATGTCGATGATTTCAACGCCGACGCTGACGACTCGCGGCAGCATCGGTTCGATACGCGCCAGCACGCCCTCGCTGAGCATGACTTTCTGTTCATCGCTGCGCCTGGATAACAGGTGTATGGCGACGTGTACGAAGGAATCGCGGCCTTGCCCGGTGCGGTGCCGCTCGAAGGCAAGCGCACGGGTCTTGATGTCGTACTCGGGGAACAGTCCCGAATCCATCGCGCCGCGGTGCACGGCCTCGATCAGGTCATCGATTTCGACCTCGACGGCGACGTCTTCGGAATAGTCGATTATACAGTGGGGCATGGCCCTCTCCTCGATAAACGTACGCTTCGTCTACATGTTCGGATAGGCCGGACCACCGCCGCCTTCGGGCACGGTCCAGTGAATGTTCTGGCTCGGGTCCTTGATGTCACAGGTTTTGCAGTGCACGCAGTTTTGCGCGTTGATCTGCAACGCGGGCTGGCCGTCGACATCGACTATTTCATAGACTCCGGCCGGGCAGTAACGCTGTTCGGGCGCATCGTATTTTTCGAGGTTGAGCGCAATCGGGACGGCGTCGTCGCGCAGGCGCAAATGCGCCGGCTGGTTGTCGTCATGGAAGGTACCCGACAGGTAAACCGACGAGGGCCGGTCAAAACTGACGACGCCATCGGGTTTGGGGTAGTCGATTTTGGGGTAATCGTTCTTGTGCCCGGTCGCCTCATGGTCGGCATGATGACCCATGGTCCAGGGCGCCTTGCCGCGGAAGACATAGGTTTCCAGCGCCGCATTGATCAATCCCATCCATAGTCCTTTGTTGAAGCCGGGGCGGATATTGCGCACCTTGTGCAACTCCTGCCACAACCACGACTGCTTCAGCTTTTGCGGGTAACTGCTGGCTTCGAGCGCGGCGCCGGGGTTTTCCTCGTCGTATTCGACGGGCAACAGTTCGAACACCGCCTCGGCCGCCAGCATCGCCGATTTCATCGAGGTGTGTATCCCCTTGATCTTGGGCACGTTGAGAAAGCCCGCGCTGTCGCCGACCAGCAAGCCGCCGGGAAAGGTCAATTTCGGAATCGACTGCAGGCCGCCCTCGGAAAGCGCGCGCGCGCCGTAGGAAATGCGGGTGCCGCCCTCGAACAACGGGCGAATCTCGGGGTGATTCTTGAAACGCTGGAATTCCTCGAAGGGGCTCAGGTGCGGATTGCCGTAATCGAGCCCGACCACGAAACCGACCGCGACCTGGTTATTTTCGTTATGGTAGAGAAAGGAACCCCCGTAGGTATCCGACTTGAGCGGCCAGCCGATGGTGTGCAGGGTCGCGCCCTCGTCGTGCAGCTCGGGTTTGACTTCCCAGATTTCCTTGATGCCGATGCCGTAGGTTTGCGGCTCGACGCCATCGCGCAGGTTGTACTTCTGCATCAACTCACCGGCGAGCGAACCACGGCAACCCTCGGCGAAGATGGTTTGACGGCCGATCAATTCGACCCCGGGTTCATAACTGTCGGTCGGTTCACCATCCTTGCCGATGCCCATATCGCCGGTAGCGACGCCGCGTACCGCGCCACTGTCATCGTAGAGCACCTCGGCGGCGGCGAAGCCGGGGAAAATTTCCACGCCCAGTTCCTCGGCCTGTTCCGCCAGCCAGCGGCACAGGTTGCCAAGACTGATGATGTAGTTTCCATCGTTATGCATCTGCGGCGGGGTCGGCATAGCGAACGAACCGCTGGCGGTCAGGTACTTGAACTTGTCCGACTTGACGAGCACGTTCAGGGGCGCGCCTTTTTCCTTCCAGTCGGGAATCAGCTCGGACAGCGTACGTGTCTCGACCACGGCGCCGGAAAGGATGTGAGCGCCGACCTCGGCGCCTTTTTCGAGGATACAGATAGTGAGTTCACGCTCCTGCTCCTGCGCCAGTTGCGCAAGTCGGATTCCCATGGTCAGTCCCGACGGTCCGGCACCGACGATGACGACGTCAAAATTCATTGCTTCTCTTTCCACGATTTTTTTCCGATTGATTGATTATCAGTTGGGCTGCAGGCGAATTATAAATTAATCTGGCGCGAAAAATACCAGAGAATCTCGACCTCTTTCCAACAAAAGACGACCCCTCGCATGAATCTGGTATCTACTCAAAGCATGGGCGATCTCTCGCGGAGGCGCGGGGGGCCCGGGGCATGACGACGAGCACGAAGATTACTCCTCGCCGACCACCGTCATTCCCTTTTACATCAGCTACTTCGGCAGGTTACCGAGCGCAACGTCGATCGAATTGACGATTTCATCGATATCGTCCCGGGTGCAGATCAGCGCCGGACTCAGGCACAGCGTGTTGTTGTACTGCGGCATGCTACGGTTGGTACGGCCTATCATGACGCCCTGCTTCAGGCAATCCGTGACCACGGCGGCCGCCACCGACTCTTCGACGGGCTCGCGCGTGCCGCGGTCCTTGACCAGTTCGGCACCGACAAACAGACCCTTGCCGCGAACTTCGCCGATGATTTCGTGCTTGTCCATCAACTCGTTCAGACGACCCATCACGTAATCGCCCATCTCGTTGACGTTATCGAGCAGGTTTTCCTGTTCGATGATTTCCATGTTGGCGAGCGCCGCGGCCGGCCCGCCGGCGCATCCGCCGAAGGTGCTGATATCGCGGAAGTAATGCATCGTATCGCTCGGCTCGGCGAGAAACTCGTTGAACAGGTCTTCGGTCGTGGCGAGCACGGAGATCGCCGCGTAGCCACTGGCCACGCCCTTCGCCATGGTGACCATGTCCGGCTTGACGTTGTAGTGCTGGTAACCGAACCATTTGCCGGTACGGCCCATGCCACAGACCACTTCGTCGATGTGAATCAATACGCCGTACTTGCTGCAGATTTCCTGCACGGTTTCCCAGTAGCCCTCGGGCGGTACGATGACACCACCACCGGCGGTAATCGGCTCGAGACAAATCGAGCCAACGGTATCGGGATCTTCGGCGAGAATTACTTTTTCGATATCACGCGCTGCTTGCACGCCGTAATCCGGATCACCACCGCGCGGATCACGGTAGGCAAGGCAATGCGGGACTTCGACAAACCCCGGGGTGAACGGACCATACTGATCCTTGCGTTGCGCCTGGCCACCGGCGCTCAGGGTCGTAATCGTGGTGCCGTGATAATCACGGTCTCGGTAGAGAATCTTATGCTTCTTGCCGTCATTTTTCAGCGCGGCCAACTGGCGCACCAGCTTGAAACCCTTCTCATTGGCTTCGGAGCCCGAATTGGAATAGTAAACCCGGCTCAGGCCCGGCATCTTGTCGATCAGTTTCTCGGCGAATTGCGCGCCCGGGATATTGCCGGCGGAATTGGCGAAGTAACACATTTTGAGGATTTGATCGCGTACCGCGTTAGCGATACTTTCGCGCCCGTAGCCGACGTTTACGGTCCACACGCCGCCGGATACGGCATCGAGAAATTCACGGCCATTTTGATCCTTGACGCGCATACCCTTGCCCTCGACGATGACCATCGGATCGGCCGACTGCCAGGGTTTGTGCTGCACCAGGTGATGCCACAAATGGTTTCGGTCACTGCCAACAATGTCGTTAATGTTCTCTGGTTTCATCGTACTCTCCGCGCTTCGGCCTGCCTGAAAATGGGTTTGGGGGAAATAGAGGCTAATTGGTATTGAACACTATACAATAGAGCCAGATCATGCCATTTAAGTATGCCAATTTCGAATTCGATGCATAACCGAAGTGAACAAATAATGTGGAATCAGTTATTCCACATATCGAAGGATCGCAAGATCAGCTACCAGCGCCAGTTGCGCGAAATGATCGTGAGCGCGATCCTCGACGATAAACTGCCGCTGGAGATCCCGCTGCCGTCATCGCGTGAGCTGGCGCGACACCTCGGTGTTGCGCGCAACACCGTGGTGCTCGCCTACCAGCAGTTGATCGACGAGGGCTACCTGATCGCGCGCGAGCGCAGCGGCTATTACATCGATAAAACCATACTCGATGGCCGCGTGCGGGTAGAGCCGCTCAGATTCGATGGTGATCACAAACCACCGGACTGGAAACGCCACATCAAGTTCCACCCGTCGCGGCAACGCAACATCATTAAACCGGTAGACTGGAAGAAATACCGCTACCCGTTCCTGTTCGGACAGCTCGACCCCGGCCTGTTTCCGGTAGCCGACTGGCGCGAATGCTGCCGCCAGGCGCTCAGCGTCAGCGATATCCAGGACGTGACGCCGGATCGCATCGACATCGACGACCCGTTGCTGATCGAGCAAATCCAGGCGCGTATTCTTCCGCGCCGCGGGGTTTGGGCAGCACGCGATGAAATCCTGATCACCATGGGCGCGCAACAGGCGCTTTACATTCTTGCCGACCTGCTGATCGACAAGGGCACACGGGTCGGCATTGAAAATCCGGGCTATCCCGATGCGCGTAATATCTTCGAACTCAAGTCTCCGAAGCTGGTGCCGCTCACCATCGACGAACACGGCGTGGTGACAAACAAGGATTTGAACTCCTGCGAATTCATCTTCGTTACCCCGAGTCACCAGTCGCCGACCACGGTGACGATGCCGCTGCAGCGACGCGAGCAACTGCTCAAGCAGGCCGAGCAGCACGATTGCCTGGTGATCGAGGACGATTACGAAAGCGAAATCAATTTTGTCAACGAACCGACCCCGGCGTTAAAGAGCCTCGACGCCAGCGAGCGCGTCATTTACGTCGGCAGCCTGTCGAAAACGCTCGCGCCCGGGCTGCGCCTGGGCTACATGGTGGCGCCCAAACCCCTGATCAAAGAGGCGCGCGCGCTGCGCCGGCTGATGGTGCGTCACCCGCCGGCCAACAACCAGCGTATCGTTGCGCTGTTCCTGTCCATGGGCCACCACGATTCGCTGATACACCGGCTCAGTGAAACCTACAAGAATCGCTGGCAGGTGATGGGCGAGGCCCTCAAACGGCATTTACCGGAGTCCTCGCGCATACCGTCGTTTGGCGGCACCTCTTACTGGGTCGAAGGTCCCGCGCATCTCGACACGCGTCTACTCAAGGAACGTGCGCGCGCCGAAGGCATCCTGATCGAGTCCGGCGATATCTGCTTCATGCAGAAAAACCCACCGCAAAACTTCATTCGCCTCGGATATTCGTCGATCAGCTCGCGACGCATCGAGCCCGGCATCCGCAAGCTCGCCGACCTCATCCACGACATGGTGTAGCCAGCATCCTCGAGCCAACACCGGCGTCTGTTGGATAACAAATTCCCCACAAACTAGATACCTGAAAACATGCCTTCGACCCGAGGCAAGCGATGATTACGGTGTTGAGATATCGAAGCCCCGATAACAACAATTTGCAACATTCTAAAGGCGTGGGCGTCGGGAATTCTTTTACGGGATTTCGCGCGACAGGGACGTCGCGCTCCCGTAAAAGAATTCCCGCCGGCCACG
>Ga0255048_10002662_pt1 | contig 11254 bp, 10 predicted proteins | sample JV7_2_2_MG_FD_183619 | JGI IMG/M metagenome (GOLD analysis project Ga0255048, IMG submission 183619) | Seawater microbial communities from Jervis Inlet, British Columbia, Canada - JV7_2_2 | ecosystem: Environmental > Aquatic > Marine > Inlet | place: Canada: British Columbia | collected 2016-10-06
ACCAACCCCCGGTGCCAGATAGCCAGCCAGTTCAGCAGGCCACGTGACGTAGGCCGACCGGACCATCTCGGTCTCGTCGTCAGTCAGGTAGGTCTGGCCCAATTTATCCATGATCCCGACTAGTTTGGCTTGCCGTTCCTCATGTGTGCTATCGTCAAAGAAACTCTGGATTCCTTCGGCCAACCAGTCACGAAGGTGACCAATGGCTGCGTTCTTGAACATGGTAGCCTTGGGACCAGCAACACTCCTAAACTCATCGCTTATCGCAACATCGAAGGGACCCGTGGGACCGAGACCTATCGAAGCTGGGTCTCCAATGGCAGCAGCCCTCACCTTGAGATCAGCAAATCCATTCTCATCCAACTCCAACTCCTCTACCTTGGGGGCACCACCTCGTGACCATATGCCCTTGTCGAGCACGGCTTGACGTTGTGCCATGATGAAGTCGGCTGTCCTTTCAGGAGCAAACTCACGGATAGCAGTGATTACATTGGGGTCCCCTAGCTCCGTCCAGGTCAGGCTCCCAAAGTCCAGGTCCTTGACCTCCTTGATCTGCATCTCAGAGGCCGGGTCCTGAAGGAAACGAGTTGTCTCAACCACCCGTTCCTCCCTGTTGGCACGCCCTCCATCCATGAGGAAGTCGAGTTTTTTGGTGGTGTATTCACCTGCCTTGATACCAAATGTATCAGGAAATCGGGGACCTAAGTTCTCCAGGAACTCAGAGACCTGGTTGTACTGGGCCTCAGTGATGGTGCCGGGTCCATTGAGAGGCTTGCCAACGGTGCCACGATACTCCCAGGTGGCACGGTCATCCACAGAGTTGGGGATGTATGAGTTAACATAGGCATTGGCCATCATCCTGGACTTATCGACCGGGTCCATGTCCCTCCACCAACTCTGGTCAGGGAGCCAATCAAGCCACTGCTTGAATTCCTTTTGTTGCTCGTTCACCGGTAAAGAGGGAGCCCGAAACGATCATCAGAAATAAGAGAAATTCTATCCCTTTGAGGGGAGGCACGACTACGTAACCCCGACACAGGTGGGGTGTCTACTGAAGGAGTACGAGTAGATTCTTCAAGGTCATCTCCAGGTACATTGTTGGGATCACTGCCCCAAAGATTGGGAGACAAGCCACCACGGTGGAAAGCCTCAAGCTCAGAGAACTGTTTGACCAAGTCATTGTTCGTCTTGTTGATCTGTTCGATCTGCTCGAAAGCAAACTTGGAGAACTCAGACTTGAACTCAGCCATAACGATGCTGATGTCTTCCGTACCCTCGGCTTCACGTAGCTTCTGTGCCCCGTCCTCTCCAATGGCACGAACAATGATAGACACGAGCTCGGGTCGCATGCCACCACCCTCTTGAGACAGGGCAGCCATGGCATCATTGACACTACCCTGGTTGAACAGGATGTGAAGGGAATCAATGTTCTCACGCTTCCCCTCGTTGGCCAACAACGCCTGCTTGGCAGTGGGTAAACCACTTGCCTGACTGCCAGTATTGGGCCACCTGAATTTATGGGCCTTTGATTGCTGTTCAACAAGTCGGTCTACCTGTTGTCTAGCCAAGGGAATTCGGGCCAAGGCTTCGCCAAACCTTGCTTCTACGGCAGCAGCTTTAGCTTCATAGTCTTTAGACAATGGGTTGAGGGAAGCATAGGCATCATAGGCAACGTTGGCTTCTCCAACAACTCCCAGCCCAGCCTTATCGATCTCTTCTTCTGAACTGATCATGAAGACCTTTTCCCACTCGGCAACCCGAGCCTTGTTCTCCTTGATTCTGTTGTCAAAAAACTGACCCTTCTCGGCCACGGTCATGGTAGCCGTGGCTGCCTTATAATCCCCCTTGGCAATATTCTCGGCCTGAAGCTGTTTCCTATTGGCCTCAGCCTGAGCCTGTGCAGCACGTATCATGGTAGCCCTGGCAGCCATGGTGCGGCTGTCTTCACCCTGTTGTGCCTGGTCAAGCTGCCGGTCCCTCTGGTTGGCAGCACGACGGGCATTACCCATGGCAAAGCCACGTGCTAGACTGGCACCGTAGTCAGGATGCGGGGTGATCTCTGGTAGAATACTTGATGGTAGATTAGCCATATTAAAATCCCCCTATCTGAGACATAGCAGCGTTCCAATCAAACGACCCTGTCCCTGCTGAACTGGTAGCAGACTGATATCCTCCAGGTGACCCACTATACTGAACACCACCAACCAAGCCACCCTTGGCCTTCTCTGATCGGTCAACTGCCCCTTGCCCTGCGGCGAAGCCAGCCTGTGCCCCCTTGGCACCACCGAAATAAGCACCCACTGCGGTTAAGACACCTTGGTGTATGCCAGCCCACACTGGATGACCTGCGGCATCAAGATTGTAACCAGCTTGTTTGAGGGACCGCTCGGCCTCACGTTGCTGAAGAGTAAACTCAGCCTGTGCCGTAGGACTGATGAACATGGACCCAAAGTTCAGGGATTGGAAACCACCCTGGGCTGTCTTCATCCATGACTCAGCCATGGAGATACCCTGGTTTACCAGATTGAGAGAGGTGAGCCCAAGCTCACGCGATGTAAAGTTGTTACCTATGCCACTACGAGGGGTAACCCCACGTTGAGTGGATAGCTCCGCCGTGCGCCTAATGATCTCATCAGCCACGTCATCAGGAATCTCTCCCTTGAGGAACGACCCGACCTGTTCGGTTGCCTTGTCGATGTTGGCTGTGCCACCTGGAGTAACTGACTCAATGCCTGTCCTGGTTGCTTGACCTGAACGTGCCGCAGTCTCGTCAGCCAGCTCCCCGATAACCTCAAGGTTAGCTCGATTGGCTTCGACCGCCCTGGTCTGTTCTTCCTGAAGGTCGGTCTTAATGAACGGCGCGACCTCAGGCTTGGTCCCAAAAATCTTATCGAAGAATGATCCCATGATTAAACCTGTGGTATGTCCCCTGCCATGTATGAATCGATCTGAACATCAAGATTCTCACGTGTGGCATCCCCAATGTATTCTCGGGTCTGTCTGCGAAGCAGCTCAATGGCCTTTGTTTCGTAGGTATCGGCATCTGGCTCACCTGTATCCTCCTTACGGATACATATCATCATGAGTCGGAGGGCGTTAATATTCTGAATGAGCAAGACATCGGTGTCTGAAACTGCTGGGAGGAACCGGCGTTTGGCGAGCACGCAGATACATTGAACCGTTGCGTCTTCAGCCTGAGGCAAGAGGTAACGTCGAAATAGAGGATGTTGCACGTCAGGACGGTAGACGCTAAGGAGAACGTTGCTTCCTGTCTCGTAGTGTCCGTAAAGGTAAATGTCTCCATCGGTCAGGGGTTTGATTATGCGCTCAATTCTAGAGAAAACAGTGGTGCTCAAAGCAAGGGCAGTCCCACTGAGGGTGATCTTAACCCCATCGATGGTATCATTACCGTCAACAGAGCGCACCCTATTGTCATCCGCATCCCAACCAAAGACATGGATCTCCCCGGCATCCGTACTCATGGAGCTCTTGACCCCCACCCTCAGGTTATCCGGTAGATCATAGAAGGTGCCACTGTCGTTACGGTGAAGAAGTACCCCCGTGTATGCGTTGTCATCCGCATCCCACTTGCCGGGACCCGTGGATCTGAACTCGAACCACTTGTTTCGGATCATCGCATTGTAACCATCGAGACGAACAGCCAGGACAGTCTCGATTTCCTCAGGCAAGGTGAGCATCTTCTGGTAGATATTGAAATCGTATTGTGCCACCGTTGGATAGAACTTCCCTGAATCCGTCAGTCTTTCAGTTGCCTCGTTGATGCGGTCAACCACTCTGGAATCAGTTGGAGACAGCCCATTCTCAGCGAACCGTGCCACTCGGATACGTGCTTTACCTAGTGTGAGATAGCTCATTTCTGGAAGATCATTAGTTGAGCTGCAAGGAGACGGGTCTCACCCGTAGTCTTCAGGGAGAGGGGCTCAAGGTTCGTTAGGTTGTTCTCAAAAGCATGTGTGTAACTAAAGGAACTGTCGCCATCACCATTGAAAGAAGCAAAGTTAAGGCTCCTGAGTTCCACGCCTCCCATCGTAAAGGACAAAGTGCTTGTATGCGCCGAATGACCCTTGCCCATCTGAGGAATAAGTAGAAGTTGATACAACCCGGTTGGCTGGTCAAACGTGCCGAAGTCAACCTGATGACCAGTAACCCCAGGAATTGGATTGGTTCCTGGGTTAAAGTATCCCGGACTACCGGCACTAAAGAACACCAGCCTGCCTGCGGTATTACTGAACAAGGGATCAAAGGTTTTCCACAAGAAATCTGTGCCATCCGTGCCTACATATTGACCGTCTGCTCCAACGGGTATCTCTATCTGGTTGCCTAAAGCATCAAACCCGATGAGGGAACCCTTGGCATAGGACGCAGGGTTGATGAATGACTCCCAGGCTGCGGGTATGGCACTGGCATTCCAGACATTGACGTTGACCGGGGCACCAGCTCCATCCACCTCGAACCAGATCTTGTCTTGGTCAGCAGGATCAGGGGTATTTGGCCCGATCACATATGTCTTAACGGTCTCAGTAAAATCCACCGTCATGTAGTCAGCGAAGGCATCGAGCACCTCCTGCCATGTGACTACCGCGAAATTCTGGGGCAAGGTGCCTGCTGTGATTGTTAAGACGGACATGGTAATTGTTCCTATGGTTCAGAAAAGATTAGTCAACATCGGCAGTTGGTTGCTCAATGATATCCCTGGCATGAAGCCACAGTCGTGCCACCTTGAGGTGACCTGACCACCGCATCCTCACCTGAAAGGTAGTGCCCCTGTCCTTGACCCCCAGGTCAGGGTAGACCGTCTCGTCCCGGTCGCCCTCAGGGATAGTGCCAAAAGTGAGCCGGGAGCACCCAGACTTGGGCATCTCGGGTGGCACAGTTGAGGCCGCTGCCACGTCAGCATCATCCACTGTATTGTCATGGAGCCTGCTCTTGGTGTCCCACCCGAACCACGTTTCCTCACAGTCAGGCCGAACATCGAGATCAAAGGACACATTGCCCTTCATGTCCGATATGAACACATCGGCCCGGTCGATCTGGTTGTGGGCAAAGGGATCACCGAACCCAAAGGCACGTGATTCCATGAGAGCAGGGATGTCTGTGCCATCATCGTCGCTGCCACTCCTGGTGATTTCCCAAAGGTGGGTCTCACCCGTAGCGGTCTCCTTGCCGATGAAGATACACCGCTCACCAGACCCAAAGTCCCCGGTCACAATGTCAATTGGTTCAACCCCATTGAGGTGCCAGAGCCCGTCGTAAGCAGGCCGGGGCTGCTGGCCAAGAGCAGAGATAGGATCGAAGTCCAACACGGCGAACCCAGTGCCTTCCTTTGTGCCCCTATGCCCTACGGTCCAGATCAATCGGTTATCAAACAGGGTAGATGCGGTATAACTGACCCACTTTGCATCATCGAAATCAAGGATACGCCTGATTTCAGTGGAAGAGGGAGTCCGCGACCAGATCTTTTGCTCCGAAATGGCCAGCTTAATGGATCGCTCTCCGTCCTCGGCACGCAACCAGATATCCTCATTGACCGAGGTCATTCCCTTATGGGAGACAGCCCCTGAGTTTAAGGTGAGTGCCTTTTGGATATCAATGTCCTGCCAGGTGGAGCGTGGCTTGGCCACGTCAAGGGTGTGGCTTGAACCACGAGAGGCAATCACCAGCTCGCCTTGTCCTGTGCCTGTGTCACCCACGGTTATGAACCGCATCCCCTCTACGTTGTCGGGAACCACGAAATAACCACCTCCGGCAAAGTAGTCGGTCTCGGTGAACTCAAGGGCAGAGGTGGGGCCACCCGAGATATCGCCAGCATAGATCCTTTTGCCATTGGCAACAAAGAGGCGACCTTGCCCGAATGCCATCGGTCCACCAGTTGGCATCTCGCCACTGACAGCACGCCGTATCGTCGTGTTGTCGTAGATCCTTACCACATCGTGATTGTTCTGGACAACAAGAGACTCCTCAACCTGTTGAAAGTAAGCCTGCATGGGCTTGGGGTTAAAGTCCCAGAAATCTGTGCCGATTGTTCCGGGCCAGTTTGCCTCTCCCTCCAGGAGATCCTTGTCCCTGGACAAGGGGGAAATGGTAAACGTTGTGCCACCAGGACTATTGGGTTCCATCCGGTAGAAGCGACCACCGACAACGGCCACCAGTATGGGAAGACCAAGGTTTGGCCTGTAGAAACCCATGCCCTGAATGGTGCCAGTATCAAAGAGAGTGTCCGGCGTGCCATCCACAACAGAAGCCCTGCTTCCCGGAGTAATGCTTGGGCGGATCAAGGTCGGTGGCACCCTTGTGAGCTTACGGATACCTGGACGTGTAGTCGGGAAGGCACCACGGAACGCAACGTTCTCAGCGTAGACAGCCTGCCCCTCCTGAAGCAAGAGGGGTGAGATGCCTGAGTGAACACCACCAGCTACGGCAATGTATCCATCAAACTTCGCGTCCTTCTTGGATTGAATACTCATGCCACAATGACCTCATCGTCTATATCGTAATACTCCACGGCATACTTCTTTAAGGCTATGCCACTGTAGGGAAATCCCAATGACATGTGTATGTGAGTGGGCCAAGCATAGGTGGTGAGAGCAGGACGCCAGGTATTCCCTGTGTCATCGTCTTCGGCCACCACGTTCGTCCACTCCCCAAAGGGGGATGCGTTATCAAACACATCGAGAAGGTTTGAGTGTCCCTCATTGTCCCACACGAGACGACATAGGACTCCCTTATCCAGTTCATTGGCACGGATCTCCCATCCCATGGTTACATCAGCATAGTCAGCTAAACTTGGGAACCCAAAAAGAGTAGTATCATTTGCTCCTGCTGTAAGCTCATTGTTTTTCCTGTTATGATACTGCCCAGTGGAGCCAAGGTTTTGAATACGTGCGATAACAGATCTTCCTGAAAGGAAATGTTGGGCCTGATAGGACCTTTCAAAACCACTTACAGTGAGGCCCCCACCGAACGTGCGCCATTCGATTCCATTATTGGTAAAGAAGCGCATGAAATTTGCGTTGTGATCGTTGTTAAGATTAAACGGGAATCCGTCGCTACTTCCAATGGACCACTCCGAGACCCAGCCAAAAAAATTGTTTACCGTTGCCACATCCCAATTGAGTATTTCGTCAGTGCTAGGGGTAACCGTCTCTGGATATTTCATATCCAAACGAGTGGCATTAAACCTAAGGCCAAAGGCACTCATGTTCTTGTAGACACCAAGTCCTAAAGTTCCATATCGATTAATTCCCGGAGGTTGCCAATCAGTATAGTACGGGTCAATGTAACCACGGTAAGCGAACCGCATCATCCGTGTATTCAATGGGGCCAGGGTATCCAGTTCCCTTACGGCATATTGCCTGCCTAATCCTTCGCCCTCAAGGAGGAGACCTGTTGCATCTAGAGTATAGGACATCAGATAATATCTATGTTTTCGGAAATCGTCCAGTCACCTCCAAGGAAGAACCCGGCGAACGAGATTATAAAGACGTAATGTTCTGTGTAAATTGTCCAAAGATTCCCTACATCGGCCACGGTCTGAACAGGTGGGATCTTCTGGTAAGGCAGGCACCTGTCTGGGTGGATCAAGGAAGGTGCCGGGTTACTGATGGCCTCAAGGAGATGAGGCTCCGCAATAGACAGGTCTTCATCGACGGCTGCCTCCACCACGGTAGCAAGAGAGTCCCTCTCGAACTGACCAATAGACAACATCAACCCTCGGCCATGCTGGTCAGTCAGTAAAACACTGGCTCCATCATTTGAAAGGGCGTTGGGCGTTGTAGTCATATAAGGAAAGAGGGTGCCCCAAGACGGGACACCCTCTCAGGTTAAGCCTATGGCTAAGGATGGATTAGCTATAGGTGCATGCGGCCAACTCAAGGTCGGCGCTGCAACGTTTGTGGATGATGGCATAACCATGTTCAGTGTGCATGGGCTCGGTGGCCGACATGAAGACTCCACGGTGGAATCCAATGTCGCCATCGGGGTTGCACTTACGATCCGGGATGTTCAGCCACCGGAAGTCACCCATGTTGGTTCGGGCATCGTACCTCACGTTGGAGCCTGCGCTCCCGAGGGGTCGTGCCTTCAGGCAACGAAGGACTGATGGAGTGAATATGATGGAAGCCTCATACTCGGCACTCTCATAGTCCGGGTTCACCTCAAACTTGTTGCCCTTGGTGGCAGCGGATGAGGTCCACACTTCAACCCGATCCAGGGTCCCACCGTTATCATTGTAACGTGCGGGATAGGGATCGATGATGTGAGTGAAACCACGGTATGCTTTCTGCACGCCAAGAGGTTCAAGATTCTGCTCGGGGCTGGCCCAATGGAGATCTTCACGGGTGTCTGAATTCCCAAAGGTCAGGCTGTCAGAGGTCTCCGCCGAGGTAATCAACCCGAAGATTGGGCGTCCCTTGGCACGAGCAATGGCATACTGCCCTGCACCATCGCGGATCAACTTCATGTACTGTCGATCCAGCATTGGCTGGGTTAAATGAGACGTTGGGTGCTGTCCAGAGAGCCAGGCATCACCACTTGAGGTGGCAAGATTCTGGCTGGCAATGACCTTCCGCACGGTGCGGATGTATTCATTGCGATAGCGGTTTTCCCACACCCACTGGGTGAGTTGGGTCAACTGCTCAACGGCAGCATTGACTTGTTTAGTCAGGGACCAACTGGTCCGCAGGTCATTGAGGCATAGATCTGGTCCTTCGATGGCCTTGTGCTGGAGCCTGTAGGTGCGAAGGGTCTGGCCGAAGCTGACATCCTCCACCGCTGGCAAGCAGGCACTCGCATCACTACCATCTGAGACCGTAACGTTTACCCAGTCGTCTTCCACTGTGTCATTGAACGTGCGCTCAAACATCATGTTCGAGATCTCCACGCCCATGCCATCAGGGAAGGCACCGGTTGGCGTCATCCTAATCCAAGCCGAGGTTTCCCGAGCACGCTTGAGAATCTCACCGCCAATGCGGCCACTCTCACGTGTCAGGATATCATTGATCACTGCGCAATCATAAGGCGCGTAGCTTTCATTACCCATGGCAAATAGAATTTAACGAATAGAACTAGATGCACTAAAACCGGCATCGGTTCGGCTCGTTGTGGCGGACAACGCTTACGCCTCAGGGCACGAATCCTTATACGTGTTGGCACATGGATGGCACGTGCCAACTGTCCCGTCAACCCCTTATTCGTGAGCTGTAGCCACGGCCCGGCCCACGAAGCTCCCGAAGTCTTCATTTTCCTGTGGGGCATTGGGAGTCTTTACCCCCTGATCGCTGCCGATGGAAGGCTTGGCCTTCTTGAATTCCCCAAGCTCCGCTAGTGCCTCCTTTAACTGTTGTCTAACAGACATATACGCAGACCTATAGGGTCCTGCCGTGGCTGCCAAGACCGCAGCTTCCATCAGGTTCTGCTGGCTTGTCTCCTCAAAGTAAAGGTTACGGGCCTGCTCCTTAATCTCCCTGACCTTGCCGTTCCATTCATCGTTGCCATCAACCTCCCTTAAAAATTCAAGGTTCTGTGAGGCCACGGCCATGGTATCATTGAAGGCACTGCGCTGCTGGTTCATGCCCTGCTCAACAGACTGCTTTTCCCTGGCCTGAATGCCCTCAAGGGTCTCCTTGTGGTTAGCCAGTAAGCTTTGCTTCTCAGCCCCAAGCTCATCAAAGCGATCAGAAAGACTAATCAACCTGGAGTAAAGATAAGGGGTTACCTGGTCAGCCAAAGCATTGAGTCTCTGTGACTTGTAGGGCGATTGAGGTTCCTTCAGTAACCGAGTCAGGGTGTCCTTGGGCAACTCTTCAGTAGCCGCTTCACTAACCAAGGTCTCCGTCATGGTATCAAGGGCCTCTTCACGGGTCCTGAAACGCTGCTGAAACTCCGGGTGTCTCTCAAGGGCCACCCTCTCGAGTTCACTGGACATCGCCTCCATCTTGGTGCGGAGTTTCTCCGTCTCATCCCCGGATGACTTAGCCTCATTGAGAGTGCCTTCAAGCCCTTGAGCCTTCTCTTGAGCCTGCTTGAGCTCGTTCTTCAGGTTTTTGTAGGCAGTCCTCAGGTTAGCCAACCCCTCGTTGCCTTCAATGGTCTTGAGTTCCTCCTCAAGCTCCTCGCCCGGTGGCTTACCGTCCCCAAAGAGCTCCTCTGGTGGCTGCGCCGAAGGCACAACAGGCGGCACCTCGGGTGTTACCTCTGGTTTCTCTGGTGGTACCTCAGGGGTAACCACCGCCTTCTCGTTAATCGTCTTCTCAACCTCCTCGAGGATTGAATCTCCAAACGACAGTTCTGGTTTTTCCTCAGCCATAATTATGTCCTTTCCTTGGGTAGTAAGTCGGCCCCAAAGGTTACCTCAGGCATGTCCTGTGCCGGAGGAGGGGTATGCCCCGCTCGTTCAATATCCATGAGGCACTGGTTGTACCCAGCAATCTCCCCAAGAGCCCTACTGATATCGCTATCAGAAGCCCCTGGTGGCATATGCCCCTTTGGCACCTCTTCCTTCAATGCAGCCCAAAGCCCATGGTTTTTCATGGCAGTCAAGAGCTCATGCCCAAGGACTATGTTACCACTCCCCTCTTTCCACTGGTCAATTTTCATTTGCTATCTCCTGTGCTTTTTCCTCTTCAGCTATCCTTAGTTTCTGCTGGTGATCCTCCTCCCGGTGCCGTATCTGTTGGGCGTGCCGCTCGGCCTCTTGGCTCAGGGCCTGACGGGCCTGATCAACCTGCTTACCCTCACCTTGCTCACCCTCTTGGCCTGACCCATCAGGGGCTGGCTCGGCCTTGAGCTTCTGGGAGTATTGATTGAGTACCTCGTCCGAGAGCTGGGCCACCTGGTTGAATTGCTGGACCAAGACCCGGTACTCCTGTTCTCGGGTCGGGTCGGACGCGATGAACTCAAGATGCTTGGCCATGTGAGGACCCACAATCATCAGGAAATTAGAGACCTCAGCCAAGAGCTCAACGTTATCCCAGTTACCCTGGATTGAATTGATCCCATCAGTGGCGGCCTTGAGGTGTACCTGCATATGTGGCACATGCCATTGAGTGGATACTACCAGGGCCGGGGCTCCTTGCTTCATGGCTGAATTCTCCAGGACTGCGAAGCTATGGTCTGCCGTGATCTCATCACTGACATCACGAGCCTCAAGGTAACGGGCAACCTTGGACTGTCCGACGAGACTGGCGACGTAATCTTCTTTTATATTGTAGCGTCCACGCTCTCCGAACAGTCCTTG
>Ga0255048_10002669_pt1 | contig 11233 bp, 17 predicted proteins | sample JV7_2_2_MG_FD_183619 | JGI IMG/M metagenome (GOLD analysis project Ga0255048, IMG submission 183619) | Seawater microbial communities from Jervis Inlet, British Columbia, Canada - JV7_2_2 | ecosystem: Environmental > Aquatic > Marine > Inlet | place: Canada: British Columbia | collected 2016-10-06
GCGGAACAGCCGCGCGGCCTGCTCCTTGCCGCCCGACGACCCCTGCCCGCCCCTGCTGATGGCTAGCTCGGTTACCGTCGCCATGTCACCTCAGCCCCGCCCGGTTCGTCTCGACCGCCCGCTGTATCGCTTCCAGTGCGCGTATCTGCGCGTTCTCGCGTTGCTCACGCTCGCGCGCCCGCTGCTCCTCGCTCTGTCGCTGCTGCTCAAAGAATCCCCTAAGCTCCGCACCTGAGAACAACGCACGCTCGGAGGCCTCGGCCTGCTGTTGTGCGCGCGATGCCACGAAACGCCGCGTTTCTTCCGCCTCGAATATCGGACGATTGGGTACGATCGCCCCGAGTGTTTCGCCCGCCGAAATCGCCGCACGTCTACCTTCGAGCCGTTCCCTTATCGCAACCTGTTGCGCGCGAAGCCGCTGCACCTCTGAAAGATTCTCCTCATCAGCACGGCGCAGGATCGGTCCAAATCCAGGTATCAATCGCGGTAGGGCCCTCCCAAAGAACGACCCACCGAGACCGCGCCGTTCTTCAGATAGTGCGACGAGGCGGCGCTGGTTGGCTTCGAGTATTTCGGCGAACCCGGCTGCGCCCAGTTCCTTCGCCAACGCGATCTGTTCCTGTAGCAGCCGATTAGCCTCGATCTGAGACGCCCTAGAATCTTCAAGTGCCTTTGAATAACCAGACCACCGTTCGACGGCCTTCGGTAACGCCACGACCAGGAGCCCGATAGCCGCGACAAGCCCAACGACCGCGCCGATGGTGCTGGTGATGATGCCGACCGACGCTGACAGCGCGCCGGAGAGTTTGCGCGCGCCCTCGGTGGACTTGTCCAGGCCCTCGCCCATCCCCCGCATCTTGCCGCCGGTCGCCTTGGCCTCGTCGCCGACACCGCGCAAATCGCGCTTGGCTTTGTCGGCGCCCTCTACCTCGACGCTCACGGACGCCTTGGCGATCTCCTGTCTATTCCCTCGTCGGGCCATATCATCTCACGCCATGAAACAGGAACAGTCGGATATCGCGGTCGGAGTCATGTGGGGCATTCTGTGGGCGCTTGCAATCCTGTTCTTTATCGCGCTCGTGGTCGGATCGTTGGGCGCACTCGTCCTTTGGTACGTCAACGGCTAAGCGATCGTCAGCGTGCTCGACCCCCGGAACGCCAGCGAGGCCGAGATCAGTTCGTTCGGGTTCACGGTGATCGTCAAAGACTCAAGGATCGCCGAACCGGCGTAGGTGCGGTCCGGGGTGCTGGTCGTCGTGCTCGTCAGGGTCAGCGTGGACGCGGCGGCGATCGAGAGTGCGCCCGATGCCAGAAAGTGATTCGCGCCCCCCGTTACCGCATGATCGACCGTCAATGCCCCCGACCCGTTGAACGAGTACGAGGCGACGGGGAGTCCGTCAGGCGTGACCGAGAGTCCGAGCGCAGTCGGAATGATCGAGCCCGTGAGGTCGTCATCGTTGACGCCATCAACGCGCCGCAGATAGAACGCGGCTGCGCTGGGTTCGGTAGGTGTCGTGATATCGTCCGTATTGCCGGGACTCTCCAACAGCGTTGTGTCATCAATCATCGCTTGGTAGCTACCCGACCACTGCAAGAGGTTGGTCGATTCGAAGGTCGTCCAGTAGTTCGGGGCATCCCCAGTGTTCTCGAACTTCGTCACATCCACAACGGGAGCACCGGCCGTGATAGTCCACGACTGAACATTCGCCGCGTACCCGTTCGAATACTCCACCTGCCCACTGGTGCCCGGGCGCGCAGTACCGAGGATCACGTCGATCGTGCCGGACCATTGCCGCAACCCCTGTGCGAATACGGCCGAGGTGTTGCCGAGTAGCGTCGCTGTATGCGCCAAGCCGGGAACATTCAGCGTCCATCCTCGCACGTTTCCACCGACGCCTGCGGTCGTTGTCCCGGACGGCAGATCCACGGTATTCGTCCAAGTCGCGTCCGCGTTGACGCCGCTCGTGATCACCGCCATCGTTCACACTCCTACGTTCGAGATCGTGGCCTCCCACGTCCCGACCGAATGGCGGATGCCCGCCTCGTCGTCTATCTGCGTCATGCTCGTATTCAGAAGAGGGCCAGTCTCCCAGCCCGTCCCACTCAACGCCGGCGTGAACTGCTCGAGCCCGAAGGTCGGCGTGCCACCCGCCTGCAGGTCCCAGTCCCCCTCGATCCGCGTCACGATGTCGTCGTGTTGCTTGAGCGTGTCCGTCCCGCTCGTCATCTCCTCGGCGAACACGTGGACCTCAAAGGTCACGAGACGCTGACGCACCGTGAAGGCGTCGTCGCGCGTGCTCGAATCGAACGCGATCACGATGTAGGGGAAGATGTTTCCCTGCGTGGGCTCGACCGGGTTCTCCACGAAGATCCGCCGGTCGTCGGCGATCAGCGGCGTGCCTGCGTTGCGCAGCCCGCCCGCACCGGTATCCGCCAGCAGCCGGTCCCGGATCTCCTTCCGCATCGTCATGATCACCGTGGTAGCGCTCATCGTCCGGCAGCCCTCCCGCGCCGCAGAAGGTCCTTCTCGGTCGTGCGATAGAACGTCTTGGCGATGCGGTTGCGGATGGCCGGGACCTCGATGACGCGCCGGATGAACGGGCGCGCCGCCATCATGCGCGTGCCGAGCTCCAGAAACGGCGCGTAGAATACGCTGAACCCGTAGTAGGCCACGCCGCGCTTGGCCTCAACGTATGTGCCCGAGTTAGCCAGCGTGGTTGACTGGGTGTGCGGTGGGTGCCCCGGCTTTGATCGAACCCCGCCGTGCGACGACCCCAGCGACCGCACCGCCTCGTCGGCCGCGCGAGCAGCCGCAGCCGTCAGCCCGCGGTCGATCGACTTCTCAAGGTCGCGCGCGAACGCATCGCCCTTCCACTCGAATCGGACCCTAGCGAGTGCCACCGACGTCCACCTCCTGCGCGGGAATCTCGATGATCCGCTGACGGTACACGCGGTCGATCGGCGGGCCGATGACCTCGGCCTCGAGCGTCGCCGTGGAGTCGTTCGGGTCCGTGAACTTCAAGCGGTCCGTCACCCGCACGTCCACCTCGGGCCGCGCGTAGACCGTGAACTGGCGGAGCCCGCTCGCCCTGAACGCACGCTCGGCCTCGAGGCTCGTGTTGGCCTGTACGCTGGCCGTGATCGTGGTGGCCTCGTCGGCCCACGTCGAGACCTCGGACCCGCTGGACGCACCGATGGCGACCGTGGCGCGGCTCACCGTCACCGTCTGGTTTATCCACCGCTCCCACGCCATCAGTCCTCCCGCTGCGCCCGGCTGATCCAGCGCCGAACCCGCCGCTGCACGAACTCCTCCACCTCGTCGCTGTCCTGGTTGTACGTCACGGAACCGGATCCAAGATTCTCGGAGACGACCGTGCGGTCCTGATGCCTCGCCCGGAACATGTAGAGCACCACGTCGATGCACGCCTGTTCCAACGCCGGATCATCGCTGATCGCCGAGTAGCCCGCCGTGTACACGACCCGCACCGAGTTCGCCCGGTTCGGGAATGTCGCCGCGTCGATGTCGCTGCCGAACTCGTAGCCGATGATGCCAGGACGCTCGACGACGCGCGTGATGATCCCGGTGTGCTTTCCGAACGTGTAGCCGGTGCTGCTCAGCGCCGACGTGGTGCCATCGGGGAACAGGATCGACACGCTGGTAAGCGTCGTGATCGGCGTCTCGGGGACGATGACCTCGCGGGTGCCGTGGCCGTCCACGTCCTGCGTGCGCGCGGCGGAGTCGAACTGACGGCCCGTTATCTGCTGGATCTCCTCCTGCGCAACGAGGATCAGTCGGTCGATCTCCGTGTCGTGGGTGGTCACGCTGATATCGGCGTGCGCCTTGACGTTCTCCTTGGTTGTCAGGGTCAGCGCCATCGTCAGCCTCCGAACAGCCGGGGCAGGAACTCGCCCGCGAGCGCGCCGAAGCCGGCCGCGAACCCAGAGAGCCACATCACGCGACGCTCGATAGCCGTCACACGCCGATCGACCTGCGCGATCGACAATGTGAGCCGCGATAGCGCGTCGTCGTAGCCCTTCATCGTCATACCGCACGAGTCGCGGGGCATCATGGAATCGAGCCGCCGCTCTACCGTCGCGTTCCAACCCTTCTGGGAGTCCCACAGCGCATCAATCCGCCCGTCGTGATGCGCAATCCATGCTTTCACGTCGTCGAGGTCATCGATGTGTTCCGGCATTCTGACCCGTTCGGCTTCGAGTGTTGCTGCGGTCATCTTCTAGGGTCCTTCGCTGCCGCCCGCTTCCGTGCGTGCGTACTCGTCAAGGATTGTCCGCACCTCGTCCCAATGTTCGCCTGGCATCGCCACCCACCCGCCGATGTCCTGCCTGATGATCGTGTCGTCATCGAGCCTCCTGCCCCGCACGGTGCGATTCTCGAGGATCAGCAGCGGGTTACCGGGTCGGACTATCACCGTCCTCGTCTCCACCGTTGGTCCCAGCGTCAGCCCGCACCCCGAGGTCATCGAGCACGTCAGCGCGAGAAGGCCGGCCCGTGCGGCTCGGCGCGTCGCGCTCGGTCTGCTGGCGCGGCTTGCCCGTGCCGAAGATGACCTTGAGCAGGTGCGCCAGCCCCTTGATGATCCCCGCGATGAGGTCGCCCACATCACCGCCTCCGATCGAACAGCCAGCCGAACCAGCGCGCCCACCACTTCGGCGGGGCATCGGACACGGACTCTGGTACTGCATGTCCCATCACACGCCCTCCAGTACATTCCGGCGCCGGTCCATCCGACGCCGCGCGTCGCGGGCACCGAGCGCCGCGGCCTTGATCTCCCCGCCCGTCATCGAACCGAAGTCCACGTCGGAGCCCCGGAACGCGGCCCGCCAACCCCGCGTGTACGCACGCTCGATCTGCATGGCCTCGGACGGACCAACCCCCCGCGCCGCCGTGGCGCGAGGGGTGAGCGCCGGGCGACACGCCCGGCAGCCAGACTCATTCGGTGCCATTGCCAGTCCCTCCACGCCAGCGCCGGTAGCCGACCGCACCGCCACCGCCGATGATCGTCCCGCCGCCAAGGATCGCCGCGATGATGCCCGCGTTCTTCGCCTCGCCCGTCACCTCGGCAACGTCGCCCGAGTGTCGCTCGATCGAAGCCAACGACCCGCGCACCGCCTCGGCGTACTGCGGATCGAACACCCCGCATCCCAGCGCGTAGACGATCGCCACGACGCCCGCGGCGCAGAACACCACGAACCCGATGGCCGTCCAGAAGTCGCGCCGGCGGTCGGTCATCACAGACCCTTCATGGCGTCGCGCAGGTAATCGCCCACACGTCGCCAGTCATCCGCAATGCCACCTCTCGGCCTTTGCGGCTCATCATTCGGCCAGATGTTCAGTAACGACGCAAAGCCGTCAAGTAGCGCCCGCCACATCATCCGAGCCCCACATCTTCAGACTTCTTGCTGCCGTCCTTGGCGAATACACCGATGATCGCCATGAACCCGCCGGTCCACACCATCGACCAGTTCACCACCGTCAGCGGGTCACCGTCGAAGAACGCCGACGCCTGCGTGAAGATGACGCCCAGCCCGCCGACGATGCCGAGAACCGTGGTGTTCTTCGAGGCCGCGCTCACACCCAGCGCCTTGAGCATTTTCTCGATCATGGTGAGACTTCTCCGGACCCGACGCAGTGCGGCAACGCCCACAAGGCGATCGCGGCAAGCGCCGCCAATAATGCCAAACCAAGCACCCCCGCAAACACACGCCACCAGTTCACACGCGGCATGTTACATCCAGTTCCGGGTCAGCGGGGCGCACGAGGCGGCCGTCCCAACGAACGGCTGAAGCATGATGTGAGTGAACGGACCGGTGTCGTAGAGCGCGATGTACGCGGGCTCCCCGATGTCGCCCGCAGCCGCCGGGCACGTCTGCACTGCGAGCAGGCCGCCGCTTATCGCCGTCATACGCCCGAGGTCGGTCCACGTGACGAGCTTCGGGTACAGGTGGGCGTTCGACGAGTCCGTCCGGCCGTTCTGGATCTCGGCCGAACCCAGCGTGAACGCGGCGGTGCCGAGCTTCTCCACCGTGAAGTTATCGGTGCCCGAGTCGAGCGAGAGGGCGCACACGCCGTACACGTCCACGCTACACGTCTCGTCCGCGGCGTCCGTCCCGGTCATCATGATGTCGAACCGGGTTTTCGACTCGCCCCCGTCCGTCGAGGGGTCCACCTCGACCACGATCGTATCGGCCAGCGCCTCGATCGTCGCCACCGTCGCGTAGTCGGTCTGGAGCACGCCCGTAGCGCTCGCCGCCGTCGTGTCCGCGGTGCCGTTCGCCGTCGCGTACTGCCATGGTCCGTATTTCACGCTCATCGTGCCAATCTCCCGCTAAACCGGCCCGTGAGCCGTGCGCCGGTCGTGCCCCGCACGCCCGCCGCTGGATATTCGATCACCTTCGCAGCCGCCGCGAAGTCGTCCGAGTACGTCGCGTCGCCTAGCTCGTTCATGTGCGTTGCGGTCGCGTCGTCGGTCGCCGTGAAGTAGCTATCGTTCGTGGCGGTGGTCACACCGATCGCGGTCTCCGCGAAGTAGACCCGGCGCGACCGCTGGTGACGGCGCAGCGTCGAACGCATCGACTGATTGACCGACAGCACCATGTCCGCCTCAATCGGGTCCCATAGTGACGTGTACGGTGGGCCGGGCAGCGAGGTGCTGTCGATCGGCCGCACGCCCGTCCCGTATGTGAACCGGTTGGGGTTCGCGACGACCTCGTCTACCAGCGTGTGCATGTCGTCCGTGATCCGCACGACCCGCGCGTCCGCGTTCGCCTGCGTCACGGGCGACAGCGTAAGGTCGTTCATCTGCGACCCCATGTAGACCCACCACGTACCCCGCATGTGCGTCAGCCGCCCCGAGTTCTGCGTGATGAAGTCGTCGATGCTCGAGCCCGAGCGGCCGGCTACCTCGGCCACGGTGATCCCCGTCGCGTCGCTGGTTTTCTTGAGGATCCCGTCGTTGTGGATATTGAGGCTGCCCGGGTCGTCCTCCCACCCCCAGTGCTGCGTCACGTTCGCGTTGTTGGGCACGCCTTGTGCCGGCGTCACGCCGTTCGCCGGAGCGTGGACGTAGCTATCGGGCATCCAGACGGGGAGCCATCGACAGATGAGCAACCCCTGTAGCTCGATCGACGTGTCGCCGGCGCCGGTGCCGATGGTGCCGTCAACGATCGCGTTACCGAGTGCCTGCGGGGCCCACGTCCCGAGGTCGAACGACTCGATGGTCGGCACGCTGTCGGTGCTGTACGACTTCGACAGGTTCCACAGCGTGCCCTTGACCTGGCCCCCGCCCGACAGGTGGATCGACAGCGCGTACCGCTCGCCCTCGTTCCAGGTGCCCTTATCCACCGCGCTCTGCGAGAGATTGCCCGTCTCGACGTCGAGGTCCACGAGCGCCGTGTCGTTCGCGGCGTTCATCAGCCGGAACTGCCCAACCGCCTGTGACGTGCTGCCGGGGAAGTAGCAGCCCCGGAAGTGCACGGTGGCCCACCCCTCCTCGTTGAACGGCAGCGTGCCGAGCGCCGTGCCCGTCGTCATCTGGACGGTGGTCGTCGAAGCCCCGGCAGCCGTGATCTGGCGGCGCCGTGGGTTCACCCCTGATGTCGCCAGCGAGGCCTCGGTGATGGTCGCGGTCCCGCTGGTCGTCCAGTGCCCGGCGTCCTCGCCCTGCGTAAAGCACGTCGGCCGCGACTCGCGCACCAGCATCCGGGCCTTGCGGCTGCTGTAGTCGTTCGTGACGCTGACCGCCGTATCCGACCAGACCAGCGGACCGCCGATCTCCCACGTCATCGCGGTTGACGACGCGGCGGTATTGAACTGCACCAGGAGCTTCAGCATCTTGCCGATGTCGCGCCCGGTGCTGGTGTCCCACGTGTCGCCGGCGGTCCCCTTCATGATGTAGCACGGTTGGTCGTTGATATAGAACTGGTACTCGCCGAGCGTGGCGTGCATCTTCATCCGCAGCCCGACCTTGAACCACTCGTCGAACGGGATCACGATGCGGGCCGTGGACGCGCCGCCAACACCATCGACGGCGACCTCTATCGGCGTGCCCGTCAGGCCCTCGGTCATATCGACCGTGAACCCGATGATCTCGTCACCGTTGCCGTCGTCGGTGTCGTTCTGGAGATACCACAGCACCTTCGCTTGGCCGCTGGGGTCGTCGGCTGAATGGAAGGTGAACGCGGTACCCTGCGCCTCAAGGGCGCCCGACTCGCGGGTGCAGCAGGCGAAGAACGTCAGCAGCGATTCGGAACCGGACACCGGCGTCGTCTCGACCTGGAACGTGCCGAGCAGATCACCGACGTCCTTTCGGATGACGGCGAGCGACGACATGCCGGGGTGCAGCGTCTTGACCGTCGCGGCCACGTGCGTCCACTTCGTGGTAGCGGTCAGCACCGCGAGGCCGGTAGTGCCCGTGGTCGCGGTTGAGCCATCGGTCGGCCACGACCCGCCACTGCCGGCCGTCAGGGGATCTACCGTCGTGGTCGCCATTCAGCGCGCCCCCTTCTGCGATATCGACTCCGTCCCGAGCATCGTCGTACGGCGCTTGATGCGGTCGGCCTCGGCCCTCGTGACGTAGCGGGCGGTCCCGATCATCACGAGGTGGTGCGCGATGTTCCAGCCGAAGCGCGCGAGGGTGCCCCGCTTGTGCTCGCCCCAGTCGCGCAGCATGACGACCGTGTGCATAAGGGCCGACGCGGGGTGTGAGCCCGCGCACGGCCTGGAGCGCTGTCCGGAGCCAGCGCCCCCTGAGGGGATCAGGTTGCGACGACCGGAGAGCCGGGCATGTATTGGTCCGCACCGCTGCCGGCGAAGACGGAGTCATTGACGGCGGTTGATGGTGTGGTGCGGGCGCGCTTGAGCACCCAGAACGCCGCCTCCACCTCGAAGTTCTGTGTGGCGGTCTCTGTGAAGTTCGTGCAGTCCATGAAGCGAACGCCAGCGGCCTTGAGGTCAATGTTGATACGCACCGTCTTGTTGTCGTTGTTGGTGGCGTGCGCAGCGATGGCCGCGTGGCTCGCGACCGTCACGCTGTTGTCGGCCGACGTGTCGCCCCCAAGGATGGTGAACGCACCGATAGCCGCGGTGTCCGATGGCGTGCCGATGAGCAGCACGAACTCAACGTAATCGTGCCCGCCGTATCCCTGCGTGTCCAGTTCTGTCACGGCCAGCGTCGAGTTACTGAGAACAACAGCATCGGCGGCCCTGACGTACACGTCGCCTTCGGGTGAGTATGGCATGGCTCGTCCTCCTTTCGCTCAGGTCTGGAACAGCGCGACGACAGGCGAGGCCGTGGTCGTGCTGCCAAGATCGTGAATGTTGATGTCGTGGCGGACGAGCCCACGGATACCGATGTTCGCCTCGTCCCAGTAACGCTGGTCCGACGTGTCGATCTCGACCGACATGCGGTCGCCGAAGTCGGCGGCCAGCGAGAAGTTCCCGACCATCAGGTCAACGACGTCGCCGCCCGTGTCGAGATCCGCGTTCATCACGTTGTTGGTGACGATCGGGACCCCGAGGAAGGATGGCACTTCGCTGTTGTCGAACTCGGCCATCGTCAGGCCGCCGACGGTCGTCATCGAGCGGTGAAGCAGCGAGGCCGTGACGACCTCGGGGGTGCCCGTCCAGACCATGCCCGAGCGGGCGAACTGCGGGACGAGCGCGAGCGCCGACACTAACTGCTGGAACGTGTGCGCGTCGGAAGTGTCCCCGCCCGTGACCGAGCGGGAGTCGGACGTCGCCGTCGCACCGAAGTTATCGGTGTGCGTGAAGCCCTTGACGAAGGGGATGTAGGTCGCAGCGGCGCCGGCCCCGCCGACGCCCGTTCCGTTGAATAGCGACTCGTCCTCGACCAGCGCGATGGCCCGCGCGATGTCCTCGGCGGCGTCCGACGCGATGTCGATGCGGGCGTCGTCGATGATCTCGCGCGACGCCTTCGTGATCACGATGCCCTTCCGGGCGTTCAGGCTGACAGCCGAGAACGTCGCGGTCGAGGTCGTGCCGGCCGAGCCCTCGTCGGGGTAGTAGACGGACAGCGTGCCGTTCGAGCGCGGGCGGGTCGATGACGTGTCCGTCATCTGCACGACCCGGCACAGACGCCGAGCCGCCCCGTGCTCGTTCACAAGCTTGATCATGTCCGCGTCGAACATCTCGTGGACGAGCGTGGCGCCGGAAGCGGCACCCGTCGTCACCATGTCCTTGGCGATCAGGTCGAACTTCGAGCGGTGGGCCCCGGCCTTGACCGTCTCGCCGATCCGCGCGGCGCACACGGCGCCTAGGTGGTGGGCGAACGCCTTGGCCGTCCCATAGGACGAGAATCGGGCCTTGCGCGTCTTGATGTCGTTCTCGTAGCGCCGCTCCTCGCCGCTCTTGACGGTGACCTCGGGACCGAGGTTCGGGCGGCGACCGTTGCCGCTGAGGCCCTTCTCCTTGAGCAGCGCCTCGAACTTCGCGGCGACGAGCCCGTCGATGTCGGCCGACTGCTGGACAGGCGGGACCGCCTCGGCTTCCGCCGGGGCCGCCTCCTGCCACTGCACCACGACCGTGTTCTCGTCCGGCTGGTCAACGACCAGCGCCTTGACCTCGTGCTTGGTGCCGTCCGAGGTCTGGATATGGGTGACCTTCTTCGACTCGAGCCACGCCACGATGGCGGGCCGATCGTCGTCGGCACCCGTGTAGCCCTCGGCCTTTGCGGCCGCGAGCAGCAGTTTGAGATTCATCGGGTAGGCCCCTGAATGAGTCTGCGGGAATAGCCCCGCGACGCATCCGTCTGGCCTCGCGATCGCGTGAATGGGTGGGCGGGCGTCCCCGGTTCTACCCGGGCGGGTTCTACCCCGGCCCTCACCGCCCGCATTCTGACAACCGCGGACGCGGCGAACTGGCCGCACGTCTTATCGAATGCCGGAGCCGTGGTGGTCGCACGGCCCCGACGAACCAGTCACGCCCTCATACTAGCAAACCCGGGCGGGTGCGGTCTCACAGCCCGCCCGGGAGAGAGGAGATCACACCCGGACGGTACGGCCCATGTCCACCGTCACCGTCCGACCCTTCACGGCGCCGCCGCCCGCCGGCCCGTGCGTCGGCCAGGACCGCCGCTCCGCCGAGTCGTCGAGCCCGAACGCCACCGCCGACTCCCGGCTGATCCGCGACTTCCGCATCATCTGGACCAGCGCCCCGGGGTTCGCGGGCATCGGGGTGAACGAGTACTCGATGAAC
>Ga0255048_10002672_pt1 | contig 11224 bp, 10 predicted proteins | sample JV7_2_2_MG_FD_183619 | JGI IMG/M metagenome (GOLD analysis project Ga0255048, IMG submission 183619) | Seawater microbial communities from Jervis Inlet, British Columbia, Canada - JV7_2_2 | ecosystem: Environmental > Aquatic > Marine > Inlet | place: Canada: British Columbia | collected 2016-10-06
CCCGAGGCGCCGGTCTGCGGTCCGACTCGTGTCCGGTAGACCCCGGCCCGGGCCGCTTCCGCTTCGGGAAACGGAGAGCTCTCGGCGAACGCGAAGGCGGCCTCGGTTTCGCTGGCGATCTCCTGGCCCATCCGGCGCAGGTCGCCGCGTGTAAGGCTGCCGTCCTTGAGCAGCAGCTCCTCGAGCCGACCGATCGGCTCCTTGGCCTTCCACGCCTCGAACTCCTGGCGAGAACGGTAGCCGAGATCGTTGTCGTACAGCGGGCCGCAGTGCTCGCGCCAGCGGTAGGTCGAGAACTCGAGGAACTCGGGCCCTTCGCCGGCACGAACCCTCGAGGTCGCGGCGCGCACCGTCTCGAACACCGCCAGCACGTCGTTGCCGTCGACCCGGCGCGCGGGCAGGCCGAGGCCCGCGACCATCTCGTGGATTTCGCGGCCCGGCGGCTGGCGAACGGCGAGCGGCGAGTACACCGAGTACAGGTTGTTCTCGCAGACGAAGAGCGCGGGAAGACGCTTCAGCACCGCGAAGTTGACCGACTCAAAGAACACGCCCGCCTCGACCACCGCGTCGCCGTGGAAGATGCAGCTGATCTGATCGCCACCCCGTAGCTTGATCGCGTAGGCGAATCCCACGCCGAGCGGAACCGTCCCGCCCACGATCGCCGTGCTTCCCTTGAAGCCGGCCGCCTCATCGATCAGATGCATCGAGCCGCCCTTGCCTCCCGCGCAGCCCGTCGCCTTGCCGTAGATCTCGGCGATCATCGCCTGGAGATCGCCGCCCTTGCCCAGGTAGTGCGCGTGCGCGCGGTGGCCACTGACCGCGAGGTCATCCGTCCGCAGCGCCAGGCCCGTGGCCGCCGCGACCGCCTCCTGACCGACGGAGAGATGCGTCGGGCAGCGCATATGGCCTTCGTCGTAGCGCTGCGCGATGGTCTCCTCGACGAAGCGAATACGCTTCATCTGATGCAGGAGCCGGACCGAAGCGTCGCTGCTCACGGGATGAACCAGTAGTAGTCGCCCGAGTAGCCGACTTCGTCGAACAAGGCTCGCCACTCCTCGGTGTGCAGGATCGTCTGGGCCGTCAGGTTCCAGGCCAGCATGCGCGCCCTCTCCTCGTTGGTCCGATAGGCGTCGACCGTGACGAACGCGCCGCGACGCTGGACCCGCTCGATCTCGGCGAGCGCGATCGCGCACTCCTCTCGGCCCAGGTTGTGGATCGTGTTGATCGAGATCACGACGTCGAAGGAATCGTCGAGAAACGGGAGCCTGGTGGCGTTGCCCAGCTGGAGGTAGGGTCGCATGTCCTCGATCGCGTGCTCGATCGCATACTCCGAAACGTCGATACCGGCGACCGAGATGCCGGGGATCAGTCGCGCCACGTCGTGGAGCATGAACCCCTTGGCGCAGCCCACGTCGAGCAAGCAGCTGTCCGCGCCCAATCCGAAGTGCTTCTGGAAGGTTGGCACCACCGGGGTCCAGAAGCGCTCGTGGTAGCTGAATCCCCCGTACCCGTGGCGGCGGTCGCCATCGAAGAACTCCTCGCCGAAGCGGCGCGCGATGCGCCGGTCTTCTCGTGTCTTCCGCGCGCCTCGCGCGTCCACGTCGCGCTTCGGCTTGGGGTAGTGGATCAGCAGGTCGACTTCCTGGCCCATGGGTCTTGCTCGCTCAGGGTTTGTGCACGTAGTCTGGATTCTGCTGGAGCAGATCGTCGAGGTTCCCGTCGACCCAGGCGATCGTCTCATCGATCCCCTCCTCGAGAGAGACTCGATCTGTCCAGCCGAGCTCCTCGCGGATCTTGCCGCAATGCAGCTCGTAGGCGGCGTCCTTGCCGAGTCGATCCGCCGAGAGCTCCACGCTGTCCTCGAAGGCCGCGCCCAGCCGGCCGCAGATCATCTCGACCAGCGCTCGGATTGTGATCATCCGCCCCGTGGAGACGTGATAGGTCTGGCCGGGGATCCCGCCGCGCGCTACTCGCAGCGTCGCGTCGGCGACGTCCTTCGCGTGGACGAAGGAGCGCTTGGAGGTCCCTCCGCCGTGCAGCTGGAGCTTCCGACCGGTGCGCAGGAACAGGATCGTCCGCGGGATGATCCGGTAGAGACGCTGGCCGGGGCCGTAGACGTTGGCGGCCCGGGTGAAGACCACCGGGAAGCCATAGGCTCGGTGGAAGGTGCGCAGGCTCATATCGCAGGCGGCGCGCGAGACCGCGTACGGCGTGCTGGGATCGAAGATCGCGTCTTCCCGGATCGGCCCCTCGGTGCTGCCGTAGACCTCGGGGGTCGTGACGTGGACGTATTTTTTCAGGAAGTCGAAACAGCGGAGTCGGTCGTGCAGCCGGACCGTCGAAACCACGTTGGTCGTGAACCAGTGGTCGGGATGTTCCCAGCTCTGCTGCACCATGCTCTGCGCTGCAAAGTTCACCACGTAGTCGGGCCGCTCGGACGCGATCAGCTCGACGATCGCGTCGAGATCCCGATTGAGATCGAGCTGGTGGAACTGGAAGCCGGCCACGTCCTCGCGCCAGCCGGACGCGTCTTCGCGCCAGCGGTACGGCAGAAACGCGGGGTGGGGCTCGGGCGAGCGGCTGACTCCGAGCACGCGAAGCGCCGAGCGCAGGACGTGGTCGATGAAGCTCGCGCCCGAGAATGAGTTGCTACCCAGCACCAGGAACGCGTCTTTGGATGCCACGTCGTCAGCCCCGGTCAGCGCGGTTCTCGTAGAGCCACTGCATGATCATGTGGCCCACGACGAGCTGCAGGTCCTCGGACAGCTGCATGTCGTCGACTGCGAAGTGGATCGGTACCTCGGCCATGCCGAGCGCCTTGCCCCCGTCGTATCCCAGGATCGCGTAGCTTGTCACACCCAGGGCTTGGGCCCGCTCCAGCGCGGCCAGGACGTTCGGCGAGTTCCCGCTGCCCGAGAGCACGACCAGCACGTCTCCCGGGTTCGCCAGCACGGCAAGCTGCGCGGAGAAGACGGCATCGTAGCCCAGGTCGTTGGCCAGACAGGTGACGACCGACGGATTGGCAGCGAGCGCCGTCACGCGCAGGCCCTGGCCCGGCATCTTCGACACGCCGTACAACAGGTCGTTTGCGAGATGGATGGCGTTGCCCGCGCTCCCGCCGTTGCCACAGAGAAACACCTGCCGCCGGCTCCGCAGGCACTCCTGAAGATCTTCGGCCAGCCGCGCCACTCCGGACCAGTCCTGCGATCCCAGCAGCGAGCTGAGTCGGCCGGCGTAGCCGGCGGCGAAGGCAGCGGGATCCGTGGCGCGCGGGTTCAAACGAGCACCTCACGCTGCATCCACTTCAGGTTGTAGTGACGGTCCTCGTCGCGGAGCTCACCCGAGCGGTAGCGCTCGGCGACCTCGGCGACGGCATCTTTGACGCTCTTGCGCGGCCGATAGCCCGTGGCGAGGAGCTTGTCGGAGTTGATGCGGTAGGAACGCGGGTCCTGCGACTCGGTCACCGTGATCTCGGCCGGCACCTGATCGGCCACGAGGCGCGCGATCTCCATGATCGAGAGGTTCTCGAAGCCGGCGTTGTAGACCCCCCGGAATTCCGGGTGCTCGAGCAAGTGGAGGTAGACGTCGCTGATGTCATCGATGTGGATGTTGGGCCGGGTCTGGTCTCCGCCAAACACCGTTATGTGCTGCCGGGTGAGCGCTTGCATGGTCAGCATGTTCACCGACACGTCGAGCCGCATGCGGGGCGAGTAGCCGCACACCGTCGCCGGCCGCACTATCTGCACGATCATCCGGTCATCGTAGCCGAGCAGCACACGCTCTGCGACCATCTTCGTCTTGTTGTACTCGGACAGCGGCTCGAGCTCCAGGTCCTCCGTGACCTGAGCTTCCTTCTTGACGCCGTACACGCTGCCCGAGGATGCGTAGATAAAGTGCGGTACGCCCTGGCGCGCTGCCTTGTCGGCGAGCTGCATCGTGGCCAGCGCGCTGATCTCCCAGGTCAGCTTGGGATCGAGGTCGCCGCAGGGATCGTTGGCGACCGAGGAGAGGTGGATGATGGCGCCCACGCCGGACAGATCCACGGCGTGCGTGTCACGAACGTCGCCAGCGACGACACGCAAGGCGGGGTGCTCCGGCAGGAAGTTGCCGAACCACATGGCGTCGAGGGCGATGACCTTGTGTCCCCGCGCGAGCAGCTTCGGCACGAGAACGCTGCCCTTGTAGCCGCAAGCTCCCGTCACCAGAAGCTTCACGGGAGCGACGATCCATACGTCAGGGGTTGTCGGCGGCGATGCCGGCTCCCGGCGGCCCTCGAGCCCATCTTCGCTCCTCTCATGCGCGCGGCGGGCCCAGTATAGTGGATCGTTGGACGATCATCGCAAGATCTTTGCAGCGGTGCGGAGCTCACTCGAGCAGGGCCGCGTGCTTGCGCAGGAAGTCCCTCCCGACTCTGGAGAGCGAGCCGTAGGAGTAGTGGGCGGGGTTCATCAGCGACTTGAACTTCTCTTGTAGCTCTCGATCTCGGTCCGTGTACACGGACCGCCCGTCCAGCCAGTCCAGCATCTCGCGGGCTGCCTCTTCGATGTCCTCTGGATCGTTGTCCACCATGCGTACGCCGGCCGCGTCGAACTGGTAGTCGTAGCGCAGGATGCCCAGCTCCGATCCGAGGACCTCCTCGAAGTGCAGCTGGCGCTCTTCCTTGATCGACCAGACCAGCTTCGGGATGCCGATGTCATTCGGCCCGTGGGGCAGGACGAAACCGAGGGGCGCCTTGTTGACCGTCACGCTGGGCTTCCCGAAGACGTGCGAGACGCAATAGAGCCCGGAGGTACAGCCCAGGAAGAACCGACAGCTCGCAGCGAGGATGACGTCGGCGTGCTCGCTCTTGAGCGTCGAATGAACGTAGTCTATGACGTGGTCCGCTTCCGCGATCGGCTTCATGGTCGGGTCGCCCATCCGGATGACCCACCCGCCCCGGTCGACGATGGCGCGCATCGCCAGGGAGTAGTCCGCGATCTCCGAGTTGCGATACCACTGACCCTCGTGCGGCGCGTAGCCGTCCTCTCTGGCGTGGACGCATACGAACCAGGCATCGCCCGGCACGCCGAGCTTACGCAACAGGGTCGAGCAGCGCGTCCGGTCCTCGGCGGTCAGGGAGAGCAGCGGTGCCCGTCCCGCGTAGGCGTTCTGGATCTCGTAGGCCCCCGCGCGATCGGCGAGCGGCATCGTGTAGTCGGAAACGTCATACCGCGTATTGCGGTGCCTCGTGAGAGGCTTGAGCAAGCCGCACAGGACGGGTGATCTGACGACTTTCAGGTACTGCGCCCAGTAGTCCAGCAAGCAGGCGTTCGCCACGCGGTCCGGAGGCGCGAGGAGCACGGTCCTGTAGTCGGGACGGAGCCCCAGCTTGCCCGCCTTGAGGTAGCAGTCCGTATCGACCGCGAGATGCCCGATTCGTACGACGTGTACGTTGAGGAACCGGATCTTGAACAGCCAGCAGACCGGGTACACCAGCGCGACGATCAGGAGATCGCGTACGGCTTTCCGTATTCTCCGTCCGATCCCGCCCCGCTTCGCCACTTCAGCAGCTCTCCGCCCCGGCGTTCCGGGTCAGGCCTTCAGCCCCGTTCCTTCCTTGCGATCCTTCATCATCGACGTATCGCCGATGCCGAAGAACTCATTCTCCATCCCGTCCACCGATCGACCCGTGATCCTCTTGAAGGCGGCGAACGCCTGGACGATGGTCTGCTCGATCGTGGAGTACTTGTACGTTCCTAGCCTGCCAATGCTCAGGACGTTCGGGGGGAGGGCTTCCAGGTACTGATCCACTACGCCCATGTTCTGCTGCGTCAGATACGGGTACAGCTTGTTGTTCTTTGAGGGCACTTCCATGACAAGCAGCGTGTCCGGGGATTCGTGGTAGGTGATCTTCTTGAACTCCGTGATACGGGTGAAGGGCTCGCTGCCGGCGTAGTGGCAGAAGCGGACGTCTCCGGGGAATACCTGTCTGCACGGCAGGGTAAAGACGGTGAAGTCGCGCCCGACGTAGGGCAGCTCGCCGTACGAGTAGCCGAAGAGCTCGTCGACGGGAATCGTGCTGACGACGATGTCGGCCTGGATCGTGGTGCCGTCGGTCAGCTTGGTGGATCGGGCCTCGAGATCGATGTGCTGGACGTGCTCTCCGTAGATGACCCTGGTATCCGCCACCATCCGGTCGAAGTACGAGTTGTAGCCGTCGCGAGCGACCGGATAGCCGATGTACGAGCCCTTGTAGGCTTCCTTGGTGCCGGTCTCGATCGGCTTGTCTTTGGCCGACCACTTGAAGATGTCGAAGATCTTGTTCGTGCTGATCATCCACATCTTCTTCGAATACTGGTTCACGAACATCTCGTAGAGCGTTGGTCCCACGCGATTGATCCAGTACTCCTCGAAGTCCTTGGGCTCTCTGCTATTGTCGCGCTCCGCGAGCTCCTTCAGTATCTGCTCGCGCTGTCTCATCTGCGGGATGTCGGCTTCGTGGATGGGGTAGGAATAGAATCTCTCGTCCGTCTCCACGTAGGTCATCAGCTCGAACGGAAACCTCCGGATCGGCGAGAGCGCATTCAGGTACTCGAACGTCTTGTCGCTGTAGCCGTAATACACCCGGGGCCCGTAGGTAAAGGGGTGTCCGCCGTGGAAGAAGGTCCTGCAGCCGCCGCCGAGATGCTGCTCTTTCTCGAGAATGGTGGTCTCCCAGCCATCCTTCCCCAGCAGGTTGGCAATCGTGGTGCCTGCGAACCCGCCGCCGAATACCAAGGCTCTCTTCACTGGTTGCCCCCGGTCCTGTAGCAAGCCTTGCAGACGTCCGGAATGTTCCCCTCGATATGCGCCTGCCTGAAGGCCGCATACTCGAAGCCCTTCCAGAGCTCGCTAAAGCCCTTGCCGCCACTGCGACCGATCTCGAAGGCGTCGGGATCGCCGATCATGCAGCACGAGACTGTGCGCGAGTCCGACGTGATGACGGCTCTCTCGAACGGCCAGGGACACAGGGTCTCGGGCGCGGTCGTCTCGAACTTGTCCGCGACACTCCAGAACCGGACCTTGACGCCGAGCGACTCCCCTTGTCGAACGAGACCCATCAGGTGATCCGGATCCAGCCGCTTCTCGACGGTCACGGCCTTGTTTCGCGCTTCGAGCTCGGGATCTCCCCAGCCATGGAGGTTCAGTGAGCAGATGAAGTGAGCGAAGCCCATCTTCGCGGCCACGTCGACCAGCTCCGGCAAACGTTTGTAGTTGCCTTCCTGGACCAGCGTCCACATCTTCGTCCGGATGATCCCCAGCGAGCTGGCGTAGTCGTTGAGGAGCTTGCAGTTCCTAACGACGTGCTCGAACGTGCTCTGTCTGCGGATGTCCTCGAAGCTCTGCTTGTCCGGTCCATCCACGGAGATGTCAATCTCGTTCACGCCCGAGTCGATCAGCTTCTTGTGGTTCTCGTTGAGGTGAAGGAGCGACGCATTGGTCGTCATCCGCACCCAGATCCGCTTCGAGCGCGCGTACTTGATCATCTCGAAGTAGGTGTCGCCCTGCATAAGGGCTTCGCCGAGGCCGTTGAGCTTGATCTCCACGAGCCCGTACTGCTCGTCGATGATCCTCTTGAATTCGTCCAGCGACATGTCGTGGGCGCGCTGCCCCTTGGGCCACCTACTAACGACACACATCGTACAAGCGAAGTTGCACCGGCTCACGTTCTCGATGTCTAGCTTGATGGGCAGGTAGTCGACGTGGGCGGAGCGCCGCTTCGAGCGCTGGTAGGCCTCATAGTTTGCGCGCTTCCGGGGAGACAAGGCGAGCGTCGCCCGAAGCTCCCGCTCATAGGCCTCGAGGCCGGCGGAAGGTTCGGGCCTCGGAAGGGCCCGCAGGAACGCGCCGAGTTCAGGCATGACCGGGGACTCTAGCACCAGCGCATTTCATTCACGAGAGCTGCGGAAGGCGCTGGGCCTGGCCGCGAGGCGCCAGATCGCGGCCGGCACCTCCCTCCGAAGAGGTTGAGAGCATGTTGCAGATCGCGGAGAGCTGTCGGACGATACACTGAGTCCCATGGCGATCCTGCGCGAGCACATCCTGTTCTACAAGGAGGCCTTCGAGCTTACCGGGTTCTTCAGCGATCCGGCACTGGTGTTCGGCTTCCAGGACACCCGGGTGCAGCTCGACCACTTCACGCCCTGGTCCCGGCTCCCGCTGCGCAGACGCTCCAAGAAGCCGCTCCGGAGGGGAGAGGCAGCTTGAAGACGGTATTTCGCGGCATGGCCCTCGGCGCCGGCTACGCGCTCGCGCTGGCGAGTGTGGAGGCCTGGCTCTTCGTACATCGACTCGTGAGCATGAATCTGCCTCCCATCACCACGCCTGCGGTGCTGGGCTCGCTGCTCGAGCTGGCGCTCGGGGCCGTGCTCGGACTCCTGCTCTCGCCCTTGCTGCGGCTGCGACTGGGCTGGCTCTGGCATCTGGCGGCGCTGGCTCTGGTGTGGTTCGGGCTGAGCCACCTGACGACGCCCCAGAGCGATTTTCTGTTCGTGGTCTTCATCGTGCCTCCCGCCGCGGGGTTCGTGCTCTGTCTCGTGGGTCACAGGCTGGCTCGGTTCCGGCGCTGGCTGCCGGCAACACTGGGCGTACTCGCTGTGCTTGCGGCGATCGGCTTCTCCGAGGTGCGACATCTCAACGCAACGCGCTCACTGCCGGATGTGGCGACTCGCCCGCCCGCGCAGCCAGGCGCACCCGACATCGTCCTGATCGTGCTCGATACGGTGCGTGCGGCAAACGTCTCGAGCTATGGCTACGAGCGGGACACCACGCCCACCTTCGACACCCTTGCGCGAGAGGGCGCGCTCTTTCTGGACGCCACCGCACCCTCCACCTGGTCACTGCCCTCGCACGCGTCGCTCTTCACGGGACTTTTTCCCTCGGGCCACGGCGCACATCAGGAGAACCGTAAGCTGAGCGAGGGGCCGCCCATGTTGGCCGAGACACTGGCGGACGCCGGCTACCAGACCGTTTGTTTCACGGCCAACGCCTGGATCAGCGAGAGTTTGGGGACCGCGCGTGGGTTCGAGTACTCGGACGAGTCGTGGCGCGGCGGCAACGCGGGGCGGCTCATGATGTCGGTCTTCCGCCTGTTCGACTACCTGGGTTTCTCCACGCAGGACAAGGGCGGCGCGGACGTGGCCTCCAACTTCGAGAGCTGGCTCGAAGCTCGTCCCGAGGATGCGCCTCCGCTCTTCGTCTTCATCAATTTCCTGGAAGCGCATTTCCCCTATCACCAGCTCCCCGACGGGTATCTGCGTGAATACACTGCGCGAGATCGCGGCAAGCTGCGGAAGATCAGCATGCAGCTCCTCGCGGACCAGTTTGGTGACTCCGATCTGGATCCGGTCGCAGCGCGGGATCCCGCGCGTGACATGTACGACGGAGGCATTCGCTACTCGGACGAGCTCCTGCGGCGCGTGACCGACGGGCTACGGCGCCGGGGCAGCCTGGACAGCACGGTCCTGGTCGTACTCTCCGACCACGGCGAGCTCCTCGGGGAGCACGGCGGCTATGGACATGGCCCGTCCCTCTACGAGCCCGTGACGCGCGTGCCTCTGCTCGTGCGCTATCCGCCGCGTATCGAGGCCGGCACTCGAGTCGATACGCCCGTCTCTACAGTCGGCGTAAAGGCGACACTCCTCGAGCTCGCGGGTGTCGAGCCTCAGGGTCCACTGCACGTGAGCTCACTTCTGCCCGCGCTCGAGGGCCGACCCGCCGGCGCACCCGTGCTCGCCGAGCGCTTCGCCGTGACGCGTGGAAGCCAGAGCGACGCTACGAGCTCGCTCATGCGTCGTAGTCTGCGGCACCGCTCGTATCGAGTGGGTACCAAGAAGCTGATCGAGACCTCGGAAGGAGAGACCTTTCTCTTCGATCTCGCCCTGGATCCCGACGAGAAGCGTGACCTCGCCGCCAGTGAGCCCGCGGAGCTCTCACGTCTGGTCGACGAGCTCGCCACCTGGCGCGCCGCACTCGGGCTGCCCGCCCTGGATGCGGACATCGAAGCCGGCGCCGCAGCGGAGCTCGACCCCGCCGCCCGCGAACGCCTGCGCAGCCTGGGCTACGTGGAGTAGTCAAATCACCCATCGACGTCTCGCGAGCGGACTGATATAAGAAGAAGGGACTCACGTGGAGGGAAACCCGATGCGTACCTTCGTTTATAGCCTCGTTGTTTTCGCGAGCTCGATCTTTATCGGTGTCGGGCTGGGCAGCGCCGGAATCGATCCCCAGTGCAAGGACGACGTAAAGACCGAGTTCAGGGGCTGCAAGGGTGATTGCAAGACGGAGTACCGGGCGGACAAGGATCTCTGTCGGAACGTCGACCCGGTGTGTGGTACGGCCTGTCGTGCGATCCGTGCGGCATGCGTCGAGCCGTTCGAGGAAGCGGTGGATGCGTGCAAGGACCTGTGCCGTGGCGATCTCGCGGATGCCAAGGTCGTCTGCAAGCTGATTGATGATGACGAGGAGGCGCGGGACCTATGCATCGATGCCGCACAGATCACGGCGTTCATCTGCAAGGATGATTGTCGCGAGGATACAACGGTCGACGATCCCAACATGCCCGAAGTTGATCCGATTCCCTGGCGCGAGGGCGTGAAGGCCTGTCGCCAGGTCTCGCGCGCCTGCTTCAAGGCGTGTCCGCCACCCCCGTGATGCCCTGAGGCGCGGGATCTCCGCTCAGGCGATCGTGACGTCGTAGTTTCCGTGCTCGTCGAGACGGGCGCTGTAGCCAGGTGGCAGCGCAACCACAGTAAAGGGTTCCTCGATCAGGGCGGGGCCGCTGATCTCCGCTCCGGACGCGAGCCGGGGTCCGTCGTATAGCGGCGTATCGACGAATCCGTCGCCGAAGTAGGCGGGTCGCGTGCCTTTGCACGCCTGCTGTGCATCGGTGACGCTGCCGAGCTCCGCGGTGCGCTCCGGTTTGGGCGTGAACCCCTGTCCGATGAGCCGGACGCCGCGCACGATCGGCTGCTGGTCACGGAAGCCGAAGCCGCGGGTTGTCTCGTGGAGCTGGTGGAAGCGGTCGGCGAGGGTCCGTAGAGCCGGCTCATCGAGGTCGATGCCCTCCGGACAGGGCACACTCAGGTCGAAGTTCTGACCCCGGTAGGCCATCTGGACGAACAGCTCGAGCTTCACCTGGTCTTCGGGGAGGCCGGCCGGCAGCGTCAGATCCCTATGGGCCTCGGCCAGCGTCTCCTTCATGAGA
>Ga0255048_10002675_pt1 | contig 11218 bp, 11 predicted proteins | sample JV7_2_2_MG_FD_183619 | JGI IMG/M metagenome (GOLD analysis project Ga0255048, IMG submission 183619) | Seawater microbial communities from Jervis Inlet, British Columbia, Canada - JV7_2_2 | ecosystem: Environmental > Aquatic > Marine > Inlet | place: Canada: British Columbia | collected 2016-10-06
TAGAATATAAATCTGACCATTACGATTCTCTTAGAGCTAAAAGACTAAAGAGTTGGATGGATCATGATACAATCCATAGTGATTCTGCTAAACAAATCAGAAAGAAATTATGGAAAAAAAGAATGAAACAAAGAAAAGATTATAAAAAATAAATTATGAATGGAAATAAAAAAAATGAAACCAGACAGCTTCCACCATTACCAAATAAGGGACTAGTAGGAGGATCTGGCGGGCTCGCTTTTATAGGCGGAATTGCTGGTGGGGTTGCAAAAGGAGCATTTAATCTTATATCAAAAATATTAAAAGGAAAAAGCTCTTCTACAAAAACCACTGGAGTAATAAAAAATGCAATTACAAAAAATAGACAAGCATTTACTCCTGCAGAGAGAGAAGGAGCTAGAAATCTTTTAAAAAAATTATAAATTAACCAATTAAATTAAATTAAAATGAGTGAATCAAGTGAAATTAAATCGACAATTAGTAAAGAACAATTAAAGAAAATTCAAGACTTTCAAAAAGACTTAAACAAGTTATTAAATGAAGTAGGATTTTTAGAAGCTCAGAAAGCCCAAGTGTTAGGGAAGTTTGGAGAAATAAACAAACAAACTGAAGACTTCAAAAAAGAATTAGAAGACGAATATGGATCTATCAATATTAACTTGGAAGATGGTACATATACACCTATTGAAAAAGAAGAAGATAAGAAATAATGTCCTCTATAATTAGAAAGATAAGTATTGGTTCTGACTATAAAACTGATGCGATGCATTACTCTATTGGGCAGTCAGTATATGGTGGTCATATAATATCACATATACTTTCTAATAAAGAAGATAATTCTTATAATATTTACATCAAAAAACAAGACGAGGTATTGCCATGGAAAAAGTTTAATTCTCACATGGCAATCTCCGTTGAGTATGATTTAGAATATTAATGAAAAGTTTATTTGATTTTATCGTTGAACCTTATGGTCAGCGATATTCTAATAAAGTAAAAGTAGGTGACAAAAGCCTAATAATTAATACTCAAGTAGAAACTTTTAAATCAGTTAATAATATAGCTAAAGTTATTGAAGTACCTTTATCAGTTAAAACTGTTATTAAAAAAGGTGATTTAATAATGATTCATCACAATGTATTTAGAAGATGGTATAACGTAAAAGGTAAAGAGAAAAATAGCAAATCTTTTTTTAAAGACGATTTATACTTTGTTCAACCTGATCAAATATATTTATATAAAAATAATGATAGGTGGCACACTGTGAATGATAGATGTTTTATAAGCCCTATTAAAAACACTGATAACAGGTTGTCAGATCAAGAACAGTATCTTATTGGAGTATTAAAATATGGTAATAGTGCCTTAGAAGCGCTAGAAATCAACGAGGGAGATCTTGTAGGTTATAAACCATTTGGAGAATATGACTTTGTCGTTGATGGCAAACGTCTTTATTGTATGAAATCTAATGATATTGTAATTAAATATGAACGTCAAGGAAACGAAGTTGAATATAATCCAAGCTGGGCACAAAGCAGTTGAAGAACTTATTAAAGTTGCTAAAGAAGCTATAGTTGATTCAGATGATGATATATCTGCAGATCGTTTAAAAAACGCTGCTGCTACAAAAAAACTAGCTATATTTGATGCTTTTGAAATACTTACTCGTATTGAGGAAGAAAACAATATACTAGAAAATAAGATTACAGAAAAAACTGAAACTACTTTTAGTGGGTTTGCAGAAAGACGATCTAAATAATGTACGAGCAAACTCTATATAAGATAGTTGAACCTATAAAACCACATGTCATTAAAAGACTTAATAAGTCTAAGAAATGGGAGTATGGTTATAATAAAGAATATGACGTTACAGTAATAAGTAGAACTGGTCAAATAGGAGAGATTTATGAAATACAAAACCTTGTCATTGCTTTACCATTAGAAGATAAACCATATAAAAGATCTACTAAAAAAGCTGAACAATATTGGGAAGTGTTTGAGAAAAGAAAACAACTTAAACAAATCAAAACTATATTTGATTGGAGAGCTTACCCTGAAACATTTAAACAACAATTACACGGATACATAGATGAAGAATTTAAAAGACGTGAAGAAGGATTTTGGTTTTATAATAAAGGCATTCCTACTTATCTCACTGGTACTCACTACATGTATTTGCAATGGTCAAAGATTGATGTTGGGCAACCAGATTTTAGAGAAGCCAACAGATTATTCTATATCTTTTGGGAAGCATGCAAAGCAGATAAAAGATGCTACGGTATGGCATACCTTAAAAATAGAAGGTCAGGATTCTCTTTTATGGCCTCTGGCGAAACAGTTAACATGGCAACAATATCGAGCGATGCGAGATTCGGTGTCTTATCAAAGTCTGGAGCAGATGCTAAAAAAATGTTTACAGATAAGATCGTCCCGATCTCGGTTAACTACCCATTTTTCTTCAAACCCATACAAGATGGTATGGACCGTCCGAAAACAGAACTCGCTTACAGAGTTCCAGCATCTAAATTTACAAGAAAAAAACTTGAGTCAAACGAAAAGCTTAGTGAAATGGTTGGACTCGATACAACTATTGACTGGAAAAACACAGGGGATAACTCCTATGATGGTGAAAAACTTATGCTCCTTGTACACGATGAAGCTGGTAAATGGGAAAAACCTGAAAACATTCTTAATAACTGGAGAGTAACAAAAACTACATTAAGATTAGGTAGTAGAATTATAGGAAAATGTATGATGGGAAGTACATCAAATGCATTGGATAAAGGAGGTAGAAACTATAAACAACTATATGATGGATCAGATGTTACAAAAAGAAACCGCAATGGACAGACTCGCTCAGGATTATATAGCTTGTTCATACCTATGGAATGGAATTACGAAGGATACATCGATACTTATGGGCACCCTGTCTTTGACACTCCGAAATTCCCAGTTAAGGGAATTGATGACCAAGAGATTGAGATCGGGGTCATTGAACACTGGGAGAATGAAGTAGATGGCCTTAAGGAGGATCCTGATGCACTTAATGAATTATATCGACAGTTTCCACGTACAGAGAAACATGCATTCAGAGATGAAACAAAACAATCTTTATTTAATTTAACAAAGATTTACGAGCAAATAGATTATAACGAAGATTTGAAACATTCCGGGGTATTAACTCAAGGAAATTTTCAATGGGAGGATGGTATTAAAGATACTAATGTACAATTTTTACCAAGTAAACAAGGTAGATTTTTAGTATCTTGGGTTCCAGATAACCATCAACAAAATAGATGTATTATTAAAAATGGTAGAAAACATCCAGCGAACGAACATATGGGTGCTTTTGGTTGTGATAGTTACGATATATCAGGAACAGTGGACGGGAGAGGTTCTAAAGGATCACTTCATGGTTTAACTAAGTTTACAATGGATAATTGCCCAACTAATTTATTTTTTTTAGAATATATATCTAGACCACCAACTGCTGAAATATTTTTTGAAGATGTTCTTATGGCATTATATTTTTATGGAATGCCTATACTTGCAGAAAATAATAAACCAAGATTATTATATTATTTAAAAAGAAGAGGTTATAGAGCATATTCTATGAATCGTCCAGATAAGATAATGTATAAATTATCTGTTGCTGAAAAAGAAATAGGTGGAATACCTAATTCAAGTGAAGATATTAAACAAGCTCATGCAGCTGCAATTGAAGCTTATATTGAAAATTTTGTAGGTTACAATAATGAACAATATGGGACAATGTACTTTCAAAGAACATTAGAAGATTGGTCAGCTTTTGATATAAATAATAGAACAAAACATGATGCATCAATAAGTTCAGGTTTAGCTATTATGGCTTGCAATAAAAATAAATATAGACCAGTTGCTGAGGTTATGAAAGAAAAAGTCAATCTAAATTTTTCAAAATATGATAATCAAGGTCATGAATCAAAAATAATTAATAAATGATTAATACAAGTACTAATAGTTCATTTCCAAGTCAGGTGGTACCTGTGGCGGAAAAGCTTAGTTGGGAATATGGCTTACAAGTTGGACAAGCTATTGAATATGAGTGGTTTAGAGGTGGTAGAGTTAATAGTGGTAAATGGCATACGGGATACCAAAACTTTAATAGATTAAGATTATACGCTCGTGCTGAACAATCGGTACAAAAATATAAAGATGAATTATCTATAAATGGAGATTTATCTTATTTAAATTTAGATTGGAAACCAGTACCTATCATACCTAAATTTGTAGATATTGTAGTAAATGGTATTTCTTCTAAAGACTATGATATAAAAGCATACGCTCAAGATCCTTTTTCTACTAAACAAAGAACTAATTATGCAAACTCTATCATGAGAGATATGATGAGTAAACCATTATTAGACAGTATAAAAGATAATCTTGGAGTTGATATATATAGTTCAATTGATCCTGTTAATTTACCTCAAAATAAAGAAGAATTAGAAGTACATATGCAGTTAAACTACAAACAATCTGTAGAAATTGCCGAAGAAGAGGTTATTAACAATGTATTAGATTTTAATAAATATGTATTAACAAATAAAAGAGTAGTAGAGGATATTGTTACAATAGGTATTGGAGCTGTAAAAACTAGTTTTAATAAAGCAGAGGGAGTTGTAATAGATTATGTAAATCCCTCAAATATGGTTTGGTCTTATACAAATGATCCAAATTTTCAAGATCTTTATTATGTAGGTGAAATAAAATCTATCACACTAGCAGAATTAAAAAAGGAATTCCCTGATTTAACTAATGAAGATTTAAAAAGAATACAGAAATTTCCAGGTAGAGAAGGATATTTAAGAGGACCCAATAGTACTAATGATTTAGTTCAAATATTATATTTTGAATATAAGACTTATATAGATCAGGTTTTTAAAATAAAACAAACTGAACAAGGTTTAGAAAAAGCTTTAGAAAAACCAGACTTTTTTGCTCCTCCACCTAGTGATAATTTTGATAGAGTTTCTAGAACAATAGAAGTTTTATTTACTGGAGCTAAAGTATTAGGAGTAGAACAAATGTTAAAATGGGAAATGTCAGAAAATATGACAAGACCTAAGAGTGATTTAACAAAAGTTAATATGAATTATAACATAGTAGCTCCTCATATGTATCAAGGTAGAATCGATTCATTAGTGAATCGTATTACAGGATTTGCGGATATGATTCAATTAACATCGTTAAAATTACAACAGGTAATTGCAAGGATGGTTCCAGATGGAGTATTTGTAGATGTTGATGGTCTTGCTGAAGTTGATTTAGGTAACGGAACTAATTATAATCCACAGGAAGCGTTAAATATGTATTTCCAAACTGGTAGTATAGTAGGTAGATCTTTAACTCAAGATGGAGATCCTAATAGAGGTAAAGTACCAATTCAAGAATTACAAACATCTAGTGCTAATGGTAAAATACAATCTTTAATAGCTACATATCAATATTATCTACAAATGATAAGAGATGTAACCGGTCTTAATGAAGCTAGAGATGGTAGTATGCCTGATAAAGATTCATTAGTTGGTTTACAAAAAATGGCTGCAAATGCTTCTAATACAGCAACAAAACATATTCTAAATGCTGCTTTATATTTAACATTAAAAACTTGTGAAAATATTTCACTTAGAGTTTCAGATATGTTAGATTTTAAATTAACTAGTGAAGCATTAAAAGCTAGCATTGGTAAATTTAATGTAGCTACTTTAAATGAAATAGATAATTTACATTTATATGATTTTGGTGTATTCTTAGAATTAGAACCAGAAGAAGAAGAAAAAGCTATGCTTGAACAAAATATTCAAATGGCTTTACAACAAAATCAAATTTTCCTTGAAGATGCAATCGATATAAGGGAAATTAAAAATTTAACTCTTGCTAATCAAGTTTTAAAATATAAAAGAGTTAAGAAACAAAAAGAAGATCAAGCAGTTCAAACAGCTAATATTCAAGCTCAAACAGAATCAAATGCTCAAGCTGCTGAACAGGCTGCAATGTCAGATGTACAAAAAGCACAAGCAATATCTGAAACTCAAGTTCAAATTGAAAAAGCTAAATCTGATTTTGAAATTGAAAGAATGCAAACAGAAGCAGAGATTGAAAGAGCCCAAATGGCTCAACAGTTTGAATATGATATGAAACTTAAACAAGCAGATTTAAGTAATCAAAAAACAAAAGAAAAAGAAATAGAAGATCGTAAAGATAAGCGTACAGAATTACAAGCTACGCAACAATCAAAATTAATAGAGCAAAGACAAAAGGATTTGCCACCTACTAATTTTGAAACCCCTGAAAGTTCAGGTTTAAGTTTAGATCAATTCTAAACAAAATTTTATTAATTTTTATTATATTATATTATGGCAGAAACTAAAGAAAAAGCTGGAAAGCTTAAGGTTATAAGACCTAAAAAACTCGTAAAAAGTGATGAACCTATAAAAGTAGATTTATCAAAAACAATTAAAAAAACTGAAGAACTAAAAGATCAACAAGATGCCGTTCAAAAGCAAGAAACAGGAACAGTACCTGATGATAAATCATCCGGAGATATACAAAAGGTGGAAATTAAAGGAGAACAATCCGATAAAAAGCCCGATGCGGCTGTTGAACCTGAAACAAAAGAAGAATTACCTATAATTGAAGAAATAATTGAAGAACCTGTAAAGGAAGAAGAAATTATTGAAATAGGTGAAAAAATGGAAGTATCTGATAAAGTAGAAGCTGTTATATCAAATGAACTTCCTAAAGAAGATATTCCTACACTACCGGAAAATATTCTAAAAGTTATAGACTTTATGAAAGAAACTGGTGGAACTTTAGAAGATTATGTTAGATTAAATCATGATTATTCTAATGTAGATAATGATATTCTATTAAAAGAATATTATAAACAAACCAAATCACATTTAAATTCAGAGGAAATTAACTTCATGATTGAAGATAATTTTTCTTATGATGAAGATGTAGATGAAGAGCGAGAAATTAGAAAAGCTAAACTCGCTTATAAAGAAGAGGTTGCAAAAGCCAAAAACCATTTAGAAGGTTTAAAGAGTAAATATTACGACGAGATCAAGTTGAGACCCGGAGTTACTCAAGACCAAAAAAAGGCAATGGATTTTTTCAATCGCTACAACGAAGAGCAAGATATAGCTCAAGAACAACATGACACATTTAAATCCAATACTAAAGATTATTTCGGTCCTGAATTCAAAGGTTTTGATTTTTCAGTAGGAGAAAAGAAATTTAGATATGGAATAAAAAATGCAAATGATGTTTCAGATAATCAATCAGATATTGCCAACACCATTAAGAAGTTCTTAGATAAAGAAGGTAATGTATCAGACGTGAAAGGTTATCATAAAGCTATGTATACTGCTAATAATGCTGACACAATAGCGCAACATTTTTATGAGCAAGGCAAAGCCGATGCTGTTAAAGATCTTGCTGCGCAATCTAAAAACATAAGTACTAAAGCTAGAGCAACTGCTCCAGAAGATGTATTTGTTGGAGGATTAAAAGTGAAAGCAGTTAGTGGACTTGATTCTTCAAAACTGAGAATTAAAACACGTAAATTTAACTAAAACAAAAATTAATTATTATGGGATCAATAGCCCCTGTGTTTGGCGCAATAGTGCCTTCACAAGTACAACAAACGTTACAAAGTAACTACTTAGCTTTCGATGGTGGAGCTAATGACTTTGCGCAACAATATCTTCCTGAGATATATGAGCAAGAAGTTGAAAGATATGGAAACAGAACCTTAGGTGGTTTCCTTAGAATGGTTGGCGCTGAAATGCCAATGACATCTGATCAAGTAATTTGGTCTGAACAAAACAGATTACATATTGCATATACTGGTGTAACTGGCCCTGCGGCTGGTTTAGCAGTATTTAATGTACCTACTAACGCTGGTACTATACAAAATGCAATTGCACCGAATGATACTATTGTTGTTATGAACCCTGCAACGGGAGTAACAATTAAAGGTATTGTTGGAGCAACTGCTGCTGGTGGTGGAGCTACTACAAATGTAACTGCTTATCCTTTTGCTCTAGCTAATTGGGATACATTATTCCAAGGTGGAGCTGCAACTACAAACCTTAAAATATTCGTTTATGGTTCGTTATTTGCAAAAGGAACTGCAAGTGGAACTTTCTCTGTAGAACCTCAATTCACACAATTTTCTAATCAACCAATTATAATCAAAGATAGATATGCTATCAATGGTTCTGATATGGCTCAGATTGGATGGGTTGAAGTAGCTACTGAAGATGGAACTTCTGGATACTTATGGTATCTAAAATCTGAATCTGAAACAAGATTAAGATTTGATGACTATTTAGAAATGGCAATGGTTGAAGGTGAATTAGCTTCTGGTGCTGGTGGTGTGAGCTTTGTTGCTCAACAAGCTAATGTACCAGGATTTTCTGCTACAATCAATGCTCATGGAAGTGAAGGTCTTTTTGCTGCTGTTACCGCAAGAGGTAATATATTTAGCGGATTCGCTGGAGCAACAGGAATTTCTGATTTCGACCAAGTGCTTAAAAACCTTGATACTCAAGGCGCTATTGAAGAAAACATGCTTTTCTTGAATAGAGATATGGATCTTGAATTTGACAATATGTTAAGTCAAGTTTCAGCTGGAGTAGCTGGTGGTGTAGCTTATGGATTATTTGAAAATTCACAAGATATGGCACTTAACTTAGGTTTCTCTGGTTTTAGAAGAGGTTCTTATGACTTCTATAAAACTAGCTGGAAATACTTAAACGACGCTTCTACAAGAGGCGCTGTTGCAGTAAATAACATCGATGGTGTTCTAATCCCTGCGGGAACTTCAACTGTTTATGACCAAATTCTTGGTACAAACATACGAAGACCATTCTTGCACGTGAGATATAGAGCTTCACAAGCTGATGATAGACGTTACAAAAACTGGATCACTGGAACTGCTGGAGGTGCTTACACTTCTGAAGTTGATGAGATGGTTGTTAACTGGTTATCTGAAAGATGTCTTATTACACAAGCTGCGAATAATTTCGTATTATTCCAAAACTAAGATTATTCTTATTAAAGTTTGTCTCCGTCTTCGGGCGGAGATACTCTTTATATTTTATTAAATTATTATATTATATTATATTATGACACAAACAAAACAAAAATCCGTAACAGTTCCTGAGAAGAACTGGGAAATAAAAGATAGAACTTATCTTTTAACTCACGACAAAACACCTCTTACTTATAGATTAGCATCTAGACATTCAACCAGATACCCGTTATTATGGTTTGATGAAGAAAAAGGCGAACAAAGAGAACTAAGATATGCAACTAATCAAAACTCATGTTTTGTTGATGAACAAAAAGGTGAATCAACAATGGGGCATATTGTATTTGAAGATGGAGTTTTAACTGTAGGAAAACAACAACAAAACTTACAAAAACTTTTATCTCTTTACCATCCAAGAATTGGATCAACTTTTAACGAATTTGAACCTCATGTAATCGCAGAAAATGAAGTAGAAAAAATCCATGCTGAAATTGATGCACTTATGTTTGCAAAAGAACTTGATATTGATCAAGCTGAAGCTATTTTAAGAGTGGAAAAAGGAACATCAGTTTCTAAAATGAGTTCTAAAGAAATTAAAAGAGATTTACTTTTAATGGCTAAGAAAAATCCTACAGCATTTATGGCAATAGCTAATGATGAAAATGTTGGATTAAGAAATATAGCTATTAAAGCTTCAGAAGACGGAATTATTAAATTATCTCAAGATCAAAGAACCTTTCATTGGGGATCTAATAATAGAAAACTTTTAACAATTCCATTTGATGAAAACCCTTACTCAGCAATTGCTTCATGGTTTAAAACAGATGAAGGAGTAGAAGTTTACAAAACAATTCAGAAAAAGTTACAATAAGATGTAACTATCAATATAGTGGCGGGTCGCTTAAAACACGACCCTAACCATTATTCACATAAAATATTAAAATGGCAATAAACGTAAACACTGTATATCAAACCGTTTTATTAATACTAAATAAAGAACAGAGAGGTTATTTAACACCTGTTGAGTTTAATAAAACAGGTGCTCAATCTCAATTAGAAATATTTGAAACATATTTTGACAGTTTAAATCAACAGTTACGCGTTCCGCAAGCCGATACTGATTACGCTGATAGAGTCGTAAATCTTGATGAAAAAATCTCTATATTCAAAGAATTTGGAAGCGCTACATCTATTTCTTCAAGTAACGTTTTTAACCTACCACAACAATTTTCCGGATCTGCTCCAGTACTTGGATCAACTACAGTATTTGCTACTACAGGGACAACTTCTAGTACAAATTTAGCAGTAGCTGCTAGTATTAATATGACTTTAGTAACTCCTAACACTAATATAGAAGTTGGAATGACAGTTACTGGTACTGGTATAGTGGGTACTGTAACTATTGCTACAGCTAATGTAACTGGAACTATTTTCACATTAAGTTCACCACAAACAATTGGTTTAAATGCTTCATTAACATATTTAGGTGGAGTAACTTATACTATACAAACTGTAACAGCTGATGAGGTATCTAATGGAGTTGTTCAAGTTTTTGGTAATGGTATTCTTTTAGATAAAACACAATATACAATATCTGGAACAGTTATTACTTTTAACTCTCAACCTACTATTGGTCAAACTTTAATAGTAAACGTATATCCTAAACAGTTTTATAGATTAGGACAAATAATATATACTACAGGAGCTTTACCTACACAAGAATTACAAAGAATAGATAGAGGAGAATTATATCATCTTTTAAGTTCTAATTTAACTAGTCCTACTACTACTTATCCTGTTTATATATATGAACAAAATAAATTAACGATATACCCAGATACTATTACAAGTGGGATAAATGTTTCTTATATTAGAAAACCAATTACACCGGTTTGGAATTTTACTCTAGGAGTAAGTAATCAATATGTATATAGTACTTCTACTTCTTTTGATTTTGAATTGCATCCAGCAGAGCAAACGGAGTTGATATTAAAAATATTATTATATGCTGGAGTAGTAATTAAAGATCCAGAAATAATTCAAGTAGCAGCAGCACAAGTACAACAAGAAAATATAAATCAACAAAGCTAATAAATTATGCCTATACCTAATGGTGGTTTAATCACCGAAACTAACAGA
>Ga0255048_10002676_pt1 | contig 11218 bp, 10 predicted proteins | sample JV7_2_2_MG_FD_183619 | JGI IMG/M metagenome (GOLD analysis project Ga0255048, IMG submission 183619) | Seawater microbial communities from Jervis Inlet, British Columbia, Canada - JV7_2_2 | ecosystem: Environmental > Aquatic > Marine > Inlet | place: Canada: British Columbia | collected 2016-10-06
TGCTGCATGTGCTGGTTGACTATCCGGATGAGGCGGGTGAACGCGCGATTCTCGAACTCAATCGGTCCGAGCAGAAGCAGACAACGACGGAGAAGGCGCTATTTTCGCCCACCGAGCAGCTGACCCAGAAGGAGGTCATGGCCGCACGGCTCGAGGTGCTGGAAACGCATCTGGCCGAGCCGCTCGAGGAGTACATTGTCCAGGTCGTGCTCGCCACCCGGCATCCTGAACGTTATGGCGACGATCTGGTCGAGACCCTGCAATACGGTGCGAGTCCAAGGGCGACAATTGCGCTCGATCGCTGTTCGCGCGCCCAGGCCTGGATTAGTGGGCGCGATTTTGTGACGCCCGAGGACGTGCAGACGGTCGCTCATGATGTGCTTAGGCATCGTGTGCTCTTGAGCTTCGAAGCCGAAGCAGCGGGGCGCGCGCCCGATGAGTTGATCGACACGATTCTGGAGCGTGTTGGGGTGCCCTAGGTGAACGCAGCCACCGAGTCAGCACACGAGGCCCCGACCTCGGTCAGTCTCAGGGAACTTATTCAGCTCAAGCCTGCCGGCGAGATGATCAAGCTCTCGACGCCGCGCGTTCGCGCCTACGCCGCCGGCGGACATCTGTCGCCATTCAAAGGCCGCGGCGTCGAGTTTGATGAGTCCCGTCCTTATCAGGAGGGCGACGACCTGCGCACGATCGACTGGCGCGTCACCGCACGCACGGGCAAGGCACATACCAAGGTATTCAGGGAAGAGCGTAATCGGCCGGTCATTCTCTGGCTCGATCTGCGCGCATCAATGATGTTTGCGACTCGTGGTGCCTACAAGTCGGTTTTGGCCGCCAGAGCGGCAGGACTGATTGCGTGGAGTGCCATTGCCAACGGTGATCAGCTTGGTGGGCTCGTATTTAGCGGGTCCGGACACGATGAGCAAAGACCCCGACTGGGGCGTCGCACCGCCCTGCGCCTGCTGCAACTCATTGCGAGTAATCGAGCATGGGAGGTCAGCACGACAGAAGCGGATTCAGGTGCTGGGCTGCACGCACTCAAGCGGTTGACCCGCGTCGCGAGGCCCGGAAGCCTCGTCTTTCTGTTCAGCGATTTCATCGGCCTCGATCGCGAATTTGAGCGACTACTGATGGAGGTCGCAAGCCATTGCGACGTACAACTGTTGCATCTTTTTGATTCCGTTGAGGTGGAACTTCCGCCGCCCGGTGAGTATCGAATACAGCTCGACAGGCGTGTCCATACCGTGAACATGACGGATATGACTTTGCGGGATCGCTATAAAGAGGCTTTCGAGCAGCGCCGCGCAAAGCTTGAGCATCTTGCTCGTCTGCCGGGCGTGAGGTTGATCCCCTGTGCCACCGATGACGACCTGACCAGTTTGCTTACGAGGCGATTCGCACGACGATGAATCCGGTCGATTTTAGTGAATTGCCATTGCGCGACATTCATTTGCCGGCATCGATTCCCTGGTGGCCTCCGGCCTTCGGCTGGTGGATCTTGCTTGTTTGCCTGGGTGTTGCTTTGGTCCTTACCTGGCTTGGCTACCGGCGTCGCTACCGCGAACGTGCGGCAATTCGCGGCCTGAAGGCCGTCGCTCAGGCGCTGACCGCGGGCACGGCACCGGTGCTTTGCATACAGCGCATTTCGATGATTTTGCGCCGCTTCGCGATGTCGGTGGGCGGATCCAGATCGGTCGCCGGACTCACGGGCGAGGATTGGCTTGAGTTTCTCGACGGCCGTTGGGCACGGGACGAGTTCTCTTCGGGAATCGGACGCACACTGATTTTTGGGCCGTATGCACCGCCTGATCGGGTTACCGTTAGTGAAGTCGACTCGATCAACGAGCTGTGCATGGATTGGGTTCGGGCTCAGCGCCCGCCGGAGGGCTAGGCCATGTGGGCGCTGGCATGGTGGTGGATGCTGCTGGTTTTACCGCTGCCGTGGCTCTTGCGGCGGTCGACGAAACAACAAAAACTCGATCGTGGGGCCGCGCTCACCGTGCCGTCCACGAGTCCTCTTGCCGGTCTCGTCGAGTCCGGGCCGGGGGTCAGGCGCCGCGGCTGGCCGGCCGTATTGCTCTGGTCGGTCTGGGCACTCGCGGTGCTTGCGGCTGCGAGGCCACAGTATATTGGCGATCCCCTGGCCCTTCCGGTCAGCGGTCGCGATCTGCTGCTCGCGGTCGATCTGTCGGGCAGCATGGAGGAGCAGGATTTTGTCCTCGCGGGCTCGCCGGTAGATCGACTGACGGCAACCAAGGCCGTTGCCGATGCGTTCATTGAACAGCGGGTGGGTGATCGATTGGGGCTGATATTGTTCGGGCGCGAGGCCTATCTGCAGACACCGCTGACTTTCGATCGTCAGACGGTGCGCACACTGTTGCTGGAATCTGTCATTGGTCTCGCCGGCAAGGAGACCGCGATCGGCGATGCGATCGGGCTTGCGATACGAACGCTCGAGGACGCCGGCATCGAGGACGGACGGCGCGTGTTGATTCTCTTGACCGACGGCGCCAATACGGCCGGCGAAGTCGATCCGCTAAAAGCGGCTGAACTGGCCGCCGAGCGATCGATGGTGATTTATTCGATAGGCGTCGGTGCGGATTCGATGACCGTACGCACGCTGTTCGGTGAGCGCCAGATCAACCCGTCAGCCGACCTCGACGAAGCGACCCTGGCAAGGATCGCTGAGATAACGGGCGGACGATATTTTCGTGCACGGGATACGGAGGAGCTTGTCGAAATCTATGAAATTCTCGACGAGCTCGAGCCAGCTGAGTCGGATGAAGCCGGGTATCGGCCGGTTACCGACTTCTTCTATTGGCCGTTAGCGGCCGTGGTTTTTCTGAGTCTTGCGGCAGTGGCCGCGACGGTAGCGCCACGACACGTTCGGAAGGGCATGGGTCATGATGGCTGAGTTTCATTTTTTGCGGCCCCTTTGGCTGTTGCTCCTGCCGTTGGCGGTATGGGCCGCATGGCGAATGGGTGCCGGTCGTGGTGGCATCAGTGGCTGGCGGGCCGTTGTCGACAAAGCACTGCAACCCCATGTGCTTACCGGTGGCGAGAACATGACTCAGCGCCGCTGGCCATTGCTGGCGGCCCTCGCAGCGGCCATCTTCGCGACTCTGGCGCTCGCGGGTCCGACCTGGGATCGTCTGCCCGTTCCCGCTTTCCGTTCAGACGAGTCGCTTGTCGTCGCGCTGGATCTGTCACGGTCCATGGATGCGACCGATGTCGAGCCAACCCGGCTCACGCGTGCGAGGTTGAAACTTCTCGACCTGCTCGAACGTCGCGACGGCGATCAAACGGCGTTGATCGCCTTTACCGCAAACGCGTTCACCGTGACACCACTGACCAGTGATACGCAGACGATCGCTTCGCTGGTCAACGCGCTCAGCACCGACATCATGCCCAGCCATGGCAGTCTGATCGAGGTCGGACTCGAAAAGGCGGCTGATCTCTTGCGCCAGACCGGGACCAGTCGCGGCGAGATACTGCTCATCACCGACGCGATTGCGTCGCCTGAAGCCTTCGATATTGCGCAGGCGCTTCGGGCCGGTGGCGTGGCGACAAGTGTGCTGGCTGTGGGCACAGAGGAAGGCGCACCGATTCCTACGCTGGGTGGGGGATTTCTGACCGACAATCGGGGGCGGGTCGTGGTGCCGCAACTCAACTTCCAGAATCTCGAGCGACTGACGGCTGCAGGCGGGGGGCGATTTGCCCAGCTAACGGCAGACGACGCTGATCTGGACAGACTCTTCCCGACGGGAGTCGCCGGCCGGGTGGTGTCGGATAGCGCGGAGGATCAGCACGAAGCCGAAATCTGGCGCGACCAGGGAATATGGCTGAGTCTGGCCCTGCTGCCGCTCGTCGCCCTGGGTTTTCGCCGTGGCTGGGTCTATTTCCTCGTCGCAGGCCTGGTATTTCCGCAGTCAAGAGCCCTGGCAATCGACTGGGAAGACCTTTGGCTTCGTTCTGACCAGCAAGGCTCTCGTGCGATGGAGCGTGACGCACCTGATGAGGCGGCTTCCCACTTCACTGACCCTGAGTGGCTTTCGGCTGCCTGGTACAGGGCCGGCCAGTACGATGCGAGCGCCCAGGTGCTTGGCGGCATCGATACGCCTGATGCGCACTACAATCGCGGCAACGCCCTGGCACGGGCCGGTAAGCTGGCCGAGGCCATCGACGCCTACGACAGGACGCTCGAGTTCCTGCCGGATCACGAAGACGCCAGTTTCAATCGCGAACTCGTTGTCGAGATGCTCGAGCAACAGGAACAGCAACAGGAACAGGAACAGCAAAGCGAATCGGATCAGGCTCAATCAGATGCGGACGGTGAGTCCGAGTCCGACGCTCAGCAACAGGGCCAGCAGGAGCCGCAGGAGTCCGACAGGTCGAGCCAGGATCAGCAACAACAGGCGTCGAATGACGAGCAGGAGCAGGGCGCTGATCCCGGTAACGCTGACGCGCAACCCGAACCCGGTGAGGCCGATGGTGCAGAGCCCGAAGAATCACCCGACGCTCAGTCCCTGCAGGCTGCGGTTAGCCCGGAGGAAGTCGAGGATTGGGCATCGGAGCAGGCGGCGGAGCAGTGGTTGAGACGCATTCCTCAGGATCCTGGCGGGCTTTTGCGGCGAAAATTCCTGTACCAGTATCAACAGCTTGGCGTCGATCAGGACGGCAATCGGATCTGGCCCGGAAGCGAGGCGGAGCCTTGGTAATGTCTGGTCGGCGTGTTCTCGCAATTCTGTTTCTTGGCTTGTTGCCATTGGTCGGGGTTCTTGGTCAGGGGACGAGCCTGGTCGCAATGGTCGACCGCGACCAGATACGGGCCAACGAATCGTTTACCTATGTGTTACGGGCGGAGGGGCGAATCTCTGGCAGGCCCGACCTGAGCGTACTGACGCGTGACTTCGATCTTCTGCAAAGTGGGTCGGCGTCGAACATTCAGATCGTCAACGGGCAGACGACCCAGATCGCCGAATGGACAGTCGAGCTTATGCCGCGTGAGACCGGCACCTATGAGTTGCCATCTGTCGAACTGGGTGGGGTGCTATCCAATGCCGTGAACCTCGAGATTCTGCCGCCCGAAATGGCCACCGAAGCCGGCGCTGACATCTTCATAGAGGCCGAGCTTGATCGCACGGAAGCGTATGTTCAGGCGCAGGCCATCTATACATTGAGATTGTTCGTTGGAATCGCAACCGGGCGCGAAGTCCTGACGACTCCGCCGGTCGAAGGCGGTGAGGCGATCATCGAGAAGCTTGGTGGGGACCGCGAGTATCAAACGGTTCGCGGTGATCGTGTTTACCGCGTGCGGGAACGTAAGTTTGCGATCTTTCCGCAGACAACGGGCACGCTTTCGATCGGGCCGGCCCAGTACGAAGCCACGGTAATCCCGGGTCTCGGATTTTCGAGGCGCCAGGGTCTCAGTTCCAATGTCGTCGAACTTTCTGTCCGGCCTGCCGTCGCCCCGCCATCATCGCATCCAGACGCTGTCTGGCTGCCGGCACGAGAACTCAGAATCGACGAAGTCTGGAGTACGGGCAGCCCGATATTCCAGCAAGGTGTGCCGCGGACTCGTGAGCTGAGCATCGTCGCTGATGGGTTGCTCGAGACGCAACTGCCGGAGCTCAGGCTAACCGAAGCACAAGGACTTCGGCAGTACGCCGATCAGCCTGAGCTTGGCCGTGAAATCATGGCAGACAGTATCGAGGCGCGGCGCACGGAGCGCTTCGCCGTCATTGCACAACAGCCAGGTCCGGTGGAATTTCCCCCAGTCGAGCTGCCGTGGTGGAACGTGGATGAAGAGCGGTGGGAAATCGCGCGGATCGAATCGGTGACGATCGAGGTCGAGCCGGGTGACGCGGCACGACCATCGACACCGCAAGCGACGCTTGCCGAGCCATCAGTCGTTGTTCAGCCAGACCGCGGTTTCTGGCCCTGGCTCACCGGCCTGCTTGCGGTGGGTTGGGTTGCAACGATTGTGGCCTGGGCTTCCTCGAAACGCGTGCGCCGCCGGATCGACGCGAAACCAGCGGCATCAAAGGCCGCTTCGCCGCGCGCCTTAATGAAACAGCTCCTGGCCGCCTGTCGTGTTGATGACGCCGAAAGAGCGCGGGATCTGTTGCTCGAATGGGCCGCCCATCAATTACCGGACGATCCGCCTTCCAGCCTCGGAGCCCTGGCCGCGAGGCTTTCGGGATCTCTGGCCGATGAGATCGCTGTGCTGGAGTCCACACTTTACGGGCCCGAAGGCAGCCCGTGGCAGGGGCAGCGGCTGGCTGATCTGCTCAAGACCACACAATCCGTGAGCCTGAGTGCCCCCGAGGCGGGTCAGGATCCGCTGGTGCCGTTGTATCGGTGAAGCTGAGTTTGTGACCTCGGTACACGACTTTTCGCCGCAATCCGGGGATGCTGCGCCAATCTAACCGGACCTTGTGAGCTGATGGCATTGGAGAAACTCAATCGCCCCGATCTCGATTCGCAAATTTTGCGGCAACTCGAGACCGGGACACCTGATTTGCGGTTCACTCCGATGCTGGAGAAGGAGTTCCGGCAATTCTGCACGACGCAGATGGTCTCGCGAGGACGCCTTGCCGCATCCGTTGCGTTTCTGTTCGCTCTGACAATCTCGAGTATCGAGATCGTATTCCCTGGGCCGGTTATCGATCAGATTCCGAGCATTGTTCCATTTGCCTTGCTGGCTCCCCTGCTCGGCGTGATCTTGCTTACAACCTATATACCGGCACTGGCGAGGTATTACGAACCGATTGCTGGTACGGCGGTTTTGCTTGCCGGTCTGTGCAGCATCTACCTCACCCAGGTTGCCTCACTCAACGGCGCGTCCTACGTTCTCGCCAGCGTCGTACTGATCATTCTCTACGCCTGCCGTTTTCTGGGATTCAGGTTCGCCCTCGGCGTCATGCTGGCTTCTTGTCTGGTCGTGACCCATTTCTTTTCCGGCCTGCTTGTCGGTCTGCCCATGCGCGAAGTGCTCTACATGACAGCGATCCTCGGTGCGGCCGCAGTCATCGGTACGGTGTCCAGTTACAACTGGGAACGAACTCTGCGCAAGGCGTTCATCGAGCAACGCCTGCTCAATGAGTTGGCACAACGGGACGGATTGACGGGACTTTACAATCGTCGGATTTTCGACGATTACGTCCAGCGTATCTGGCGGCAGGCAAAACGCGATCATGTCCCGGTCGAGATCATCTTTATCGACATCGATCACTTCAAGATATTCAACGATCTCTATGGCCATCAGGCGGGCGATGACTGCCTTCGCAAGGTCGGCTACACGATTTCACGTTCAGCGAAACGTGCTTTTGACTTCAGTGCCCGTTACGGCGGCGAGGAATTTGTCCTCGTTCTTTACGGGCCGCCTGAGGATTACGCACGCTCATTACCTGAGCAGTTGCGCCAGGAGATCATAGAACTCGCGATTCAGCACGAGGGATCGAATGTGGCGTCTACACTCACGGTTAGCATTGGTGTTGCTCTCGCCGATCCCAGTTCAGGGCGCAGTCTGACCGGCGCGATTCAGGCGGCCGACGAAGCACTCTACGAAGCCAAACAAGGTGGCCGCAATCGCGTGATTTTCAAGGATGCAAGCGAGTCTGAAGTCGAGACCGGTAACTTTCGCACGGCCTATCGCCAGATCAGCTGACTCGTCTATCTACCAGTGTCCGGTGTTGGCCATCGAACTCCAGGGTTCGGACGGCTTCAGTGCTTTCCCCTTTTGCAGCAGCTCAATCGAGATACCGTCCGGTGAACGGATGAATGCCATGCGGCCGTCTCGGGGTGGTCGATTAATCGTAACGCCACAATCCATGAGCCCCTGGCAGGTCGCATAAATGTCGCCAACCTCGTAAGCAACATGACCGAAGTTGCGGCCCTCCTCGTATTCCTCAGGGTCCCAGTTATGGGTCAGCTCGATTGCGCAATCCTCCTGTCCTTCGGCCGCGACAAAGACCAGCGTAAATCGGCCCGCCTCGACATCGATTCGCTTGACCTCCTTGAGACCCAGCTTGCCGCAGTAGAAGTCGAGCGACTTTTCCAGATCAGTCACCCGGACCATTGTGTGCAGATATCGCACGGCCTATCCTCCCCGCCTCTCACTTCTGTAGAGATTCGCGACTATACCGATTCGATCAGTTGAGACGAAGTGTTTCGTGACTAGAAAACGCATCATCTACATCACCGGAATGAAGCCGAAGCCTGATCCGGTGCTGCATCGGCCGGAGTTGATGCGCGTCCTGACTGCCTCGCTTGCACGTGTCGATCCCCGGGCTGCCGAGTGGCTCCATTCGCGACAGGAAAACTTCGTTCTCGTCTCCTGGACCTCGCTCTTGTATCCCGAGCCGAGAGATATCGAAGCTGATCTTCCGGGAATTGAACGTCTGCTTGAGAACCCGACGCCCTCGTCCCGCGACAAGCATGAAGCGAGAGCAATCTGGCGCAGCCTGCTCCGTGCATGGCATCTGGTTGGTGATTCCTATCCCTGGCTGTCTCGTCTGGTCGCCTCGCCGGCATTGAAGGTCACACTCGGCGATGTACATCGTTATCTCGAGAATCACGGCGGTCTTGCGGCTCGAATCAGACAGCAGGTAATCGATGCGCTCGTTGAGGCCTGGGAGGCCAATGAGAGCGTCCTGCTGATCGGGCATAGCCTGGGCTCGGTCATCGCCTACGACAGCTTGTGGCACTTGTCGCGTGCTGCCCGGCGCGAGGGCCGTGTCGAACTGCTGCTGACGATGGGCAGCCCACTCGCAACACGATTCATTCGCAAGGGCTTGATGGGCGCGAGCCGCGTGGGGCCTGAACGCTATCCCGACAATATCGATCGGTGGGTCAATGTCTCCGCCCGCGGTGAGATGGTCGCTCTGCATCGTCGTGTCAGACCTTTCTTCAGCGGCATGCTAAAGCTCGGGCTGACTCAGAGCATCGAGGACGTGACCGGCCTCTACAATCACTTTCGTATGGATGAGATGCTCAACGTGCACAAGTCATACGGGTACATGAACCATGCCGTCGTCGCCGAGCGCATTTGTCGGTGGCTCGGCTATTCGAGCTCCGGCTCGATGCGGACATCGATGCGGCGATTCCGCTCCCTTCCCTGAGGCGTATCGTTATTGGCAATCGGTTGAGTTTCACCGTAACCGACGGCACTGGCTCTGAACGCGGGAATACCCAAGTCGGCAAGATAAGCACCGACGGCTTGCGCCCTCTCCCGCGACAGGCTCATGTTGGTGTCATCGCCGCCGTATGAGTCGGTATGGCCTTCGATGACGATCTGCGACCGCGGAAAGATGTCCGCCGCGCCAGCAACCTTCTGCAGCAGCCCATGATGTTCCGCTGTGACCTCTGTGCTGCCGCTCTCGAAAGTCAGGCCGACGAGGCGAATGACCAGATTGTTACCTTCACGCGATACCCTGGCCTCATCGCGTTCAAACAGATTCTCAATCGTTGCGAACTGCTCGCGGATCCGCGCTTCTGCCTCGAGCCGCTGGACTAATGCAACGCGCTCCTGGGAGACGCCGCCAAGCTGCTCATCGAGTTCGCGGATCTCTTCCTCGAGTTCGCCGATTCGGACGCGGGAGTCGCCGAGGTCAATTTCTGCCTGCTCAGCCTCTTCCCTGAGCTCCTCGATAAATAAAATCAGCTCTGTGGTGATTGAATCCGTTCCTGCATCGAGGGGTGCAACCCGGTCGGCGGACGCTGCGATTTGAGTCAGTGGTTCTTCGTAGCGAAGAATCAAATCCTCGGCCGTGAGTTCGCCTTCATCGATTCTCTCGATTTGCCGTGCCAGGAAGATCGCATGACGTGCTTCATAGTTGGCTTGTTGTGCGAGACTTCGCGGCAGATCAGTGTCGTATCGATTCTCGTTGAGTTCGGTTTCCGCTTGCTGCAATAGGGCACGCGCGCGTGCGAATGTGAGTGGTGCATAGCGTGGAACACGCTGCTGCTCGGCCTGTGCCAGGAGTGCTCTGGTCTGGCTCAGGTACTGGGCCTTGATAGCGGTGAGCTCCGCATCGCGAAACACGGGTTCTGTCTCAGTGCTCATTTCGCGTGCGGCACGAATGTTCCCCGATTCGAGTCGGCGTGCGGCTTCGTCGAAAGACCCCTCGGCTTCGATCCAGAGCTCCGTGGCAAATGTTGGGGCCTCTGCACTGAGTGCATCCTCCCGGGTCTTGATCAGTGAGGCGAGCGTGATTTCTGCGATTTCAGACGAGTCAATAGCCTGTGTCAGCAAGCGGACGACTTCGGTCAGGCCGGAACGAACCCGATCGATATTTCGTCCACGCAAGAGGTTTTCCTCGGCCTCGGCATAACGTTCCATCGCGCGCTCAAAATCAGCCGGTGCGAGAAGTTCGGCATTTGCGGTTACCGCTTCCTCGAGCCGTTCGTCGGCTTCCTCAAAGATCGGCGTGCGCAGGTCCTGGGCGAGAGCAGCCGACACGCTGGCCAGAATAAGCATGGCAATGGATACAAGAAGAGTCGCTACTCGCAGTTTCAACGCGTTATCTCAGCCCTTTTTGTGCCTGGTAGTGTGCGCCCTATCACAGACCTGGGTTAGGGCCGCTCCTAGACTTGGCCCATGGGAGTCAAATACTACACTCACTTCGTGCTAACCGGCGACACCACTGAGGGTGACAATCAGGAGTTTAGCGGCGTCGTGGAGGTCAATCGGCCGACTGACGTCGGGTATGAGACCTGTGATATCGAGGATCTGCTGGCACAGAATTTCGATCTGAAGTCGAGTGAAGTCAAGCTGATCAACTGGTCGCGGCTGCAGTAGCGCTGTTTTCGTTTTCCCCTGTGACTAGCCCGGCTTATTAGCCGGGCTTTTTTTGTCTTGCTGATACGCCCTCGTGCTCTCGATCATGAGATACTTTTGTCATCCTGATCTGATTGTGAGTGAAGTGAACCGAATCCGCAGAATTCCTATGGTTCGTTCCGGTGCCAAGTACCGAACTAAACAAGGATTTCAGGCCATCAAGAACGGGGTGAAGCGTCTGCCCAGACGACTTGAGGCTGAGACGTTGAAGAAGCCGTCATGGCTCAAGGCGAGAAGTCCATCGGGGGTCGGTTTTGAAAGGCTCAAGAATGTCGTCAGCGAACACCGCCTGGCCACCGTCTGTGAAGAGTCGATGTGTCCCAATGTCGGAGAATGCTGGAATCATGGCACGGCTACGCTGATGCTTATGGGATCTGT
>Ga0255048_10002677_pt1 | contig 11217 bp, 20 predicted proteins | sample JV7_2_2_MG_FD_183619 | JGI IMG/M metagenome (GOLD analysis project Ga0255048, IMG submission 183619) | Seawater microbial communities from Jervis Inlet, British Columbia, Canada - JV7_2_2 | ecosystem: Environmental > Aquatic > Marine > Inlet | place: Canada: British Columbia | collected 2016-10-06
GAGGCGGGCGAGCTTGCCCGGTGGCCAGTATACCAGATCACCTAAGGCCAGGGTTTGCTCTGATTCTTGCATATCTCTATTATACATCTTTCTTACCTGGTATTACACAAGTACCGTGTGATACCCCGATGGGTACCCTGCTGAGGAAATTCATGAGGGTCGACCCCGCGGGGTACCCCGTTTGGAAACACGACCCCGCTGGGGGTTGTCCCCGATGAGCTCCAACCTACCTGTTATAACCCATTCACGCTGGTCACCGATTAATACAGATCTGTACTCAGTCTCACCCATATGCTTTCTTCCTATAACTCGTCGCAATAGTATGCCGATCTGGTCGTCAGCGCTCATGTTAATTATCCGGACAAGGTCGCCGGGATATATCCATGAGCCGTTAACGGTCTTTATCACAGATATCATCGTTTAGCCCTTCGGCCGCGGGGGGTCCTGCCGAGGGTGTGCCATGTGGTGTTCCCAACGGATACCTTGTACCCTCACACCCACCTGAATGTACCACTCCTGCTAGCACGATCGCAGTAAGGATCGCGATGAGTGCCAACAGCGGGTCTTCGATGAACCTATCCGAGCGTCTCATAATGATGCAATGATCTCACAGTCGACGGGTGGAAGGTATTTGACCCTGCCTTTGGTCATGACCGCCACATATCGCTTGGCCATGGTGATCATCCTGGAGTGAAGGAAAACACCAAGCCCTCGCGGATATCCGCCGATGGTATTGTACAGCACCAGGTCGCCTCTTTTGAAGCGATCTATCTGCGGGCTGTTCTTCACGAACATATCAGGTGCACCGACTCTTGGACCAACCAACGCTTTGCGCCGTCTGGAAACAGGATGTAGTACCAGCTACAATAATCTGATGGTGGTCCATCAGGGTCGTCATCATCTGGGAGAATCATTCCCAGCTGGGGTGGTGGCGGAGGCCGCCACCGACGTCCGCGGTATGCCAGACGCGCGGCATCCCATATTCCGTCGAGGCGGACGAGCGATCCTGCTTTGATGGCAGCTTCCATATCATGATTATACCATACTTTTCTGCTGTTTTGCACATTTTTCCTGTGAAACCGCCGGGATATTTTTCTTTTTTTCTGCCAAAGCTGCGTGATTCATTTCTGCTTTATGTGCATATTTGTCCATACCTATGGTATTATATAGCTATGGAAAGTAAGGAAAGCAACGACGCCCCCGCCGAGACCAAGGGATTCGACCCCAACGCCGAGCTCGAGCATTATGTCGAGAACATCGATGAGGTGCTGGCCCGCACGGGATTCCGGTTGGACAAGCATGTCTGCCGCCTTCTGCAGGATGAGCCCTTTTTCGCCTACATCAGCCGCTGCTGCCGGAAGGTGCCCACCGTGGGTATCCCGACCGCCGGTGTGACCGTGGTGGACGGCGAGATCATCATGTACTACAACCCGAATTTCTTCTCGGAGTTGACCGACGGCGAAATCCTTTTCGTGCTCATCCATGAGTTTTACCACCTTATTCTTAGGCACCTGGGCGGCAGGCGTCGTACGCCCCATATGCTTTGGAATGTGGCCACCGACCTCGCCAGCAACTCGATCATCGGGAAGCACAGCGGAAAGGTCGAGGCACCCGATATGGTGCTCATGCCGGGCCATCGCCCGCAAAGCCCGACCGACCGTGAGGAATCCGGTGAGGAGAAACAGGGCAAGACGTTGGCGGATGTGATCGCCGATCTGCCACTGTTGAAGTCCGCCGAGTGGTACTTCAACAAGATCAAACAGGAGGCCGAAGGCGAAGGCGCCGGGCAGCCCGGTGAGGGCGACCCATTCTGGGGAGACTTTGATAGCCTGGACGATCATGGTATGTGGGATAACGTTGACGGAGACGATGGTGGTTATGCTGCCAACAAGATCCGTGAGGTGGTCCGCAAGGCGGTCAACCAAGCCGACGGCCGAAACTGCTGGGGTACGGTACCTTCCGAGATGAGGGGTGAGATCAGGCGGCTCGTTTCGAACGAGGTCGATTGGAAAGCACTGCTCCGACAATTCGGTGGCCGTGCACGTTCCTCAGGAACGGTCAGCTCCATTAAGCGTATCAATCGCAAGTACCCCTATATCCACCCTGGTCGGCGACGTAAGCGGACTGGGAGAATGGTGGTCCTTGTGGATCAGAGCGGCTCGGTCGGAGACCGCGCATTGGAACTTGCCTTCGGCGAGCTAGCCCAGTGTACCCGCATCACCTCCATCACCGTGGCTCCTTTTGATACCAAGGTCAATGAGGCGAAGATGTTCGAATGGAAGAAGGGCCAGTCGATCAAGGCCTTCCGCACAAACTGTGGTGGCACGAATTTCGATGCTGTGACCAAATGGGTTAACGATAACAAGGACCGTTTCGATGGTGCCCTTTTCGTGACGGACGGTTACGCTCCCAAGCCCCGGGCATGTCGCCTCAAGCGATGTTGGCTGATCGTTCCTGATGGTGAGTTGAACTTTGAGACGAGTGATCAGGTTATCAAGATGAAGTGGCCGACGGAATCACAGGCGGCCTGATACCACGTAGTTGACAGAATTACATATGGCATAATATTTATCAGCATATGCTGAAACGTTTATGTCACGGGTCATGGAAGGCGCTGCGGTGGCTGTTATTGCTACCGTGGCGTTTTTGCCTTGGTGCTGGGAGATGGTTTGTCGGGCAGGTGCATGCCGCATGGTGGCATCTTTGTAACGCCGACTATCGCGGCATCGCGTTGGGCATACTGTATGCCATATGGTTTACATTCCTGATTGTGGCATCAATGTTTGGACTTGTCTTTGCCCTGACAATGACATGGAACCTCGGACCGGCACACATGCTTGACCTTCCACGGATCGGCTATCTTAACGGGCTAGCTGTTGCGGCGTTCATCTGGACAGGGTGGATGGTCTATCGGCTTGCTCGGTGGTGTATGGGTGACAGGAGCTAGGAATATTCCCCCTGGCGGTCCCCCTCGGGCCCATTTGTCTCCACCAAGGGTATATCCATCCATCTTCGGGATGATGATTCTAAGGGGCAGAGAGGACTGGGCTGTTTGTCAGCCTGGTGTATATTTAAGATATGTCACGCCGAAAAGGAGCCATGGCCCATGACGAAACATAAAAAGCAAGCAGATTTGAAAACACTACTAAGTCGCCGAAAGATGACAGTACAGACCCTAATGGCGCGCCGTGCGCTTACGACCCGCGAGGAACTTGTTGCCTGGTGTCCGCTCAATGGAATTGAGCCTCCAACCGAACAGGAACTTGGTGAGATGTTAGGTACAGCTGTAGAGCCGCTGGCTGAGAAGAAAGCAGCCAAAAAGCGTGTACAGAAAAAGAAAAAGGCCCCGGTTCCTGATCAACCCAAACCGGAACCAGAGCCAGAGCCAGAAGCTGAGCCGGTGAAGAAACCCTCCACCGGTTCTACTCGTATGTGATACGGTATTTCAACTGTCCTTTGTCTTTTTGTCGGGCGAGGTATAGCCATCCTTTTCCCAGGTATTCCCTTTAAGGATAAAGCCGCCCTCGTTGTTGATGATCCTCTTTAGGGCCCATACTAAACACTTAGGACATTCTTGCAGCGGGTCGTCCTTTATGCCATGCTCCTTTTCAAATGTGTGATCACACACTCTACAGTTGTATTCATATGTGGGCACATTTACTCCCTCATGGATTCATGTTCAATAAAATCGCGTATTGTTCTTTGGAACATCGGGTTTTTTGCTACTTCCCACGCTCGCTCATCTGTTAGTGTGATACCCTCTTTCTGAGCAATGGCAAAAGCAAATTTTCTCATGGCACGTAACACGTAGTTCCTGACAGAAGAATGGTTCATTTTGTAACCAGCGTCTGTCATAATGCGAGAGATATCTCTATAGCCGATGGCGTCGTCGTCATCTGTGACGGTAACATATTTGTTTGTCATTTGCTGGTTTCCTCTGCTAGCATCTTTGGGTGGGTTGATATCCGGAAGTGTACTTCCTTACCGGTGTCCTTAAGGCGTTTTGCCTCTGCGCGCAACTCATCATCTTCCATTCTTCCGATACGGCCTTTAACGGTTTTTCTTTTTTTCTTTGGTAGCTTTATAACGCTCATCAGGTAGGCCGCATGATCACACCTATGGCAGTAACGGCCAAACCCTACATGGCCACAAGGAAACCTTTGTTTTCTTACACTCATCCAGCTTCCTTCTTCTGTGCTGCTTCTAATTCAGCTAGTTTTTCAGGCGTGATCGGCCAATGGCTATGGTCATGCGGATTTTCTGTAATTCCGAAACGTAGCCTTAAGATCTTTTCTTCCTTTTCAGAGAGCCGTCCCATGACTTCCCTAATCAATCCGCGCATCTCTTCTTTAAAGATCCCTTCATCAGCCCCCGGGGCTTCGCTAGCAATCCGATTTTGCAGTGAGCCGCGGGAATTCCCGCCATCAGATCCCCAGTCTGCGTCGGCATTTAATGACACTGTTGCTTTGGTCGCAGCCAGCGTGGCGCGCGCCAAATTATGGCTCATGTTTAGTCTTTTACTTACTTCTTCGATACTTGGTCCAGCGCTTGATAGAGTTGTATTTTCTTCACACAGTGCCCTTGCTTTGCTTACCGCTGCTAAGATATGAGCCGGCAGGCGCACTACCCGAACAGTGCTTGATACATAGCGCCTCATTGCTTGTTGGATCCACCACCGTGCATAAGTTGAAAAGGCGAACCCACGCTTCCAATCAAATTTTTCAATGGCGCGCATAAGGCCAATGTTACCCTCTTGTATAATGTCTTCAAAAGGTGCATTTGGCCGCCGCCATTTCTTTGCCTCTGCCACCACTAATCGAAGGTTTGAAACCATAATCTTTTTTTTAAGCGCTTCTTGCTTAGTGCCGTCGTCGGTTTCTTCTAGCTCTTTAAACAGACCCATCAGCACCGGCCGTTTAAGTACAGGATGGCGTCCGACATCTTGAAAATATGTTTTTAAATTGTTCATTTATGTTACCACCCAGGTTCTCTTCTTAGCCATTTAATATATGTCATGAGGCACCGAGATTTATCTCGGTCAAAAACTTCACGATCAATTATGATTTTTCTTTTTTTTGCGATGTCTAAAGCTTTGCTCCACGCCGCTATTTCTTCTTCGAGTATACCTATTCTTTTTCTGTTGGTGTTTAATTGACTTTTGTCAAGCTCACCGTATGGGAATTTATATGTGTATCCCTGGCTCCTTCGTACTGAGACGTGCCCTAGCTCGTGCAATAGTGCGTATACTCTAAGCTCGGGTCGTTGATTTAAGTTTATAGTGATGAGTTTTTTGTCAAAATTGGCTTCGTTAAGAGACGCACTTCCTCTACGGAGTTCAACACTCCAGCCAAGCTGCTTGGTATATTCCATGAGGTTAGCGAGTGTGTATGTGTAGTAGTTTTTCCATGTCGCTCGTTCCTTTTTGGAGCGACCGTCTCGCTTTATCATCGTCTAGCTCGGGTGTACACACGGTTAGTTGCTAAATAGGCTGCGTGTAGCTCCTTACGTTTTTCTCGTAGCTGGATTTCTCGCTGGATAAAACACAGATCTGTCTCGAGTTCCACCCGGTAATTACGGTCTCTGTTCCGGTCGATACGGGTTTTAACCATTTCTTCAATTCTGAATAGGTCTTCATCACTTTCACGGATGAGGCGATCTTGAATGGGTACGGCTTCCGTTTGCACCTTGTTATATCTCCTGTTTGACATGTTTTATTATAATCATCCAGTTTCTGCTGGACAGGTTAGGGCGGCGCCCCGCTGGGCTACCCCGTGGACCTTAGGCGTACTATTTTTTCTTTTTCTTTGGAGGGGTGTATACATTCCTGGGCCCTTTTCCTTTTGGCGGGATCCAGATATGGTAGTCATGTTCTTCTACACGCTTGAAGTTTGAACCTCCGTTGTTTCTTTTGTTGAGGTTAAAGAGATGCAGATCGCCTGTAACATGATCGATATATTCTACCACATAGTATGTATCATCACGCCAGTCTGAACCACGAAATTCGATGAATATTCTCTCACCTCTTTTCGGGATGAATTCCTTTTCTCCAGTGTCTTTATTAAATTGCACTGCAGGTTTGAAACCTGTGAGGTTCTTACGCTTTTTACCAGGTCTATCAGGGGGCGGTTCTTCAATAATGCCGCCATCGATCACTTCTTCGTCCATTTAGATCATATCCTATATGTCCACGGTTGTACAAGTTGTCTGGAGTTTCGGTCCAGGTAAGTATCATACCACCGGAGCTGATTTCTTTGCACAAATTGCTGTTTAATTGATATCTTTGTATGAGGGGAGGGTGATCGGTAGGGGCACCGAAAATGTACCCTGTGCAGTGATCACGTGCGCTTCCTTGGGGAGGTCTTCCATCAATTTGATTGCCTCACATTCCTGTAAATATTCTTGCACAGTCCATCCGACGGTTTTCAGGTATTGTCGGATATCTTCGTTCATTTCTGGGTCAGTGGCGGCGTAACGGGTGATCACACGAAGATCCGTGATGACCTTTGCAAACGGCACCTTTTTCTTTTCATTCAAATGTTCCATGGATCCATCTTACCACACTCCAGGGGCGTTTTACACAACTCAGCGGGCATTCAGACCTATACTTATATACACGCGTGCGTAAGGGGCCAGAGGGTGCTGTTGAAAGCAGCTTTCAATAACTTAAAAAAAACACAGCTGAAAGTCACTTTCAGCCAGATTCTGGGCAATCGAGGCAGCAATAATGGTACAATATAACTACAATTCAAGCAAAGGTACCAAAGGAAAACGTATGAAACTCGGCCTCGGAAATCCCACTGTCAAAAACGGAACAAACATCCTCGACATCAAAGTCCCTGCGGAGCTGGAAAAGACCTGCCCCACAGGCCTCAACTATATCGATGATGCGTTCGGTGGCAAAGGGATGACCCCCTCCACCGTGGTACTCTTCACCGGCACCCCCGGCTCGGGCAAGACCACTCTGATGCTGCAGCTAGCTGACAACATCACTAGGAAGGGCCATACCGCCCTTTTCAACACCGCAGAGGAAAGCCTCTTTCAGGTTCGAAAGGTGACCAAACGCCTTCGTCTGAAGCATGGGTTCGTTTGCGGCTCGGAATCGAAGATCGATGTCTTGCTCAAGAATGCTTCGGAACTCAAGAAAAAGTTCCCCAAGAAGCAGCTGTTCATTATTGTGGACAGCCTGCAGACTCTGGACGACGGCTTCTACTCCAGCGGCCACACCAATTCGATGACCGCGGTCCGCTGCATGCAGCAGCTGACGGAATATGCGAAAGAGAATTATGCAATCGTCATCGTGATCGGGCAGGTCAAGAAGGACGGCGAGTTCTCGGGCAAGATGGCTATCAAGCACATCGTAGATGCACACTGTCACCTCTTCCTGGAGAATGACAAAAAGTCTGACAACTTCAACCAGCGGGTCTTCGAGGTCCGCAAAAACCGATTCGGCTGCAACGGGATCGGGTATGTGTTGAACCTCGGCGAGAAGGGGTTCCGGGAGTACTACCGGAGCTAAAAAGGCTCAAAAACAGCGGGGATTTTGTGCAAGCAGGGTCCCCGTTGGTGTATAATATAGTCAGATAACAGCAAAGGAGCCGCGCATGACAACATTTCTAGTATTTCTGGTCTTTTTCGGGATGCTTTTTTCGGAGACCGGCCGCGAAATGTTGGGTCTCTTGTTTAAGGGCTTTATGGTGTGGGTTTGTCTGGTCGCTGCCTTTCTGGGCGTGTTATGGGTATACGTGTTCGCGCCGATGGTTGATTCACTACAAGCCATGTTTTAGCCAGCCAATTGTGCAAATTCATCGCTGATATGGTATAATAGAACTATATTCAAGCAAAGGAGTCCGTATGGACATCAACAAGACTATCGCAAATCTTCCCAGGCTCTCCACCACGGAGCTCCGCCTGTTGAATACTGCAGCATGCCGGCTGATCAAGAGCCGCCGCACGAATGATGCCGTGGCCAAACGCCACACTCTACGCATCGGAGACCGGGTGTACTTTGAGGGCCGTCGAGGCCGTACGGAAGGAACCATCACACGCCTCAAGCGAGTGAAGGCTTTCATCACCACAGATCATGGTAAGTGGGATGTCCCGATCGCGATGTTAGAAAAGGCCTGATCACTGCTGAAAGTATGTGCAAAAGCATACTTTTTGTGGTATAATAAGATCATGACCAACGATGATTACCTGGACGAGCTGGATGAGGGATCCCTTATGATGGTTATCCCGTCCCCGCTGGTCAAATTACTCATCCGTGAGCGAACCTCCCCGTCAGCGAGTGAGGAGCTCGAGGCCACGCGTAATCACATCGTGGCCACAGCCCTGGCAGAAGCCCGGGCCACCAACTGGAACCGCCCGCATGTCAGGAATGGCGATGGCCGAGTGTACGATCACAATATTCAGTGGGGCACTGTGGGCCTGTTTCTGGGCTTTAAGCGTATATATCGCAAGCGCAGTCCCAGGAGATATCGGGTACGAGCGATATCTGAACTGAATCCTCTCTTTTTCTTTGATGGCATGCAAGTCCTGCTGTCCAAGACAGAGCTTTTTCCAGTCGACGAGCTGCCTGAGTGGTTCTTGGCTGCCATGGATATCCCAACGGAAGCTAAATGAAAAGCACTTTCAGCTAGATTTTTGTGCAATTTGCCATATATCAGTGGTATAATCTAGTTATAAACAAAGCAAGGAAAACAGGAGTTACACAACGTGGATATCAAGACTTTTTTGGCCGTCGCAAAGGCACTACCCCCCGAAATTTCAATCTGTATTCGGGGCGCCCATGGCATTGGCAAGAGCGCTTTGGCCTACCAGCTGGGAGAGATTCTCGGCATCAAGGTTATCGAGCGCCGGCTGAGCCAGATGAGTGAGGGCGATATGATCGGCCTCCCTGAGCTCGTGAACGGGACCACCACCTTCCGCCCGGCGGATTGGTTCATGACAGCCTGTAAAGAACCATGCCTGGTGTTCCTTGATGAGCTGAACCGCTCTACGGATGAGATTCGCCAAGCGGCGTTCCAGGTTGTCGGCTCACATGCCCTGAACGGTAATGTTCTCCACCCCGAAACGCGGGTGATCACGGCGATCAACGCCTCGGCCGATTACGATGTGAGCGACATGGACCCCGCATTGATGGACCGGTTCTACGTCGTCGATCTCGAGCCCACTGTCGAAGAGTGGTTGAGCTGGGCAAAAGATAGGCTGCACCCGCATGTGACGGCATTTATCAAGTCCGACCACAAGATGCTGGAGCACACCACCGCTATCGAGCCTGGTAAGGTATATCCTAGCCGGCGTAGCTGGCACAAGGTGAATGATTGCCTGGTGAAGGCGGACCTCATCGAGGATCCCAAGGATGCTCGTTTTTACGGCATCTGCATGGGCCTGGTCGGTTCCGACACCGCGTCGAAGTTCGTCTCCTTTGTGAGCAACCTGGACCGCAATATGTCTGCTGAGGACATCCTCAATCGCTGGACCAAGAACAAGGTCGCCGTGAAGAAGCTCGGCAACGAGCGCTTCAACATCCTCATCGAGAAACTCGTCGAACACAGTGTGAAAAACACGTGGACCGATCGTCAGGTCAAGAACCTGAGCAAGTTTATCGACACGATGCCGGATGAGCTGAAGCTCGGATTCTGGAGCGCCCTGACCGATCACCCCGAGCGGACCAAGATGCTCGAGAATATCAAGCGTGCGCATAAGCACCTGGTGCCTGTGTTGCTTGCTGCTGTCGATGGAAGTGATTCGAAGTGACCCTGATGAAGTTCGGTTCGTCACACGGCTCTTTACCTCAGATCAACTGACGGATAGGATACGTGGGATGGGCCGATTATACGCCGGCATACGAGCCGGTAGGCTATCTTTGCGGGATGTCGAAGCGATCCTTCGGCCCCTGCTGGAACGGTTAACCAAACGTAGCCCTGATAAGCGCATGTGACCCCGACGGTCTTACATGTGAGGGCCTCTGGCGCAACGGTAGCGCACCGGGCTTTTAACCCGTTGGTTCTGGGTTCGATTCCCAGGGGGCCCACCAACAGCACACAGAGAAAGAGAAACATGAGAGTCAATAAACAAGAACTACAAGACGATTTGACAGGATCAATGCCGGAGTGTGTGATCCTTAAGGTGGCGAATTCCCTGGACCCCGCGACCCCGATCGGACGTCCCTTAAAGGTGACGGGCTGGGGACGGAGCTCAAGCCACGTCAACTATGACCTGCCAGGCTGGGATCAGATCGCGGAGGCCAGCGATGAGTATTACATTGTCAGCTGCCCACTGAGTTCATACGTGGTCCGAACCTCCACAGGTCACGAAAAGTTTTTCGCCGAGGAGCATATCATCAGGACACTTGACCAGTATGACGACGGTGAAGACGATGAATATTCTAGAATATCCATCGATGAATATTACTAAGGCTTAGCGCCAGTAGAATAATTTTGGGAGGCTGCAATGAAGAAAGTAGAAAACGGATATAAGAGCGAAGGGTGTGTTTATAATTACGCGATTTGGGATCGAACATCTCTGAATTTTATGTTTGCCGATGATCCTGAGGTTTATGCTAGCACACTGAAAGAAGCGTTTGAAACTGCTGCTGATATGTTTGAAGGTGGTTGTGTGGAACAAATTGAAATTGGGATGCCTAATGGTGATGTGATTCAGGTTGACGCACGAGATGTAGATTTTGAAGAAGACAATGAATATTACTAGCTTGTGCAAGAACAGCGCAGATATGGTATAATAGATATATCTTCAAGCAAAGGAAAACACCCATGAATATCCGCCCCATTCGCAAAACCGGAGTCTCACGCCAGGGAACACTCAAAGCCACCTATGATGAGATTGTGGCCGCACTGGGGTTCGAGCCCAATGTGACGGATCTCGACGACCCGCACAAGTTGAAATTGGGATGCCTAGTCAGCGCATCCTGGGGGTTTGAGGGCCCGGCCACGCGAGCTTGGCCCGCCAGACGGGCTTTTATCTGGTGCTACAAGGCCAACACCGATGACTGCACCAGTTGGTCGTTCGACGGTGATAGAGTGCTACTCGCCTCCCTTTTCGGGGCTGATAATATCACCTAAGCTTTGTGAAAAAACACCACAGATATGGTATAATAGAACCATATTCAAGCCAAGGAAGAATACATGTACGAAGAACTACTCAACGATCTCAACAACCTTCTGCAGCTGCAACGTACCTTCTGTGACAGTGAAAGTG
>Ga0255048_10002678_pt1 | contig 11216 bp, 9 predicted proteins | sample JV7_2_2_MG_FD_183619 | JGI IMG/M metagenome (GOLD analysis project Ga0255048, IMG submission 183619) | Seawater microbial communities from Jervis Inlet, British Columbia, Canada - JV7_2_2 | ecosystem: Environmental > Aquatic > Marine > Inlet | place: Canada: British Columbia | collected 2016-10-06
AGGGTCTTGCGCGTAATGCAGGTACTCACGCGGGCGGCGTAGTGATTGCGCCGGCGCCGCTTACGGAGTTCATGCCGCTCTACTGCGAGCAGAACGGGAACACGCTGACGCAGTTCGATAAGGATGATGTGGAGTCGATCGGGCTCGTGAAGTTCGATTTCCTTGGCTTGAAGACGCTGACTATCATCGATCGAGCAGTACGTTCTATTAATCGCCAGCGCCAAGCGGAGGACCTTGAGCCGATCTCCATCGCGGACGTGCCGCTCGACGATCCGGCCGCCTACGAGTTACTGAAAAGTTGTCAGACGACGGCCGTGTTCCAGCTCGAGTCTTTCGGGATGCGCGATCTGATCAAACGTTTGCAGCCCGATCACTTCGACGATCTCGTCGCCATTCTCGCTCTCTTTCGCCCTGGCCCCTTGCAGTCGGGGATGGTCGAAGACTTCATCAACCGCAAGCACGGGCGCAACAACGAACCGATCGATTATTTCCATCCCACGCTCGAGCCGATTCTGAAAGCGACCTACGGCGTGATTCTGTATCAGGAACAGGTCATGCAAATCGCTCAGGTCATGGCCGGATATTCGCTCGGTGGTGCGGATCTGTTGCGCCGCGCGATGGGGAAGAAGAAGCCCGAAGAGATGGCTCAGCAGCGCTCTATCTTTCTGGAAGGCGCGGCCCGGAAAGGGATGGACGAGAGAATATCTAGTTATGTATTTGATTTAATGGAAAAATTTGCGGGGTACGGATTCAATAAATCGCACTCTGCGGCTTATGCGCTGATCGCGCTGCAGACGGCGTGGCTGAAAGCCCGTCATCCGGAAGCCTTTATGTCCGCCGTGCTGACGGCGGACATGGACAATACCGACAAGCTCGTATTGCTCAAGGACGATTGCACGCAGATGGGGATCTCACTTGAGCGGCCGGACGTCAATGTCTCGGCTTACGAGTTCACGGTGGCCGGCAGCAACTCGATTACCTACGGTCTCGGCGCAATCAAGGGTGTCGGACGGGGCGTCGTTGAGAGCATCGTCCGGGAGCGCGAGGCGAACGGCCCGTACAGCAGTCTGCTCGATCTCTGTCGGCGGGTAGATCAGCACAGACTCAATCGGCGCGTTCTTGAGGCGCTGGCGCGCTCGGGTGCGCTGGATGCCCTCGGTGCGAATCGGGCGACATTGCTTCATGCCGTTCCCAATGCGCTCAAGCTCGCGGAGCGATCGGCGCACGCGATGGCGGCCGGACAGACCGCACTGTTCGCGGAGCAGGATGATGACGGCGGCCTTGAGCACTTGCTCGCTCCGGTCCGCGAATGGAACGAGCGTGAACGTCTTGCCGCCGAACGAGAGAGTCTCGGTCTGTTTCTGTCCGGCCATCCTTTCGATCAGTATGCGGAGCACTGTCGGCACTTTACGAGCGGTTCAATCTCAAAGGTCGTTGGTGCGCTGCCGAGCGACGGTGGGCAGTATCGCTCCCGCAAAGACATCAGCATCGCAGGACTCGTGATGGAGATCTCTCGTCGAGGGAACAGAGTTTCCGTCCGCCTCGATGACAACACCGATCGCGTCGAAGTGACGCTGTTCGAGGAGGCCTATTCGCAATTCAGACATCTGCTAACGAAGGACGCGGTACTCGTGGTAGCAGGGCAGCTTCGATTCGATGATTTCCTGAACGCGTGGAAGGTGACAGCCAAGACTCTGCGCTCGGTCGATGAGGCCATCGAGGAAAATGCCCGAAGACTGACAATCCGCTGGACTTCCGGCAGCGGCGGCCAGGAATTTGTGCATAGCCTGCGCGAAACGCTGCAGCCGTTTACGCAGGGGCAATGCGAAGTCTGTGTCGAATACGCGGGTTCGGCCGCCCGGGCTTCGCTAACGCTCGGGGAGGGATGGACGGTCCGGCCCACGCGGGAACTCCGTGAGCGCTTGACGCGGCTCGTCGGCGAGGAGCGCTACTCCATTCACTATCCTCGGCATCTGTCCTAGCGCAACAGCCTCGTCGCGATAGTTAGTGCAAACTTGTCAGCTTTCGCGCGTTGAGGGTAAGGTCATCGGATGGATCTGAAGTTTCTCGATTTCGAACAGCCTATCGCGGACCTGGAAGCGAAGATCGACGAGCTAAAATTCGTCGGTGACGACTCCGAGCTGAATATCAGTGAGGAAATTTCACGTCTGCGACGGAAGAGCGATGCCCTGACGCAGAGCATCTTCTCGAAGCTGTCCGCATGGCAGATTGCTCAGCTCGCCCGCCATCCGCATCGGCCCTATATGCTGGACTACGTTCGGTTGTGTTTCACCGACTTTCAGGAGCTGCATGGGGATCGTATGTATGCGGACGATCAGTCGCTGGTCGGCGGAATCGGCCGTCTTGAAGGGCAGCCCGTCGTCATCATCGGTCATCAGAAAGGTCGGGATACCAAGGAGAGGGTCAGGCGAAATTACGGGATGGCCAGGCCGGAAGGCTATCGTAAAGCCCTGCGCTTGATGAAAATGGCCGAAAAATTCCACCTGCCGGTAATCAGTCTGATTGATACGCCCGGTGCTTATCCGGGAATGGGCGCGGAGGAACGTGGGCAGAGCGAGGCAATCGCACGCAACCTGATCGTCATGGCGGGGCTGAAGACGCCCGTCATTGCCACGGTGATCGGCGAGGGTGGATCCGGTGGCGCATTGGCGATCGGCGTCGCCGATCGGCTATTGATGCTTCAATACGGCATCTACTCCGTGATTTCGCCCGAGGGCTGCGCGTCGATCTTGTGGAAGAGCCCGGAGAAAGCTGAAGCCGCCGCTGAGGCGTTGGGCATTACCGCGGACCGCTTGCAGAAACTAGGCCTGGTGGATGAGGTGATTCCTGAGCCTCTTGGCGGCGCGCATCGAGACATGCAGGCGATGGCGGACTCGGTCAAGAATGCTCTGCTGAACGCATTGGCGGAGGTCCAGGCTTTGCCATCGGATCAGTTGATCGAGCAGCGCCGCAACCGTTTGGCTTCCTATGGGGCGTATAACGAAGGCTGAGCGTAAGCCGGACCAGCCCCTATGATCGCCGCGTTCGTTTTATGGAACCGTTCCTTAAGAAACTCGAGCTAGCATTCGAGCAGTTTCCGGTGGTGTCCGATTCGCCCGGTTTCGCGGTGGCGTTCAGTGGCGGATTGGACTCGAGCGTGCTGCTGACCGCGCTGACGCGACTCGAGCCAGGCAGACCGGTCCGCGCCTTGCATATCGATCATGGGCTTCATCCCGACTCGAAAAAATGGGCCGCGCACTGCCGGCGAATCGCGGCAGAATTGGGCGTTCCCTTTGATAGCCAGCAGGTCTCGATAGCAAAGGCACCCGGCATTAGCCTGGAGGCATCCGCGCGCGAGGTTCGTTACGCGACGTTAAGCGGAATGATGGGCCCCGCTGAGTTGTTGCTTACAGCCCATCACAGCGACGATCAGCTGGAGACGGTCCTATTGCGGCTGCTGCGCGGAAGTGGTGTCAAGGGTCTGCGCGGCATCGCGCCGTTTGCCCGTTTCGGTCCCGGTTACCTTGGGCGGCCGTTGCTGGCGATCGCCAAACAGGACATTCAGCGTGTCGCCACGCGATGGGGCCTCGACTGGGTAGAGGACCCGACCAACCCCGATCCGCGTTTCGATCGAAATTATCTTCGGCGCGAGGTCGTCCCGCGATTGAAGCAGCGCTGGCCTGGCGCGGCAGTGACGGCCGGTCGGGCGGCGCGGCAGATGCGCGACGCGCAGGAGATCCTCGACTCCGTCGCGTTGGCGGATTCAGCCGGCAATAACGTCTCCGGGTGCATATCGCAGGCCGCGCTGCGCGAGTTGACCGCTGCGCGGCGCGCGAATCTGCTCCGCTATCGAATTCTCGAACTCGGTCTGGCCGTGCCCAGCGCCGGCCAGCTCGAGAAGCTGCTCGAGGCCCTCGATGTGACGCGCCCGGACGCGCAGACACAGGTTCAGTGGCCGGGTGGCGAATGCCGCATCTATCGCGGCGAGCTGTACCTGTTCAAACCGATGGCGCCGGGCTCAGGACCCGATTATCGGGGGCGGCTGGATCACGCCAGCTCATGGAACGGCCCCGAAGGCCGGCTCGAGCTGCGCCGCACCGATGGCCCGGGTCTGCCGGACAGCTGGGTTCGGCAGGGCCTGACGATTCGGTTCCGGGTCGGCGGAGAGCGGTTCAAGCCGATTGATCGAGCGCATTCTCGCAAGCTGAAGAAGTGGTTGCAGTTGGCTGGTGTCGTGCCTTGGATGCGCGGCCGCATACCGCTCCTCTATTTCGATGACGATCTGGTTGCTGTCGCCGATTTATGGCTGAGCGATGACATTCCGCGGGGGCCGGCCGGTGAGCCGGTCTGGCAGGTGAACTGGACCGACCACCCGCCAATCGACTGACCGCAGCGCTGAGCGCAGTCCCCTGTGGGAGCGACCGCCTGGTCGCGATAATTCACGTACGCGCAAAGGGGCCGGCCACGATGGTTCACGTCTCACTGCGCCGTACCCACCACGAGTTAGCTAAACGACAGTGCCAGCGGCTTCGAATCGACATGAACCATCATGCCCACCCCTCTGAAGGGCAGCGGGGCGTTTCGCACGGCGGTGACCCAAACCTGCTGGAACACGGTAGTGGCGGTGGCCGCAAAGTTTTGATAGCTTGTAATACCGTCTTCAATGCATCTTCAGAGCGAACTCAAGCGTCGTGGACGAGTCCCGGCCAGGGACCGATCCATGACTGCCAGGCAATTCGCGACCAACAGGGACGGGTAATGACGCGATTTATTTTCATCACCGGGGGTGTTGTCTCATCCCTAGGCAAGGGCATTACTTCGGCCTCTCTGGGTGCGATCCTCGAGACGCGCGGCCTGACGGTCCGGCTGATGAAGCTCGATCCCTACATCAACGTTGACCCGGGGACGATGAGTCCATTTCAGCACGGCGAGGTTTTCGTCACCGAAGACGGTACCGAGGCGGATCTGGATCTTGGCCACTATGAGCGATTTGTAGCGACAAAGACCGGCCGCGACAGTAACTTCACGACCGGCCGTATCTACAGCAACGTGATCGCCAAGGAGCGCCGTGGGGATTATCTCGGGGCGACCGTCCAGGTCATCCCCCATATCACCAACGAGATCAAACAGAGCGTACAGCGTGGCGCAGGTGACGCCGATGTCTGCCTGGTCGAGATAGGCGGGACCGTCGGTGATATTGAGTCACTGCCTTTTCTCGAAGCCATACGTCAGCTGGGGGTCGAACTCGGTCACGAGCGGGCGCTGTATATCCATCTGACGCTGGTGCCTTTTATCGCGGCGTCGTCGGAAATTAAGACGAAACCCACACAGCACTCGGTGAAGGAGTTAAGGTCGATCGGCATCCAGCCGGACGTTCTGGTCTGTCGCTCCGAAAAAGTGTTGCCGGTCGAACAGAGAGCGAAGATCGCGCTGTTTACGAGCGTGGAGGAGCGGGCGGTCATATCGGCAATGGATGTCGACGACTTGTACAAGATCCCTTCTATGCTTCAGGAGCAAGGCCTCGACGAGATCGTTGTCGATAAGTTGAAGTTGGGCGGTCACGCGGCCGATCTGAGCGAGTGGCAAGCGGTGGTCGATGCGCGGCAACATCCGGAGGCCGAAGTCCATGTCGCGATGGTTGGCAAATACGTCGATCTCAAGGACGCGTATATATCGTTGACCGAGGCATTGCTGCATGCAGGAATACAAACTCGAACCCGGGTGAAAATCCGCTACGTCGAATCCGAGGGGCTCGAAGAAAATGGGCTCGCGCAATTGAACGACGTCGACGCGATTCTGGTACCCGGAGGCTTCGGCGAGCGAGGGATCGAGGGGAAGATCCAGGCCGTGCAGCTTGCGAGGGAGAAGGGTATTCCCTATCTGGGGATCTGCCTGGGACTCCAGGTTGCCGTCATCGAGTTCGCGCGTAACGTCGCCGGCCTGAAGGGCGCACATTCCACTGAGTTCGAACCTTCAACACCACACCCCGTCATCGCGCTCATTACCGAATGGCAGGATCGGAGCGGCTCGACGGAGGAGCGTTCGGCGGAGTCCGAGCTCGGCGGCAGCATGCGTCTCGGTGGGCAGGCCTGCCAACTGACGCCCGGTAGCCTGGCGCACGCCGCCTACGGGGCCGACACGATTCTGGAGCGGCATCGTCACCGCTACGAGTTCAACAATGGTTTTATCGATAAGCTTCAAGACGCCGGCTTAGTATTCTCCGGCCGTTCCGACGATGGGTTAGTCGAAGTCGTCGAACTGCCGGGGCATCCGTGGTTCCTGGCTTGCCAGTTTCACCCTGAATTCACATCGAATCCGCGCAACGGGCATCCGCTATTCACGAGTTTCGTCGCCGCGGCGCGCGCCTGCCAGGGTTTGAAGCTTCCGCGAGTCGCCGGAGCATGATGCGAGCGGTAAGTCGACAAGCCACGCAGGAGCAGGCATGAGCAAGATCAGGGACGTTCGGGGAATCGAGATTCTCGATTCTCGTGGTAATCCGACGGTCGAGGCGGAAGTCACGCTCGAGTCCGGGACGATCGGCCGTGCGGCGGCTCCGTCGGGGGCCTCCACGGGCGCCAGAGAAGCCGTGGAGTTACGTGATGGGGATGATGAACGTTATCTTGGAAAAGGAGTCGCGCAGGCGGTCGCTAATGTTAACGGCGAGCTTCGGGCTGCCGTCGTCGGGATGGAAACTGCGGATCAGCAGCTGCTGGACGAGGGGCTGATCGCGGTCGATGGGACGCCGAATAAGTCACGGCTCGGTGCCAATGCGATCCTGGCCGTCTCTCTAGCCAACGCGCATGCGGCGGCCGCCGATCGAGGCTTGTCGCTCTACCGGCATCTGTGCAGTCTCGACGCCTACGTCATGCCGGTACCGATGATGAATATCATCAATGGCGGCGCACATGCGGATAACAGCGTCGATATTCAAGAATTTATGATTATTCCGGTCGGCGCGCCGAGTTTTTCCGCGGCGTTACGTTACGGCGCCGAGATCTTCCACGCACTCAAAGCCGTCTTAAGTCAGCGCGGCCTCAGTACGGCGGTCGGCGACGAGGGCGGATTTGCCCCCGATCTGGAGTCTAACGAGGCAGCACTCCAGACGATTGCCGTTGCGGTAGAGAACGCCGGTTATACACTCGGACGGGAGATTTATCTGGGCCTGGATGTCGCGAGTTCCGAGATTTTCTCTGACGGCCGTTATTATCTCGAGTCGGAGGATCGGCGCTTCGAGCCGGCGGAGTTTTCCGGCTATCTCGAGGACCTCGTCGCTCGCTACCCGATCATTTCGATCGAGGATGGGATGGCGGAAGACGACTGGGATGGCTGGCAAGTTCACAGCGAGCGCCTGCGCGACTCGATTCAACTGGTCGGCGACGATTTGTTTGTGACCAATACCGACATTTTCTCGAAAGGAATCGAGCGGAAGATTGCCAACAGTATTCTGATCAAACCGAATCAGATCGGAACCTTGACCGAGACGCTGGGGGCTATCGACATGGCAACCGCGGCGGACTATTCGGCCGTGGTCTCCCATCGCTCAGGAGAAACGGAAGATACGACGATTGCAGACATCTCCGTCGCGACTTCCGCGACGCAGATCAAAACAGGCTCGTTGTGCCGCTCGGACCGTTTGGCGAAGTATAATCAGCTTCTACGTATCGAGAGGGATTTGGGCGCCGGCGCGCGTTACGCCGGAGCCGAGGCGTTTCCGGTAACCCTATAGGAATTTGATGCGCGTTCTGCTGTTGGCATTGGCCCTGGTCCTGGTGCTCCTGCAAGGGAGGCTTTGGTTGTCCAACGACGGGCTACAGGAGGTTTGGCGCCTCGACGCCCAGGTGCTCGAACGCTCGGAAGAGAATCGGACCCTCGCCACGCGCAACGCGGCACTCGAAGCTGAGGTACTGAACCTCAAGCAGGGGCTCGCCGCAGCTGAGGAGCGGGCTCGGACGGAACTCGGCATGATTGCCGATGGCGAGACGTTCTACCACATCACTCCCTACCGTCCCTCGGCTACTGAGGAACCTTAGGCGCTAGCGCCGTCTGAGGAGCACGTAGACCGCACCGCTGCCGCCGTGGTGTGCGCGGGCCGTGACGAACGCCAACACTTCGTCCCACTGCATCAGCCAGCGCTGGACGTTGCCCTTCAGAACCGGGCCGCCGGGACCCGAGCCCAGACCCTTGCCGTGAATGACTCGCACACAGCCGAGTCGGTGCTGTACGGACTCGCAAATGAATTCCCGCAATAACGATTTTGCTTGAACGACGGTCAAGCCATGCAGATCCGCCTCAGCCTCGATACTGAATCGCCCGCGCCGCAGCTGTCGAAATATCTTCTCGGGCAGGCCGGGACGGCGAAATGCGATTTCCTCACCGAGCTGCTCAACCGCGTCCGGGGACCCTCGCTCCGGGCCGTTCAAGCTCTCGGCCAGCAGCGCGGCGCGAGCTGCCCGGCTGTTCTGAGCCTTGGCTTGCGGGCGTTTTGGGTTAGCGGCGCGTTCGCTCTGACGAAGGGGTTTGACTCCCTGCATCGCTTGCGCGAAAGCATCGTGTTCCTTGTCGCCTGTCAACGCTCGACTCCTCTTGCCCCAAGGCTTCCAGTATAGTGACACGATTCGTGGCGATTCCAGGGACCGGCACGTGCGAATCCTACTTTCCAATGACGATGGTTACCAAGCTCGAGGCCTCCGCACGCTCGCGGATGGGCTTGCGGACCTGGCAGAGGTGACGATTGTGGCGCCGGATCGAAATCGAAGCGGCGCGAGCAATTCCCTGACGCTGGATTCGCCGCTCAGGGTGGAACAGGCTGAAGCCAATGTCTACTACGTCAACGGCACCCCAACAGATTGCATCCATCTTGCGATTACGGGGCTTTTGGACGACGAACCGGATATGGTTGTCTCGGGTATCAATCATGGCGCCAATCTCGGCGATGACATTCTTTATTCCGGCACGGTTGCGGCTGCGATGGAAGGCAGATTCTTAGGCTTACCTGCGCTAGCGGTTTCTTTGGTGCTAGAGAATGGGAAGAACTTCGGGACTGCAGTGTCTGTGATCCGGCAGTGCGTAATCCGCATGAAAGACGATCCGTTGCCCGGCGACACGATTCTCAATATCAATGTGCCAGACCTTCCCGAGCACTCTTTGCGGGGAATCAAGTCCACTCGGCTTGGGTTCCGGCACAAATCCGAGCCGGTCATTCAGACGCGAGATCCGAACGATATGCCGATCTACTGGGTCGGCCCGGCGGGAGAAGGGCAGGAAGTCGGCGACGGCACGGACTTTCACGCGGTTGCGAACGGTTATGCCTCGGTTACTCCGATCAAGATCGACCTGACGGACCATAGCGCGCTCGAACCCGTCAGCGCTTGGCTGAAGACGCTCTAGGCAACATGGATCAAAGCCAGCATAGCGGCATCGGCATGACCTCCGCTCGAACCAGGAATCGCCTGATCGAGCGGCTCAGGGCCGAAGGAGTCACCAACGAGGCGGTGTTGGAGAGAATTCGCGTGACGCCCAGGCACCTATTCGTCGACGAGGCCTTGGCGAGTCGCGCCTACGAGGACACCGCGCTACCGATCGGTTTCGGCCAAACTATCTCACAACCGTATATTGTTGCCGTCATGACGGAAGCACTGATACGCGATCTGCCGACAGGGGAGAAACTCGGTAAGGTATTGGAGGTCGGTACCGGCTGCGGTTATCAGACGGCGGTACTGTCTCCATTTGTGCAACATATCTATAGCCTTGAGCGCATTCGGCCATTATTCCAGCGTGCCAGCGCGCGACTTCGATCGCTAGGTATCAACAACGTGACGCTGCGCTGTGCGGATGGTTGGCACGGTTGGCAGAGTCAGGCGCCGTTCGACGGCATCATCGTCGCAGCCTCTCCACCGGAGATTCCGAAGGATTTACTGTCCCAGCTCGCCGATGGCGGTCGGTTGTTAATCCCGGTGGGCGACCGCGGCGGACAGGGACTTGTCTGTGTAACACGTGACGGCGACGATTATCGGCATCGGGATCTGGGGCTCGTCAGTTTCGTGCCGCTAGTGGAAGGAATCGAAAGTTGAAGATCTTCTCGGTCCTTTACAATCGCGCGCTACGCTGGGCAGCGCACCCACATGCGGAGCGCTATCTCGTCGGGCTGAGTTTTGCTGAGTCGTCCTTCTTTCCCATACCACCGGACGTCATGCTCGCGCCGATGACGCTAGCGCAGCCGAAACGAGGCTGGCGTTTCGCCATCCTGACGACGGCTGCTTCGGTCATCGGGGGACTTGCCGGTTACGCCATCGGCTGGCTGGCGCTCGACGCGGTCGAGCCACTGCTCAGATCGTTAGGCTATTGGGACAGCTATACCCGCTCTACGGAGTGGTTCGTTACCTGGGGGTTTCTGGCCGTCTTAGTCGCCGGATTTTCACCCATTCCCTACAAAGTTTTTACGATCGCGGCCGGAGCGCTACATATGCTTCTGCCGGGGTTTGTTATTGCGTCATTGGTCGGTCGCGGCGGGAGATTCTTTCTGGTGGCCGGTCTGATCATCTGGGGCGGCGAAGGCATGGAGCGGCGGCTGCGCGAGCACGTGGATACGCTCGGTTGGCTCGTTGTCATTCTGGCGGTGATCGGCATTCTGGTATTGCGACTGCGCTAGTGGATTTGTGTCGCGATGCGGAGAGGTAAGAAATTGGCTCGCGCAATCGGCGTCGCGGTGCTGGTCGTCAGCGGTTGTACAAGCTCGCTGGTAAACTATGAAGCGACAACGCATGTGGTGCAGCCCGGCGAAACGCTCTACACGATCGCCTGGCGTTACGGTATCGATTACCAAGCGCTTGCTCAATTCAACGGACTGAGCAACCCGGATCTGATCTATGTCGGTCAGCGGCTCAGTTTGCGACCATCCGGCGCGTCTCGATCGACTCAGGCGAGCTCAGGTACGGCGCCATCTCGTCCGCTTCCGCCCCCGCCGACTCTGTCGCCGCCCGCCTGGCAATGGCCTGCCGAAGGCGAGTTGTTGCGCTCTTACGGCGCCAATACCGGACTGAGCAACGGGATCGGCATCGGTGGCACGGTAGGCCAGGCAATTCATGCGGCCGCTTCGGGCCGCGTCGTCTATGCGGGCAGCGGGTTGATAGGCTATGGGCAGCTGCTGATCATCAAGCACAATGACACCTATCTCAGCGCTTACGGTTACAACAATCGGCTTCGCGTGGAGCAAGGCG
>Ga0255048_10002681_pt1 | contig 11206 bp, 11 predicted proteins | sample JV7_2_2_MG_FD_183619 | JGI IMG/M metagenome (GOLD analysis project Ga0255048, IMG submission 183619) | Seawater microbial communities from Jervis Inlet, British Columbia, Canada - JV7_2_2 | ecosystem: Environmental > Aquatic > Marine > Inlet | place: Canada: British Columbia | collected 2016-10-06
CAGTCCGAGGTACCCTTGACCCATGCTGTCAGGATTCATGTCGAGCACCTGGTCGCGATTACCGTCGCGGTAATATCCAACCGGACCACCTGTCTGAACCAGTGCGGGGTATCGTCCGCGATGACGGCCCAATCTGTATGCCCCACGGTATTGACCCGGTGCCATGATTGCCGTGCCCCTGACCCGCATCGGGTTCGTTCTCCAATAGGTGCCCGGGTCCGTCGTGATGGACCACGAGCGGGTCACCCAGCCGTGCTCGTCGCGGTACACGCAGCAGAGGCGGTCGTTGAAGGTGTTGGCCCGGTCGTCATCGGTGCGGATACCGACGAGGTTCAGGTTGTATTTGCCTGTCGTGAATACCGCATGACCAGCCTCCAGGACCCTGTCAAGGGTGAGGGGCAGCGTACTCATCGCGAACAGTCGGCCCCGGTAGCCTGACAGATTGCCGCTTGATTGGCTGTTTGCTGCTGCTGTATTTCAAGCATCTTCCCGACCAAATCTTCCATCTTATCAAGGCGCTTTTCGACACCTTCAATCTTCACGTCGACCACCTCTTGCTTGGCAGACTTGACTTCGAGATTGCCCACCCGTTGTTGCAGGTCTTTGGTGTCATCTGCCGTTGCCTCGAGTGCGGCCAGCGAAACACCCGCTGCAAAGATTACCGTGGCGACGGGTATCATCCAGTCTTTCATATTCATTTGGACCTCTCCGGTGCATAGACATAGGCAGCCGAAGCTGCCCCGGCAACTACCGCGACCGTGAACAGGGTCTCCATTCTGCCCAGCCACCTCTGCGTTGATGGTCGGTCAAGCCAAGGGACCGGAGCCGCCTTTGATTGATATTTGGCTTTGTACCAATCTCTTTCAGCCTTCAGTAGCCCCACGTCGACGACGTGCAGCTCGGATGTGGCTTTCTCGTATCTTTCAATAGCCAATAGGTACGCAAGGGATGACACCGGTTCGGCTATCGCAGAGCAAACAGCCACACCATCGCGTGCCAGGCTGACCGGCACGGGTTTCCCTTTCGTGATTGGGATGGACTGGAGACATTCACCGGGTGCAGGATTCGGCGGGAACGGCCGAACCAGTATGTCTCCAGCCCAAGATGCAGCGATGACCCATAGCCATATCATCTCCCCCGCCTCGCCATGTCTGACGCTTCCGCGATTGATGTGACCGGGTCGTGTCCATCGAGTTTGCCCCGCAAAGCCGCGAGGTCACCCTGTGCTGCCGTTTCAATCTGTTCTCTATGTCCATGCCCGCGAAGCCCGTCAAACGACGCTGCGGCCTCTTGACGGGCGCGCAAGGCATACCTGCCAAGTATCGCTATCACCACGACCAGGGCGGCGACAATCCAACCGGCAGCTTCGGCCATTTCAGTTCAACGCTTTCGCGGCTTGGCCGTCCACGTATCCCTGACCCAGAATGTAACTGACGATGATGCCAGCACTCAGTTTTGCGGCTTCAATGACCGGAATCTCCTGACCCATGTAGGCCAGAATCACCGGGGCCATCGCCCCCAAGAGAGCCGCCCAAAACTTTCGACTCGCGAGTTTCTGTTTGATCGTTTGCATATGGTCCTCCAATACTCAGCAATAGTATGACGAACGCTATCATGCCAATCGCTGCGATAATCATATCACGCTCGGACATGCAACCCGACTCAAACAGGTTGAAGCACGTTCGGTGCGCAGGCTTTCATATCATCATCAGCGCCACCATTGACGGCGACGTTCGCGGCGGCACTTGACCATGTAGCACCATCGTTCGTGGACTTGCTGATGTCACCACCTGAATGAACTGCAATCCATGTGGTCCCGTCGGTGCAGATGTCCTTCACGTTGGCATACGGAAGCTGCCCACTATTGAACGTATCCGAGGTGATGGTCTGGCCGCTCAGGGTGAAACGTTGATGTGATTGTGCGTTGCCCACGACAAAGGTAGAGCCCGCGATAGCAAACGCCCTGCGGGCCTGATTGTTTGACAGGGGAATCTTGCCGCTGCTGTTGTTGTTGGCGTCCTGTTGTGCGGCCCAGGTGGTCATTGCGTTCGATGCGCATGTCCTGAACTTCAATCCGTTCTTGTGGTAGCCGACTACGAAAACTGACTGAGCAGCAGAATAGACACAGAACAGAGTCTTTGCGCTGGCGGCCAACTCGGCCAAAGCAACCGCCCATGTGGCACCCTTGTCGGTCGAATAGAATACATGCTCATCTTGCCCGAAGATGATGGTTGAGTTCCCATCGTGAGCAAAGTTATAGATGCCAGTGGTTCCAAAGCCGGTGAGGGTGCTCACCGTGACAGCACTCCAAGTCCCACCGCCATCCGTTGACCGGTAAATCGCTCCACCTTGGTTGCCATCGACTTTGCCAGCCGCAATCCACACGCCATTCAGATACGCGATTGTATACAATTCAGCCGAGAAGCCTGTCGCCGGCGAGATGTCGACACCCGTGAAGCCGCTGGTATTGGTGACGTCATTGGTGTGCCTGATTTCGCCTGGGCTACTTGCCCGGGTCCATGCGAACATGAACCTGTCGTTGCCGCTGCCGTCCTTACCGAACGCCACCTCTTGCCAATCGACTGATTCGTTGGATGCCCCTGAGTAGTAGGTGGTCCACGATGACAAGTCGCTGTTCGCCGCGTACCCAACGCCGCCATCTTCGTATGCCGTGACCCACTGAGTAGCCCCGGATGCAGCAAACCCAACGCCATTGATGGCTTCGATGTCAGCCTTTGCTACACCATTGACCTTCTCAATGTCGCCGCCGCCTACGCCGTCCAGTGCTTCAATATCAGGCATCAGGCAATCTCAATGATGTCATTGCTTGGGTTGAAGTAGACCATGTTTGCTGTGACAGCCCATCCGAGGACCTGAACGAAATCACCATCAGAGTCAGGTGCTGCCTGCTCAGGTACGTTTTCGCTGCTGGTTTCAGCTTCGGGTGTGTAGAGCGCACCTCCAACCGTGTACGCGGGGAAGGTCCCGTTGTCTTGCAAGAACCCCTGCATGAGAAACAACCCCGCAGCATCAGCGGAGATGTCTGCTGCTGCCATTGCCACGCATCTTGACGTGGCCGCTGCTGTTGCTACCGCCTTCCACATCTTGCTGTCACTGGCCTTGAAATAGACAACCTCACCGCGAGACAGGGCTTCTCCAGCCGTGAATGTGGCCGTGATGCCTGACACCTTTTCATCAGGTACAGCCGCGTCAAACGACAGTGCACCTGTGACCTCGACGTTGGCATTGGTGTCAACCAATATGGCTGCTGTTGTGTTGTGTGCAGCCCCGACTCCGATCTCAAGTTTGTCAGTCCCGTCATCAAGTCCAACCCGGTAGTCGGCCTGGGCACCATCAAATACCAGCAAGGTATCCTCTGCCCCGCCATCACCTATGGTGAGTTGTGGGGTGGTACCTGAAATGACCACGTCAGCAGAGAAGGTCTTGGCTCCAGAGAATGTCTGGGTTCCAGAGAGGTGAGCGGTATCCGCATCGAGGTAGGCAGATGCGATTGCTGTGCCCTGCCAGGTGCCTGTGCCGATAGTGCCGACAGTCGCGATGCTGCTACTGCCTGCGGTGGCTCCCTTTGAATCCAGTTGAGTCTGAATGGCGCTGGTCACTCCATCCACATAGTTCAGTTCGGTGGTGCTGAGTGTGGCACCGTCCAGTATTTCAAGTTCGGTTTCGGTGATGGCTGCGCTGCCAATGGTGAAGCCCGTGGCGGTAACCACGCCAGCTGCGGCGACGTTGCCGGATGCATCGACCGTGAGCCGGTCGGAGGACCCACCGCAGTCAATCCGCAACTTATCGGTGCTGTGGTCATAGTAGACCTGCCCGGGTGCCGATGCCGCGTTGTCGCCGAACTGAATCAGGCCGATGTTGTTGGCCGAGCCCACGAGTTGAATCGAGGGTCGGGTATCGTCCTCGCTGATGATGGTGGCGGTGGTTGAATACTGCACCCCGCTACCGGTGTCCCGTTTGGCATGGACCTCGGCCTCGGCTTGTTCGGTACCTGCCCCCAGGCGCTCGACGCTGATGTTCGCTGGCGTGAAAGTCAGGTCGCCGGTGCTGGCTCCGGTTGCCGAGGTGGTGCAAACCACAAACTCGTCACGGGTTTCATCCCAAATGATACCGGCGTTGGTACTGGACCCACGTTCAATGATGAGCCCCGCATCACCTGATGGGGTGCCAGTGGTACCGTTTGCAAGTTCAAGCAACTTGTCGCTCACGACTGTATTCGTCGTGCTCAGAGTGGTGGTGGTTCCACTCACCGTGAGGTTACCCGTGACGGTCAAGGTGGACCCGTCGAACGTCAGATTGGCCTCGCCGTTCAGGTCTTGCTGCTCATCCGTGACCGTTCCAACGGTAAGCACACGGTCAGAAGCGGCATTGGTAATGTCGGTGACTACGTTATTCGGTGAGCCTTGCATGTCGTGATTCCTTCGTGGTTCTTGTCTCGAGTGTGGTCCTTGCCACCTATTTGTCGGAGCCCTCTACCATGACCGAGACGACGGTACTCGTGGCACCAGCACGATTGGCGATGTATAGCTTTGAAATGCCGTTGTCCTCGTTGTACCCGGTCCACCACGACAGTTCGTGCGGTGCATCGGCACTCAGTTTGATGTAGTCGGAATGAATATCATCGCTTGCCGTAGTGAACGACAGTCGGACCTTCCCACCCTCGGGACGAATGGTGACCGTTCGCGCCCAGGACGGGACGTTCACCTGAACAGCTTTGTCGGCATCAGCGGCGTCAAGCGTGAACCTTCGCACGTCGGGGCATTGGTCGCGGCTGAAATCGATCTCGGTCATCGCCATTGTGGACACTCCTATTCTGTGGGCATTCTACCAATAGTTATGCCCATTCTGGTACTCATAACGTCATCTGTTGCCGTGTCGCGGAACTTGGCGCTGCTTGGGATTCGGTTCATGCGCGTCACGGCGATGGTAACGAGGCAACCTACCCAATCAACGCTCACACTTGTGACCAGCCATGGCACACCATGAGGGTCACCCAAGTCAATCCCGCTGTCTGTTGACGGGTCGAAGCCGATGGTTGCAAGTACCGACGCGGAGCCCCAGCCTATCGGGCCCCAACTCGGGACGGAGCCCATGCCGCTGGTTTTCATTTCAGGACCAACCACATGCACGGCATCGCCTGGAGCCAAGTGAGCGAATCGAAACCCACGCAGACGGAATGTTGCCGTGTCATGTGGCTTGTGCCACCAATCGGATTGAGTGGTGAGAAAGTAGTCGGCATATTGCTTACCCTTGGTGAGCATGTTTGCCGCCACCTCGGTGACTCCCACCGTCAGGTTACCAATCTGCGGAAGCCCACCGACGCCAGTGAATGTGGATGAGGGATGAGCACCATCATCATCCTCATCGGTCGATACGAAGTCGATGTGCTGGTAGACACCCTGAATGGCAGAGTTGGCTTGCTCATAGGACGCGCCCTGAATGTCGTCCCAGAAAATCACCTCGTTCTCCGTCACCTTGTCCTTTCGCCTTTGCTCATCCACTATGAGCCCGACGGAGTAGCCGCCTTCCTTGAACCGTGGAAAGCAGCCCCATTTGCCGCACAGCGACTTGACCAGCGAAGCACCATTGTCGGGTGATGACGTGATGATCGCGGCGAATGGCCTTGTGGTGGCGAAGCCTCCGAGCCCAGCGTCACCATCAGCCGCAAGCACAGCATCGAAAAGGTCCTGATGCTTCTCCAGGTCGTCGATGTTCAATGGCTCGCTGGCCATCGTTCCCACCCGTTCGCCGAAGATTCCCGGCACCATCTCCTTGTGATAGCCCTGTGTGTAGATCGTGTTCACGATGTTGTCGACCGGGGTGCCATGCAGGAGACACGTCATCGTGACGGTTGAGCCGGCACCTATGCCACCGGTGACGTCCATGGGGTGGAGATACCCCGGCAGCGCCTCGACCGCGCTTGTGCTACCCGTAGAGGCCGATTGAGCATCGCTCAGCGACAGTTCACCCGTGTTGAAAATAGACTCATAGAGCACATACGTAGTCTTGGATGAGGTGTTCTGTATGACCGCCCAATTGTTCTGGTCCACATGGCTTGTGCTGAGTCCATGATGATACGACGAACCGCCAGGCCATGAATCCCGGTGCTTGTACATCTTCCCGGCGCGGCTCTTGTGGTTCGTGGCAAATGATGCGGTGGTCTCGAGGTTTCCACCGGTGTACGACGTGAACGTGGTCTTGACCGTGAGCTTTTCGCCGACACCAGCAAACCACCTGTTTGTGTAATCGTCGTTTCCATAGGTGCCGTCATCTGTGGCTCGCTGGTTGGCTGCCTCCAAGGCATCAGCAAAGTCCAATGTGTATGCATCTCCCGTCCATTTCATGCCTCTATATTGGCCGATGTGAATTGTTTCCCACGGGGTATCTTCGGACCGCTCAACCGTGAATGTCGTGGCTTCATCTTCTAGCGACATCTCCAACCGGGACAGGGTCCCGATTGGCATGTTCATCGCTGCCGTTGCTGCTTCCTTCGTGACTCCGACACTGAGGGTCGCCCCTTGGTAGATCCACGTCCTCGGTGTCACGCTTTGTGCTCCCGTTCGAATCTGCCCCGTGAGCCCCACGACATACCTGTACTCATGCCCCGTGGTGGGCCACGTCGAATCTTTGTGTGTAGCGTACGCCGACGAAACGGATGAGCAATACGGGTGGCTGCTGATTTCAAGCACCTTCGCCACGTCTTTCTCCCACGCCCCCAGGTGGTGCCCAGCGATGGCTGGTGTTCCGATGACCAACCGAAATCGCGGCCTGTATGGAATGGACTCACGGACGCCGCCGTGGCTGAGCCGGCCCCGGTCGCGTAGCAGCTCTTTGAAATGGTCGCTCCACGCCATCGTCAGAATCCCAAGGTGGATGTCGCGGTCGTTACCTTGTCGCTAATGTCCACACCCGATTGCGGGGTCGCATCGCCGGGTTCATCACCTTCTGCCTCCGTGACGTCGGGCTGGTCAATCGGTAACACATAGACCAATGGCAGATCGAGCGTGTATGAAATCCGATGGTCGTGCGTGAGCAACCCCGTCCCGACCGCGCCCGCATCCAGAATCAGGGTCGGGTAGAAGTCCGAAAATCGAACCCGCGAACCAATCGGGTAATCATCTCGAAACATGGTCGTCGGCGATGAGGTTGATGAGTCAATGTCAATAACCACGGCGGAGGTCGGGGAGCCGACTGCCGAGTGAATAAGGTGGTATTCTCGCTTGCCGGTAGGTGGTCCCGATTCGATGACAAACTCATCGGTCGCAGCCGGTTCCACCGAAGCCGAAGCTGCATGGTACTTCTCAGTGATGACCTTGCCGCAGTAAACGCGCATGTCACCCTGTTGTGTGTATGTCGCAGTCGTGGCTGCCCACGCTTTCGATGAATCCAACCCGAACGCCACGACGCCACCCCGCTCCAGGTGGTTGATCATCGCACTGAACTTTCTGAATAGGTCCCGGTCGGTGAAGCGCTCGAGTACCAACCGAACGTCAAGCCACGGCCTAAGCATCTCACGTGACCTACCACCATGAAGCGAGTACGTGTCGATGACGTCACGCCGTGGTGTCACCTGAAGGTCGCTCATGTCCTCCGAAAGCGTGATCGTTTCCCGTGCGCCGAGAAGCCCGCTCATGTGCGGCCACCATGTAAAGAACGGGCTTGCCATCAAATGCTCCTGACTGCTGAACCGGAGCCCCACAGTGGTACGGTGGCGCGCCCATTCGCTCCCATTTCGCGGTCAATCAAACGTGACAACTCTGGTATTGAATCAGGGTTGACCACATTGGTATTTATCGTGAGATTCGTGCCCGCTCCAGCAAACGCCGCCAAGCCCTTTGATGCGGTACCGGTGCCGGCGCCCGACGAGGGCACGACCCGTTCGCCTTGATGGAGCAGGTAGGCATCCGTCTTGGGAATGAAGCCACCGGTCTGTTTGGACCCACCGATGGTGAAGAAACTTTTGATGGCTTTCCACCACTTCGCCAGCGCCCGCCCGATCCCCATAATCATCGCCGGGATTAGCCTCGTGAAGAACATCGTGAAGAGGCGAGGCACGAGTTTGACCACCATCATGATCAGGGCCTTCGGCAGTTCGAACAGCAATATCGGTATCAGAGCCTCAACCATGTCAGGGATGCTGTTGATGATGGCCGTCGGCAACTCAATCAACAGTAGGGGTATCAGTTCGGTAAGGATGCTTGGCAGTCCCTTGATGATGGACCTAATGCCCTCGATGACACCTTTGACGGCGCCGGCGACCTGCTGACCCATGATTTCACCACGGTCCACACCCTCGGCGGCGATGGCCTTATCGGCTGCGGTGACTTGACCCGCACGAGCGATGTCCTCTTTGCCGAGCCCCTGGGCAGCCAGTTCGTCCTCGCTGAAACCAGCCCTTTCGGCCTTTTCGCGGCGCTTCGCCAGTTCGGCCTGTCGCTTCTTGGCCGCCTTTGCTGCCTCTTCCTCAATCGCTGATTCGTATGCGGCTGCTCCCTGTTGGCCTACGCCAATCAATGCCCCCGCCCCAGCGCCGACCGGTCCGGCACCGGCGAGCATACCCATGCCCCCGCCCATGATGTCAGCCGCACCCGACATGGCACCACCTACTGCCCCCGCCTTCGCTTGCCGTTCCGCTTGTTCTACTGCGGCAGCCGTAGCCACCGAAACGGCGTTCAGGTTGGCTATCATACCGTCCTTGACCTGAGCGAATGCAGCCTCGCCGGTCGGGCCGAGCTGCTTCGCGGTCGCCTCTGCTCTCAAGAATGCGCCCGACATTTCAATCAGCGTGCTTTGGATTTCTTGAATCGCGGTCTTGGGTTTTGCCATCGCTTGCGCGGTTTCGGAGAATGATTTGCTCAGACCCCAGACCTCGCCGTTGAACTTTTGAATGTGCGAGGCAGCCTGTGCTGACGCTTTAGCTGCGGCCTTCGCTGCCTTTTCGGCTTCCTTGGCTGCTGTTGCGGCTTCCTTGGCTGCGGCCTTGTCAATCCCAACGATGGTCATAATGGCGTCATCGTCCGCCTGGTCAACGGTGACATCCACCTCAACATCAGCCAAGTCCGCCAGCTTCTTGCGAATCTCATCAACGGCAAGTCCCGTGCCCTCGAAACCATCAACAAGGTCATCGAGATGCTTCCGCTGTTCTTTCAGTTTGTCGTTCTTGGCAATCAGCAGCCTGTATTCATACTGATGTCCACGTTGGACCCGTTCCATTTGCTGAACCGAAGCCTCACGTTCTTCCGTGTCCATGCCGAGCGTTTTCTTGATTGCCACCCCGGCCTTGCCGACCGCGATGGTGAAGGCAATCCACGCCCCCTTCAGTTCGGACATGATGGCATTGAAGCCGATCCCTATGCCCGCAAAGGTATTGAACAGACGAGCGAACCGGGCTCCCAGCCCGATAATGAAACCGAAATGTTCGGCGACGCCCAAGAGCGCACCGGTCAGTTGCCCGCCGACCACCCCCGCCAACTCACCGGTTCGTTTCTTGTTCTCGCCCAGGACCCTGAGAATATCAATCAAGACCAGCTTTGCAGCCTCGAACAACTGACTGTCAGCAACTTGTTTTGAGAACCCTGTAAACTGGTCGCTCAGTGTGCTCATCAACCCGGAGAACGTGCCCGCGAGACGCGCGGTCCCACCGACCAGCTTCTCATTCGTTTCCAACGTGTTCATTAGGGCGTTTCTGAACTGCTCGGTTGTCATGGCAGTCACAGCCATTCCAGCCTGCATCTCCACCATGCCGATGACACCTCTTTCACGCAACACGTCAGCCGCACCCGCACCCGCTGAAAGCGCCTTACCCACGCCGCGAGCTGCTTCAACAAGGTCCAAGCCCATCGCGCCGGCAAGGTCCATCACCCCGTCACGCACCCGTGGCGCATTGACACCGAAGGCTTCGAGCGTCGTTTCAGCCTCGACCAAGCCTGCTATTTGGAACGGGGTTCGCGCAGAGATGTCGAACAGTTCTTTGACGCGGGCTTTGCCCAAGTCCATGTCGTTCAGCAAACCACCGAGCCGGGTCTCGAACTTCTCCAATTGCGCCGCCGTGCCAATGGCGTCCCTGCCCATCTTGCCGTACCCAACGCCCAGGGCGGTGACGGCGACGGTCAACCCGGCGACGGCTGCCTTGGCAACCCTCATTCCCTGTGCTTGCACAATAGCAAAGTTGCCTGATTGCTTCTGTGCCTTCGATGTGCCTTTGAGTTGGGTTTTCAGTCGAGCAAGTTCTTTCTCTAACTCGTCAGCCCGTTTGGATGTGAGCCTGAGCCCTGCCGATACCTCATCCTCCAGTTCAAGAAGGTAGGTAATCACATTGTCAGCGGCCATGGTTCACCTCAATCCCTCAGTACAACCACGGGAAAGACCGGCATATTGTCCTTGTTCAATCTACGTAGAAGAACGCTCGACGTTGCATCGGCTTGCATCACACACGCCATAGCAAGGCTCAGATCCCACACGTCCAATTGAAGCACCTCACTTGGCAGTACGCCGTACCTTCTTGCGATTTGGTCGAGAATCAGAAGCGTCTCCGGATTCTTTTCGAAACGAGCGCAGCCGTTCAAGGGCTGCACCTCCATCCGTGGACAACGACATGATTTCTCCGAACAGTTCATCGCTGACAGATGTGGGAATGGACCCGACCCAGATTATGCCCTTCGAGGCGTCACCGGCATCTCGGTCCAATGTGACCTTCACCTTCTCCCACTCTTCCGTCTTTGGGTCGCCGACCTCCATGAGGCCCGACGCCACAACGGCATCCTTGAGTTTTGCCATGGTCTGCAACTGTTCAACCGGCGCCGACGCGACCTTGCTCTGAATGGTCTCTTGGTCCTCGTCCTCACCTTCTGGGTTGTGCTCCAGGCCCTGAGCCATGGCGAGGGCAACGTGCCCCACCGAAGCCAAGTCTGCCGAACATATCTTTCGGACGCGCCAAAGCATCCCACCTGATTCGATGACGTTGATGGCGCTGTTTTCAATAGCCCCGAGGATGGTTCCCATGATTCACTCTCCTGTGTTGTAGGTGGTTAGCCGTTGTGAACAGGCGTGCTGTTCTGGTTTTTGACCGCGATGGTCGTGCCAAGTGCGAGGGCGCTGGCTCCGTCACCCTGCGCCTTGAATGTCACGCTCGCCGTAACCAAGCCGGTCTCTGAAATCTCGTCAGTATAGGACTCGATGTAGGCTT
>Ga0255048_10002682_pt1 | contig 11202 bp, 15 predicted proteins | sample JV7_2_2_MG_FD_183619 | JGI IMG/M metagenome (GOLD analysis project Ga0255048, IMG submission 183619) | Seawater microbial communities from Jervis Inlet, British Columbia, Canada - JV7_2_2 | ecosystem: Environmental > Aquatic > Marine > Inlet | place: Canada: British Columbia | collected 2016-10-06
TTCATTTGTAGAAGCTCCTCCTGGAAGTGGTAAAACACAACTTTTAGCGTGTAGGGTGGCAAAACTACTCAAGTCTGAGGCAATGGTATCACCAAGCACCATCTTGCTTCTCACGTACACTGATGCAGGTACAAAAGCTATGAGGAAACGATTATTTGATTTTATTGGAGCAGAAGCTTATCAAGTCAACATTCATACCTTTCATTCATTTTGTTCTGATATCATTCAAAACAACTTATCGTTTTTCAAAGCTGATGAATTAGAACCGGTAAGTGAATTGGAGTCACTTGAAATTGCCATGGGTATGATTAAGGAACTTTCAATCGATCATATACTAAAAAGAAGTAGGGGTGATATTTATTATGAAGCGAAGCGGTTATTGGCATTATTCCAAATCATGAAAAATGAAGCATGGAATGATGAACATGTGTGGGAAGGTATTGCTGAAAAGAGGAGATTTATTCCTGATGAAGATAAAATGTTTTCTGAGGTTCCAGATTATAAACAGGATTCATATTATGATACTTTTAAGGAAATTAAGGGTGATGAAATTATTCATGGTTATCCCAGAGAATACTTTTATCTCAAGGCAAACAAAAAGTCTGGTGTACGTGCTGGTGATTTAAAGACAGCAAAGATTCAGGAAATTAAGGACAAATTGAATATGCTGTATGCTGCAGCTGCTCTTTTGGGGGATTATAATAAGAAATTAAAAGAAGCTGGTAGGTATGATTTCTCAGACATGATTCATTTCGTTTTAAATGCGTTTGAGTCGGATGATTTCTTTTTACTGAATCAACAGGAGAAGTACCAGTATATGATTATTGATGAGTTTCAAGATACTTCTGGACTTCAAAACAAACTTATTAATAAACTTATGGATTATTGGGATGATCCTAATATATTAGTAGTAGCTGATAGTGACCAGTGTTTATATGAGTTCAGTGGAGCACGTATACAGGCAATGAAAGATTTTGCTGACCGGTATAACCCAACAATGATTTTCCTGAAATCAAACTACCGGTCTTATCAAGACATCCTTGACCCTTGTATAAATTTGATTAGGAATTCTACTGATTCACTTTCGAGTCAAACAGGAGTAAAGAAAGAGTTGATTAGTCAGGTTAATAATCCAGGTATCGGATATGAACCATTTGTAAAAGAATGCAATAATACTTTTGAAGAAGAATTCTACCTGGTAGAACAAATAGAAGTTTTACATGAATCAGGAGTACCATATTCAGAGATTGCTATTATATATCGGAAACACAAACACTCTGACAATATTTTAACTGAGCTCAGGAATAAGGAAATTCCAGTAAATGTTAAGCGCAAAGTAAACATTCTTAATGAAGTGCTTATTCAGCAGCTTATTTACATCCTACGGCACTTCTCAGTCATTGGTGGAAATGATACGTCAAAAGAACAATTTGGAAGACTATTTCAAATATTCCATTATCCATATTTCGAAGTAAATCCAACATCTGATTTACATGAGTGGGCCATCCAACACAGATTAGATTCAAAGAAAGATTTTGAATCAATCGATAAAGCAAAAAAGATTATTGATAGCTTAACTGGTGAATACTACAATCTTTCACCATTACAGCTATTGGTTAAGATATTGAATGAAACAGGCATGTTGCAGTATTGCAATACCAGGGATAATAAAATACACCTGTTATCGGTACTAACTACTTTCGTCAACTTCATGAAGGGAGAGGTGTTTAAAAACCCATTATTGACAATGGCTCAATTTCTCAGTAGTATTGATGTAATGATTTACCGGGGAATACAAATCCCATTGCTTGATATAAATTTCTCAGAAGATGGAGTAAACTTTATAACTGGCCATGGAGCAAAAGGACTTGAATTTGATCATGTGTTTATCATGAGAGCTTGTCGGTCAGAATGGGAGAAAGCCAGAACTATTTCTTCTACATACTATATTCCCGAAACTCTTAGTTATGCTAAGGAGCAGGATAAAATAGAAAGTACTCGGAGATTGTTTTACGTGGCTATGAGTAGAGCAAGAAAAGGATTAGTCGTTACTTATCCAAAAACAAATGAAGTCGGTAGAGATATGGAGGCAAGTCAATTTATTGAAGAATCCGAAATGGTGGTTATTCCTGCTTCTAAAGATGTTTCGAGAAACAAAGCAGAACACCTGACTGATCAATTGCTGGATAAAGTAATTAAGTTTTCTCCTTCACTGGAAAAAGGTATTCTTGAAAGTTTTGTTGAGAATTACCGGATATCAGTTTCTCACATTACAAAGTACCTGACTTGTGGATTGTCATTTTACTACGAGAATGTACTTAAAATACCTTTTGTAGCTTCCAGGGCATTATTGTACGGTAATGGTGTTCATCATGCTTTTGAGTTATTCTATAATGCTTTGAGAGATGGGCAGCCAATAAATGATAAATTGCTTATCAAGAAGTTTGTTGACTATATTAATAAGAACCGGGGACAGGTAAATGAAGATGATTTCAAATTACTGTTTAATCTTGGGATGAAGGAATTGAGCTTGTATTACCGTAAGTATTTATCCAGGCTGGACAAGTTTGTTGGGTTGAATGAATACAATGTTAATATTCTCATTGATGGGATCCCTGCAAAGATTGTTATTGACCGGGTTCAATTTGATGGTAATTATGCAGACTTGTATGATTATAAGACCGGGAAGTATGAAAATGCTATTAAGCATATGCACGGACCAACGGAAAAAGATCCTCTTGGGGGTAATTATTGGACTCAGGGTGTTTTCTACAAGGTGGGGTTCAATGCTATCCAACATAAGCCCTGGACAGCTAGAAACGTTTATTTTGAGTTAATCGATAGTGGTGCTAAAAGTAATCTCTATGAATTATCTATTTCCCGGGAAGATGAATTGATTGTATTGGGTCAGATGAAACAAGCTTACGAGGGGATTAAGGCATTGAAATTTGAAGGATGCGGGGATAAAGACTGTTATTGGTGCAATTTTGATGATAAAACAAAGGAGGTATAATGAAATTAGCCGTAGGTCTAAAAACAGCGATAAGAGTAAAAGAAATCCTTTCACCATTTTGTGAGAGGTGTGAGATTGCTGGGAGTGTACGTAGGGAGAAGAGGGATGTAAAGGACGTGGAAATTGTGTGTATTCCTAAGCAGGAGCAGAAAGACTTATTTGGCGAAGAGTTTGGGCCTATGGCTGGTTTTATTGATGCAGTGAACAAGTGGGAAAAAGTAAAAGGAGAGCCAACTGGAAAATATACTGCTCGGAATTTACCTAATGGTGTTAGGTTGGATTTATTTATTGCCACAAAAGATAATTGGGGATTTCAGTTTGCTATTCGCACCGGGTCTGCTGAATTCTCCCATAACGTGTTAGCTGTGGGTTGGGTAAAAAAAGGATATAAATCTGAAGGAGGAATATTGAGAAATGAAGAGGATCATGAAGTGAAGTTCCTGGAAGAACAAGATATATTTGATTTTCTTGGGATTAAATTTGTGGAACCTAAATATCGAAATTAATAATTAAATAAAAACAATTATGTCAGACAGACGAGATCAATTAAAAGAAAGTCAGGGACAAGGATCCCAACGGCTAAAGCTTCCAGTCATTAAGGCTTATGAAGCAAAGAATTCAGATGGACCAGCTTTCAAGAGTTGGAACAAGGATAAAGGAGAACATGGAGAGCAAGAAGTTTATTTAAAACCCATCTCGGGTATTTATATTGGCTCTGCTCAAGTAGCATCTGCTTTTGATGATAACCTTGGCAGGAATGGTGGAAGTTATAACAGTGCTTTCTATTTCACCAATGATAATCTGGCTCTTTTTGACCCACAGGGGAAAATTGTAGTATCGGGTACCAAAGAAGAAGTTAAAACCTGGTGTTCTCAGAATACTACTGAAGGTAAATTATCAGTAAAAAAGGTTTTGTTTCTTTTAACTGCAGGAGGGTTAATTTCTGTAAAAACCAACATTACTCTTTTTATTGATAATGTTGGAACATTCGAAAAAGATACTTTTATTGATTACCTGATGAAAGTTACACCGGCAATGTATGATCCCGATAGCAAAGAAATTGGGAAAAAAGCCCATGAGTTCTTGGGAAAGTTTGCAAAACGTAATCCTCCTTGTTATGCTTTGATTACCCAGGGAGAAGCTATTACTGATGAAATGTGGGATAAGTGGGGAGCATCTGAGGTAGTTGATACTTTTCAGCAGTATAAAGAAGAGCGTACAGCAGGAAAAAAGGCTGAGGCAAGTTCAGAGCAGGAAACTGTTGAAAATGCTGGTGAAGGTCCTAGAAATGATATTCCTGCTCATACTGAAGCTGATATTCCCCCAGAAGCCCCAGAAGATGATTTACCATTTTAATCTATTAATTTATTAATTTAAAAATAAACACGATGAAAGATTCACAAGGAAATGCAGCTATTGAGCCCGTCAAACATGAGGTTATTGTCAAGGCGGTAAGAGAATTAATTGACAGGATTCGTAATCTTGATCAAGTAAGCCAGTCATTAGAAGACTTAAAAGTTAAAATTGAGGGGTCCCCAATTGCTCCACCTGGTGATAGAAAGGAAGCTACATATGGCGACTTACCTCTCGCTGAACTTTTGGAGACCTTACCAGTAGCTTTACATGAGTTATCGGATTCGATATCTCAGAAAGCAGAAGATATGCACTGTCAGATTAATGATATTCGAAGTAAATTATTTTAATCATAAAAATAAAAGTTATGTCAAAAGAGAACGTGGTACCAATGGTACCGAAACCTAAAATCACATTAGAAGATGTGTTGAAAAGAAATGGCCTTACCAGGAATCAACTGATTGCCTTATTGGGTGATGTTGATATTGCTGAGGTAGTGTTTAAAACTGAGGGCTATAAACAGAAAGCCTTCAAAGCGCAAAGAACTACCTTTACCAATAGAAGGTCAGCATTAAAAGAATCTGTTGAGTGGAAAGAGTTAATGGTGAGAGATATTGACCTGGATGAAAGGATTAAAGGTATTGAAGCCCGGGAAAAAGATGTGGCCAGAAGTTTATTCGCTACTATGTGGCCACTGCTGGTCCCACCTGCTGATAATTCAGGTGAAGACCATATTGTGATTAAGTACCTGGAAAGTAAAAAAGATCATATTCAGGGAGTATTGGGATTAAGCACACCACTTGCAAATAAAGTTAATGCCAAAAAATAACATACCTGATAGAATGACTGTCAAAGAATTTCAAGAGTTCCAGAATAAGGGACTCTTGGATTTCTCTGGCACAAAAGGTAAGGTGAATGCTGCCTTACCTGCTTCACATGAATCAAATATTGGGAAAAAGGAGTTTATGATTGGTATTGATCCTGGTGTAAAAACAGGAATTGCAATATTTAACCCTAAGACAAAAGAATTTTATCAAATCAAGACAGTGAATATTATTGAAGCTCAGAACATAATATTAGCAATAAAAGGGTTGGTTATTTCGGTTACAGTCGAAGATGCACGTATGGTTAGGTATTTCAAAGCTAAAGATAAGAAAAATGCTGAGTCTAAAGCTCAGGGTGCTGGCTCTATCAAGAATGAATGTAGAATTTGGGAATTATTTTTGATTTACCACAGTATACCTTATCGGTTTGTACGACCCAATCCCAAAATAACCAAACTGAGTGCTGATACTTTTAAGAAAATGACCGGTTATCAAAAGCAGACCAGTGAACATGCCCGAGATGCTGCTTTACTTGTATACAACAATTAGTTATGATGCCAAATCATGAAGAATATGATATTTATGCAGAAGTCAGGCAACGTTTCACAAAACGTCATTCCAGCTTCCGACAATACCATGCAAAGTATCTTACATTTTATGACACAGTTAGCAATACATTAATAAAGAAATACAACTTGAAATACAAATCATCATTTTATTTACTTTCTGCAGTAGCTTTGTTTATTGATAGTGATCTAAATCGTTCATTCAGCTTGAAAGATATGCAATTTATGACTCATAGGCCAAAAGAAGCTGTACGGGGAGGTATATCACAGCTTACCTCTTCTGGGCTGATAGAGTTTGTTCGGATTGCCTATGACTCTAAATATGTTATTACTGAGAGGGGTATTAGAATGTTGAGGGATTTCACTACTATGATGAATGATTTCGAATTAAAGCGTGAAATTAAGATTCATGATAATACCATTCTTCCTTTGGAGAAGCATCATAAAATTGGCAAAACTATTTATGTGCCAACTTCTGCCAGGGGAAAAGGATCTACTTTTTTTTCCCGGGGAGTCATTAAGCATATTGTTCATGGTGACAATAAAGAGAAAACAGCAGCAGTTATTTTTGTGATGCTTGCTGGTAAGGAAGATAGTTTTCCTTATTATCCTAAAGATGTTAAGCCGGTTAATTGGCCTAAACTACAGAAAGAGGCTCAGGCACAAAAGAAAATTGATAAAAATCAAGTTGTGGAAGAGGTGCCTAAGATTGAAGATAAAGCAGAAACTTTTAATGATAGATTAAGGAGGGAATTGTATGAGTGAAATGAATATAGGATATCAAAGATTTATAACAATTGACCCAACAAGAATTTGTACTCAGTGTGGGGAGGAAGTAGATTGTGGGATATATCATACCATGAAGCATTTAGAAGATTGTGAGCGAAATGCACCTAACGAGTCTATTCAGTCTCATATTTATGACTTGGAGCAAGCCAAACGTGAAGCTAATGCAAAGATTGAGCAAAATTTATTTGATTCAAATGTTTTTATTAAAATGACTAAGGATGAACAAGAGGAGTTATTTTTGCTTTCTATGAGAGGTATGATTACCAAGCAGGGAGATGAGTGGGTAATACTTATGGGGTCGTCTGCAATAAAAGAACTGACCGATTTTAAAGAGGCAATGAAAACTAAATATACTAAATTACGACGCATCCCAGACAGATAAAGAGATCGAACCGATTACTGGAAACACCTATGTCGGGAAAGCCGTCACTAATAAACAATAAAGAATTTAGTAGAAATTAGTATTTAGTAGAGAGCGTGTAATAACCTTTAATTTTTCTTTTAATTTTAGAGAGGATTAGTTAGGTTTTAAAAAAGATAAAAATGGACACTATGCAACTTTTGAAATTAATGGCTTGGGAACGGGCAAAGGCAGAACTTAATATTATCTTACAGTCATTCACTACCGGAGATTCTGATAGAACCAGGTACCCAAGATACGAAAAGGCAATGACTGACTTTATCAAGAAAATAGAGGATGAGGGTTTACAGGAATAGTCATGAAACTTTCAGCCAAAAAGACAAAACAGAACAACGAGCTCCACAGAGTTTATCAGGAGATGGACCTAGAGGCAGTCCAGGGAGAGGGCATAATCTGTTCTGGTTGTGGCCGGGGATTGAAAGTTGATCACAGCCATATACTTTCACGCAAACAACATGAAAGCTTAATTACCGACCCAGATAACATTGTCTATGACTGTAAGAGCATAGGAGAGCACAAAGGTTGTCATGATAAGTGGGAGGAGAAAAATCCCTCAGAACTGCTTAAATTGAAGAATATTGGATATCGGTTGGAATATGTAATGAAACATGATTCTAAATTGTTCTGGGAACTTACTGATAAAATTAATGAATATTTAAAAGATAAGTCATGAAAACACACAGGTATATTGAAAATGGTTTTGTACTAGAGGATGGTTTGGAAGACGAAGGTAAAGGAGATGCTTTACTTCGGACCATGTATTATTCTAAAACAAAAAAACTTTCTGGCTTTGATGAACAGATTAAAGCTTTTGATGCATGTACTGTAAATTCAACAGAAACGAATGGTATTCTCAGGCACCCGGATTTAAAGAATAACGATACTTCTATGGATGCTATGATTGGTTGGATAATATTCACCAAAAGAAAATTACCATATTATTCATTCAGGGAAATTGTATCAGGTTTACCCCGGCAAATATCAGATAAATATCGGTGGTCTTCTTCCTGGTGGTCATGGGTGCAAAGTTTATCAGGCAAAACAAGGGGCTGGTGGTTCCTTATCTCAACAATATTTATGGGAATGGCTTATTGGTCGAATTGGCCACTAAAATGGTTAGGGATCACAGATGGGAAAAAATACTTTCATTTCTTCAATGTTCACCTGGCAGCTTGGATGCTATATACCATGGAAAGTGGAGGCATACTAAAATGGCTGGCAAAAGCTTCTTTGGCAATTGCTACACCGAAAAGTAATGCACTTGTCCGAAAATTACTTGGTTGGGGATATAATGGAGAGCAGATGTATTCAGCGAAAGGCTGGAAGTGGGAACGTTTACCCTGGGTGAAGTATCATGGAATTGATAACTCAGAAATTACACCAGAGAAAGCAGGGATAACATTAGACATTGACATCATCAAATATATTTCTTAATTTTGTATCACCAAATATTAAAATTCAATGAGATTAAAAACAGCTTTTATGGTATTATTCGCTTTGCTGATAATGCTAGTAGTAGGTCAGACCACCAACTATGCTACAACTACCAACGGTCAAGATGGAGAAACAGTAACTCAAACTATTAACTCTATTACTGCAGATGCCCCGGAGGTCATTCCACAAACAGATTTCCAAAAGTTTTCGGAGACTATAAACCGATTGGCCTATGGAACCAGTTATGTTGCGACTAATGTAAGATTATATGAGCCCATATCTTATACTATAACAGCAATAACTTCTGAGTGTAATTACCCTTATGGTCCTGGTATACGATATATCCAGCCCATCTCTATCTACTATATTCAGACATTTAATTGACTGACTTCTAATATGGAAATTAAGGCAGGATACAGGATCCTGTTCTCTTAAACGGATAGAGAACAAAAAAGCCCCCGACAATTACTTGCCGGGGGCTTAACTTTTTAAGAGAAACAATTCTATTAAATATTGTCGTTTTTAATAACTTTATTACAAATTGTTTTAAAATATTCAATACTGAACTTATTTCGCATTAAGTTAACATCTTTATGGACTAAAATAATATTGTTAGGTAAGTATCCTTTGGAGCTTGTTATCCTATCTACTGAAGCTGTCCCATTTTCATACGATATAGGCATATTAGTTAAAAAACAACGCCTATTTTGTTTTAAAAACAATTCCCAAATAAATTCTTTTGTAATTTTAAAATCCAAACCTCTAATTTTAGCATTATTTTTTATAGAATTCCATTTAGTTCCTGTTATATCCTTATACCCTGTGTAATTATATACATTACATCCTTTTTTATATTGATTACATTTACAAGAAGTCGTTTTACCTTTTCTCAAGGAAGTAGTTGTTACTTTACATGTATTACCACAGTCACATTTACATAACCATAATTTATTACTACTATTATCTAATCCAAAATAAGATTCAACGGTTAATAATCCAAATTTAAGACCTATTAAATTAAATTTATGTGATCCGGGCTTAGGATAATTAACATTATATCTTTTTCTTGGCATTATATAAGTTTTAATTTTATTAATTCTTTTTCTATTTTTCCCCAATCAACATATGGTCTAATAGATAGTTTAGAGTATATCAAAGGTATAAAAATATTTGCATCATCGATATAAATATGAGCATAAGGTTTAGGGCTACTTGTCCAGGACTTTTGATTAGGATTAACGTTTATACCAAATAAAGGTATTTTATTCCTCATGAACCATTCTACAGCTTCAGTAAGATATGGTTTTGCTACTTGGTGAATTTCGGGATCCTCAGAAACTACTTCTTTGGAATCACTACGCATAGTGAATAAGATTATTTTGTGGCCAGCTTCTACTATTTTCTTTAGAACTGGTACTGCTCCAATGTCTTCTCCAATTTTCGGGAATTCATGAGTAGTGCATGTGCCGTCAAAATCTACGGCAATGATGAAGTTTTTTTTCATAGGTTACATTGCTAATGCTACGTTCTGTAGCAGGTTTATACTTGTATGGGTGTAAATTTCTGTAGTCTTGCTTGATTTGTGACCCGCTATTTTTTGAATAACCCTTAAATTTGTTCCATTCTCCATTAGTGCGGTTAACCCTGAATGTCTCAAAATATGAAAGTGACCATCTTTGTCGATATACTTCTTAAAGATATTATTGCAGGAAGAAGATGAATATTGTTTTTTGGTTTGACCGTTAAATAAATACTCTACTGGTTTGTATTGTTTGAAGTAATCTCGCAATATTTGTAATACTCTTTGAGATAGCGGTACTATACGATCCTTACGACCCTTTGCATTGTTAATATGAACGATCATCCTGGTAGAATCAATGTCTTTTATTTTCAGGTTGGTAATCTCAGATACTCGTAATCCGTCAGAAAAAGCTAAGGCTAATATTGCTTTATGTTTCAGGTTCTTAATTGCTTCGATCTTATTTTTGACAGTTACTTGATCTATGACCCTTGGTAGCTTTTTATCTCCTTTGGGTCGCTTAAAGTTTATCTTAATATATTTTTTACCAAGCCCTTTTTCCCAGGCAAACTTCAGGGCACTTATTATCTGATTTTGTTGTGATCCTGATTTGAAATGATACTCATTGATGTACTTTTGAATATCATTAGCAGTAATCCTACTATGGTGTTTTGATAAGGATTGCTCAAATTCATCAATGTAGTGGAGATATATTTTAGCCGTATTTTTAGAGTATCTAAAATAATTCAATTTTTGTTCACTGATTTCGTATAGTTTCATGGTGTATGTGTTGTTTTTATTGGCATTGTTGATATATAGTAGTTATGTGGCATTAGATTTCCGTTCACGTTCAGCCTGTTCAAACTCCGCCCACTCTTCATTGTGTTCCCTCTCAACTTTGCACACATCTTTTACATTCATAAGCCCTTTCCTTTGTTCAAGCTTTGCCAACACACGCAGCATTAAGTCAACCTGTTGGTCATTTACGTAAATTCCAGCCATATTTAAAGCCATTCTCGGTAGTGTAATTCTATCTCCTAAGTTTTTCATAAGTAATAACGCCACATAACAACGGCTCATATTGCATTGCCTCTGTGGTCTTTTTTAAGTTTATACTAAATTTTAATCATTCGTTATTTGTTCGTAGTTCAGTGTTGGCAACGCAACATAGCCAAACCGTTATAGGGCATTAGCCATATATTGTACCCTTTTTGGGTAAAAAAGCATTTAATGTTTCAAAAAACTTTCCATAATTCTCAAGTCTTTCCTTATCTTTTAAATGC
>Ga0255048_10002683_pt1 | contig 11200 bp, 16 predicted proteins | sample JV7_2_2_MG_FD_183619 | JGI IMG/M metagenome (GOLD analysis project Ga0255048, IMG submission 183619) | Seawater microbial communities from Jervis Inlet, British Columbia, Canada - JV7_2_2 | ecosystem: Environmental > Aquatic > Marine > Inlet | place: Canada: British Columbia | collected 2016-10-06
TGAGCTGGATTACTATTACCAATATTCAACTACTCAAGCATTAGTTGAAAATAATTACTATACTATTACAATCACCAATACAACAGACAACGCAATAATTTTTAAAGACAAGATGTATTGTTCTGACCAAACACTTTCAGACTATGAAATTTCAAACGGTGTTTATATAGAACAAAGCACAGGAGACAATCAATTTGTACATTATGGATAACTTACACTTAATACAACTTAATCAATACGAACGACCTACTATTACAGAAGAACGTAATAGAAACTATGTATCAATAGGAGATAACAACGACTATTATCAAAGCCTTATCTCGGCTTATATGGATAGCACTACAAACAATGCGGTAATTAACGGAATAGTCAACCAGATATATGGCAAAGGATTAGATGCTACTGATTCGGCTGAGAAGCCTGACCAGTATGCTCAAATGAAAAGTTTAGTTAAACCTCACGATTTAAGAAATGTTTGTCAAGATTTAAAGTTATTAGGAGAGGCTGCTTTTCAAATTACTTACAATGGCAATAAAATATCAGCAATAACACATTTTCCAAGAGAAACGCTTAGAGCTGAAAAGATGAATGACAAAGGCGAAATAAAAAACTATTTTTATTCTGCTGATTGGTCTAAGGTTCAAAGAAATACTAAACTAAAAAAGTTTCCTGTTTTTGGTAGTGGTGGACAAAATGAAATTTATATTATTAAAAGATATGTCACAGGTTTCTACTACTATTCACCAGCTGACTACAATACATCTTACGCAACACTTGAAAACGAAATTGCTTGTTATTTAATTAACGATACTCAAAATGGTTTTAGTGGAACTAAGGTTGTCAATTTTAACAATGGTGTGCCAGATAGAGAAAAACAACTTGCTATAAAGAATGATGTAATGTCTAAGCTAAGCGGAAGTTACGGAGAAAAAACGATAATCGCCTTTAACAATAACGCAGAAAGTGCTACTACTGTCGAGGACATACCATTAAATGATGCACCTAATCATTATTCTTTTTTAAGTGAAGAGTGTTCAAGAAAGATTATGTTAACTCATAGAGTTACTTCACCATTGCTTTTAGGTTTATCTTCTGCTAATGGTTTCTCAAGTAATGCTGATGAAATAGAGAACGCCTCAAGGCTTTTTAACAACGTAGTAATACAACCATATCAAAACCTCTTGATTGATTGCTTAGACACAATATTAGCTGTTAATGATATTAGTTTAAATCTTTACTTTAAAACTATTGAGCCTTTAGAGTTTATGGATTTAGAGAACGTTAATAATAGCGAGACTGTAGAAGAGCAAACAGGTGTTAAAAGAAGAGGTAGGTCAAGATATAATGAACAACAATTTTCAAGTGATAATGACGATTTATTTCTTCAAGAAGCATTAAACGAATTAAAAGGAGAAAAAATTAATAATGAAGAATTTGAGATTGTAGATATTAGAGATGTAAAAGACGAAAACGAAAGCGTTGAAGATTGGGCTGATAATATGATTGAATTAGCTTCAGCAGTTAAAAGTGATACACCAATAAAAAACGACCCTAACGGTTTTTCAACATTAGACAAAAGTTATTACAAGGTTAGATATAAATACAACACTGGAAGTGCAAAAGGTGAAAGCGGTAAAAGTAGAAAGTTTTGTGTTGAAATGATGGCAAGAAGTAAGAGAGGGGTTGTTTATAGATTAGAAGATATTGATAAAGCGTCAAGACAAATGAATTTTAAAGCTGCTGAATTACCAATGCACAAGGGTGAAAAATTCGACTTGTTCAAATTCAAAGGCGGTGTGTATTGTCGACATAAATGGCAGCAAGTATTGTATAAGATGAAAACATCAGCTGCATTAGATGGTAAAAAAGGGAGTAAGTCTTTAAATGATTACGATGAAGTAAAGGAAATACCAAAAAGTTACGAGGCAAAACCAACAGGTCATAATGATGCAAAAAAAGCTCCTGTTAATATGCCAAATAAAGGACATCACCCAAATTACAAATAATAAAATAAAATAAAAAATGAATACATTAAAAACAGTTTTTAATAAACTAAGTTTAAAAGATAATAAAGAAAAATTATCAAGTCAAAAAATAGAGTTATCTGTAATGGATGACATAGAGGAATTTTTAAATCAAGGGTTTGGATTAGAAGAACTTGTAGAAGAGGAACTTGAAAAAGCTGAAATAGCATTGACTAAAGCAAGTGATATTATCAAATTTGATATGAATGATGCTTATGCACAAGCAGAAGGTTTAATTGATGAAGCAGAAGATGTTTTAGCTGATTTAGGTGCTGAAAGTCCAGTCTTAGAAGGTTATAAAAAGCAACTGCAAGATTTAGAGAAATTAATTGATGACTTAGACGGTAAAGTTAAGTAATATGAGCAAGGCACTACTTGTAACAAGACACGATATTTCAGTTTTTACTGCTGCTAACGGTAATATAGATAATGACAAACTGTTGCCATTTATAAACCAAGCGCAGGATATACATATACAGAATTATCTTGGTACTGATTTGTATAATAAAATACAAGCAGAGATTGTTGCTGGTACATTAGCTGACCCTTATTTAGCTTTATTAAATGACTATATAAAAGATATGTTGCTACACTGGTCAATGGTTGAGTATTTACCTTATGCTGGTGTTAATATTGCAAACGGTGGTATATATACAAAGAATCCTGAAAACAGTACAGCATTAACAAAAGAACACGTTGACTACTTAATACAAAAGTCAGAAAGCACAGCACAATTTTATACAAGAAGATTTATTGATTATATGCAGAGTGGAGTAGCACCTTCAAACTTTCCAGAATATTACAGCAATACACAAGCGGATATGTATCCAGATGACGTTGCAGAAAATCAAACTTGGGTACTTTAAAATAAAAAAACTATGAGTGATACTTGGGGTAAAGGTTCGGTAAATAATAACATAGGTTGGGGGCAAGCTGCTGGTAGTGCGACTAATGACTGGGGTAAATCTCAGAAGGAAAGTTGGGCTGGTCAAACAGATATTGTTGGCATAACTTCTGTTTCAATTACTTATTCATCAAGCGCATTTTGTTCTGACGCAAATGACCCTACACCAACCATAAGTAATAACGCTGGTGCTGGAACTTTTAGTTCTACTGCTGGTTTAGTTTTTATTAGTACAACAACAGGTGAAGTTGACATTTCTGGTTCAACTGCTGGCAGTTATGTAATTACTTATACAGATACTGATGCTGCTACTGCAACTTTTAATTTATCTATTAATACAATACCTACTGTAACAGTAAGTGCTTCTGCTGGTACTATTTGTGATGGTGAAAGCACAATATTAACTGCAAGTGGTGCTAATTCTTACACTTGGAGTAATGGCGGAACAGGAACGAGCATAACAGTTTCACCAAGCACAACAACTATATTTACTGCAACTGGAACAGATTCAAATAGTTGTACAAGTTCAGGCGGAACAACAATTACTGTAAATGCTTTGCCAAGTGTTAGTATTTCAGGAACATTAACTTATTGCTCTGGTGCTTCTACTACTTTAGATGCTGGAAGTTTTGTTTCTTATCTTTGGTCAAATGGTGAAACAACTCAAACTATTAGCGCAACTGCTGGTAATTACACAGTAACGGTAACAGATAGCAATGGATGTTCTAACACATCTGCACAGGTAGCAGTATCAGAATTAGCACTTCCTACAGTAGCTATTAGCGGAACTCTTTCTTATTGTGCTGGTTCTAATACTACATTAACTGCTACTGCTGGATTAAATACTTATTTATGGTCAAGTGGTGAAACTACTCAAAGCATAACTGCAACCGCTGGAAGTTATACTGTTACTGGAACAGATTCTAATGGTTGTTCAAATACTTCATCGAGTGTAACAGTAACTGAAACTGCTTTGGATAATGCTGCTTTTTCTTATTCTGCGAGTAGTTATGAACCAACAGATGCAGACCCAACACCAACTATAACAGGTTTAACAGGTGGAACGTTTAGCGGAACTACTGGTTTAGTAATTAATTCAACTACTGGTGAAATAGATTTAAGTGCTTCTACTGTTGCAAGTCATACTATTACTTATGATACTACTTCAAGTGGTTCAAGTGTTTGTCCAAATACATCTACTCAAACAGTAGATATTGCTTTAGCTGGTATTGCTAATAATTACAGTATGGAATTTGATGAAGTAAATGATTTTATAAATGCTGGTACATTATCCGATATGAATGGAGCTACTGAATTTAGTATTTCTTTCTGGTTTAGGACTGATTTAACCTTTGCAAATCAAGGTATTGTGTTTGGCAATAGGGATGCGAATAATTCAAATTATGGTTTAGCTTTTGCTTTTGGTAGAAATTGGACTAAAGCAACTTATATTTATTTAAACTCTCCATCTGCAAGCACTGTTTTCACAGTTCCGACATATACGTTTTCATCTAACATTAATCTTTGGACGCATATTGTATTTACTTATGATGGAACAACTTTTAAACTTTATATTGACAATGCAACTCCATTAACTTTAAGCTTAAGTGGATTTACTTTTGTATCTGGTTCAAACGATTTTAATATAGGAAAAGACTCTTGGTCATTAATACCAGCAAATAGCAAAAACTATGGCGGTAAACTTGATGAGTTTGCTATCTGGGACACAGCTCTAACAGATGGAACAGGTGGCACAGTAAACCAAATAGCAGAGATATACAACGCAACAGGAACTAATTTAACTAAAGACTTGTCAACTATTGAACCAAGTAATTTAAAATATTGGAATCGTCTTGGAGACTAAAAAATTAAGATATGAGTACACAGTTTACAAATAGACAATGGCGTTTGCCTAACAATGAGAATAAAGACAAGCAGAGTAACTATTCTATGGACAAATTTGACCAAAATGATTATATATCAACGCCATTAACTATAGATGAATTTAGTTCGGCTACTATGTCAATTTGGTTTAAAACTTCTCTTTCACAAAATGATAAATATTTTTTAACTTTTCCTGAAGCGTCTGGCTCAAATGGTTTTGATTTAAATTTTGTAACCTCTGGAATAAAATCTTATTTAGTATGTCATTCTGGTGCAAGTACTCTCAATTCAACTTTTACATATGACGATGGTAATTGGCATCACGTAATTGTTAGCTATAGTGGCACTATCCATAAAATGTATATTGATGGTGTTTTAACAGATTCTAATTCCGCAAGTATTGGAACTATAAAAAACGCTGAAGGAAATTTATATATTGGAGCTTTAAGCTCTTTACATCCTACATATAGAGTTTCTCAAACGAAATTAGACCAAGTGGTTGTTTTTAATTATGCCCTTTCTGATGGTGGTGTTTCAGTAGGTCAAACTGCTACAGGTCAAATAGCTACATTATATGGTGGTGGTTCTGCTGTGTCAAACCCAATGAGTTTAAGTCCAGCTCCAGTGGCATATTACCCACTCGGTGACCAAGATTCGTTTAACGGAGCAGATTATTTAGTGCCTAATAGTTCTTTGAAAGATTATGTTTTTGATTTTACAAGTAGTACTATTTCTATTGGTAACTTAAGTCAAGTAGAAGGAAATGATTTTAGTGTTTCTTTATGGTTAAATAGGGATTCTGCTCACAGTTCTGTTATATACAATTCAGGTTCTGCATATCCAAATGGATTAATATTTCAAAGCAATCAAAATGGTAGTTTTTTTATATCTGTAGGCGGTGGAGATGAAACAACAAGCACAATGACTATAAGTGATGGGGTTTGGTATAATGCAATATTAACTGTTAGTGGTACTACTGCTAAAGTGTATGTAAATGGCTTACAGCTTGGTAGCAATTTAACAGTTGGTAGTGCAAGAACTGGTATAGGTATTGGAACTGTAATTGGAGAATACAATCACGCTTCTGGATATAATTTTAATGGCAAACTTTCAAACGTTCAAGTATTCAACACAGCACTACCAGAAACAGGTTCTAACTCAATAGAAACTCTTTACAATAATGGTTCACCACTTACTTCAATGTCAGGATTTACTTCTTTACAGGGTTGGTGGAAATTAGATGCTTCTGCTACTTATGATGGTACTGATTGGACTATCCCTGATGACAGTTCTAATTCAAACGATGGCACAAGCTCAGGAATGACACAAGCCAATCTAATTCAAAGTGATTTAAGTTTTACAAGTGGTTACTCTCCTTATGCTTTAGATTTTGATGGCGCAAATGATTATATAGATTTTGGAACTGGGTTAGGAAATTCTTTGGGTAATTCTTATAGTGGTGATTTAAGTATTTCGATATGGTTTAAAGCTACGTCAATAGGAACGGCTCCTGGACTATTTTCTATTAATAATGGCAATGGTGTTTTTGGTCCTATACAAATATATTTTTATAATAATAGATTATATTTTAGAGTTCAACCAACTCAATCAGGTTTTAATTATATTAGTATTCCTTTTACAGATACAACAAGTTGGCATCATTTAACCGTTGTTTATAAGTCAGGTAGTCAATCCAATTCTAAAATGTATTTAGACGGTGCTGATACTTCTACAAATTCTGGTGGTTCATTTCCAACAACATTAGATTTTGATGGTATTAAAACTTTAATTGGCTACTATTATTCTGATTCTTTTCTTTTCAATGGCTCTATTTCAAATGTATCTGTCTGGAACGCTGGTTTAACATCTTCACAAGTAACAGAAATTTATAATGAAGGAGTGCCATCTAATCTAAACAACCATAGTGCCTATTCAAACTTAGTAAGCTGGTGGCAGTTAGGAAGCAACACATCTTGGGTAGACCCTTACTGGATAGCTTTAGACGAAAAGGGAACTAATAATGGACAAAGCCAAAATGTAGCAGCTCCTAACAATATGGGTGAAAATGCTATCGTAGATGGTGTTGGTAGTTATGCCAACGGTTTAAGTGATGGAATGGGCGGCGATGAAGTAATAGGAGATGCACCGTATAGCAGTAGCAACTCGCTTAGTGTTAATATGGATGTAGAAGATAGAACAACAGACACACCAAGTTAAATAATATTAAATAAATAAAAATGAATAATAGAACATACATAATTTGTGATTTATCAGACAGCAACCTTGTGTTATTTTCACAAGTAAACCAAAGCTCTGCTCAATCTGTAAGAAGGAATTTAGCTAATACTGAAATGGTTTTAAGTTACCAAGTTGAACCAAGTTTTATAACTGATGGAACTTTAACACCTTTAGGAGTATACACTCACGAAGAAATTTTAGTTATTTTAGCTGGTAGCGATTGGAGTGAACCAATGCCAGAATGAATTGTTTAAAAAGTATAAAGATGGATGACCACAGTATATTAATGGCTGTAACAGCATTAATTTCAGCAATAGGATTAAAGGAGGTTTGGAGTATATGGAAAAAGAAAATTGATATTACTGCACAAAAAGATGAAAGAGAAGATAATTTATATGCTCAACAAGTTGCGGTTCTTAGTAATAAGATACAACAGCTTGAAACAAAGATAGAGTTGTTAATTGAAGAAAATATACAGTTAAGGGTTAAGGTTGTGAAGATGGAAGCACGTTTAATTAATAGTGCTAAGAAAAAAGTAAACAAAAGAAAAGATGAGAAAAGTTAACAAAATAGTAATACATTGTACTGCTACCAAAGAAGGGCAGAATGTTAGTCCAGCTACTATAAAGAAGTGGCATTTAAACAGGGGTTTTTCAGATATTGGCTACCATTACATAATTGGTACAGAAGGGAAAATTAATTCAGGTAGAGCAGTTTCTAAGATTGGTGCGCACGTTAAGAATGGTAATAGCGACAGCATTGGCATTGCATATACAGGAGGACTTGACGTAAATGGTAAAGCAAAAGACACAAGAACAGAAGCTCAAAAAGCATCATTAATTAAAATACTAAAAGTATTAAAAAACATTTATCCACAAGCAAGCATTCACGGCCATAGAGACTACTCACCTGACAAAGATGGCGATGGTGTAGAGGAACACGAATTTATGAAGCAATGCCCTTGTTTCTCAGCAGAGGTAGAATATTTAGATTTACAACCAAAATCATTTAAACCAAAAACCAAAAAAGCAAAAGAAAAACTAAATGGAAAAAAATCAAACTAATTTAGAGGACTTAATTAAAAGAATGGAAAATGTTCCAGTTCCAGAAAGAACTTGCAACATAGATGACGAAACTTGTGAAAGTTGTAGCGGATGAAGAAACTGCAAGACACTAAAATAGGTCAATTACTAAAAGAAAAAGCACCACAAGTTTTTGAGGTAGCAAAAAACCTTTTACCAGATAAAGGCTTGTTAGGAGTTGTTAAAAATTTAGTTAGTCAATCTAATATATCAAAAGAAGATAAAGAGCAAATACATAAGCAGCTTGTAGAATTTTACGAGTTAGAGGTGCAAGACAGAGACAGCGCAAGAGATAGAGAGGTCAAAATGGCTGAGTCTGGTGCTAACGACTGGATGATGAACGTTACAGGGGTTATTGGTTTAGCTTGTTTTGTTTTTATAATTTATGCAGTAGTGTATATACCACAAGTTTTAGACAATGAATTGTTTATACATTTAATGGGTATGGTTGAGGGTGTTGTCATTGGAAACATCTTTGCTTTCTACTACGGAACAAGCTCTAAAAAGTAATTAATAAAATTTTTTTATATATTTAACAAAAAACTGTTAAATGAAATCACATAATAAAAGGTGGCGAGAAAAGGGTGCTAACCCAAGATACCGTTTAAATACAGACGAAGCTCAGATTATAAACGATTACAGAAGGTTAAAGCAAGAAGCACAAGCAGAAGGTTTAAATCCAAATGATATTCATAGTGGCTGGATTAAAAACAAAAAAGCCAGTTTATATTTTAAGAATCCTAATTTTAAGAAAAACGATTTAAAGCAGTTTAAGCAACAGTTACTAAACGACTTAAAAGAATACTCACCAAACTTTGAAAAGGTTGTTAAACCTAAAGTAAATGACGGTCATTGCCTTTTAATATCACCAGCAGATATACATATTGGTAAATTATGTAAAAGTTTTGTAAGTGGTGAAGAGTATAACAAACAAATAGCAGTACAAAGAACATTAGAAGCTATTGACGGTATATTACAAAAGAGTAACGGTTTTAATATAGATAAATTAGTTTTATGTATTGGCAATGATGTAATGCACATTGACACACCAAGCGGTGGTAAAACTACAAGGGGAACTGTTCAAGATGTGGATGGTATGTTTTTTGAACATTTTCATATAGCAAAAAGATTATATATAAATATTATTGAAACATTAGTTAGCTTTTATCCTGATTTGCACGTTGTGTACAATAGCAGTAACCACGATTATTTGACTGGCTTTTGCTTGGCAGATACTATTGCAACTTATTTTAGAAATAGTAAAAACATAACTTTTGATATTAGTTTACAACATAGAAAGTATTATACTTATTATGATAATTTAATAGGCTCAACACATGGTGATGGTGCTAAGTGGGATTTACTACCTTTATTAATGGCTGATGAATGTAAAGAATGGAGTGAGACTAAATATAGATATATGTTTGCGCACCACGTTCACCACAAAGTAAGTAAAGACTTAATTGGTTGCAGTTTGGAGAGTTTCCGTAGCCCATCGCCCGCTGACAATTGGCATCATAAGATGGGTTACACTTCGTCTAATAACCAAGCAATAGAAGGTTTTATCTTCTCTAAATACAATGGCCAAGTAGCCAGAATTACACATTTATTTTAGAATTAACATTTTATTGTTAATAAAGTTTTTAGTGTGTTTTGTGATATGTATTATAATTATATATATATTTACAACCATAAACTTTAAAACTATTATTATGAAAAACTTAAACACATTTACAATTACTCTTATTAATAAAAAAACAATAGAGTTAAATTTACCATTTCATACTGTACAAAAGGTAAAAGAATTTATTGATGATAATTTTAACACAACAGCAGTTTCAATTTCTAAACATTAAGAAAATGGATATATTTAATAAAACGCAAATCTTTAACGACTTAGAAGAACTAAGTCAATTAGCAAGTAAAATAGATAAACAAAACGAACAATTAATTAACTATATAAATAAATAATTATGAGCAGAGAAATTTCATATACAACAAGAACTTTTTATGTACCAGCAAATAAAATTGATACGCTGGTAGAATTTCAAGGTAAATGCAAAAAGAACGGACACCGTTCTTACTCTGAGGTATTACTGAGTTTAATGGAGCAATACAACAATCAATGATACATTATCCGCACCCTCACAACGAACAGCACCATAATGACAATATAGCTCATTGGTGGGCTTATGAAACTAATAAGTATTTACAAGACAGATTAAGAAACTTAGCTGTAAGAGCTAACTGGAATAAGAGAATTATTTGTCAAATAAGACTATCAAGCAATGACTTAGAAATACATAGACACAGGTTTGAAGGTTACATTTCACAATTAGACAACATTGCAAAACAATTAAAAACTATTGCGGTGCAATACAATGAACAAAGAATAAATAAATTAAAAACTATATTTACTAAAATTAAAAACTATGAAAATTAAAGAATTAGCACAAAAATATAATTTGTCAAAAGATGACTTTTGGGAATTAAAAAGAGGTACACGCTCAATGTGGATAATTACCCACGATGCTTGTGAAAAGATAGCAGCTCAAGAAAACATACAGTTCGGCGCACCTACAATATATAGAGACAGCAACCAAGATGTTGCAATTGTTGGAGATGCAAAACGAGGTAATAAGATTATCTGGTCAACTGGTGAAGCAAGCCCTAAGAACTGCAAAGCACCTTATCCTTTTGCAATGGCCGAAAAGAGACTGAAGGACAGACTTGTTTTAAAATTAATAGATGCTTATCAGTATTCAATTTATTCAGATTCTGAAGCAGATAACTTTAAAAAACAATGATAGAAACAAGCGTTTTAGAGGTGATACAAGTGGTCTTGCTTTGCCTCACATTAGGAGTTGTAATCGGAACTCAGTTAAATAAAAAATAAATTAAACTATATATTATGAAAAAGAATCACTTAAGTTACTCGGCATTGTGCCAGTTTAAAAAGTCACCTAATCACTTATTGGCTTACTGGAATAAAGAAACAAAAACTACTGATGCAATGCAGTTTGGAACAATAATACATAAGATGTTATTAGAGCCTGAAACGTTTGCTG
>Ga0255048_10002684_pt1 | contig 11198 bp, 10 predicted proteins | sample JV7_2_2_MG_FD_183619 | JGI IMG/M metagenome (GOLD analysis project Ga0255048, IMG submission 183619) | Seawater microbial communities from Jervis Inlet, British Columbia, Canada - JV7_2_2 | ecosystem: Environmental > Aquatic > Marine > Inlet | place: Canada: British Columbia | collected 2016-10-06
GGTGGTCGAGTCCTGGCGGGTGAGCGCCTCCTCATACGACAGCAGCAATGCCTCATGGCTGGTCCAAACGTCAACCTGGTTGAGGCTCGAGTTGGCTTCGTTGTCGATGCCCGTGGCGCGCATGAAACGCAACGCTCGGTCGATCTCCTCGGCGAGCTGCTCGTAGCGGCGGCCGGCCGGGCTGGATGCCACGAACTCCTGGTTCCAGGCGTGGACGCGGTCCAGCGCCGCGAAGCCGCCCTTTGTGAAGGCCCGCACGAGGTTCAATGTGGCTGCGGACTGGTGGTAGGCCTGCACGAGCCGCTCAGCGGTCGGTACCCGGGCGGCGGCCGTGGCGCCCTCTGCGTTGACGATGTGGCCACGGAACGAGGGGATCTCGGCGTCGTCGACCGTCTCGTAGTCGGTCGAGCGGGGTTTGGCGAACTGTCCGGCGAGACGTCCGACCTTCATCACCGGTACACCCATCGAATATGTGAGCACGATCGCCATCTGCAGGATCACGCGCAACTTCTCGCGGATGCTGTCGGCGGAGAAGTCCTCGAAACTCTCGGCGCAGTCACCGGCCTGGAGCAGGAACGCATTGCCGGCTGCAACTTGGGCCAGGCCGGCCTGCAACGAGCGAGCTTCGCCGGCGAACACCAGCGGGGGATATCCGGCGATCTGCTTGAGTGCCCGATCGAGGTCAGCTTCGTCGGGCCACAACGGCTGCTGTTTGATGGGGAACGAGCTCCAGGTGGTGGGGGACCAATCCTTCGCCATGTGAGCAAATGCTAGCGGCACCGAAAACGTGAACGTCGGCCGGTTTCCCGGCCGACGTTCATCTCTTGAGGTTGGTGTGGTGTGTGCGGATCACACGGCGAGGATGCGCTCGGCATCGTCGCGCAGACCGGCAACCGCGCGGCTCACCAAGCGGCGGGCCGCCTCGGCGGTGACGCCCAGGCTCTCGCCGACCTCACGGAAGCTCTTGCGCTCGCCGTCGAGCAGGCCGAAGCGAGCCTCGACTGCGTAGCGGGCACGAGCATCGAGGGTGCCGAGCAGCTCGTTGAGCAGATCGCTCTCGACGAGCAGCATGACGTGATCCTCGGGGGTTCCGTCGCCGTTGGCCATCAGGTCGCCGAGCGTGGCGTCGCCGTCGTCGCCGACCGTCTTGTCGAGCGACACCGGGGTAGTCAGGCGGTGCAGCTCGGCGTTGGTCTGATCGAGGGTCTCGCCGTCGCCCGAGGCCTGACGCAACGCAGCGCGGAGGCTGGCCGAGCGATCGCCCGGGATACGGATCAGGCTGGCCTTCTGGTCGAGCGCCCGGCCGATCGCCTGACGAATCCAGAATGTGGCGTAGGTCGAGAACTTGAAGCCACGGCGCCAGTCGAACTTGTCGACGGCGTGCTCGAGGCCCAGGTTGCCCTCCTGGATGAGGTCGAGCAGGTCCATGCCCTGGGGGAGCGGGTAGCGGCGTGCGATCGACACGACCAGGCGCAGGTTGGCGCGGATGAAGCGATCTTTGGCGTCGGCGGCCTTGGCGACCTTGGCCTTGAGATCGGCGCTGCGCTTGCCGTTTTCGAGTAGTTCTGCGGCCTCGCGGCCAGTCTCGATGATGCGCGACAGTTCGCGCTCGTCCTCTGCGGTGAGGAGCGGCACCTTTCCGATGTCGTTCAGGTACAGACCAATGGAGTCATTCATGATGTTCTTATCAACCGTTCGTGGTGTTGTTCATTCCGCTGACAGCGTGCTCTGGGCACACGCCGGGAAGATATGTTTTATGGGGGGAAATCGGAGGCAGTTTCCTATCGAGCAGTTCGGGTGCTCAGCGTATAAAACGCCTAGACCGAACAATATGTTCCCCGCGCGGTGGAATTCCGATTGGTTTCCGGTACGCGGGGATTGACCAGCTGTCCACTGTAACAAAGCTGTCAAGTACCCCACGGTCGGGCAGGGTCGAGAACCCAGATCGATCGCCTAGAATGATAGATCGTGCCGCCCGCCGAGACAAAACACCTGCGTATCGGGGTTTTCGGTGGCACGTTCGATCCGCCTCATGTCGGCCACCTGGTCACAGCGGTCAATGTGCGCCATGCGCTCGACCTCGACTTGTTGATCCTGATGGTCGCCAACGTGCCCTGGCAGAAGTTGGGCACCCGTTCGATCACGCCGGCTGCCGATCGGCTGGCGATGGTGGTGGCAGCCGTCGAGTCGGTGGATCACCTGATCGCCGGGGATCACGAGATCCGCTCGGGTGGTCATTCCTATACGGCTGACACCCTGGCGGCGTTGGCGATGGAGTACCCGGGAGCCGAGCTGTTCACTGTCGTCGGCGACGACGCGGCGGCGGGCATCCGCAGCTGGGAGCGCGCCGACGAGGTGCTCGAGCGCTCTTCGTTGGTGGTCGTCGATCGACCTGGTGACCCGGTCCGGCTCGATTCCGAAATCGACTGGATCAGGGTCGAGGTGCCGCGGCTGGAGGTGTCGAGCACCGATCTGCGTGAGCGTTGGCGCGATGGCCGTCCGCTCGACTATCTGGTTACCGAGGACGTGCTGGTCGTGATCGCGGAGCGTGGTTTGTACCGCTTCGAGGCCACTTCGTGACGGCGATTCGTTCGCGCCGCACCCGCGGCACCGTGGTGGCGCTGTCAGCCGCGATCGTGTCGCTGGTGACGGTCGGTGTGTTCGGTGTGATCGGTGCCCGCACGCTGGCCGACTCGCGGGCCGGCAAGTTGGCCGAAGGGCAGAAGGTGACGACTCCGGTTCAGCGATTGCCGTTCACCCCGACCGCGCTGATCGGTGTCGCCGACGACGATGGCCGACTCACCTCGATCGCGGTCGGCGTACTCAAGCCCGACGGTGTCGGCGGCTCGTTGATCGTGCTGGCTTCGTCGGCCGATGCGTCCTCTGGCAACAACGAGGTGCTGGTGCCGCTCGACGCCGAGCTCGAGGTGAACGGACCGCAGGCGTTCCGCGAAGCGGCTGAACGCCTGACCGGGCTGTCGTTCGACGTGATCGAGATCGTCGACCAGCGCCGGTTCGTGCGGATCGTGAATCCGCTCGGGGATCTTCCGACTTTGATGCCGTTCCCGCTGTTCGACAGTTCCACTGGCGAACGGTGGGACGAAGGCGAGTTGGTGCTCAGCTCGGCCTCGGCGGCGCGCGCACTGACGGCGCGCGACGACTCGATCGCTGACTGGTATCTCGAGGCGAGCCGAATCGCGTTGTGGGAGGCGGTCGCCGACCGGGTCGGCGCCGGCGTCGGGTCGGTTGCACCGATCGCCTCTGACCAGGACCTTCCGCTGATCACGACCCTCGATGAGTTCTTCAGGCGGCTGTTTGCCGACCCGCTCGAGATCCGTGCGCTCGACTTCGTGGTGATCGACGACGAGCGGCTCGACGAGCAGCTCAGCGACGAGTTGGCGAATGCGTTTGGCGAGTCGGGTGTTCAAGCCGTGGTCGCTCACAATCGTGCCGAGACGCTGATGACCTTCGGTTCGATCGCGCCCGGCCGATTGGGTGCCCCGATCGACGGACCGACGTTTCGGGTGGTCAGCGGGTTCACCGACGCCGATCTCGAGGGACTCGGCATGAACCGGTCGGATGTGTTGAAGTCCACGGTCGACCGGCTGTTGTTCAACCGCACGAACGTCGTGGCTGTGGCCGATCTGCCTGGTGTTGGGGCACCCGAGGTCACGCAGTTCCGTGTCGCCGACCCGCTGATCGTTGACGACGTGCGCGCCTTGTTCGGCGATCTGTTCGGTCTGTCCGAGGTCTCCGCGGCTGACGTGGTGATCGAGGGCGTCGACATCGAGGTCGAGCTGGGTCTCTCGTTGATCGACACGCTTCGTGGTGAAACCGGCGATGTCGTGGCAGGCTCTGAGGACGATGCCAGCACCGAAGTCGATACTGAACCCGATGATGCCGACACGGATGATGGCGGCGACGGCGATCCAGATGGCTGACGCGGATGGCTGACGCGGAGATGACGCGGCGATGATCGACGAGGACGCACTAGCACTCGCTGTCACGGCGGCTCGGGTCGCCGATGCGCACCACGCGATCGACGTGGTGGTGCTGCAGGTCGGCGATGTGTTGGCGCTGACCGAGTATTTCGTGATCGTCGAGGCGTCGAACAAGCGGCTGGTGAATGCCGTGGTGGACGAGGTTGAGGCGGAGCTCAAGGTATTGGTCGGCCGGGCGCCGATCCGGGTCGAGGGCATGCGCGAGAACCAATGGGTGCTGATCGACTACGGCGACGTGATCGTGCACGTGTTCCTCAGCGAAATCCGTGACTTCTACGAGATCGAGCGGCTGTACACCGACGTGCCGAAGATCGAGTGGAACACCGCCCCGGCCGACGACTGATCGCCGTTGTGAATCGGCGGAGGTCGTCGGTATCGTTCGGGTCTCTTCGGGGCTATAGCTCAGTTGGTAGAGCGCTTCCATGGCATGGAAGAGGTCAGGAGTTCGATTCTCCTTAGCTCCACCCCGAAACCCCAGGTCATAGGCCTGGGGTTTCTTCGCGCCTTGGGTCTGAAGCCTCGCGGGGACCTTATCGGGGACCCTAACTGTGGGAGCCGTCGCGGCGCGGGTGTTCGGGCCGTATCAGCGAGCCGGTGTGACCAATGGAGTATCTGCATGCACCCGTCGCTGCGTTCCGGTTATGTCCGTGACCACGTTGTGCCGCGTCCTGTCCCGTCGACGGTGACTTTGCCGGCCGCTTTGAGTTCGGTGAGCACCAACCGGATCGTGTTGTCCGACACGCCGGGCACAGCACGACGGATGTCGGCAATGGTGAACTGGGTGGGGGCGTGCAAGAGCACGTAATCACGAATCCGATTCTGTTTCGTGCCTGCCGACGTGCCTGCTGCGACACGGTCGGCGAACCGTTCGTACGCTTCAGCGATCCGGTCCAAGAAGTAGCCGGTCCAAGGCCAGACGCTGTGGGTGCCATCGTCGAACCAGTGGGTCGTCGACGCAGCCAAGGTGGCGTAGTAGTCGTCCTTGGTGTCGAAGATCAACTGTTCGATCGCCACGTACCGGCCGACGCCGTACCCGGTTCGTTGCATCAGATGTGCGGTCAACAGTCGGGTGACGCGTCCGTTTCCGTCCGCGAACGGGTGGATGCACAACAGGTCGAGCCCGAACGGGGCGATGACGAGCAGCGGATGGATGGCACCGCCGTCGAGGGCGGAGTTGGTGCGGGCAACGAGCTCGACGATGTAGTTCTCGGTGTGTACGGCGGGGACCGGTTCGAACCGGACCGTTTTCGTTCCGTCGGTGTTCCGGTCGACGACGAGGTTGTCGTCGAGTTTGAACCGGCCGCCGCCATCGTCGACGAAACTGAACAGCAGCCGATGCAGATGCAAGATCAGCCCGACACTGAGCGGGCCGGGGTCGTCGTGTTGGAGGTAGTCCTGCGCGGCGGAGTACCCGGCGAACTCAGCTTCGGACCGGTTCTTGAACCGTGACGGGTTCGCCGAGACGAGCCCGGCGACGCGGCGTTCGGCGACGATTACCCCTTCGATTGCCGATGATGCGGTGATCGACTCGATGCGGGCCTGTTCACGTAACGCGTCGAGGAGCTGGGGGAGCTGATCGGCGTACCGTGCTTCGGCGCCGGCTGCGAGATCGATCGCCCGCAACGTAGCAACGATCGTTCCGGGGACCGGGTCGAGTGTGTCGGGTCGTTGGAAACTTCGCATAGGAACACCACAAACATACCAAAGGCGTCGCATATTGTGATGATTGTTGGTTGGTGGGAACAGCAGCGAAGCTGTCAGCACGGTCAGTGTGCTACATAGGGTTTCCCCAGTCGGAAACGAGAGCTCTGAACCGCCCCGGGAATTGTGGAGGCTCCGATCCTTGAGAAGGATGGAGCGATGCCCAATCATGGTAAGTAATCCGATGAGCTGCGCGAGCGTGCCGTGCGGATGGTCCTGGATCATCAGCACGAGTACGGGTCGCAGTGGGAAGCGATCTGTTCGGTCGCCGAGAAACTCGGGCCACGCGTCGAGACGGTGCGGTTGTGGGTCCGCCGCGCCGAGACCGACACGGGTCGCCGGCCGGGCCCGAGCAGCGATGAGCTGGCGGAGCTGAAGCGATTGAAGCGTGAAAACGCCGAGCTTCGCCGAGCCAACGACATCTTGAAGGCCGCAGCGAGTTTCTTCGGGGCGGAGCTCGACCGCCAATCGAAGAAGTGATCCGGTTCATCGACGCCCACCGCCAGAACGTGTCGGCGGGGTTGCGATGGGGAATCGAGCCGATCTGCCGAGTGCTGCAAATCGCCCCATCCACCTACCACGCCGCCAAGAAGCGGCCACCATCACAACGAGCGGTTCGTGACGCCGAGCTGGGCCCGGAGATCTTGCGGGTGTGGGAACAGAACCTCGCCGTGTACGGCGCCGACAAGGTGTGGCATCACCTCAACCACGAAGACGACATCCGCGTTGCGCGCTGCACCGTTGAGCGGTTGATGGGCGACATGGGGTTGCAGGGCTGCCGGCGAGGCCGGATCTGGATCCGCACCACGACCGGTGACGACGCGTTGGATCGCCCCGCCGATCTGGTCGAGCGTCAGTTCCGATCCGCCGCACCGAACCGTCTCTGGGTGGCGGACCTCGAGCGCCACGAGGCGTTCTTGAACCTTGCGGTGGTGAAAGGACACCGCCATGCGTCTGTCGCAGCAGACGTGTTGAAGCTGAGGGCAGCCTGATCCGGGGAACGCCGGGGAGGGTGGAAGCAGCCCTGACAACGACGGGACGGGCCAGCACTGTCAGATGGTCCGGGTCCGGCAAGCAAGACGGAAAGGCGTACGTGAGGAACCAGCGGCTGAACGCTCCTCAAGATGAAACCACCAGCTCGAATCTGACGGATCTGGGCTGGGTTGCAACGCGCACCTTGTTGGGGAAGGGAACTCTTGGACCGGTTGATGTCGCCGGTCGGGAGGCCACGCTGAATGCCTGCGGCGTAGGTGTGGCGAGGTTGCAGGGGCATAGCTGGGCGCCGACCCCGTTGAAGGGTTCAAGAATGAACGTGGGAACCATCTCGTTGGTCCCTCCCCGCTGCCCAGCCAGGGTGGAGGGTGGGAAGACGCGTTGCCGGTCGATGCTGGCGAGGTGGGGCGGAGGACCCGTAGTAGTCCGAGCACGGGAAAGCCGTGTACATGGCGAAGGGGTCCAGCGTGTTCGCAGCAGAACCGCTGAGTGTGGAGGTCGCTGGTGAACACCGGCGCACCGTGGCCGTGCCTCTTTGAGGCCGACGTGCGGGTACACGCGATGCAAACGAAGCTGCACCAATGGGCGACGGAGAATCCTGACCGTTGCTTCGATGACCTGTTCAACCTCGTTTATGACCCGGCGTTTCTCGTTGTGGCGTGGAGTCGGGTGCGGGGCAACAAGGGCGCACGAACCGCCGGAATCGATGGGGTGTCACCACGCTCGATCGTGTTCGGTGTCGAGTCGTTGCTGACCGGGCTGCGAGATGACCTCAAGGCCCGCCAGTTCCGACCCGAACGGGTGCGGGAGAAGACGATCCCGAAAGCGTCGGGCAAAGTCCGATCGCTCGGGATCCCAACGACCCGCGACCGTGTCGTGCAAGCCGCGTTGAAGCTGGTGCTCGAACCGATCTTCGAGGCGGACTTCAAGCCATGTAGTTATGGCTTCCGTCCGAAGCGTCGAGCCCAGGACGCGATCGCTGAGATTCACTACCTCGGCTCACCCACCCGCAACTACCACTGGGTGTTCGAGGCCGATATCACAGCATGCTTCGACGAGATCGACCACACCGCCCTCATGGAACGTGTGCGACGTCGCATCGGAGACAGACGTGTCCTTGGTTTGGTGAAGGCGTTCTTGAAAGCTGGTGTCCTTTCCGAGGACGGCAGCCCACGAGCAACGATCACCGGCACACCCCAAGGTGGCATCCTCTCACCACTGTTGGCCAACATCGCCCTGTCCGTGTTGGACGAGCACTTCACCCAGAAATGGGAAGCGCTCGGACCGTCATGGACGCGCGCCAAGCGTCGCCGCGCCGGCGAACCAACCATGCGCCTCGTCCGCTACGCGGACGATTTCGTGGTCATGGTTCACGGCACCCGCGACGACGCCGAAGCGCTCTGGGACGAAGTCGGCCAGGTGCTCGCACCGATGGGTTTGCGCCTATCGGAAGAGAAGACGAGGGTCTGCCACATTGATGAGGGGTTCGACTTCCTGGGCTGGCACATCCAGCGCCGGAACTGGCGAGGCCGAACCGGCAAGAAAGCGATCTACACCTATCCGTCCAAGAAGAGCTTGCGCTCGATCATGGACAAGGTCCGATTGCTCACCCGCCGACGGCGTCACCGAACGCTCGCCGACTTGCTGCGCCGGTTGAACCCGACGCTGCGAGGCTGGTGCAACTACTTCAGACACGGCGTGTCATCACGCACCTTCAACTACATCGATCACTTCGCCTTCTGGCGGATCGTCGCCTGGTTGAAGAAGCGACACGTCGGTTTGAACATGCACACCCTGGTCCGCCGCTACCTCCCCGGTTGGAGGATCCACGACCGCGGCATCGAGATGTTCCGCCCCAACACGGTCGCCATCGAGCGCTACCGCTACCGGGGCACGAAGATCCCGACACCATGGACGAGCACAACAACAGGACCCGCGCCAGCGGCATGAACACGTGGAGAGCCGGATGCGGTGAAAGTCGCACGTCCGGTTCGGAGGGCGGGCCGGAGAAACCCACCGATCGAAAGACGACAGGGCGCTCCGGTCCGACCCCTACACATATGTCAAGACGCACAGCGGCTGGGTGTACGTGGCGTTCATCATCGACGTGTTCTCCCGCATGATCGTCGGCTGGCAAGCCTCCAAGTCGTTGCGTTCGGACCTAGCGGTCGACGCGCTCGAGATGGCCGTCCACAACCGCGGCCGCCACGACGACCTCGCCGGGTTGATCCACCACAGCGACAGGGGCGTGCAATATCTATGCGTGCGCTACTCCGATCGGCTCGCCGAGAACCACATCGTGGCGTCGGTCGGCTCGAAAGGTGACAGCTACGACAACGCCCTCGTCGAGTCGTTCAACGGGCTCTACAAGTGGGAGCTGATCTACCCGAAGGGACCATGGAACGGGCTCGAAGACGTCGAATGGGTAACCCTCACCTACGTCGACTGGTTCAACCATCGGCGCCTCCACGGCGAAATCGAACCCGGCCCCGGCTACTCGACCCCAACCAAGTTCGAGGCCACCTACTACCGTCAACAACACTCAGCCAACCAGGCCGAGACTCAAACCAACCAGCCTCTATGAAACCCGGGGCGGTTCAACACACCCTTAGCTCCACCCCGAAACCCTGGGTCACAGACCTGGGGTTTCTTCGCGTCTCAGGTGCTGGTGAGGCCTGACACCTCCACTGACACCTTCCGATGACGCACGTGCCGCGAAGTGACCCAGGATCGACCGCAACTGCTTGGGTGTCGGACCGCCCAAGCCGCGCAGGCCCGCGGCCTGAGCGCGGTCAGTTCGTGCGCTCGAGATATAGGATCTCGCCCTCGAGCGGTGAGGGGTTGGTGACTTCGAACGTGACGAGGCGCCAGACGTCGTCGGCCACGACGAGCTGCACCTGCTGGCCGAGAGGGCGGTCGCCGGCCTCGAGCACGAGCTCGGTGGTCCATCCGTCGGCGCCTCGTGTCGACAGCCAAACGCCGGAGGGGTCGGTGGTGGCGACCGCCGGCGTCCCGTCGTCGAGGAGCTGGAGCGACGTGATTCTTCGGGCGCCGGTCATGCCCAGCTTGACCTCCGTGAGGTCATGGATGGTCTCGAAGTGCCATCCGCTGCCGTCATCGATCGCGTACACGACCGATCCGGTGTCCGGCACGTAGTAAGTGAGGTGGCGCGTGCCGTCGTCGCTGATCACCAGCGATGAGAACATGCCGCCCGTGCCCGGCTCGTTGACCGCCTCGTCGGTCCAGGCCCCGCCAGATCGAGTCGCCAGCCGGGCCTGACGGGAGCCGTCGTCGTAGTAGACGAGCACCGGATCGCCGGTGATGTCGGTCGCCATCGCGACGTTGAACTGGTAGGTGATGGGCGGGCTGCCGATCGAGGTGACCTGCCAGTCACCGTCGCGTAGCTCGTAGAACTCGACACCGTTCTGCGTGCCGAAGTCGATCGGCTCGATGCCCGCCGCCCACAGCTCGCCGGCCGGACCGATGCGGATCGCCGAGTCCCAACCGTCATGGCCGGCGTCGTCTGAAGCCGACAGGGTCCACGCGCCGCCGACGCGACGCGCCAGGGTCAGGTCTCCGGCGTCGGGTAGGAACGTGGTCGCCTGATGATCGTGGTAGACGATGTTGGGGCGATCGTCGAGATCGAAGGCGAGGTCGAGCGGGCCGTAGAAATAGCCCTCGGCCACGGCCTCGCTTGTCCACGCGTCATCGCGCTCGGCGAAGAACACTCCGCCCTCGATCGCCTCGGTCAGGTAGGCGACGGCGGGTCGGCCGTCGGAGCCGATCGCGAGCGCGGGCTTGATGCCGGTGCCGACTCGTTCGACCGACCAGTCGGCCGTGCTGTCCACGACGGCGTTGTCGCCCGCTTCGGATTCGTTGGATCCCTGGTCGCCCGCTGGCGAGTCACCGTCGTCGGGGGCCGATGGTGTCGACGAAGCCCAGCCTGCGGCGCCGCCGGGGTCGCCGACGAGGGCCAACGCAACCGCTCCGTCCGGCTCGACGGGAGAACCGCTCCACCGACCGCCTCCTTCGGCGACGGATTGCCGACCGCCTCCGCTTCCCCAGGTCACGTAGTCGAGAATCGCCTCGGTGTTACCGAAGTCGCGTGAGTCGTAGAGAGCGACTTCGCCACCGCCGGTTTCGAGTCCACCAAGAACAATCTGGACGGTCGCGCCGGGCTCCAAGGTCTGGTCCGGTAGCGCGACATAGGTCGGACGGTTGCACAGCCAGTGGCCGCCGAGGTCGATTGCCTCGTCACCCGTGTTGGTGATCGTGGCGACACCGCTGGCGAATACGACTTCGGACACGGTGAGACCACCGCCGGGGGTGAGACCACCGTCGTCGGGGGCGGCAACAGCCGTGTCGCTGCCCGGTGGGGCGTCACTTGCGGTGGCATCATTCCCATCGCCTAGGCCATCGTCATCGCTGCCGCAGGCTGCGGCGATGACGGCGAACCCGATCAGTGTGGCGGCGAGTCGCGTAGATCGTGTCACCGGTGCCTCC
>Ga0255048_10002687_pt1 | contig 11183 bp, 3 predicted proteins | sample JV7_2_2_MG_FD_183619 | JGI IMG/M metagenome (GOLD analysis project Ga0255048, IMG submission 183619) | Seawater microbial communities from Jervis Inlet, British Columbia, Canada - JV7_2_2 | ecosystem: Environmental > Aquatic > Marine > Inlet | place: Canada: British Columbia | collected 2016-10-06
CAGCGTCCCCTGTGTATCACCGCAGGCCGCACCGGCTCCGGCCCCTGTGCAGCAGGCCCACGGTGATCCAGCACCCGTGCAGCCCCCTGCCGTCGACTCGGTCAGGAACCAGCCGTGGCCCAGGCCACTGAGGTCGTTCGCCAGGTCAGTCAGCGAGTGCCCCTCGTCCTGCAGGTAGTGAGCCAGCCACAGAGGAGGATCGTCCCAGCTGACGCGTGAGACGCCGCCGCTTATGTCCGGGTAGTTGATGGTCGTATCGAACATCCGTGGGTACGTTGGGTTGGGGAACCAGTTCGACACAGCGTCGACCGTGCGCAGCGCAGGGTCGCTCCCATCGATGATCGGAGTGGCGCCCGTGTCGGCCTTGAATTGGATCCACGATGTGGCGCTGCCGGTCCCGGAGTTATCGATAGAGAACTCTACTGCGTCGTACACCCCGTCACGCATGATCAGCGTGTCGCCCGGCAGAAGTTCGTTCACGCCCCCACTGGCCACGCTGGCCATCGTCTGCCACGGGTTCCCGGAGGTGCCCGGGTTGGTGTCGAGCCCGAGAACGGGGTCGATGTAGAACGTGTTGGATGTGACGGCGACGGGCGTGGTCTTGGTGACCACTGTCTGCTCGACGCTGAGCGGGCCGTTGACCCCGTCCGGGTCGTTGAAGGTCCACTTGATGTCGTAGCTCGTACCCTCCGACAACCAGAAGATGCGCCCCGCGAACACAGACGGAAGCCCACCAGCTGCGCTCCTGTCCGGGGTCCTCGATGCCCGATGCACGTCCTGGTAGGTTCCTCCCGTTGGCCTGTACTCCACGGTCACCGTGGCGTCCCCGTTGTCGTCGTCCTGGAACGAGATGCTGTAGCCGATGGTCTCGAAACTAGGCACAGCCTCCGGTGTGCTTGGTTGAATCGAGTTCGTCCCGCCCGGGATCAGCGTGCATCCCGCTGGATCGAAGTCGGAGCAGTCCGGCTGGCAGGCAATCGTGCCGCCGGAGTACAGCAGAGAATCGAACCCGACGCACGTCTGGCCGTTTAGCTGCTCGGGCGGCCCCGGGTCGCAGGGCTCCCCTGCGTCGAGGAACCCGTCGCCGCACTCGGCCTCTGTGGTATCCAGAAGATCGTTGCACCCGGTGTCCCCCGGCGTGACCCCCACCTCGGTGCATGTCGACGTGACAAGATCACAAAACCCGTCGTTGTCGTTATCTAGACCGTCGTCGCACTGGGGCGACCCTGCGGCCCCGGCGTCAAGCAGCACGTCGATGAAAATGTCGCTACTCCCCGTGCTTCTGTTGTGAAGCTCGCAGGCAATCGTGTTGGTCCCGACCACCAGATCCGGCACGCTGCCGTTCAGGTTGCCAACCGCACCCTCGTAGGATGCGTTTGCCGTGCCGCACTCGTGCGTCGCGCTGGCCGACGTGTCGCAGGTCTGGCCTGCCGGGACGTTGACGCGGGCTGCCTCCACCCCGTTGATGAAGCAGACGTAGCTGTCGTCGTACGCAATCCACATCGTCAATTCCGTGACCATGACGGGGATGTCGAAGGTCTTTCGGATGTAGAGAACCGTGTCGCCGTTGAGCAATAGGTCGAGCACGACCGTCCCGCGATCATTGATGCAGTCGCCATTGCTGACGCCGAACCCGAACCCTCCTGGGCCGACACCCCACGCTCCGTCGTTGAAGCCGTTGGTCTCCCAATTAGCTGGGGGCAGCGCGGGCGTGCCGACGCAGTTTGGCGACGCTCCGCTCCGCGATCCAAGCAGGTAGGTCCAGTTGTCCCCATTGATAATCGGGAGAGCCTGAGCCGCAGGCGTTGGCCCCTCGAACTGGTCGAACGCGTCTATGCAGTCGGGGTCGTCGGTGTCGATGAACGTGTCTGTGTCGTTGTCCACACCATCATCGCATTCGATCTGGCAGCTTGCTCCGATGAACCGCGCGGTGCAGCAAGGCCAGGGGTCGCCCGCCCCCAGGCACTGCGCCGCTTCTGCAAGCTCGAGGATGTCGGTCGGTCCCAGGCACCCAGGGTCAGCCGGGTAGTCGATCAGCCCGTCGACCACCGTCTCGTCGTCGGTCGTGTTGTCGCACTCTGCGCCTGTCGCCTCGCGCTCACTGGTATCAGCAAGGCTGACGCATCCTGGGTCGCCTCCAGTCAGTCGGAAGTCGGACAGCAGGTCCAGGTCGTTGTCCAGCCCGTCGTCGCAAACGTCGGTCGAGAGTTCCGTGGTGTCTGTATCATCCACGCACCCCGCGTCCCCGGCGACCACGGTGGGGTCGGTGCAGACGGCCGTCGCCGTGTCACAGAACCCGTCTCCGTCGTTGTCGATCCCGTCATCACAAGCAGGCTGCCCGCCCGTACCAATGATGATCTCGTCATGCAGGATATTCTGGCCACCGGCCAGGAACGCTTCGAGCACCTGGACGTGCAGCGTGTCCCCAGTGATCTCCAGATGAGCGTAGGCTCCGTTCGAGCAGTCAACCATCGGCTGTCCGTTCATCCCAGGCCACTGGTGGTTCGGGTCTGTGCAGTTAGACGTGCTGCCCCTGGAAAACGAGTTGTAGATGTAGGTGACACCGTTCTCTGTCGCGACAGACATCCCCGCGTTGTCAGCCTGAAAGACCACCCGGACGTTGTTGTTCTCGAAGAGCGTTCGCATCGCCTGGCTGGAACTACTGCGACACACACCACCAGGACAACTGCAGTTCGGACAGTCGTCAACGTAGCCCTTGATCTGACCAGCGTTAGAATGGACAACCCACTGGATGTGTCCAAACGCGATCGCGTAATCGGCCTGAGGTGACGCCGCACCGTTGCCTTCGAGCACGTCCTGCAGCGTGGCCGTCGTGCCGTCATTCAGCTTCGTCATGATGTCCGTGGCGTCCGGGTAGTTCCCGAACCCGTCGTACTCCATGAAGATGTAGCGCACGCGGTGTCCGGTGTTCGACACGATATCGAAGTAATAGTCAGGTCCTGGCAGATTGAAATATGTGGCGAACCTGCCGACTTCGTCCTGGTCTCCCCGGGCAAAGAACCAGGGATCCTTGCGCATCGCAGCCCCGTTGTTTGTCGACAGCACCGAGTATGCGCCAGCCCCTCCGCCGAGAACGAAGTTGTCTCCGAGGCCCGACACACCCATCACGTTGATGCTGTTGGCATCGATGTCAGCACGGATCGCGTCGGCGCGGGCGTGTCCTAGGCCATCGTTCTTCCCCTCGCCGAGAACGTCGTAGGCGTAGGTACTTGATCCGTTCCAGTTCGCGACGGCGGCCAGGTGGTTGGGCCATGGGTCGTACGGCGGGTCGGGTGAGGACGATCCTGACGTGCTGTCGTCGCACCCGCGAGTGTCGACGCCCGCGCATCCAGGGTTGCAGACTGCGCCGCCACCCGGGTTGGCGTTCGCGTTAGCCAGGCCCGCGGTGCCGGTGGGGAAGTCGGTGCAATCGAGACCGTTCAGCGGAGGGCTGTCGAGCGTGTCGCAGACCTCTCCGCCGCTGACGATCCCGTCACCGCAGCCAGCGGCTAGCGTTGCCGTTGCCTTCATGACGTTGAACCTGTCGAACGTGCTTCCACCAGTGCTCCAGGTGCAGTAGTTGGTCAGTCCGTCCGGGCTCCTCCACTTCGGTTGAATATGACAGGTCAGCGGGAAGCTGTCGTTGGGCAGGCCCAGTTGCGTTTGGCACCATGTGTCCGAATAGTAGACCGTCGTCCACGGGCCCCACGGGTCAGGTGCGTCGAACACCCCTAGCCCCCGCTGATCAGGTTTCGCGTTACCGCCAGTGTTGTGATTCATAATCATCGTGTACCGATCGATCGCAGGGTTGTACACGATGTCAGGCCTCGCCACGGTTGCCGGGTCGCTGAAGATCGCGATCTGGTCGTCGCGGTCACTCGACCATGTCGGCGTCGCGCCAACGTCGAGGATGCCGTCCGCGGGCGACACGTCAGGACCTGACAGGAACTCCCACCTCGCGTACACTCGCCCACCATCAGGTGGGTCACAGATGTCGGCTTCGTTGCCGAGTGTCGGGGCCGTGATGCGCATCAGCCCCACGTCTTCGCTGAAATCTTCAGTCCTCCCCTGGATGTGTCCGCTGGTGACCACATAGAGAAACCCGTCAATGGCGTCGGCGTTGTTCTGGCCGAACGAGACGAATCCGCCAATTGGCACACCCGGCTGGGGTTCGGGGTTGGCTCCCGTCACGAGATCGGGGAAGGTCGTGGAGCAGTAGGTGGCGGCTGTCGTGAACTTGTCCGCTGAATAGGCGAATGCGTAATCATCGCCGGTCCCCTGAGTGTCCATCACGAAGTAGATCACGTCATTGAGAGCCAGGAAAGTGCCCTCGGGTTTGCCTCCTTGATTCGCGCATGCAGGGCCAATGGCGCCTGCGTCTGTCAGGCACCACTCTGATATGTCTGTACCGGTGACACTCGGCGGAGAGCCTGCAAGGAACGCGAACCCGAAGCTGGTGCCGGTAGTGCCCTGAAAACCCTTATCGTCACCCCATGCGGTCAACAGCGTGTCGTCGCTGTGCCACGCAGTGCCCCACAGGTCACCATCGCCGATGGCGGTGTTTCCTGCGCAGTCCCAGGTCCAGCTGGCGTAGAACGTACTGGCCGGGACGGGCGAGGCCGCCCTGCTCTCTGCCGTGCACATGAACACGGCGATAGTCAGCACCACCAGCCACACAAGAACCGTAAACCGCAATCTGAACTGCCGGTCGGTCATCATGGAACCTCTCCGATGAATAGGTAGCTGTCGGCCTCAATCGAGGCGTGGTTGCCGGTCCCGGTATCTTCCGATGCTGCGGACACGACCACCTGGGTGCTCCCGCTGATGTTCGCACCGTGCACAAGAATGTAGGTGAAGCCCGCCGACGGGCTGGAGTCGCCCAGGCGGCCCTCCAGGTGGTACGACGGGTAGAGGGTCGCCCCAACGGCCAGCCGCGTGGATGATCCCCGCGCAGACGTGGTGTGGTTGTTCCCCAGCTTCAGGCCCGCGATGATCAATTGGTTGCCACTAAGCGTCTGGGTCTGATCCATCGCCGAGTCGACGTACGACGTGTTCAGCACCTCGTGATCTGCTGTCAGCGTGTCGGTGTAGGTGGTGCCGAATGCATCGAATGGGATCGCGACCATGAAACCCATGCGTATCAGATGCTCGTCGGCCGCCGAGTCCCCGTGGTGCTGGATCTTGTAGGTCTTGTCCGGCGTGTCTGGGATCGACTCGTAGGCGCAGTTGGTCACCGCGCTCCAGCGATTGTTGTTCGTGGTGTCACCGATGTCTGCGTCGACCTCGTTGAAGAACGTCACGGTGTCCGTGTCGTTGATGAACTTGACACCGTCGGCAGCACCCTCGTCCTCCATGTTGCGCTCTACGCTAGCGCAGATGAGGTAGCTCTGCGTGCTGGTCGCGTTGACCGTGAGGCTCATGTAGTCCGTGAGCGTGCTGACCCTCGCGTAGGTATCGGAGAAGGTCTCCGCGTACACGGTGCCAGCGGGCTCTTCTATGAACACGAGAGAACTATTCTCGATCTCTACATTCCCAGCACCCGATCGGCGGTTCATGTCGAGACTCATGGTGTAGCTCTTGTCGTCGAGCGTGATCCGCTTGAAGAAGGTCTCGGTGTCACCGTGCGGGAAGGTCGCGCTGGAGTGGACGGGCTCGATGCCGTCCTCCAATCCGGCGTAGGCAATGTGATACGAGTCGCTGGTGTCGAAGTCGTCGTCCGTTCCGTTGTCCAGCGGCCCCTCATTGAAGCAGGTGACAGTCGTCGCGGTGTTGGAGAACACGGCGCACGACGAGTTGTCCGTCTCGTTGAAGATGTGGTAGCCCTTGAGTCCATTCGGTGTGGGAAAGGCCGCCGCCGAGTCGGTCAGGACGGCGGCATTGTTCGAGCCCGTATGGGTCCCGGTGAAGTCGTTGGTCGTCAGCCTGATCTTGCCGACGGTGGTCCCGTCGCTCGACCTGTAGCTGACGTGTCCCCATACGAGGAAGTTCGTCCCTGCGTCCAGGCCTGTCCGATCGAACGTGCACTCGGCGTGCCGCTCGAAGGTCGTGGCTGCAACCGTCTCCTGGGTCTGCTTGTTGCAGGCGAAGAACTCCAGCAAGGCACCACCGGCGGCAGCCGCTGGAGTCCACGCGACCTCGTACTCCTGGGCGGGGGTGTAGGTCAGCAGGAAGGATCCGAAGATCCCCACGACGAACAGCAGCGGTATCCAGAGTCGCCTCATGTCAGTCCCCGATGTTGGTCGTGTATTCCATCTTCACGTTCGTGATGTGCGCCGTGGTCATGGCGGTGCTCGTGGTCGCCGTGACATCGAGCATCCCGATCCAGTAGAGCTTGTCGCCTCCAGCGCACGTTGTCCCATCGACTGTCACGTTTGGAGTGTCATCGTCGTTCTCGTCGTTGGCGGTCGTGAACGTGATCGACGCTGGTTGCTCTCCGGTCGGGGGTGTGCCCCATGCGGTGATCGCCTCGTCGTCGCTGATGCACTTGGCCGCGAAGTCGATCTCGTAGTCTTGTGTTGCCGACGCAGTCTGGAGGATGGTCAACTCAAACGTGACTGTCCCACCGTTCCACGCGTCGGGCATCTTCGTGCTGCCCTCGATAGTCGCGGCGTTGTCCTTGGCGCAGACAACGGTCCATTGCTTCGGTCCGCTGGCAAAGGGCGTCTTCTCGCTCTTCGCGCAATGGGTGCCGTCGACACTCATCGCTCCAGCGTTCCAGTTGATGGACCGCACCTCTGTGGCGAGTTCGCTGAACAGGATCTCGTTCGCCGCGAACACCACGCCGACGCTAGAAAAGTCTTGCGTCCCCGTGGAGTAGGTGTTCGCTGCGTTATCCAGGCAGACGTTGGTGTCCAGCTTCGACTCGTCGAGCACCCCGACCACCTCGGCCGTGCCAAGGTCCACATCGTCCGTGGTGCTGCCAGGGCCAATGTGTTTGCTGGCCGTCAGCGTGTCAGATACCTGGGCGTCCGCGATCTCACCCGCGGAGAAGAACCCCGTCGCCGAGTCTCCTGACGTGGCAACGACTGTGCCGGTGCCGATCGCTGAGAAGACGAACCCGCCGGTAAGCTCGACACCGTTTGTCCCGTCGCCGAAGCGTGCGATGACCGGGTCGGTGTCTGCGAGTCGCACCTCGAAGAACACGCCGCCCGTCGGGTTGCCCGTCTGCTGGAGCAGCAGGAACTGGGTCCCGGTGGTGAACGCACTCTCGAAGCTGAACTGGAAGGTCTCGGTCGTGACCCCCGAGACCAGGGTGACGGCCCCAGCGGGATCGCCTACCAAGTCGAACGTCGGGGACGACGCGCAAGCCGCGCCAGCCGAGACGAGGTCACCATTCCCGTCCCACTTCGCGCAGTCGTCTGTCGCTCCTGCAGTTCCGGTGGCAAGCGTAGCGTCGAGCCCCGTCTTCAGTGCCGTCGCGATCTCGGTGATCGCATCGATGTGATCGGCGACTGGCGTGATCACGGGCGTCAGCGTGTCGGGTGTTGGCCCGGTGGCGTGTGTGTAGGAGACCTCGGCCCCGTCGGTGATGTCGATCCCGTTGCCGTCAGTCACCGCCACTGTGTTCACGAGGATCGGATCGCCGCCGCCGCCAGCCCCGTCGTCGTCGATGTCCTTCCAGGTGTCGGTCGCTCTGCAGAAGAAGACACTCCCGTCGGTGTCGGCGTCCGTATCGACGAACAAAGTGCCGAGCGTGCAAGTGCCGGGCAGCGTCGTCGAGTTGCCGACGATGATCGCGCCGACCTGTGTCAGTAGCTCGCCCCCGCTATCCATCTCGTCCTCGGTGATGACATCCTGGCAGGTGCCGTCGCCGAACAACGCATCCTCTGCGTTGACGCACTCTGTCTCGGCGTCCGTGTTGCTGATCAGGATGTCGCCTCCAGCCGTGTCCCGGATGTACAGCTGACCGGCCTTCGTGCAGAGCACGGTGCGCCCCTCGGCTGGAACGTCGCACGACGCAACGTCAGCCAGGTCGACCTTACCCTGGCCGATTGTCGTGATTTGGTCGACATGCAGGGTGTTGGTCACATCGTCGTAGAAGAAGTCAGACTCGCCAGTGAGGCCGCTGGCCCCGTCGCTGTACGGGACCCAGGCAGTCGGCGAACCCGTGGCACCGACGAACGGGTTCCCGCCGAGCGTCGCAGTGAGGACGCAAGTGGGCGGCTGTCCCTCGTCGTTGTCGGTTCTGCCCTCCTGCACCTCGTTGTCGAGACACGCTGTGATGACGGTCGTGTTCAACGTGTGCAGGCTGCAGTTGCCGTCCCCCTCCTGCACCTCGTTGCCGGTGCAGCCCGATAGGGCGATCTGCGTCCAGGTCCCAGCGATGCAAGAGAGCACTCGCCCGCGGCTTGTCCCGTCTCTCTGAATATAGATGCCGTCGAACCCAAGAGGGCAGCCCGCTCCGACCGTGGGTAGGCCTGCATCGGCCTCGGCGATGCTCTGCACCGGCCCGAGGTCCTGTGCGTACAGTGGACCCGCCAGCGCGAGAGAGAGAAGAAGTAGCTTGGTTCGCATCGCTGCCTCCTAAGTAGGTCGGCCGAGAACGTAGGTCTCCCAGCTGTACGTGCCTTCCGCGGCGCGCTCGATACACATCTGGATCTTCACCGGCAGCCCCACGTCCTTCACCTTGATCGTCTTGTTCTCCCAGGCAGCCGAAGCAGCTGGCCTGGTCGCAGTCGTGAACTCCTGAACACCAGTCCCGCCCTCTGTGACCGCAGCAGAAACCTGCTGGATCTGCATCACGAGCTTGTCGTACGCGTCCTCCAGTGCACCCCTGTCGAGCGTCGTCTGGCTCCGCACATTCATATCCTGCAGCAGCGGGAGCGTGCGTTCTATCTTGAGTGTGTCCCCATCGGGAAGCGCCACCGTCAGCGTGATCGCCCCGCCAGCAGCGAGCAGCACGCCGGACACAGTGTAGTCAGCGCCGAGGGCCAGCGTGCTCTCTACGCCTGTCGTGCCATCGATCTGCGTCACGACCAGGTGACCCTGGGCGAACACCTTGAACGGGTAGAGGAAGGCGGTCAGCGGGGTCGCTGTGCCTACGTAAAGAACGATCCTGTTTGTGGTGTCGATCATTACTTGTTCCTCTCCGGGTCTCTGTACCCGAGGTTCAGTATCCACTCCATGAAGCCACGGTCCTCGTCGTCGTTCATCATCTCGTAAATCTGCCCGACCGTGATGTCGATCTGCCCCGAGGGGATCCCACGCGCGTACCCAAGAAGCCTGTTCGTCAGCTTCAGCGCCTCGGCCACATCGTCCTGGTCGAACTCATCGTCCTTGAACACCCTGTCGAGGGTGAACGTGGCGGCCTTGCGAGACTCCTCAAGCAGGCCAACCGGTCCGAATTTGATGTCCCTCGGCCGCTCCCCTAGCACGTACCTCTCTATCCCACCAGCAGCATCGCGGACGAGCGGTACGGTCATCAAGGGAGCCATCGCCGCCTTCGCCATCCACCACCTCACCCACCCCTCGTCGTCATCAGGCCCGCGCCGTGACAGCAGCTCCGCGGCCTGCGGGGCCAGGAACGACAGCACGAACACCCGAGCCATCGCCACAGGCAGGAACCGCAGGAGTCTGCGGTCCCTCGCCGCTGTGCGCGTGTCGAACCCTATCGAGTGGTAGCGCATGTACTGGCCCGACATCCAGCTGTAAAACAGGGTATAGAACTTCAGCGCAGCCCCGCCAGTCTGGATGTCCGGGATGTCCACCTCGGCACCGGACGTCAGCGTCGTCCTGACAACACGGTCCGCGTGACGCAGCGCGAACTCCTTGCTCTTGCCCTTGTCGATCATCTCCCTGTAGGCGCCCATCCACGCAGGGTACGCCACGAACTGGTCGGTGAAGATCATGGCCGAGAAAGCGAAACGCTTGCTCTGAGCGACCATCCCTTGCTTGCCCGCCAGGGACATCATTGCCTCGCGGATGTTCACGTCCAGGTTGATGAAGCGCGTGCGCATGACGCCCGAAATCTTGTTGACGTCCTCCATCAACTGACGACGACCGTTCCAGCGCATGTAGTCGAGCGTGGCAGCCGCGTAGTAGTCGGGCCGCACGCCCCTGTCGACAGAGCCGCCTCCCAGTCTCTGCAGCCACGACTCGAAGACGTTGAAGATGTTCGCGAAGTTCTGCGCGATCGTCGTGGTCTTGAAGGCTATGGCAGAGAGCGTGACGTTGTTGCGCATCCCGCCGAGGAAGGCCTCGGTCTTGTGGTCTGCAGACTTGTTGATCGATGGGTTGGCCAGGAACTTAACCCAGCGTATGAACCTCGCTGTGTTCGCAGTACCGAAGTGACGCAGCATCGACGTGCGGATCTCGGGGTCCTTCAGCAGGCTGTGGACCGAGATCACCGCCTCGCGATACGACACGTCGCGGATCGCCTCGGCCATCTTGCGCTCGATGATCTCCATGTTGAGATGCACGACGCCACGCGTGACGGCCACACGCTCCATCAGGCTGCCGTGGGGCGTGACGACACGCCCGCTGCCGGGTGCGTACAGCTGGTTGACGCTCCGAGCGCCCTCTGCCTGACGCTCGCCGATCGGGTCCTCGGGTCTGTAGACCACGGGGTAGTATCCGCCGCGCATGCTGATCGTCGTGCCGTCCTCCAACTCAACCCTGAATGCCTGGGGCTCGATCCGCTTCGGCGGGAGCCCGGTCATCCGCTGCTCCAGCGCCTCCATCTCGGGCCACAACTCCTCAAGCGTGTCCCAGATCCCCTGGACAAGAACCCAGTCCTCGCGCTCCAGCTTCTTCAGCGCCGCGTTGATCAGCTCGGGCGTCCACTCCTTGTTGTTCAGTCGCCCGCCCGTCAGCAGCCTGGAGTAGTTCGACGCGTTGCCTGTGTTGAGTGCCAGGGCGACGATGTACTGGATCGTGTAGCTCCGCCCAAGCTCTGGCACGTGCACACGCTTCTTGAACAGTCGCTTCCGCTTGTTCTTCGACAGCTTGTCGATCTGGTTCTGGATCTTGCGCCCGAACTTGAGACCCAGCTCTGTGTTCTTCACGTTAGCATCGGTCAGCGGGTTGAAGATGTAGGTCGCGAGCGGGCCAAGAGGGTCGTCCCCGTCGGCCTGCCGGATCAGCTCCTCGACCCTGATCAGGCGGGCGTGGAACTCGCTGATCCCGCTGACGGCCGTCTGCAGCTTCGTGAGCACGTCCTCCTCCGTGTCTCCACGGTCGGGCAT
>Ga0255048_10002689_pt1 | contig 11180 bp, 7 predicted proteins | sample JV7_2_2_MG_FD_183619 | JGI IMG/M metagenome (GOLD analysis project Ga0255048, IMG submission 183619) | Seawater microbial communities from Jervis Inlet, British Columbia, Canada - JV7_2_2 | ecosystem: Environmental > Aquatic > Marine > Inlet | place: Canada: British Columbia | collected 2016-10-06
CAATTTGAGAATTTCGCTGACGGCTATCCTGGTGATGCTGTTTTTATCTGCCCCGACGTTTGCCGGATGGGATCCCAATGAAGAGAAAAAGGCATTGGATACCGTGGCTGCATTCAAGAAAAGCGACTCGGGTATGGGGGCGTATTTTTCCAAAGCCCGTGGTTATGTTGTCTATCCTTCAGTAGGCAAGGCGGGATTCGGTATTGGTGGGGCTCATGGTAAGGGTGTCGTATTCGAATCCGGTAAAACAATAGGTACTTCGTCGTTAACCCAGGTCAGCTTCGGATTTCAATTTGGTGGGCAGGTTTACAGTGAAATTGTTTTTTTTAAGGATAGTGCCGCAATGAACAATTTCAAAAAAGGTGAAATTGAGGTCAGTGCGCAGGTATCTGCGGTCGCCGTAACCGAGGGTGTTTCAGCCAAAACAGATTTTAAAGACGGTATCGCAATTTTCACGATGGCCAAGGGTGGTCTGATGTACGAAGCCACGGTCGCCGGCCAAAAATTATCATTTAAAAAATAATAGCAACTAGCATAGCGAATATGGCCAGGGACGACCCGGTACACAACGTCATCCGGTTAGTAGTAGTCCCGACCACTGTTGCTACCCGGATTTGCGCAGTTTAACTAGTTATCGAAACTAGCCTGGAAAATATATTTAGCCGTTACCTGTTCAATAATCCCACTCGGGTTGCTTCAACTAAGGAACAGATAGGTTGCAACCTGTGATGTTTATGTAATCGTTGAAGTCTTTGACTGGAGGCTTCTACTTGACTCAGGTAATAAAAAGGTGGCGGCAAAGATCGTCATAGCGGCAATCGCGAGTATCTCGAACAATCGGCCAAATCCCCAGTTTCCATGCACCCAGGCGATCATCGGTACGGCAGAAGCCATCACCGAAAACGACACGACGTAACGAATTGCATAAGCACGGCTACGCCATTCACTGCGCACCATGCGTCCTACCAGCACATCGTTGATCGGAATCTGGCCAAACACAACTAGCATGAAAGCAATTGCCACCAGAAGCGCCGCAATTCCATTCAGTTGTGTCATCAAAAAAAAGAAAATCGCCTGGAACAAAGCAACAGCGGCGAAAACGATCCGTATTGAATGATGATCGACCAGGTAGCCGATCACAAGCTGTGCAAATGCGGCCACTGAAAATACCAGGAAGGTATACCATCCCACCATGGTCGCGGAATCGGCAAAGTCCACCAGTCGCTCTTCGAAGATCCTGGGTAGGGCAAACGTCGTGCTCTGGAAGATTAGTCCGCCGATCGCAGTGGTAAAAAAAATTACGCCAAAAACCCTGAGCAATGTCTTTCGCGGTATTAATGGAGAACCGAGATTACGACCCGTGTCGGTGGATTCCAGGCGAGTAGTCGCTATCTGTTTATCGTATTTAATAAAGATTAAATATGATATGCCAAGTAATATCGATATTACCCCGGGGACATAAAAAGCACTTCTCCAACCCGCGTAGTCGATTAAGAATCCTGTCAACAGTGCTGCACTAGCCACACCAAGATTACCGAAGATGCCGTTTATGGCGAGAGGAATACCGGTCCTGTCACGCCCATCCACCACCATTGCGAGACCCACTGGATGATAGATCGCGGCGAATATTCCGACCAGGGTCAGGCTGGCGGCAATCTGATAGGGATTGTTTGCCATACCGACAAGAATCGAGCTAGCGCCAATTCCGATAAAAAATATGACAATCATGCCTTCGCGGCTCCATTTGTCTGCGATCCATCCGGCCAAAATGGCGCCTACTCCGAAAGCCACGAATCCCGGGGTCGCGTAGGGAATTAACGATGCGTAACTAATACCCCATTCACTAGTCAGTCGAAATGCAGCCACCGAGGCAAAGATCAACATGAACAAGTGATCGAGAAAATGACCGAGGTTGAGATAAAGAAATTTTACCCGACCGCGCTGCACAAGATTACCTCTGGGGTTGAACGGATTACCATAATCATTTTTGAAAAGCCGGTATAGTTTCGGATGCCCATTTATTTTTTACCGATCGGGCGGAATCGAATAGGTACCGGTGGCATGCGCAACAATATCCTCCTGGCTGAATATCGATACCTCCATTACCGCGAGGCGCCTGCCGAGTTTAATTATCTCGCCTTTGGCGACCAGATCTGATTCGCTGGGCTTGCGTAGGAAATTGATATTGAAGCTGGTAGTTACCGCAAGTTCGACCTTGCCGATCATGCTCAGTACCACCGCGTACATGCAGGCGTCGGCCAGCATCATCATATGCGGTCCCGATATCGACCCACCGGGTCGCACCGAACGCTGATGGTAGGGCAGGTTCATGACTGCTTTACCAGATTCGATGTCCTGCAATCGCATACCGACATCGACTGCCCAGGGAAGTTCGTGCTCGACTATCTTGTTAAATTGCGCTTTGGTAATTTTACTCATGCCAGTCTGGTATCCTATTGGCAGCCTTGACGATAGGGTTCTGGTGAACCTGCGGCTACTGTAATATGCTTGTTTGCAGCAGGCAAATGAATTAAATTTCAGTCGAAACAGGTTAGTGCAAATCCATGTCAGTTACAGCGCTTGAAGATTACCAACCCTCGTATAAGCAACAGGAAGAATTTTCCCGGATGGTTAACTCGCGCCGTTCGGTGCGAGCTTTTTTGCCCGATCCGGTTGATCAGGCGCTGATCGGCAAACTATTTACGCTCGCTGCCTCGGCGCCTTCCAATTGCAATACCCAGCCGTGGCTGCCTCATGTCGTGTCGGGTGCCAAACGTGACCAGATGCGTGACGCGTTGATTAAAACCGTCGGCGAAGGCGAACATCAGCTCGATTTCCCCTACGATGGAAAATACGATGGTGTTTATCGTCAGCGGCAACTGGAAGTTGGAATAATGCGGTATCAGGCGATCGGGGTGACGCGCGAGGATATAGCCGGGAAACGACAGGCCTTCTTGCGTAACCTGGAATTTTTCGGTGCACCACACGTGGCCTTTATTTTTATACCGGACTGGGCGGATATCCGTGAGGCGGTCGATGTCGGTATGTATGCGCAGGCCTTGATGCTAAGCATGCACGCGCATGGAATTAGTAGCTGCCCGCAAACGATACTTGGCTACAACGCCGACGTGGTACGAGAGCAGCTTAATATTGAGCCGAGTCAAAAGTTGCTGTTTGGCATTTCATTTGGCTACAAGGATAAAACCAGTCCGGAAAACCAGATTCATCCGTCACGCGCGACGCTGTCTGAGTCGACATTTTTTTACGAGTAACTATTTCGGTTTAAGGTAATTACCATGTCTGAATATCAAGCTCCCCTCAGGGATATGAATTTTGTCATTAATGAACTGGCAGATCTCGATACCCTGGCGGCATTGCCGGGTTATGAAGATGCGACCCCCGATATGGTTGAGGCCATCCTCGAACAGGCAGCTGTACTGGCTACCGAAGTTTTTTCTCCGATCAACTATTCAGGAAATGAACACGGCACCTTTGTCGAGGATGGCAAGGTAGTAAGCCCACCGGGTTTTGCTGATGCTTACCGACAGTTTGTTGAAAACGGATGGCAGGGGATAGGCCAGCCAGTTGAATTCGGTGGTCAGGGCCTGCCGTTCCTGGTGTCTTCGGCGACCGCTGAGATGTGGTACTCGTCAAATATGGCGCTGGCACTTTGCCCGCTGTTAACTTCGGGTGCTATCGAAGCAATTTACCAACATGGTAACGAAGCACTTAAATCGGATTACCTGGAAAATATTGTAACCGGTAACTGGGCAGGAACGATGAATTTGACCGAACCGCAAGCGGGCACCGACCTGGCAGCGGTAAGGACGCGGGCGGTACCGGAAGACGACCATTATTTAATAAGCGGACAAAAAATTTATATCACCTGGGGTGAGCACGAGATGAGCGACAATATCGTCCATCTGGTTTTAGCGCGCCTGCCCGATGCGCCCGAAGGTGTAAAAGGTATATCGATGTTCCTGGTGCCCAAGTATTTACCCAATGATGACGGTTCGCTGGGTGAGCGTAATGATCTCAAGGTGGTATCGGTCGAGACCAAGCTAGGCATACACGCATCGCCCACCTGTGTCATGAGTTATGGTGACAAGGGTGGGGCGACAGGTTACCTGGTAGGCGAGCCCAACGATGGTCTCGCCTGCATGTTTACGATGATGAACCATGCACGGCTTGAAGTGGGCATGCAGGGCGTCGGAATTGCGGAGCGTGCCTATCAGCGAGCACTGGCCTATGCTAAAGAACGCGTACAGGGCAACGCGCCGGGGATAGAAGGCCGTGTCACGATCATTCATCATCCGGATGTGCGACGCATGCTAATGCAGATGCGTTCATTGACCGAGGCAGGTCGGGCACTCGCTTATATTTCGGCCGCCGAGTACGACAGGGCGCACAAGGAGCCATCAGAGCAGGAAAGAGCAAAACACCGGCGTCGAATTGATTTGCTGACGCCAGTGGCAAAGGCCTGGTCAACCGAAACGTCGCAGGAAGTCGCATCGCTAGGTGTCCAGGTCCATGGCGGCATGGGATTCATAGAGGAAACCGGCGCCGCTCAATACCTGCGCGATGCCCGTATCCTGACGATCTACGAGGGCACTACCGGAATTCAGGGTCTGGACTTGATGGGACGTAAGATTATCCGTGACAAGGGTATGGCGCTGACCGAACTAATAACCGAGATGAGTGCGTTTAGCCGGGAACTGGAATCCGAGGGTGCCGATTTGACTGTTATTGCCGGGCCTTTCGCCCGTTCATTGAAGGAATTCGAGGAAGTATCGCACTGGTTTCTGCAGGAAGCCTCGAACGATGTTGATCTGGCTGGATCGATATCGGTCAACTATTTGATGATGATGGGCAATCTGGTGTGTGGCTGGTTGATGGCGAGGGCGGCAGCTGCCGCGAAGCAACATCTCGATGCGGGCGCGGATGATGAGTTTTATCGCAATAAAATTAAAACGGCGACCTTCTTTGCCGAGCACATATTGTCCCGCTGCGAAGGCTTAAAGCATAGTGTGCGGGCCGGGTCGAGTAGCATCATGAGTATAGGCATCGAAGAATTTTAAGGGTGCCTATGGTTCTGGTTTATGATCAAGCTGAAATCAATTTCATACGATGAACTGGAAGTCGGTACCACAAGCAGTTTCAGCAAAACCCTGTGCGAGCGCGATATCGTGCTTTTTGGTGAGACCTCTGGCGATAATAATCCGCTGCATTTCGATGAGGACTATGCCGGCCGGACGATTTTCAAGGGACGTATCGCGCATGGCATGTGGTCAGCGGGATTGATTTCCACCTGCATCGGCACCCTCATGCCGGGACCCGGCAGTATTTATATGGGACAGGAACTCGTGTTTAAATTGCCGGTTAAAGTCGGTGACACTCTGACAGCGACCGTAACCGTGAAAGAAAAAATAGAAAAGCGTAAATCGGTGGTGATCGACTGCCAGGTACGAAATCAGAAGGGTAAGTTGGTGGTTTGCGGCGACGCAAGGGTTATTCCCCCGAATCTAAGCGCCGAGGTCGAGGCACCGCGATTACCGCTGATACAGATCGATGGGCTGGGGTAAATCGGGTGGCAATTAATCGTATAAGCAGTGCCCTGGATTTTCTACGGTCAGCGCCTTCTACGGTGATATTTTAGATAAAGGTCGAGCTATTATGAGTTTTGAACATATTTTGCTGGAGAAAAAAGCCGTGGTCGGAATCATCAGATTCAATCGCCCGAAATCTATGAATGCGTTGTGTCAGCCGTTGTTCGCGGAGCTGAGTGAGGCACTCGATGACCTCGAATCCGACGACGCGATCGGCGCTATCGTTATTACCGGCAATGACAAGGCATTTGCAGCTGGTGCCGACATTGGCGAAATGAGCGAGACCAGTTACCAGCAGATGCTCGCCGACGAGGACCTTAACCGGCAGTGGTGCCGAATTGCGAATTGCCCTAAACCAGTGGTTGCGGCGGTCGCTGGCTATGCACTGGGCGGTGGCTGTGAGCTTGCGATGTCCTGCGATTTCATCATCGCGGCTGATAATGCTAAATTCGGTCAGCCTGAAATTAGCATCGGTACCATCCCGGGTATCGGTGGTACTCAGAGACTCACGCGCCTGGTGGGTAAGGCGAAGGCGATGGATATGTGCCTGACCGGACGTATGATGGATGTACATGAGGCGGAACGTGCAGGCCTTGTATCTCGTGTAGTACCACTGGAATCCTACTTCAAGGAGGCTCTAGAAGTTGCCAGTCAGATTGCCGGATTTTCGCGTCCCGTGGTAAAGCTGGCGAAGGAAGCAGTCAATGCGGCTCTCGATACCACGCTAACCCAGGGATTGAAAACCGAACGCCGGCTATTCCATTCGACCTTTGCGTTTGACGACCAGAAAGAAGGCATGAAGGCTTTTATCGAAAAGCGAAAGCCTGAATTTAAACATCGATAAGCGATGTCGAATGCATTGTCTTCGCCACCCTGCCAGTCGCTTTAAATCCGGAAATGAATCCCCAGATTAAAACTTTTTTAACACATTCGGTGAAGAATTATTCTAGAATTAGATTTGTGTGCTAGACTATGCGCCGTTAGAAATCCAGTTCATCGAAATATCTTTGTAAATCAATAATTTGAATCTATTTTGGCGTCTTTGTATTCGAAGACGACACTATTTTTTTGGAAGATGCCGGGCGGCAAGTCTTTGGATTGCGTAGATAATGACAGATTTTTTGTAATTTTTTTAGTTGAGAACAACCATGGCAGAACTGAACAGGTATCGGAATATCGGCATTTTTGCCCATGTCGATGCCGGTAAAACCACAACCACAGAACGAATTCTGAAACTCACAGGCAAGATCCACAAGATCGGTGAAGTGCATGATGGTGCAGCAACCACTGACTTTATGGACCAGGAGCAGGAGCGTGGTATTACTATCCAGTCAGCAGCAACCAGCTGTGAGTGGGATGACCATCGCCTGAATATCATCGATACACCGGGTCACGTCGACTTTACTATCGAAGTCTACCGGTCATTGAAGGTACTCGATGGTGGTGTCGGTGTATTTTGCGGTTCCGGTGGCGTCGAGCCGCAGTCGGAGACCAATTGGCGATATGCCAACGATTCCGAGGTCGCGCGTATTATATTTGTTAACAAACTCGATCGGCTGGGCGCGGATTTTTATCGCGTTGTCAAGCAGGTAGAGGACGTATTAGGCGCCAATCCGTTGGTGATGACCTTGCCCATAGGAACCGAAGATGATTTTAAAGGTGTCGTCGACCTGCTGAGTCGCAAAGCCTGGATCTGGGACGAATCGGGTGATCCAACAAAATACGATATTGTCGAACCACCGGCTGAAATGGCTGACCTGATCGAGGAATACCGTGAAAAGTTGATCGAAACCGCACTCGAGCAGGATGACGATTTGCTCGAAATGTATCTCGAGGGCGAGGAACCAGAGGTAGTCGATATCAAGCGTTGTATCCGCAAGGGCACTATTGCACTGGATTTTTTCCCAACTTACGGTGGTTCTGCGTTCAAAAACAAAGGTATTCAGCTTATTCTGAATGCAGTGGTTGATTTTTTGCCAAATCCGACCGAGGTTACACCGCAGCCTGAAGTTGATCTCGAAGGTAACCCGACCGGTGAATTTGCCACCGTCGATCCTGAAAAACCTCTGCGCGCGTTGGCGTTCAAGATCATGGATGACCGTTTTGGCGCCCTCACTTTCACAAGAATTTACTCCGGTAAGCTGGAAAAGGGTTCGAACGTATTGAATACTTTTACCGGCAAGACCGAACGCATCGGGCGTATTGTCGAAATGCACGCGGACGAGCGTATCGAACTCAGAGCGGCCGAAGCAGGTGACATAGTTGCCATAGTCGGCATGAAAAACGTACAAACCGGTCACACCCTGTGCGATCCCAAGGCACCTGCAACATTAGAACCGATGGTATTCCCGGATCCCGTTATCTCGGTCGCGATCAAACCGAATGACCAGAGTGCCTCCGAAAAAATGGGTATCGCCCTGGGTAAAATGATCAAGGAGGACCCATCTTTCCACGTCGAGACCGACGAGGATAGTGGCGAAACCATTATTAAGGGAATGGGCGAACTGCACCTCGATATCAAAGTCGATATTTTGCGTCGTACCCATTTGGTTGACGTCTCTGTCGGCAAGCCGCAGGTTGCTTACCGCGAAACTATTACCCAGCGGGTCGAAGACAGCTATACCCACAAGAAGCAAACAGGTGGTTCCGGTCAGTTCGGCAAGATCGACTACATTGTCGAGCCAGGCGAGACTGGCAGTGGATTTCAGTTTGAATCTAAAGTGACCGGTGGAAACGTACCACGTGAATTCTGGCCTGCGATCGAAAAAGGTTTTGCCAGTTGTATGGAAGAAGGTGTACTTGCGGGATTCCCGCTGCTCGATGTCAAGATTACATTGATTGACGGTGCGTACCATGCGGTCGACTCTTCAGCTGTCGCTTTTGAAATTGCCTCCAGGGGTGCTTACCGCCAGACTATTCCCAAGGCGGTGCCACAATTGATGGAGCCGATTATGAAGGTGGACGTATTTGTTGCCGAAGATTATGTTGGAGATATTATTGGTGACCTTAATCGCCGGCGCGGAATGATTAAATCGCAGGAACCTGCAGCAACCGGAGTTCGAATCAAGGCGGACGTACCCCTGTCTGACATGTTTGGTTATATCGGCGACCTGCGCACGATGACCTCGGGACGCGGTCAGTTTTCGATGGAATTTGAACATTACATGCCGTGTCCAAAGAATGTTGCAGAAGAGGTGATCAAGGAAGTCAGGGAACGCGAGGCTGCTAAAAAATAGCACCGATAACAGGGCTAGTGGTCGAACAACTAAGGTTTGATGGATACAGCGAGACGTGAAGCGGTTAGTCGCGAGACGCGCCTTGCAGGCAATGGCTCAGCCCTTGTCAAAAGGCGCAACAAAGCGAATGACCGCTTCACGTCTCGCCCGAAGGGAGCGCCCCAGTTGACCTGGCACGGCGTTGCAGCCCTTGAAAAGGGCATGCCATTCCCTGCGGGCTGCGCCTTGTTCCAAATCAACTGGGGCACTCTGTATCCATCAAACCTTAGTTGTTCGACCACTAGTTTGAAACCCGGTTTGTGATCCTCGATTCTAGCCAGCCTTCGACCAATAAGGCTTTGATTTAATTGAATGATTTATCGGAATCTCTATTGACATGCCGATAGTGCCTGTAGAGAATACGCACCTTGTTGGGAGGGGTTCCCGAGTGGCCAAAGGGGGCAGACTGTAAATCTGCTGGCTCAGCCTACGGTGGTTCGAATCCACCCCCCTCCACCATCTATTACATGGAGCACCCGGGGGTGCTCCATGTAATAGATAATGGGGGGTGGATCGAACCATAAGGTTCGACAAAAATCGTCGGGGTGAGGCGGGAACAGGAAATATGCCTGTGGCATATTTACCCGCCGAACGGATTTGCCCTGGACGGCAAATCCCGGGGTTCTTAGTGAGGCCAGGATGGCCGAGACTTAGAACATTTGAACAGCCGCAGGCTGGCCCGCAGGGCGACATACATGGATGTATGTCGTAATCCACCCCCGAACGCGAATATACTGCGTTATTTAGAATGTGAAATAGCGCCAAATTTACTTTCAAATTGTAAAATTTGAAGTAGATTGAAACCACTGGAACAGGCCGGGAAACCCCCTTAAGACCGGTTCCAGGAAAAAAAGCTTGCGGGTGTCGTATAGTGGCTATTACCTCAGCCTTCCAAGCTGATGACGCGGGTTCGATTCCCGCCACCCGCTCCAGATTGATTGAACACGGAAAGGATTAACAGGGAAGGGCTTACGAGGAAAGGGCCGTTAGTGATTCAGGCTCATATAGCTCAGTCGGTAGAGCACTTCCTTGGTAAGGAAGAGGTCTCCGGTTCAAATCCGGATATGAGCTCCATTATTATGTATTTGATTGACCAAATTAGTTGAGAGAAATCTTATGTCAAAAGAGAAATTTGAAAGAAACAAGCCCCACGTCAATGTGGGAACGATCGGTCACGTGGACCATGGTAAGACAACGCTGACGGCGGCCTTGACGAAGGTGATGGCAGAGCAGCAGGGCGGAGAAGTGAAGGCGTTTGATGAAATAGACAATGCGCCGGAAGAAAAGGCCCGTGGTATCACGATCGCGACCTCGCACGTGGAATACGAGTCGACCAACCGCCACTACGCGCACGTGGATTGTCCGGGACACGCGGATTATGTGAAGAACATGATCACCGGGGCGGCACAGATGGATGGCGCGATCCTGGTCTGCTCGGCCGCGGACGGCCCGATGCCACAGACGAGAGAGCATATCCTGCTGGCGCGCCAGGTCGGCGTGCCCTATATCGTGGTATACATGAATAAGGCCGACCAGGTCGACGACGACGAGCTGCTGGAGCTGGTTGAAATGGAGATACGGGAACTGCTCGACGCCTACGAATTTCCGGGCGACGACACCCCGATCATCATCGGCTCGGCACTGAAGGCGCTGGAAGGCGACGACAGTGAGATCGGCGTACCGTCGATCATCAAGCTGGTCGAGGCACTCGATACCTACGTACCGGTACCCGAGCGTGCGACCGACGGTGATTACCTGATGCCGGTAGAGGATGTATTCTCGATTTCGGGCCGGGGTACGGTTGTGACCGGACGGATCGATCGCGGTATTATCAAGGTTGGTGAGGAAATTGAAATTGTCGGCATCAAGGACACCACCAAGACCACCTGTACCGGGGTAGAGATGTTCCGTAAGTTACTCGACCAGGGACAGGCCGGTGATAACGTGGGTATCCTGTTGCGTGGTACCAAGCGAGAAGAGGTGGAGCGTGGACAGGTACTGGCGAAGCCGGGCTCGATCACACCGCATACTAAATTCGAATGTGAGGTGTATATTCTGTCGAAGGACGAGGGTGGACGCCATACACCATTTTTCAATGGATACCGCCCGCAGTTTTACTTTCGTACCACGGATGTTACCGGAGCCTGTGAGTTGCCCTCTGGGGTTGAGATGGTGATGCCGGGCGATAATGTGAAGATGGAAGTGAGCCTGATTGCACCGATCGCGATGGAAGACGGACTGCGCTTTGCAATCCGTGAAGGTGGCCGCACCGTGGGTGCCGGTGTCGTCTCTAAAATTA
>Ga0255048_10002691_pt1 | contig 11178 bp, 12 predicted proteins | sample JV7_2_2_MG_FD_183619 | JGI IMG/M metagenome (GOLD analysis project Ga0255048, IMG submission 183619) | Seawater microbial communities from Jervis Inlet, British Columbia, Canada - JV7_2_2 | ecosystem: Environmental > Aquatic > Marine > Inlet | place: Canada: British Columbia | collected 2016-10-06
AGTCGACTTCCGCCGGATCCGGCGGAGCCATTGTCGATGTCCCCGAAACCGAGGACGATATCGTAGAAGATATATTTTAGCTATCGCGCGGGTGCTTCCGACTCCTCGCTGGCGGCCGCGGAAATGGCTTCTTTCTGCTCCAGGGTCAAATTATCTGCTTGCAGGTGTTCCGGTAAATGCACCCGCACTTCCTTGCGCGCGAATTCGATTCCAGCCGCTTCAAACGCCTTCTGTACCCGGGTATACACTTCCTTGCGGATCACGAACTGACCGCCCGGAACCGTGCTGAACTTACCGCGTATGACGATGCCGATATCGGTAACATCTGCCGCCCCTTGCGATTTGAAAGGATTGATCAGTACCTCGGCAAGCTCCGGCACTTCCATCATATCCTGGCCTATCTTTTTGAATATCCTGCGCACCTGATCCTGGTCGGTATCGAACGGGACGGTGAACCTTAATTTCATCGTTACCCAGTCGCGACTGTTATTGGTCAGCTGTGACATAGAACCATAGGGAACAATATGCAATTGTCCGGTGTCCTGGCGTAATTGCAGTGAGCGCACCGAAATTTTGGAAACGACGCCATTGGTGCTGCCAACGGTAATAAATTCACCGAGCCGAAAAGCGTCATCGAGTAAAAAGAAAACACCGGATACGACATCCTTCACCAGAGTTTGTGCACCGAAACCGATCGCAAGCCCCAACACACCCGCACCGGCAAGCAGGGGCGCGATATTGACGCCTAACTGGCTCAGCGCGAGTAACACGGTGATGGTGATAATGGTTGCCTGCAGCGTCATGCGAAAAATGGGCAGTATGGTCGCCATTCTGGTCTGACCGGTGCCGCCCTCGGCGCCCGATTCTCCCTCGGGTACTTCCCTCGCCAGTCGTTTACTGATCATCAGGTTGGTGACTTCCCAGGCCAGGTAACCAAGCGCCAGGATCAACAGGAAGCCAACGGCGTTGGCGGCTACCTGGGCGCCGAAACCGGCCTCGGCCAGGTTGCGCAGGCTCACGCCCCACAATTTGCCGACGATCAGGATAATCAAACCTAGCAATACGACCCTGCCAATACGGATATAGCTGAGTCGTGTTTCATGATAGGCGTTTGCGACTACCTCACTGGCATCATCTCCGCTCGGAACAAGATGCGCCGCGATACCACGTACGATGGTATCCAGGAAAGGTGCCATGACGATGAGCGCAATCGCGGTAGCACTGCGTTCGGCGCTCAGGGTTTGATGCCCTGCGCTGAGAACAAACTGCACGAACAACCAGTTAAATGCGACCAGCGCCGCGGATGCCAGCGGCCACCAGATCGCCATTCGCTTTAGCCCCGGGGTCAGGTCTTCCTCGCCACCTTCGATAATCTGGGTCAAGCCCCGCTGCGCTTTAATGATGACGAATATGAGCCAGCAATGCATAGCTAAGCCCAACCAGAAACGCAGGGTATCGAGGTTGGAAATCGCGTATTTCTGCATGACGGCGGAGAGAAAAAAGCTAGTTCCAACGACAGCCGCAATCATGATCAGGTTGCGCTCGATAAACTGTGCGTTCCAGGAATCCGTAACTACCAGCCGTAGCTCGGGGCGCCTCGGCGCCAGTACGAAGTGCATGACCGAACCGGTAAGCCGCGTAAGCAGGATAACGCTAAAGATGAAGGTCGAAACCAGGAAGAAATTATCGTCGGCGTTTATCAGTATATTTGCGGCAATAATCGCGACGATGGTAAAGATGATGACGCCGCCAATCTCGATTCCCGCGCGTGTCGATAACACCTTCAGGGTATCGATTAGCGCTTCCGGTCGAGCCTGCCGGATCTTTTCACGCATATCCCTGGTGCTGCGCTTGAACAACCACTCGGCTATTACCCCGATACCGATGGTGACGGCAAATACCAGCAGAAAGCTAAGCGTGCCGCCGGTCCCGGATCTGTTGAAGATCAAGGCTATCGTTTCCCCGACGCTGGCTGCCATTTGCGGAAACGAGTGCAAGTGTCTGCTCAGGGTGGCGCGAAAATCGGAAAACCATTTTTTAACAATTTCAAGCATTCCACGGGATTCTGCCCCGCTCGGGTTTCCATCTTTGTCAGCAGAGCTCTGTAGAAGATCCATCAGCTCAACCAGGGCGGCGGTCTGGTCTTCGTCCAGTTTTGAAACCAGCGCTTTCATGGCATCGGGGCCGAGCGCCTGTGGCACTTCGACTTCCTGGGTTTCCGCGTTTTCGCTTTGCGCCTGCGCGATGCCACCGACCGACGCGAGCAATATGAAAATGCACAACAAGCCGGCTGACAGGTAGTGCCTGGCTTTTCGTATATCGAACCGGGTCAATGGAGACAGGTCACTGCAGAAAGACGGGGTTTGCATCTTTGAGCTCCAGGTTGAGCGTGAATAATTACTTGCGAATTTCGAATCCGGATTCGTGCACCGCGTTGACCAGCACACCGAGGTGATCGGGGTTTACCGTCTGGTGAATGCCGTGGCCGAGGTTGAAGATGTGGCCCGGGTGATTGCCAAAACGGGTGATAATATCCTTCGCTTTTGCACGGATAACGTCGGGGTCGGAATAGAGCACGCAAGGGTCGAGGTTGCCCTGTAACGCGACCCGGTCGCCGACGCGCTCGCGCGCCTCGTCGATATCGATGGTCCAGTCCAGTCCGAGTGCGTTGCAGCCGCTGTCGGCCATCGCTTCGAGCCACTGCGCGCCGCCCTTGGTGAACAGGGTCACCGGTATGGTCTGGCCTTCGTGCTCGCGCTTGAGGTCGGCGACGATCTGTTGCATGTAATCGAGCGAAAAGCTGCGATAGGTCTCCGGCGTGAGCACGCCGCCCCAGGTGTCAAAAATCATCACGGCCTGCGCGCCCGCTTCGATTTGCGCATTCAGGTAAGCGGTGACCGATTGCGCCAGCTTGTGCAAAAGCTGGTGTAAGGCTGCCGGATTCTGGTACATCATTCCTTTTATGTGGCGGTATTCCTTGGAGCTGCCGCCTTCGACCATGTAAGTCGACAGGGTCCAGGGGCTACCGCTGAATCCGATCAATGGAACCTCGCCGTCCAGTTCCCGGCGTATCAGGCTGACGGCGTCGGTAACATAACGCAGGCTGTCGCTCGGGTCAGGCACGCCCAGGCGTTTGATATCGGCTTCGCTGCGCAGCGGTCGTTCAAAACGAGGACCCTCACCCTCGGCGAAATACAATCCGAGGCCCATCGCATCCGGTATCGTCAGGATGTCGGAAAACAGGATTGCGGCGTCGAGTGCAAAGCGACGCAATGGTTGTAGCGTCACTTCACAGGCGAGTTCCCTGTTCTTGCACAGGTCGAGAAAACTGCCGGCCTGTTTGCGCACCTCGCGATACTCGGGCAGGTAGCGCCCGGCCTGGCGCATGATCCAGACGGGAGTGGTATCGGTCGGCTGGCGCAGCAGCGCCCGGATCAGGCGATCATTCTTGAGTGGGGGAAGTGGCATCATATTTCCAGGTAATCGAGGATGGCTTCGGCGGCCTGGCGCCCCTCGTAAATAGCGGTAACCACCAGGTCGGAACCGCGCACCATGTCGCCGCCGGCGAACACTTTTGGATTGCTGGTCTGGAAGGGCAGCTCCCCCTGTTCGGGAGCGACTACGCGGCCGCTGTCATCGATTTCTATGCCGTGGTCGCTAAACCAGGCAGGCGGGTCCGGTCGAAAGCCGAATGCGATGACGACAACGTCGGCCGGCAGCAATTCTTCAGACCCGGGAACTATCTCGGGCTGGCGTCGACCCTGTTCATCGGCCGCGCCCAGTTCGGTCGTGATCAGCTTGATGCCTTCAACCCCGGTATCGCCGACAATTTCCAGCGGCTGCCGGTTGAACAGAAATTCGACACCTTCTTCGAGCGCATTGTCAACTTCGCGCATCGAGCCGGGCATGTTGGCGCGATCGCGGCGATACACGCAGTTGACGCTTGCGGCGCCCTGGCGTACCGCGGTACGCACGCAATCCATCGCGGTATCACCGCCGCCGAGCACGATGACGCGCTTGTCTTTGAAATCGATGAACTCGGGTTTGCCGGCGCCAAAGTCAATCTGGTTGTGGATGTTGGCGACGAGATAGGGCAGGGCTTCGTGCACCCCTGGCTTGTCTTCGCCCGGAAAATTGGCCTTCATGTAGCGATAGGTGCCCATGCCTAGAAACACCGAGTCGTAGTCCGCGAGCAGCGAGTCGAAACTGACATCCCTTCCGACCTCGGTGTTGAGGCGGAATTCGATTCCCATGTCCTCGAATATTTCACGCCGGCGCGTGATGACTTCTTTTTCCAGCTTGAAAGGTGGAATGCCAAAGGTCAGCAGGCCGCCGATTTCCGGGTAGCGGTCGAACACCACAGAGGAGACGCCGTTGCGGGCGAGTACGTCGGCACAGGCGATGCCGGCCGGACCGGCGCCGACGATGGCCACGCGCTTGCCGCTGTCGGTGACCGCGGACAGGTCCGGACGCCAGCCCTGTTCGATGGCCGTGTCGGTGATGTACTTTTCGACCGAACCTATCGACACCGCGCCAAAACCGGTGTTCAGGGTGCAGGCTCCCTCGCATAGCCGGTCCTGGGGGCAGATGCGCCCGCAAACTTCGGGCAGGCTGTTGGTCTTGTGCGACATTTCGACGGCTTCCAGCAGGTTGCCTTCGGCCATCAGGCTCAGCCAGTTGGGGATGTAATTATGTACCGGGCATTTCCATTCGCAGTAAGGATTGCCGCATTCGAGACAGCGCTCCGCCTGTTCGGCGGCTTCCTGCTGTTCGAATTCACCATAGATTTCGCCAAATTCCTTGACGCGGATAAAGGCGGGTATTTTTCCGGGGTCGGCGCGTTGCACTTCCAGAAACTGGAATACGTTTGGCATTGGTAATCCCTAGGCGGAGAGCCGGGATTTGACCAACTGGCTGACTTTACCCATGTCGGCGCGCCCCTGTAACTGGGGTTTGAGCACGCCCATTAGTTTGCCCATATCCTTGATGGATGCGGCGCCGGTACTGGCGATTGATTGTTCGACCAGGTCGTTGATTTCGGTTTCGGACAGTGCCGCCGGCAGGTATTCCTGGATGATTTCTATCTCGGCCTGCTCGATCGCGACGAGATCGTCGCGGCCAGCGTTACTGTAATGTGAGATCGATTCTCGACGCTGCTTGACCATCTTGTCGAGTACTCCGAGCAGGCGCGTGTCATCCAGCTCGATGCGTTCGTCGACCTCGATCTGCTTGACGGCGGCGAGTATCAGGCGCACAACCCCGCGACGATGCTTGTCACCGCTTTTCATCGATGACTTCATGTCGGCTACGAGTTGTGGCTTGAGGGTGCTCGACATTTCGGGTCTAGTAGAGGCGTCTGCGAGTACCGAAATCCTTGGAGATACGCTTGTAGTTGCGTTTTACCGCGGCAGCGGACTTACGCTTGCGTACAGCGGTGGGTTTTTCGTAGTGCTGGCGGCGACGCGTTTCGGTCAGCACGCCGGCTTTTTCGCATGAGCGCTTGAAGCGGCGCAGTGCGAAATCAAAAGGTTCGTTGTCCTTTACTTTGACTGATGGCATATTTGTGGGTCCAGTTTGTTAAAAAGGGTGCCTGCTAAGCGGTCCCGGCTTTCAGAGCCGGACAATTATAAGGAGGCAGCACCAAATATCAATCGCCAGACGCAATTATTAACCCGTTTTATATGAAAGTTTTAGGTATCGAAAGTTCCTGTGACGAGACCGGTATCGCGGTTTACGACAGTAAATCCGGAGAGATCTGGCAGCGCCTGTACTCGCAGATTGAAAAGCATCGCGAGTATGGCGGCGTGGTGCCGGAGCTCGCCTCGCGCGATCACGTCGTCAAGGCGGCGCCCATGCTGGTTGAAATACTGCAGGAAATAGGCGGTCTCGATGCGCTCGATGCCATTGCCTATACCCGCGGTCCGGGCTTGATCGGCGCCTTGATGGTCGGCGCCAACCTCGCCCGTGGACTGGCCTGGGCGCTCGACAAACCGGTCCTCGGGGTACACCACATGGAGGGCCATTTGCTCGCGCCGATGCTTTCCGGGGACAGGCCGGAGCTGCCCTTTGTCGCCTTGCTGGTATCGGGTGGGCACACCATGCTGGTGGATGTTCGCGAACTCGGCGATTACCGTATTCTGGGTGAGTCGCTCGATGATGCGGTCGGTGAAGCCTTTGACAAGACCGCCAAGCTGCTGGGGCTGCCCTACCCGGGCGGACCCGAACTGGCCGCGCTGGCGGATTCGGTTACCGAATCCAGGTTTAAATTTCCGCGGCCGATGACCAATCGCCCAGGGCTCGAATTCAGTTTCAGCGGACTCAAGACTGCGGCCCTCAATATTGTCAGGCAGCAACAGCCACTGGATGACGAGCTGCGCGCCGAGGTGGCGCATGCCTTTCAGCACGCGGTCGTGGACACCCTGCGAATCAAGTGCAAGCGGGCGCTCGATGAAACCGGTTACCAGCAGCTGGTTGTTGCCGGCGGGGTGGGTGCTAATCGACGACTGCGCGAGGCGCTTGTGCAGCAGGTTGGCGAAGTGTCGGGGCGTGTGTTTTTTCCGGCGATCGAATATTGCACCGATAACGGCGCAATGATTGCCTATGCCGGCGCCCTGCGTTTAGCGCAGGGGCAGTCGGACGAAAACGTAAGCGACGTGCTGGCGCGCTGGTCGCTGGAATCGCTGCCCGCCATCGGCGCACGGCCAGCATAACCCTCCAGGAAATCGCAGGGCTCCTCAAGAAAGGGTTCTCGCAGGCTAGCCCTCGGTGCCGCTCAGCAGGCGCTGGATGTTGGCGCGGTGGCGCCAGATGAGGATGATCGACAAGGCGGCAAATACGGCGGCCACCCTGGTGTCCTGTTCGCGCCAGTAGACCAGGCCCGGCAGAGCGGTGAATGAAATTATCGCGGCCAGCGAAGAAATCTTGAAAACGCGCGCGAACAGCAGCCAGATCGCGATCAGTAGCGCGCCCACGAGCGAGTTGAAAGCAACCGTTGCAGCCATCGCCGTGGCGACTCCCTTGCCGCCGCGAAAAGCGAAGAACACGGGAAAGCAATGGCCGCAGAATGCAGCAAGAGCGGTCAGGGCGACGATCAACGGGTCGAAATTGAGCAAGCGCGCCACCATTACCGGGATCAAGCCTTTCATACAGTCGCCGACCAGGGTCAGGAAAGCGGCTTTTTTGCCGGCGATGCGCAATACATTGGTTGCCCCTGGGTTGTTCGAGCCTTCGCTGCGCGGGTCCTTGAACCCCATTAATTTGCTCAACAGGATCGCGGTTGAAATCGAACCGAGTAAATAGGCGGAGATTAACAGGATTATGGATTCGATCATGGCCGGCCGAGTTATTAAGATGGCCAAACTCTAACAGATAGACCGCTTGCTGACAGCCCCAACAAATCGCTGATGTTGCGCTCGGGATTCAGGTAGAATCCCATGCCGGCGTGGGTGACGCACATCCGGTTGCCTTGTTCCGTCGTGTTAAAACCTAACCCGGGAGTTTTCTTGGACCTGCTCAACCCGCCTCGGCTGGATAAACAATCGGTTAAGAAATTCTTTAATCGTGCATCCAAAAGCTACGATAATGCCGCTATATTGCAGGAAGAGGTGCGGAACCGGTTGCTGGAGCGGCTGCGCTACATGCGTCACCAGCCGCAGGCGGTTGTCGATGTAGGCTGCGGTACCGGCAAGGCTGTGCGCGGATTACAAAAGGCCTATCCGCGGGCGCGGGTCCATGCGATCGATATCGCCGGGCAGATGCTGCTGCAGTCGCGTTCGAATTTTCGACTGTTGTCGAAACAGCGCCTGATCACCGCGGACATGGAGCAACTGCCGTTTGCCGGGCAGACATTCGACCTGGTGTTTTCGTCGTTGGCTCTGCCCTGGTGCAATGATTTGAAGGCGACGCTGGACGAATTTGCGCGCGTATCGCGACCCGGCGCCCTGCTGTTGTTTTCCAGTTTTGGTCCGGGGACCCTGCGCGAACTCGCCGTCAGCTGGCAGGAGCTCGACAGTCGCCCTCATGTACACCGTTTTGTCGATATGCATGATGTTGGCGATGCCATGATGGCTGCCGGGTTTGCGCAACCGGTGGTAGACGCCGAGGTGATTCGAATGGAGTATCGTGATTTTCGTACGCTACTCGACGATCTCAGGAACACCGGCGCCAGTAATGCCAATGTCGACCGTCGGCGGGGATTGATGACGCCGGCGCAATTGCGCAGACTGGAGCATGGTTATCGTGAGCACGGTTTCGAAGACGGCCGTTTCGTGGCGTCCTACGAGGTCGTTTACGGACACGCCTGGGTCAACCAGGACCGGGCATAATGCCGTGCGGCTGAATCCAGCCCATGTAAAACGAGATGGCGATAAAGATGAATGTCACAATCGACAATACGATACGTACCGTCAACAGTTTTACGGTCTTGTTGGAGTTTTCGCGGTCGCCGATCATGCTGAACATGCTCGCGGCAAGGCTTAGTACGATCAGTCCGAGCAGGACGGCGATGATGATTTTGGCAAGTAGCATGGACTGGTTGAAGTGCAGGGATCGGGTAAGTGTACTGGATCGGCGGCGGTTGTCGATATGATGATTGGCCGACGCAGGTTCCTGCCCACGTGGTGGTCGGTAGCGTTGACCGCGGCCGGGGTGTCTTTGTTTGTCGCGCTGGGGATGTGGCAGCTCGAACGCGCCAATTTCAAGGAGGCGATCGAGCTCAAGTTCGAGCAGCGGCTTACGCAACCTTACCGGGCGTTTTCGCCAGGCGATGAACTAGGCGATAATCTGGCCGATATCGAGTACCGTAAATTACTCCTGCAGGGGCGCTATGACAATGCCCGCAGCCTGTTGGTGGATAACCAGCTGCATCGGGGCAGGGCAGGTTACTACGTTGTTACGCCTCTGCAACTTCGCGACAGTGATCACCTGGTCCTGGTTAATCGCGGCTGGGTTGCGTGGGGCGAGTCGCGCGATGAACTGGCGCCGATTCCGGATCCGGTAAGCGCCGGCGGTGTCGCCGGAATCGCGTATTTTCCGAGTGAGCCCGCGTTGCAGTTGGGTGACGTGGAGTCGTCGGCAGGCTGGCCGCTGCTGGTTTCCCATATCGACATCGAGGCCTTGCAGGCGCGTTTCGAAGGTCGCTTGCTGCCGCTGGTGCTGTGGCTGGCGCCGGAACAGCAGGGCGCTTACGTGCGCGTATGGAACCCGGTCTGGATGCGCCCGGAAAAAAGCCGGGCCTACGCGACCCAGTGGTTTGCCTTTGCCGTGGTGGCGCTGGTGTTTTTTATCATTTTAAACCTGCGGAAAATTGAATGAGCGCGCAACAACCCGAAAATCTACTTAAGCATCGAATCAAGTTCCTGGCACTGATCGCGGTTTTCCTGTCGCCTTTCATCTTGGGCTGGATGGCGCTATACGTCTTCGACATCAAGCCGACCAGCGGTAACTACGGCAACCTGGTGACACCGGTCCAGAAATTGACCTGGCCGCCACTGCAGACGATCGACGGCCAGTTGTACGAGGCTGGTTTCGGCCGCAAATGGACCTTGCTGCTGTTTGCCGGCGATGACTGCGCCGAGTTGTGCCGCTCCAACCTGTTTTACATGCGCCAGCTCAGAACCCTGCTGGGTCGGGATACCCTGCGCTTGCAGAACGTGTTGATTACAGCGCAGCCGCTGAGCGAAGAGGTGAAAATCTATCTCAGTGAATTCCCAAATATGAAGGTTGTGCAGGATTACCGCGACGCCGCGCTCTACCGTCAGTTTTACCTCGAAGGCTTTGGCGAGGTCGGCGCCAGACCGAAAATGTACCTGGTTGACCCCGACCAGAACCTGATGATGCACTACCCGGCCGAGAACGATCAGAGCGGTGTGCTCGACGATATCAAGAAACTGCTGAAGTTATCCCAGATCGGTTGAGTCTGCTATCATTGCGCGATTGAATCGCGCCGGCAAAGCCTGTATAAAGGCCGCCTTTCGCGGAGCATCGACAATCGACGCCGGAATCGACTATAAATCAATGACTGCCCTGACTCTCACTTCCTGGTCGCAATACTACAGCCTGACCAAGCCCAAGGTGGTTTACCTGATCGTGTTCACGGCGATGGTGGGGATGTTGTTAGCGGCCGAAGGTGCGCCGCCGCTGGATGTTTTCGTGTTTGGCCTGCTCGGTATAGGGCTCGCGGCCGCGTCCGGAGCCGCCATCAATCACATCGTTGACGAACACATCGATCGTATCATGGAGCGTACGCGCAACCGACCGCTGGTCAGTGGCGAAGTCGACCAGAAGTCAGCCCTCATATTTGCGCTTTCGATCGGTGCGCTCGGCATAGGCTTGCTGATTCTATTTGTTAACCATCTAACGGCGCTGCTGACTTTTATCTCGCTGGTAGGTTACGCGTTGATCTACACCATGTACCTGAAGCGGGCCACGCCACAGAATATCGTGCTCGGAGGCGCCGCCGGCGCGGCGCCGCCGTTGCTGGGCTGGACCGCGGTAACCGGGAGCGTCGATACCGAAGCCTTGCTGCTATTCCTGATTATTTTTGTCTGGACCCCACCGCACTTCTGGGCGCTGGCGATTCGACGTCGCGAGGAGTACGCCAGGGCGGACATTCCCATGCTGCCCGTGACCCACGGGGTCGAGTTTACCAAGGTGCAGATTCTGCTCTACACCATCCTGTTGTTCGTGGTGACGATGATGCCTTTCATCGTGCAGATGAGCGGGTTGATCTACCTCGCTGGCGCGGTCGCGCTGGGAGTGGGTTTCCTGTACTACGCGATCCGGTTGTATCGCGACGAGCAACCCAACGTGATCGCGATGAAAACCTTCGGTTACTCGATTTTCTACCTGAGCCTGCTGTTTGCTTTCCTGCTGGTCGATCACTACGCCAGGGTATTTATCCGCGGCTGGTTTCTCTAGCCCGCGAGAACCTGTTTTAAATAGCTCCGATGCGTGGGCTAGTGACCGGTAAAGTACAGCACCAGTTGCACCACGCCGATTATCGTCGACACGAACACCAGCCCGAAGAGTAATCCCATCCAGATAAAATGGGACATCTTCCCCTGTTTGAAATCACGTTCCCGGTTGGCGCTGCTTTGCACGCCGAGAAACGCCGAGAAAACACTTTTCAGGAGTTGCCAGAAGCTCAGGTGCGTTTCTTCGCGGGGGTTGCTTTCATCT
>Ga0255048_10002693_pt1 | contig 11173 bp, 14 predicted proteins | sample JV7_2_2_MG_FD_183619 | JGI IMG/M metagenome (GOLD analysis project Ga0255048, IMG submission 183619) | Seawater microbial communities from Jervis Inlet, British Columbia, Canada - JV7_2_2 | ecosystem: Environmental > Aquatic > Marine > Inlet | place: Canada: British Columbia | collected 2016-10-06
GGAGCAATGCCGCCCGGAGCAATGCCACCTGGAGCAATGCCTCCGCAGCCTCCGTCCGCAGTCGACCAAGCCTTCCAAGAACAGATGGGAGGACTTCAAGAGCAGATGGGCCAACTGCAAGCTCAGCTCGATGTCCTCATGTCTGTTCAGCAGCGAGCCATGGAGATCGAAAGCGGGGTACCTGCTGGTGGAGCACCGCCTGGCGCTCCAGGTGCCCCGCCGCCCGTTGCAGCTCCTCCCGGTGGCCCACCCATGCAGGGTATGCCTCCGGGAATGCCTCCCGGCGCTGCCGTTGCTCCGGGTGCTCCTCCTCCCCTTGGTGGCGCACCCATGCCGGGACCGCAGGGCGCAATGCCTCCCCAACAGCCCGGCATGCCTCCTCAGCAACCCCAAGGACCTCCGGTGCTCCGTACCGAAGAGCCCTCCGCTCAGGAAATCGCAGCTCAGGTGAGTCCCAATTTCATGGGACAGGCTGGACAACTGCAGGAAACAGGCGCGTTCGACGCAGGTGCTATCGCCTCTCTGTCCAAGGCACCTTCCATGAAGTCCTTGGGGTCGCAGTATGCTGCCAACCTAGAGGATAGTGTTGACGACCTCGGTCGTACCTTGTTGACGCTCTACATGCAGGAACCCACGCTCAAAGAACAGCTGGGAGATGAGTCGTTCACCGAATTGGAAACTCAACTTCGAGATACTTTCCGTGGTCTGGGCGACCTTGTTTTAGGTCTGACCCATAACACTGCTATGCTTGAAGACGATGCGGTTGCCTAATCCCAGACACCTGTATGAGGCACTGAAGAGAAAAGCACGGGCTCCTGAAACAGAGTCCGAGCGCTCTCTTTACGTACTCCTGCATGGTGAGAAGGAACTCAACAAAGCAGTTCCTCACAGGCCCTGGGATACAAACAGTCAAGTAGACCTCAGCGTGCAATACCCCTACGGGGTTTTTAGCACCGCCGAAGTTCGTTCTGTCCTCGAAGCTTTTCTCATCGCGACAGACAACAACGCTCAGATCAGTAACGCCATTGCCATGCCTGCGGAAGAGATAGACATCTACCGCACACTGTTCTTCGACACAACCACGTTTCGTACCGACCTTGAGCTCATCATTTTCCTTCAAGGAATACCTGATGATGAGAGCAATAAAAATATCAAGGCGTTATACAAGATCGCTTTCCATCAGGGCTTGGGTGCTTTGCGCTGGCACTTCTGCCGTGACAAAGGTCAAGTGACCCCCGAGGTAGTGATCCGGTCCGTCATGACAGATAGCTACTACCGTTCCTTGGAACACCGAGGACAGCAGATAACTAGCAAGGTAGCCAAAGAAGCTTCACGCCAGGCGCGCACTGCAATGGACTGTGCACGGGTTCTTCTGACCGATCAGACTGGCAATGCGGACGCAGAAGATCTTCGCATCAAGTTTGAACAAGCACGGAAAAACCGTACTATAGATCAACACCTCCAAGATAACCCCAGCGAGATTCTTCACTGATGGCACACGTAACTGAAAATGATTTCAAGAAACTAGCGGGCGCCGTCGCTGATGACCTCATCCAGCAGAAGATCCCGCTAAACGACAGCATCACCAAGCTCGCCAAGAGCATGGACCTGAGCCAGGAACAGGTACGTCGGCTGTGTGAAGCCACGAACAACACTACCTTCAACAAAGTCTTCCACGAGTCAGACAAGACAGCTGCCGACCGCATGGTTGAGTTCAAGGTGGCTGATCCCTCCCAGATCCTAGGCACAGCTATCAAAGAAGCTAGCGCCGATACCAACGCCAAGACTGCGGCGTACGAGCTCCGTCCTCTGGACGATGAAATGCACACTGTGCGGCACCCCGCACCTGAATACGAAGAGCGCACCAAAGTAGCTTTCGAACTACGACCTCAGACCCACGCCTCCGACGAGGTTGACCGGCGCACGATGGTCAAAGTACTGGACAACATGCGGCACCAGAAATTGGCTGCGGACATGGAGTACCTTGACGACGTGGTCTCACTACGAGGTCAGTTTCGAAGGCTCTATGACGTAGTACCTTTCGACCAGTTCGAAAAGGTGGCAGCCGCGCGATTTGGTAACGAAGCCGTTGGACCTCTCAATGAGATCCGCGAGATGATGGGGATGCCGCAAGCGAATTACGACATCTCGCGCCTCGAAAAGGTGGCCGGGTTCGTTGACGATACGTCTGCTGAGATGCAGCTACTGCAACGTATTATCGCAACACAGCAATCCCGAACCAAGCTTGCCCTGGGCATTGCCAAGATCGAAGGTGCACTGTGAATACGTTCCAAGACACCGTCGAGAAAATCGCCCACTCCCCCGCAAAAATGCGTGCGCTCAGCGTAGCCCCTCACCTGTTGGTGAAACAGGCCGCCAAGCCGCCAAAGAGCAACCAGCTACTGACCAAGCTGTTTGGAGGTAACCAGGCCGAGCAACTGGGTTGGCAAAAGATAATGCAGAAGGTGGTCGAGGGGGGTGCCCTGGCAGGTGCTATCGGCACTGGTGTGCTCGCAGCCACACAACTTGAAGACAGGTTCCTTGGGAACTCTGACCAAGCCAAGGCCACGAACTCCGAGATTGGTAAGCTCAACGCGCAAAACCAATTCAAAACCACCATGGTCATGAACCTTCAGCCCATGCACAAGAAGGTCTTCAAAAACGTCCAGTCTGATGAGATCATCGGTAACGCGGACAAAGTCATGATCACCTCCGCGTTCGAGACTATGAAGCGCTTTGCTCCCAACCTGGCAGCGGACGAGAACGCTACGCGTAGTTTCCTCCGGGAGCACGCCATCTATGGCACCGGTCCCAGTTATGCCTCCCTCAAGAACCTCGCCGACGCTGAGCAAGCTATTGCAAAGGCCGGCGGCGCGCTGGCGATGTGATTGAAATGAACACCGACCAACTACTACAGAAACTCGGCAGCACTCAGCTCAACCTGAGCCCGTCAATCAACGACCTTATGCTGCGCGTACGGCAAGTAGGTCTTCACAAGGTAGCTGCGCAAATGCACGGCGTGCCTGAGTTTACGTTCAAGGCTGCAGCGCAGATCCTTGGCACGCAGCTCATGCACCACCACCTCAAGTTCTCGAAGATCGCTTCGGGAATCCGAGCTCTGCAGGCTCTGGACCAGAGCGGAGAAATCACGCTCGAAAAGACGGCGGGCCCTCCTCCCATCCCACTCGCAGCTCTAAAGGGAGGAGCTCGCGGCCTGGGAAAAGAGACTAGTGCTCTTCTCCATGACATTCATGGGATGGGCACCAGTCCTGCGACTACAGAAGCACTGCAGAGTATCCGCAACATAGCTCCACCACCCCCAAAGGCAGGAGCCGGTGCCGCTGGGGAATTGTTCGCAGGTCCTAAGGGCCCAAGTCCTTTCAGTGGCGCAAACCCTGCTGCAAAGCCAAGCCCCGCCCGTCCACCCCTCCCCCCAGGCAAAGTTGACCCCAACCTCGAACTGCTCATGAAGAACATGGGCACTGACACACGCGCTGCTCTCGGCAAAGCCTTCGGTGTCGCGCCTGAAGCCGTAACACCTGCGATGTACATGCGTGGAGCTCACGGTGTGCCCATGGAAGGCGCTTCGGCGGCCCGCGCTGCAGCCAAACCCGTACCCGGCGGCCAATTCCACGCACAAATCGCTTCCCCCAGTCTAATCGCTGAAGCAAAAGCCATTCGTGGTAAGGCTGCCAGCTTCCACCCTCTGAATTTCACGAAGATGGCACAGGTCTTCTACGCACACGCATGACCCGTGACCTACCGCTCCAAAATCATTCTGCTGGACGAGCGGTTCCCTACGGGTGAACCGACCGTACAGTTGATTTCTACGTGGGGTCGGGGCGGTAGACTTCTTCGAGAAACTACGTCTCTCAGCAAGACTGCATCCCACAGTCCTGCTGAAGACTACGTTCGCAGTATAGAGCCGGAGCCCGGCAAGACTACAGTGCTCATCGTTGGACTAGGTGACCACGAAACCTACGGTCCCAACCGCAATGGAGACGGTTTTCCTTCAGAACCTGTTCGAGGGAAAATAGCGGCAGATGAAGTGCTTCCTCGGCACTACAAAACATACGAAAATGCTCACGTCTTCGAGCATCACGCAAACTCCGATCCAGAAAAGGCAATCGGCCGGGTAAAGAAAGCCTTCTGGAATCCTCACATGCGACGTGTAGAAGTCATTGAAGACTTCGACCACAACAAAGCTCCAGGCCTCCTAGAGAAGATCGCATCAGGTGAGTACCCCGCCAAGTCCATGGGCTGTCGCATCAAATACGATGTATGCACCGATTGTGGAAATAGAGCGCGGACCCGAAAAGAATACTGTGATCATCTCAAGTATGAGATGGGGAAAATCGCATCAGACACAGGCGTCCAGTACGCAGCTTTGAACCCCAGCCCCAACTTCTTTGATAGCTCCTGGGTCATCCGTCCTGCCGACCGCACCGGGTACATGCTCAAGAAGGTCGCCCGCGTTTACGAAATTAGCACTCCTAGCTACGAACTGGGAGAGATGTGTGACGACATCACCGCTAAAGCCGCAGCAATGCGTAAAGCAGGTGACATTGAAAAAATCATTGGCGGGGAGCCAGCTGCTTCTGTGTCCAATCTAGATGATGGAGACGCACGGCTCTTGGAACGCTACACAAAAGAATGCCCCCCGGGCGACAAACCGAACAGCAAGGGCGTTGTGCGTATGATGATCTCATACAAGCCTTCGGAAGCCCTGGGCACTGCTGATGACATGGGACTGCCTCTCGGTATTGGAGAGCTGCTTAAGTACTTCCTAGGACGCATGAATCCCGGAAAAGAACCCGAGGTCGAAGACTCCATCGTCAAGTCAGCAAGTCGTCACGTTGGTCTCATTTATCAGATTTTCAGTGAATACCCTCGCTTCTACGACACGATATTGAAGTTGGGTCACTTGGAAGAGCCGACCTCGCACAGCGTAGAGCTGGCAGAAAAGTTGGCAGCGTACACACCTAGCTCGGTGACGGAAGACTATCTGTACCGCCAAGCAGTCCCTGAGTCCTTCCGAGGAAATGAGCGTGGGCTGACCGATATGGTTTCATGGACTGACCCCAACACAGGGCAGAGCTACGAAACCAACTACGGCACTGTCCAAAAAACCCATGACGCACTGGCCCGCCAGGCATTGATGCGCAAAGGTATGGACGTGGGTGCAGGTGGTGCCATGCTAGGCGGAGGCGCGCTGCTTGGCGCTGGCGCACTTGGTATGGGACTAAGTAAGAAATTACGCGGGCTTCCACAACTTGCAGTGGGTGCTGCAGGGCTGGGACTGGGTGCTCTAGGTGCTCAGCGAGCTCTACGATCTCCTCAAACCAGCGGACCGCGTGTACGGACAGATCAAGGAGAGACGATTTCAGGTTGGACAGAGATGCTTCCCAAAAGAGCCTCTGTCATCGCACCGGAAATCATGTACACTCGTCGTCGATCTGTAGACGGTCCCGTAAAGCCCCTCCCAACCAAGTACGCAGCGGACTTCATACGCGCGCTGAAAATAGCCGAAGTCCAAGACGAAATGACGCCTTTCTTAGGGCCTAATTTAGACCTGGATAGAACGGCGCAAGCACTCGGAACCTCTATAGTTAAGTGGGCTGAGTAACCCTTGTGTTCAGAAACACGCTAGCCTATCATTAACCACGAAACCCTTCAGAGAGGGCGTAATGTCGAACGAAAACGCATTTACCCGAATTCTCAGTCGTCTTGATGAGTCAGATCCCGCCGTCACAGAAAAAACAGCTTCAGTTCAGGCTGTACAATCGGTGGAAGCCCGCATGCTAGAACAAGTACGTGCTGTGTCGGACTCCACCGCGAAAACTGCGTCGGCTAACGCTCCCGCTGCTCCTGCCTCAGACCTTGCGTCCATGGCAAAGAGCGCGCAGGCATCCGAGCAGGCGCAGCTCACGAAACAAGCCCAGTTCATGGGTGCTGCTATCGCAGATGGTTTCATGACTCGCTTTGCAGCCTATGACACCGCGCTCAGTGAGCAGGGTGTGAAGGTAGCAGCCGTTGCTCCCATCCAAACGGCCCCCGCAAATGGGCAGGTCAAGGAGGCAGCGCAGGCCGGTTACCAACAGGCCGTTGTCGACATGGAAAAGCGCGCCAACGCTCAGTACGAGCAGGGTTACAAGGACCAGCTCACTGCCATCCATAAGACCGCTGCGGAAATCCATTACGCAGGTCAGATGGTCGCCCACAACCTTGTCGAGCAGGCGCGACAGGCTCAGTAATTCATGTCGCGCTACGTAGACATTGATGAGTTGACCCGCGACGTGCTCGCTTCTGTTGAAGTAAGCAGCGAGAAAACCGCATCCGCACCCGAGCTCGAACTCCACACGGAGATCGGCCAGTCTCTCAAACAGGCTGCCGACAGTATCCGTGGCTACGCCGACACCACCGTCACCACGGCTGACCTGCAAACAGTGGTGGAAGGTGCCAAACTTGCGGTCTTCGGTGGCAACACTACTGCTTCGCAGACCGCAGGCGGGATGGCCGGCATGGGAGCAGGCGCACTCGCGGGCGGGGTGGCTGGCAGTTTACTTGGACCTATGGGTACTATTGGAGGCGCAGCTCTCGGCGGCATGCTTGGCTCCAACGTCGGTAGCAACACCGCACAGGCCGCAACCAATATGACCCAGTCCGGCGCGGTTCAACCCATGAGTCGCGGGGGCTGGAGCGGCGGGCAGCAGGGGCAGCAAATGCGCACTGCAAGTGATCTCGGCAACGAGCTCCGCAAGCTTGCTACCCAGATCCGTGAGCAAGGCGCAAACAACGAAGAGATTCGTCTTACCAAGGCGGCGCAGATGCTTACCGCTGCTGTTGGTCTCAGGCATTTGACAGAAGACTTTGGTAAAGACGCGGGTGTGTTGTCCAAGGGCCTTGGAAAGGCCAAGGACCAAGCTAAGACACATTTTAAAAACATGTTTCCGCCTCCAATGCGTCCTCTGACCGCTGCCGAAAAAGCTGAAAGAGCTGTGCAGGACCAAGCTAAGACACATTTAAAAAATATGTTTCCGCCTCCAATGCGTCCTCTGACCGCTGCCGAAAAGGCTGAGAAAGCTCGGAGAGCAAAACGATTGACAGAAGACTTTGGTAAAGACGCGGGTGTGTTGTCCAAGGGCCTTGGAAAGGCCAAGGACCAAGCTAAGACACATTTAAAAAATATGTTTCCGCCTCCAATGCGTCCTCTGACCGCTGCCGAAAAGGCTGAAAGAGCTGTGCCCAGCCTAAAGGACCAAGCTAAGACACATTTAAAAAATATGTTTCCGCCTCCAATGCGTCCTCTGACCGCTGCCGAAAAGGCTGAGAAAGCTCGGAGAGCAAAACGATGAGTAACGTCAGCTACGAAAAAATCGCGGATATTCTAGACTCGGTCGCCGTCTACGTAGACGACATCGAGCACACGAAAACTTCCGCTGAAAAAACCGCTCGTGACACGCGCATCACTACATTTGCATCGCGTTACGAAGCGTCTACGGGGGAAAATCTACCCGACTCCCTCAGAAATAAATTGGCTGGCCTTGATCAAGAAGCCCTTGATCAATTACTGAAGGTAGCCAACAATACTGGAGACTCACCTGAATCCTTAGGCGGGCCTGCAGAGACCTCGGACAATCCACCCCCACGTACTGTCAAGGAAGCAGCTGCTCAAGCTGATAACAAGTTCCTTGACTGGATCATCAACGAGTAGGCTCAGGAGATAAACCCAGATGGCTAACCTAAACGATCTGTTCGATGTCCTCCGGGGCTGGGAGCCGGGCGGCGATGCCAGCATCGACCAGTCGCTCCCGCCTTTTGTGAGCGGCGGTACCCCTGTCACCCTGCTTCCAGGGTACATTGTCACTGTTGACGCCAACGGCTTTGTGGATGTTGCATCCACCCCCGCTGACGTAACCCTCGGCACTGCACAGCCTCTACAGGTTTACGTTGTGCTCGAAGGCAACGGCCAAGACACTTCTGCTCAATTCGTTGAGAAGGTTGTGTGTCTCCGCGGCAAGCTGACGGTGAAGACCGACAAGCTGACGGGTGCTCAGACCTTCCCTGTAGGCGGCAAGGTTACGTACGCATCGGGGCTTCTGTCTGACGCAGGCGGAACGGCTACTACACAGGTGATCGGCACCGTGCTTGAGAACAACGTCGCCACCGACACCACCATCACGGTTGAGCTGGATCTCTGATCTAGGCGCTTAGCCCAGAATTGGATACACGGAGATAGTAATGAGCAACCCTTCATACCGCACTGAAACCGAGAAGGTCTCGGCGCAGTTCATCAACTCCAACTTCGTTCGTAAGTTGGAGCAGGGCCGAGTAAAGGAGGCCACTGAAGAGGGGTCTGCCTTCATTCGTACCAAGATGCGCCAAGAGGCCTTCGTCCGTGAGATTCTCCCGCCGGTCCTTCTGGCCGACGATGAGATCGATCGGGACGAGAACACCGACCAGCCGAAGAAGATCGTCGAGAAGGAGCCTGACTCCGAGGCGACGTTCGTTCCCTTCCACGGCACTGGTCCCCGGACTCTGTTCCGCGGCCCTCGCTACGCTGTCTTCTTCGGGAAGACTGAGTCGCAGCGGTTCCGCAAGAGCAAGTTCGAGCTCATGACCTACCAGAACGACATCCGAAAGATCCTTTCGGACAACTCTGTGAAGGACATGGCCGACCAAGAGGACATCAAGTTCATCGGTACGGTGAACACCCTCCTGGCAGCGCTCCCGGCGCAGGTCGTAGCTGCTGCAGGCTTCACCTCGGCTGCATTCAAAGCAGGCTTCCAGAACCTTGTTGATCGGCGTCTGCCCATCGGCAAGATCCTGATGACCAAAAAGACCTACTACGAGGCGCTCGACTTGCCCGCCACCAGCGTTGGTGACGATGTGGCGTCGGCTCACTACCGTGAAGGCATCGAGAAGGAAGAGCGTCTCTGGGGTATCCCGGTGGTCTCGACCATCAAGACGGACATCCTCACCCCTCAGGGTGGCGCTACGCACTCGATGTACATGTTCGCGCCGGAGAACTTCTTCGGCAACTTCTTCCTCCTGCAGGATGCGACTCTGTTCATCAAGCAGGAAGCGGACATGATCTTCTTCCACTCGTACGCTGCTCCGGGTATCGGAATCGGCAACACGGGTGCGATGGTCCGCATCGACATCACCTGATAGTTCGCGGCCTGGCCCTGACGTTAGGTAATGAGATGAAGCTACACTGGCTGAAACTGGTAAAGCCCTGCACCCTAGACCTTAGTCAGGTCAAGGACTATGCGGGGCAGCCTTTGATCTTCAATCAGGGATCGTTTACGGTCCGGTGCGTAACTGATGAAGCTCTTGCCCATCCGCTAGTGAAAAGGTACCAAGCTCAGCGCATGCTGGTGGAAGTAGCGAAAGACGGTACCCTCGTCACGAGCTCGGCCCCAGCAGCAGCGCCTTCGGCATCCAAAGCTGCAGCCCCCAAGCCCAAGCCCAAGCCCGCTCCTGAGCCTGAGCCTGAGCCTGAGCCCACCCCAGAGCCTGAGCCCGAGCCTGAGCCCGCCCCTGTTGTAGAAGATTCGTCCGTGTCCGACTCTTCTGAAGAAGTGGCTTTCTCCAGCACGAGCTCGTCAAAGCGCAAACGCAGCAGACGCAGCAAAAAATAACCGCTCCGCATCTCTCGCACTAAGACGCGCGCACATCCTTGAGATGCTGCGCGCGTTTTTGTTAGGCCCCAATGATTCCCAATTTCTACAAGACAGGTGCTTCAGATGCACTCAAACAAATGGGTTTGGCGTCTTTGGTAGGAACCACTGTCGGGCCTGTGGTTGGCGCTACCATGTTAGACCCAAGCATGTCCTTGGCCGAACGCATGGGGCGTGGCGTGCTGATGGGGAATTTGTCTCTGGTGCCAATGGCAGGAGGTACGGCAGTAGCAGGGGCCCCTGGTGGTCTCGCAGGCATGTTAGCCGGAGGCGCTGCCGCTGAAGCTATAATGGGTGACCTAGACCCCGATCCAGAGGCGTGGTGGAGGCAGTAGAATGGCAACGCAGAAAATCAAATGGCTCCCAGGAACCACGCCAAATATCATCGCCTACGATGTCTTGTTCAGTGATACAGGTGCTGACGGCGTCTACACGACGCTTGTCCAGATACTGCACCAGATCCCGGGCAACAACTACGACGATGCGGCGGGGGCCTTCTTCTACAACGACGTAGAGGTACCCTATCGCTACTACAGGTTGCGAGTGCTCGATTCCTTCGGAAATACCGCGGAAGACGACGCTCCCACTCCGTTTCAAGCGGGGAACGATCCCGTTGAAGCACCCACGCTGCATTTCATTGCGTTGGACGCTGCCACGGGGGGACAAAACACTCTACAATACGTGTCAGCGGGGGGTACTCCCATCGACGGAGCAACGATCCGCGTGTACAAGAAGATTGACTGGGATACGAACCAACTCGCCAGCGTCGTGGGATCCACAATAACGAATGCGGGTGGCTCATGGCTCAGTCCGGTCTTTGTAGAGCCCGGCGAAACGTATACAATCGTGTATCACAAGACCAATGAGTTCGGTCCTGATACCATAGAGGTAACGGTATAATCATGGGCACTCCGCGTACAACTGCAGGGCTGAAATTCGGCAACCTGACCACGATTCAGATTTTCCTGACGGGGGCCAACCAGTTCAGTGACACACAAGCGCTGGATGACGTAGGTGGCGGCGGGGCTGGGCCTTTCTTAGTCATGGAGCGTGGGATCTTCAAATACCCACAACAGGCCGCCGGGGGGCGTATTGTATGTCCGGCGGATACGGGGAAGCCCATCCGCCTCATGCATCTAACGGCCAACCTTGGAGCCTCAGCAGGCCTAACGCTCCACGTGGCTGGTATCGATGGCACCGGAGCTCGCCCAGACAACGTGAGCGAAGTCCCCTACGACTCCGGAGATGCAGCGCTCTACCGTGAAGGCGACATCATCGTCGACACGTTCGCAGCCACCCAGTATATCTCCAAGTCTTATGACCTCCGTAGTGTAGACCCTGGCGTTCTACTCCACCCCGGCCAGCACCTGTATTTCATCAGCACAGCCGCTGCTGGTGGAGCTATTCTACGCGCAACCTTCGGCCTTGGATGGGACTGGTCCTAAATGCCTGTCGTCGCCACACCGGCAACTCCGGTCATCCTGACCGTA
>Ga0255048_10002695_pt1 | contig 11163 bp, 17 predicted proteins | sample JV7_2_2_MG_FD_183619 | JGI IMG/M metagenome (GOLD analysis project Ga0255048, IMG submission 183619) | Seawater microbial communities from Jervis Inlet, British Columbia, Canada - JV7_2_2 | ecosystem: Environmental > Aquatic > Marine > Inlet | place: Canada: British Columbia | collected 2016-10-06
CCGGTGCTAGCACGCCAGCTCAAATTGCCGTCGAGGGGGCAGGTATGGGTGCCCTAGTGGGTGGTCCGGACAACCGAATCGGTGGGGCTGTCGGCGGTGCTGCTCTGGGCGGGACTCTAGGGTACGGCGGGAGGCTGGCTAAGAACGTAGCCACAAAGCCGTGGGTAAAGAAGTCCAAGGCAGCGCTGGATACCGAGGCTATGACTGGTAAGGCCATACCACTGAGCCAATCCGCAGACCCAATAGAGTCAGGCCTCTGGAAGCAAATTTACGAAGGCTGGGTGGCGAACATGCCCGGCCCTGGGAACAAGTTGAGGAAGCAGTACGGGGAGGCCGTGCAGGACTTCCGTGAATTTGTGGTGGAGGAAGCTGCCCCTCCCACTCCGTTCGGCCCTGACCTTACGATCAACACTGCGGATGATATGCAGGACATAATGGGTAAACTCATTAAGTCCTGGGACGAGGCGTACGACTTCGGATTTAAGACAGCTCCTGTGGTCATGTTTAAGGAGACCTTAAAACCCTCTAAATACTGGAAGAAGCTAAAGCCCGCCGGAGCTCTCAGCCCGAAGGCTGGGGAAGAGCTCACAGGAGCTCAAGTTCTATCTCTCAAAAAAGATATACAGTCCGCTATCAACGAGCTCCCCGCTAAGGAGTCCTATAAGAAGGCAGACTTGATCAAGTACAAGAACAGCTTGGACGACCTACTCAAACAGAACTTCAACCCCACGGGTAAGGGGAAGGGGCAGTGGGCACAGGAACTAGATCGGTATCATAAGCTTGAGCCTTACTACAAGAAATACCAGGACGTGCTGTCCGCAGCGGCGAAGGACCCCGCATCTCTCTTCACTCCCAAGCAACTGCTCAGCTCTACTAATAAGCGGGCCGGGAAGAAAGGAGGCGTGTCTGGGCACGGAGCTCTGAACAAAGAGGCGAAGCCTGCTACGGAAGCCCTAAAGGATTTCCCCTCTCGCCAAGGTATCTTTCAATCTATGGCTGCGGTCGGTGGGGCGTCCTCAGCCGTCGGAGGCATACTTGGCGGACTTGTAGGAGGCCCTATGGGCGCTGTTGCTGGGTTGGGCGTACCATATGCCCTAGCTAGAGTACTCGCACGTCCCGGTACACAGAAGCTACTTGCTGGGGAGACCCGAGGACAGAAGGGGCTGAATAAGTGGATGCAGAAACATCGCGGCGGGACAAATGCTGCTGCCAAGATAGCGAGCCGAGCAGCAGTGGGAACCGCGTATTGAACATTACAGCTTACGACCTAGCTGCTCGCTGTACCAATCTACGTGAGATTGAAGGGCAGATGGACAACCCGCACATCATGGCGATGCTGACCCTAGACAGCTCCTGGCCCCAGGATGACGAGGTGCCGTGGTGCTCTGGATTCGTCAACTGGATCGCGTGGTGGCTTCGCCTCCCGCGCTCCAAGTCTCTCCTTGCCCGCTCCTGGCTCGGAGTGGGCACCCCCGTCCGTCTCGTGGATGCAGAGGTAGGCTTCGATGTCGCCATCTTAATGCGTGGGACAGGCAATCAGCCCGGTCCGGAGAATACGACAGCTAAGGGGCACGTTGGATTCTTCGCTGGGCTAGAGGCCGAGCGTGTTATGCTGCTTGGAGGGAACCAAGGCAACGCAGTCAACATCAAAGGGTACCCAGCTAACCGAGTGCTGGGAGTTCGGAGATTACTTCATGGACGTTGACATCCTTAACAACGCTGGAGCTGTAGGGATCCTGGCCCTTCTTGTTCTGTACCTCGTACGAGATGTTATAGCTCCCTTAGTAAAAGGCCAGCGAGCAGTAGAGCGGCGAAGCGGTGTGCAGGAGCTCGTTGAAATGGAGCGTCAAGAACACGAAATGATCAATACCAAGTTGAACGCTTTAACTCATGATTCATCTCTACTCACTAAGTGGCATGAACCTGATGAGCGAGGTGTACAGGGCTGGAAGAATACTATGGTGGAGGAAAAATTAGACCGAACTAATACTACCCTCACTAATATACAGCGTACGATGGAAGCACAGGTGGAAGCTACGAAAGAGCTTACCACCACAGTCAGGAAGAACGGAAATTGAACGTCACTAAAGGTTTGCACGCTCCGGCCACCTACAGGAAGGCGACCATAACCCTCGTGGAGGAGATGACCAATGGCTGCGGCGCGGCGGGGGCCAAGTTTGATTTCGTGCCTGACCGCATCTATGGACTCCGTATTACGGAGGCCTGCCGCATTCACGATTGGATGTACATGGAAGGTATCGACATTGAAGATAAGGACAAGGCGGATAGGTCGTTTCTCAACAACCTACTTCGCCTCATCTATCTTAGGTCAGCGAATAAGTTTACTAGGTTCCTCAGGAACAGACGGGCCGTGAAGTACTTCGAGGCCGTACAGAATCTGGGTGGGCCAGCTTTCTGGGCGGGCAAAGAAGACGTCTAGTTTTCAACCCGTTCAGCTTTTTATTAGGAGATTAAATCATGGCACGCGATGGCTCAGGTAATTTCGCACTCCCACTCAGCGCGGTCGTAGCCGATACTACGATCCTTGCGTCGTGGGCCAACACCACCCTGGATGAAGTCGCCGTGGCGCTGACGGGGTCCATCGCGAGGAACGGGGAGGCCACTGCTCTGGCTGACCTTCCCATGAACAGCTTCAAGCATACGGGCGTCGCCGTAGCGGCAGCACTCGGACAGTACTCTCGTGTGGATGAAGCCATCGATGGGACGTACCAAAAGTTGACCTCCCCCTCTGGGGCGGACACTATCACGGCGACGGGGCCGCTCGCAGTCGCTGCGTATGTCGCAGGGCAGAGGTTTAGCTTCATCGCAGCGGCGGCGAATACCGGGGCCGCTACTCTCGACATCAATGGCATCGGTGTGAAGTCCATTACGAAGAACGGAGCCACCGCTCTTGCGGCGAACGACATCCTTATAAATTCTATCGTCCTGGTAGAGTATGATGGCACGCAGTTCCAAATGATCGGGGGCGGCGGGACGTTTACACAAGCGATGTTCACCGCGCAATATGTCCCCGCGACTACTGTGGGCATCGGGTTCACCTCTGGAGATGAGCTTGTATTCAAGGGCACTCTTCCCACAGGGTGGACGAGGTCAGCGTTTACTAACGGGGCCATCCGTATTGTCTCGGACGTTACTCCAGGCGCAGACCAAGGTACGGTGGATTTTGATACAGCGTTCGTTAGTCAGGCTGTAACTGGTACGAACAGTGGTACGGCGATTAACATTACTCAGATGCCCGCGCATACCCACCCGTCTTCAACCCACTTATCCCGTGGGGGCGCGACTGCAAATGGTTCTTCCAACAAGCCCCGATTGTCGGACGGTATCTCTGGTTCGGACGTAGCTATATCGCTCACTATCAATACCCAAGGCGGAGGGGGTACCCACACTCACACGCTTTCGGGGGATGCGATTAACCTCGCTGTGAAGTACCACGACCTCAACGTGATTACAAAGACATGAAGACTGACTGCCCCGTCCGCGGCACGGAATACGATTGCCGCGTATGCGAGTTCTACGATACCTACGGTGACGAGGGTAAGCAGGCTTGTAGGAGTAAGGTTACGAACATGATGCTCAACGACGTGGGTAACATGCTGAAGCTCTTGTTAGACAGCAGCGAGCACAACCGGGAGACCTCTCTACAGCTTGCAAAGTCAGTAGTAGAAGGTGGGCCTACTGAAGACCTCCTCAAACTTACGGGAAGTAAACATGCCCCGCACTAGCCGCGACGCCCACCTTGACTTCCGGGATGTCCGGATGCAGCGGGCATTAGCTGATAGGCTCCGTAAGTCTGGGCAGATGAGTGAACAGGAGTGGCAGCAAGAGCAAGATCTCTTAGCAGGGTCAGACCGGAAGGCTTATGCAGAGGAGATGGTAAGTGACAATCCGTTGATGGCTATCCCACTCCTAGGAGGTATCCCTGCCGACCATGCAGCTAAGGTCTTAGGTATAACATCGGGGCGCTCCAACCCAAGTCTTCACTCATTAGCCGAAGGCTACCGTGGGGTGGGGCAGGGACTTGAGAACTCATTTGCTCGACTTCTGCGTCAACCTCGGCGTATCGAATAATCATGTCTCTTCGCACCCACAGGCACATTGCCAGTATGACGAGGGCTACGATGGGTACAGCGAGCCTATTCAGAACGTGCATACGGTACTCCCAGGGTTAAAGCGGGCGGTAGGGTAGCCAACCCGCAATCGTTGGCTCGAGGGGCGTCGAGGGTAGGGGACCACACCCGCAGCCACGGCCGGTCGCCTAGCAAGTAGGCTACCACGGCGACTACAATAAAGAGCCACACTATTCCCACGACTACCGCCACGAGATCAGTGAGATACAGGATCTTCACAGGTGGTAATTTCATAATTTTCCACAGTTGCGTTGACGTTGATCTTAGCCATTGACTCTTCAAAGACTCCTTTGAGATGAGCCAAGGCTTCCTCGTTAGACTGCCCGGTCTGAACTATACAATGAGTTATGAAGGTGCCGGACAGCACTACCTGGAACGTCCTAGTCTTGTCTGACATATCCGCCTCCTGGTTGTACTCCCGTCTGGCTCGCGCAACCCATGAAATGCCCTGTGCGAGTAGGATTGTCAGTAGCCCCGCAATCGCAAGGAGGGTCAAGGTAGCATAATTCAATGTACTTCTCCAGGAAGTGTTGTGCCTTGCGTAAATCTTGCAGCCCGTTCTTCCTTTTGTGCCGGTCTACATACTTTGTTATTTGGTATTGAAAAGGATCGTGGGCGGATGCCCACGACCAGTCCCAATGTTGGATAGGGGAAGTCTTGTAGTGGCCCCCTCCCACTTGGGTTTCGTTGGCCTTGCTCACGGCATTACGCAGGCATCGGCTAACTTCTTAGCTCTGGTAGCGACGTCTTCCCATGTTGCCTGATTGTGCAACGGTCCGATGTGCCCAAAGAACTTATCCTGGTCCGATACGGGTATGCCGTCCATACAATCTGCTAGCAGATTGTTAGTGAGCAAGATGGCGTTGCGCAGAGAAACGGAATTAGATACCGTAATATCGCCTTCGCCTGAGGTCATCGCACTGTAGTATTGCACGAACTCATCCTGGGGAAGTTGCTTGGAGAGGTCCTGGCCCCCGTCGGCTTCCGTTTCAGGGGTTTTGAAGCGCGGCACGGTGAAGTCTATGTAAGCTTCCCCGTTTAGCCACACCGTTCGTATGCCTTCTTCGTCCCTTACGTCCCCATACTTCGTGCATAGGGCGTTGAGGTCGGTCATGAAATTGTATGCTTTGTCTAACATCGCTTAGCTCCTTTTAATTTGCCAGCACCCATAGTATAACGTATGAGGTTTAGGATTACATTATTGAGTTTATGAGCTCCCGCATACGGGGGTGGAACTCTTCCCCTACATGGTGACGCCCCTCGGCGTAGAGGGCTTCCATGTTGGCTCGTATACGAGTCACCCCTACTCCTAAGGTGGTGTTCCCCATACGCACTTCATACGCACACTTTAATCCGCAGTCAGCGCTGTCCGCCAATTGCAGAAGAAGGAGTTCCCCGTTAGTGAGCTTCTCCGTGGGAGATCCCTCTTCCCGCAGCTCCCACTCCGCAGCTTCCACCACCTTCATCAGCTCTTTCAGTTGGGGGTACTTCCACTTAATCATAGCGGGCAGGTCCCCAGTCCACTGTTCTGCTATGTCGTGCAAGATCGCAGCCTGAAGCAGTTGACTTCGTGGGTGGCCCTCCCCGTACAGGTACATGAGTATGAGACAGACGTTGGCACTGTGATGGCCCACCGTCTCTTCTCTCAGTACGTCCACCGTATGGAACCTTTTTACGCGGAGGCCTTCTCTCAGATCTTCAAGTTCAATCACTTCATTCTCCTTATTATCCACTGCTTGGCAGCGTCGCGCCAATCGCTCGCTGCAATCTTATTGCACGCATCCAGGTTGCGTGTGTCCCATGCTCGATACATCGGGGCTACGACTCCGTCCACGAACAGAGAGTCATAGTTCCCACGCGGGTCTTCGCAGAAAGCTTCGACGTCTCCCAACACGGCTTCCGTGTCCTCTCCGTCGTACACGATGGGGAAGTGGGCGTGACGTGGGTGCTCCAAGTACCAGTCCCTTGGCCGCTCTTCCTCTAACTTCGTTAGAGGGATGTTGTTAGGGTAGAGGTGGTAGTTGTTGGAGATGTGGTAGTACCTCCCCATGCGAACACCCACGCACGAGGCTATCCACTCATGGAGGAATGAAAGATGTACTGCGTTCGCACCGTACAGACCCCAAATGATGTCGTTGCTTCGGTTGCACACGGTCATCTGAAGTTCGCCGTGGCGTATGCCGAAGTAGATGTGCGTGTTGCAGGGAACATCCCTACCGGGATACCCGAGGTCTTCCCGCACTCCCCACATAGTGAGCACGGCCCGGCGAGTGGTGGGATCATCCCGCAACATGTCCACTACGATGGGGAGCTGGTCACGCCACTGATTTCGCCAACGCCATCCGTATGCTCCATAGATCGAGTACCCATCGTCACTGTACTCCCGCATACGGGGTACGAACTGGGCTACGAAGTCTACGTCCTTCCGCCCGGCTAACATCCACATGGATTCCATGAGATGGAAGAAGGGGTTAGCATCCCGGGCCTCCGAGAATAATACCCGGTTCCATGGCTCTCTAAATTCTGTGATCATCGGAGTAGGGGCGACAATGACGGGGCCGTTGCGGCAATCTTCACCCACTCCAAATCTGAGAAGGTAGTGAAGTCCTTGGTAGTAGGCGTCGTTTATGTTGTTAGCTCTTACAAAGTCCATCGTAGTTCCTCTTTGTCCTGCCCCCGTCCTGTACGCGCATGTACTTAGAGTATTCGCACATGCAGTTCTGGAGGTCTTGGTTGCAGAGTGGGGGTACGTCACATCGCTGCTCTATAACGAATTTCGCACCTTCTAGGTCTTCTAGGAAGTCAGTCATGTTCAGACCCTTGTCCGGAGGACGGCCGTTCAGGTAGTTCAGCCCGCGTATACTGCCGGGGCCAGGAGCAGCAAAAGTCCACCAGTCCTCAGCCTCTTGCAGAAGGTGGCCCCAAGTATTTTTCATGTCCGCCACGATCTGGGCAGCTAGGAAGCTACCTAGACCTTTGACTCCAGTGAGGTTCTTCCACTGCTCCCCGCAGGTGTCTTTTATACCTGTAAGGAAGTAAGCATCCGAAGCTACGCGCATGACGTAGTCCAGCTTGTCCATTTTCTCGCCGCACGTCGTAATTAAATACGCCCCGCTAAAAATCTGGTGACCTTCCCCACGCAGACGTTTAAGATTGCGCAGGATCGGCTCAGGGTTCCACGGTATGCTAGTCCCCAGCTCTCCTAGGGTTTCGGGCCTATTTATCATGCGGGCCAGTACGAGATAGGGGGCAAGCTCCGACCAGTGTACAGGGAGGAGCCAATCTCTGATATACTTCGTAGTTTTGTCATCCTCCCGCCTTATGTTGCAGAAGTAGACGGACTGGAAGATGGGGTCTTGCGACCACGGCTTCGGTGCGCCCTCCAGCCTTCTCTGGAGAATGTGCCACCGTTCCTGTACGAAGTAGGAGAGAGTCTCTTGGGGAGTCATAGGCCTCGCTCCTTCATCAGCTTATCTAGCACCTGTATCGCAGATTGTCTACCCGCCAGTACCCCGAAGAGGAACCAGCCACAGGCGCAGATAATAATGTCCCAAAAGGTAAAGAGGTTAGAGCTCACTTCCCACCTCCATCTCGGTACATCTTCTTCCACTGCACCCGGAGGTCTGTCCTCTCGTCGCCCATCCACTTGGCAGACTTGGGCCGTTTGGTAACTGCTTTGGCGTGCGGGGCGAACGTAGCTGCGACCCACTCGACGGCCTCTCGCTGCATTTCTGGGGTGCGGTATAGGCTGCACCCGCCCGGTGCTTGGCAACTGCCGTGATCCTGCGTATAGGTGGTCAGTAGCTTGTTCCCTATGCCCTGGGAAAGAAGAGTGCAGTTGAGAATGACATCCGCCAGGATGGGGAACTGATCCACCCGTGGGATGGGACTGGGGAGAAGAGCTTGGTTGATGCCCTGCACGCAGATGATCTTCCCATTCTCCACATACGGAAGCTTCGCAAGATGTCCCATTTGGCGGGGATGTATCCCTAAGAGAGCAGTGTGCTCTAGTAGGTCTTCAAACTGCTCCAGCATAGGGATGAGTTCGTCGCCTGTAGCGCGGACTAACTTCTGAGTTCCAGGCACTCTCCTGGAGAAGTATAGGTCATCGTCCATGATAACGAAGCGAGGGTTTGCGCCTGCGTTGCCGTCCAGGATCCACTGGAATTTCTGGCTGTAGTTAGTCACCTCTTTCGGGACTACGATAGATTGGTGGGTGTGCTCGGCGGCTTCGTCGGCCCCGCACACTAAGAAGGTACTGCTGAGCCAGGAGCGGGGGATGTGCTTTAGAGTCTCCTGCTTCCCCACCCGGCCGCGCGTCATGATGTATATGTTCATTTGACCTCCGCTTTAAGTTTGCACAATCGTTCGCCAATGCACGGAGCACAGTAGTCCACCTTTTTAGTCATAGGACTTCCATTATGTGGGTGCTCTCCATCTGGCAGAGTGATGCCTCGTACTAACTCAGAAGGACGAACTTCTCCTAAGCACGAATCACAAACGTATTTAATCATATTTCACACTCCTCGAAGACAAAAACGGCGGGACTAGGTCCCGCCGTGAGTTTTGCCGTTGACCGGGATTAATCCTCGGCTTCTTCTCCACCTTCCAGTTCGCAGGCACCGTCCTGTACGAAGAACCGGAGCCAGCCGCGCGGCGGGTCACCTTCCGGGGCCTTTTTCTCGAAGATCTCCACGGCTTTGCCGTCGCAGGCTTTCAGCACGGTGAAGTATTCGCCGCGTTTGCCGCGATACTTTTTACCGTCGGCCTCTTCGGTCATGTGGATCGTAGCACCGGGGCGAAAACCATAGTCGGCGCGGGGAGCGCGGGCTTTCTTTTCGGCGGGAGCAGGAGTGTTGTCATCTTCGGGCGGGGTGGTTTCTGTTTTAGCCGCTCGTTTGCGAGTGGCAGGAGCTCGGCGGGTAGCCATGATATTATCCTCAGGTTGATGTATTTGTAGTACAGGTGAATGGTAACACAGGACCAGTCAGGATGCAAGTCCCGATTTACAGGTGCGTTACCTTCGAGATTAACTCCAGGGTTTCCATCACCTTGGGGTCTTGTTCCAGCGCCTCCAACGCTGCGTCAATGTCAGCCACTCGAGCCGACAGCCGCTTCCGTTCGTCGTGTAGTCTTTCTAAGAGACTGGGTGGGCGACAATCGCTTGCTTCTTTTGCCACGAGGGTGTGAGGTTCATTGTACATACATCTTCTCCTAAATTTCTCCATTAGCGTACGCTGGTAGTCTCCAATGAGCAGTATGTCTGGCCGCTCATTCCAGTAATCCCACCAGCTCATAGCGGCGCGACTAGCGCGTCCATTAATGTTTGCTGCGTCCTCTCCTTATCGTCAAGGACTCGCAGCACCTTCTCATCCAGGGTGCCCTTGGCAACCAGATGATATACGAACACCACTTCACTTTCCTGGCCTTGTCTGTAGACTCTAGCTATGGTCTGATCGTAGTATTCGAAATTCCACGTTATTCCGAACCAGCACACGTGATGACATGCGCCCTGGAGATTTAGACCGTGCCCCATTGATGCTGGATGTCCGAGTAGAATTGGGATATCGCCGGCATTGAACCGTAGTATTGATTCATGGGCTTTTCGCTGTGATACTCCACTACCCAAAACAGACGCAGTTTTAAATCGGGTTTGGATCCGTTCCAGGTCGTGCCTGTACTCGTAAAGTACCAGCAAGGGGGCTCCGCTGAGTTCCTCCACAAGCTCTTCCAAAGCGTCCAGTTTGGCAGCGTGGACAACAGCGTATTCATCCTTCCCGGTGTACACTGCACCATTAGCAATCTGTCTGCACTTTGTCCCAGCAACGGCAGCATTCTCTGCCACAACAAAGTCTTCCCCGACCTGCGTGATAAAATCTGCTTCAACATCTGTGTATCTGTCTCGTGCATCTGAGGGCAACTCCACTTCTATGTCTATGTACTGAAGGTCCGGCATTTCCAGATAGTCCTCAGCGTTAAGTTGAAGGCACAGCGGGGAGAGCTTCTTGGCAATCCTATCCACTGCGTCTTTGTTCGCCGCCCACAGGTAGGGTTCGTACTGTGGGTTCGGCTGGGAAAAGTACATGGTTCGGAAGTGCGTGATGTAACTACCTAGAGCGTGCCCTCCATCTAAGATGTAGATCTGCCCGAACAGGTCCATAAGCCCATTCGGGGAGATGGTCCCCGTAAGGATGTAGCGGCGGGCGAACTTGGGGAGGAACTTCCTAAGAAGTTTAAATCTAGCTGTGTTCGGATGCTTGAATTTGGTGGACTCATCTACGACCAGCATATCCACGCCAAGCTTCTTCAGCCTTTTCGGGGAGTTGAGAAGCCACCCGAGCCCCTCGGGGTTGATGAGGAAGATGTCCACTCCGTCTGGGTTGGCCGCTTGCCAGTCTTTGTCCGATCCATGGAGGATGGAGCAGTTAAGCTCTTGGAAGTTGTTCCACTTCTCAGTCTCTGCGGGCCACACGCTATACATGGGACGGAGAGGGGCAATGACCAGCATCCTCTTTACATAGCCCATGTCCCGTAGGATCTTAAAGGCAGCGAGGGTGCAGCTAGTCTTTCCTAAACCCGGATCCAACAAGAGGCCCGCCGCGGACTGCTGAATCATGATCTTCACGGCGCGTTCTTGATACGGGTGGGGCTTCCATTCCATTGCATCTCGCGTAGTAGGCCAGGATTTCATTTACTTGCTCCTTACAGTCTACAACGTAGACCTCTTGGTCAAAGTCGAGTAGAGACATAATCCGCCAGGACTGAAGTTTCCTACACTTTTCGCCAAACCTCTTGAATTCGATGTAGAAGTGAGCCCCATCGGGTGCGATCATCTGCCTGTCCGGCCACCCGTCGCTTGCGGGGTTGTTGAGCTTGAACACTAGGAAGCCCCGCTCCTCTGCTTTTTCTACAGCGTAGCCCTCTAGTGTAGACTCTAAAACTGACATGGTCCGCCTGCCTCCGTGCTGAACGGGCAATACTTGCAGAGGAACGTCGGGTTGGGAGGGAATAC
>Ga0255048_10002698_pt1 | contig 11159 bp, 9 predicted proteins | sample JV7_2_2_MG_FD_183619 | JGI IMG/M metagenome (GOLD analysis project Ga0255048, IMG submission 183619) | Seawater microbial communities from Jervis Inlet, British Columbia, Canada - JV7_2_2 | ecosystem: Environmental > Aquatic > Marine > Inlet | place: Canada: British Columbia | collected 2016-10-06
TCTCGATCACCGCGTCGCCTGCCAAGGGTCTCGGCGCCACCCAGGAGATCACCGAACGCCTCCTCGCCAAGGGGTTCCGTGCCATTCCCCACATTGCCGCCCGCCAGGTGCGCGATCATGCTCACACCAAGGAACTCGCCGAGTGGTCGCGGTCATGTGGAGTCTCCACCATGTTCCTCGTGGGTGGCGATGCCGAGGAGTCCGGGGAGTATTTCGATGTCGTGGAGTTTCTCTCCGACTTCCTCGACACCGATCATGGCCTTACCACCATCGGCGTGGCCGCTTATCCCGACGGTCATGCTCTGGTCGATCACGAGACCATGCACGAAGCACTCCACGCCAAGCAGCACCTCCTGGCCGAGGCCGGAGTGGAATCGTACTGCTCCACCCAGATGTGTTTCGATCCCAACACGATCTCGACCTGGCTTCATGCCGAGCGGGCCGCCGGGCTCACCATGCCTGTGCACCTCGGACTCAGTGGGGTGGTCGACCGCACCAAGTTGCTCACGATGGGCGCCCGCCTCGGGATCGGCCAATCGCTCTCGTACCTCCGCAAGAACCGCAAGGCAATCACGTCGATGATGACCAGCGCCAGCTTCGACCCCAACGATCTGCTCATACCGCTCAGCCAGGACATGCTCGATCTCGGCGTGGAAGACCTCCACGTCTTCACCTTCAACCAGGTGGCCGCCACCGACAGTTGGCGGCGGGCGCAGCAAGACTGAGCTCAGCTACATCCGAGCGAGTTCGTCACGTACCTCCGCCAGGTGCAGGAACGACCCGGTGACGACGATCGTGTCGCCCGGCTGTGTCGTTGCCACCGCAGCGCGCGCCGCCTCGGTGCCGGTTCCAGCCTCGATCACCTGCGTTGCGCCCGCGCCTCTCAAGGCAGCCGCCAGATCCACAGCAGTCCGAGCCGCCGGCCCGGCCGAGTCGACCGACCCAAAGGTGGTGGCGATGGTGCGGGGCGCGAGTCGGGCCAGTCGATCTACGCAACCGTCGAGATCCTTCGACGTCCCGACTGCGGCCACCACCACCTGAGGACGGATCTGTCTGGCTCTCAGGGCGGCGGCCAAGCCGTCGAGTTTCAGTGGATTGTGGGCCCCGTCGAGCACTACCCGACGGTCGGCGAACTCGAGTCTTTCAAGCCGCCCGGGGGGCCGGGTGACACCAGGGGTATAGGCCCGCCCGGTCCGCTCGGACAGAATGCCGAGAGCGACCTCCGCGGTCAGCCCAGCGGTGGCCGGCCAGGCCAGGCTCATTTCTGCTCCGACCTCGTGCACCCGAACCCCGAGCTCGTGGGCGATTTCCATCACCACGCGACCCGCTCCGACCGACGGCTGGGGAGCAACGACTACATCGCTGCGACCAAGCAACACCGCCGCCTTCTCGCGAGCGACCGCCTCCACCGTGGAGCCGAGCACGTCGGTGTGGTCCAGACCGATCGCGGTGACCACGGTGAGCACATCAGAGCGCGACAACACGTTGGTTGCGTCGACGCGGCCGCCGATGCCGGCTTCGATCACGAGGAAGTCGGCGTCGGCAAGATGGCCGATGATCATGCTCAGGGCCGCAGTCACCGCGAAGAATGTCGGCTTCTCCCCCGCCGCTGCGTCCTCGGATGCGGCGGCAACCGGCTGAGCGGCTTCGAGAACGATGTCCCACGCCGGGAGACGGCCATCGAGAACGAAACGTTCCCTCACGTCGTAGACGTGAGGAGAAAGGTGACTCGCCACGGTGTGGCCACCGCCCACCAGACCCTCGGCGATCATGCTGACGACACTTCCCTTGCCGGCTGTCCCCACCACGTGCACCGCGGGAACAAGATCCTGAGGATCACCGAGCAGTGAGAAGAGCCTCCGCGAAGCCCTGAGAGCACCGGCGCCCCGGGGCGCGTCGGCGGTGACGTGGCCTAGAAGCCAGCTCATGAAGTTCTCGGGGGTGCTTGGACTACTCACCGATCGATCGCCCTGTTGCGGTGCTTTTGGACACCGAACGCTACTCTGGCAGTCCCGAAATGCGGAATGGCTCCGTGTTGCGGAACACCGCCAGGAGGCAGTCGGATGAAGATACTTCTTGCCGATTCATTGCCTCAGGCCGCGGTCGCCCGCTTGATAGCGGCCGGCGACGAAGTGGTCAGCCGACCTGAGCTCTCCGACGAAGATCTACCCGACGCGATAGCCGGCTTCCAGGCCCTTGTCGTTCGCAGCACCAGGATCACCGGCGCCACCATCGCGGCAGCCGACAAGTTGGGGATCATCGTCCGTGCCGGGGCCGGCACAAACACCATCGACTGTGACGCAGCAGCCGACGTCGGGATCCTCGTGTGCAACGTTCCCGGCCGCAACGCGCTGGCTGTCGCGGAGCTCACACTCGGTCTGTTGATCAGCGTCGATCGCCATATCGCCGACGCCACCGCCGACCTCCGAAACGGGGTATGGAACAAGAAGGCCTATTCGAAGGGCGGCGGCCTGTTCGGGCACACGATGGCGGTGATCGGCCTCGGCGAGATCGGACTGGCCGTGGCGGAGCGGGCCACGGCCTTCGGCCTCAACGTCGTCGCCGTCGAGAAACCGGGCCGATCGGCGGAGGCACTGGCGAGGGCCGATAGCGCAGGAATCACCTTCGTCGACGATACGGCCACCTTGCTGGCTCAATCCGACATCGTTTCCCTCCATGTTCCTGGCAGTCCCGACACCAAGGGACTTGTCGATGCAGAGTTCCTGGCCCTGATGAAGGACAAGGCCATCCTTCTCAATACATCTCGGGGCGACGTGGTGGATGAAGCTGCCCTGATCGAAGCCATGGACACGCGCGGTCTTCGCGCCGGGCTCGACGTGTTCGCCAAGGAGCCGGGCCGCGGCACAGGCGAGTTCCGGAGCGAGCTCGCCCGCCATCCCAATGTGTCGGCCACCCATCACATCGGTGCCTCCACCCAACAGGCCCAGGACGCCGTGGCATCGGGCACGGTCGACGCCATCAACGCCTACCGGCGAGGTCATCCGATCGACTGTGTCAACATCGAACCCGTGCCGGCTCGAGCCGCCACACTCTCGATCCGTCACCGCGACCGCGTGGGCGTACTGGCCGCGATCCTTGCCATCCTCCGCACGGCGAAACTGAACGTGTCGACCATGAGGAACCAGGTCTTCGCCGGATCGAAGGCGGCCGTGGCCACCATCGACGTCGGCCATCTGCCGTCCGACGACGTGGTGGCCGAGATCGAGGCCCTCGCCGACGTCATCAATGTCGCCGTCACGCTCCCATGACCCGGCCGCCGCTCCTCGCACCCTTCGCGGGCTGGTTGATCTCACCGGAGTGGGCGTCGAGTGTGATCGCCGGCGCCTACGACGCCAAGACCCCGGCAGAGCGCCGCGTCATAGTCGAGTCGAATCCGCTCTCGTATCTGGGGGTCACTCGATCCCGCGATGATCTCCTCGCCCAGGACGACTCCACCGACGACGAACTCCTCCAACTCGGGGCCGACACACTCACCCGCATCCTGGCCACCGGTGCCTTCCAACCAACCGGGCGCCCGGCACTCTACGTATATCGCCTCACCTTCGCCGGCCATGCCCAGACTGGCGTGGTGGGCGCCCTTCATGTCGACGGCTTCAGTGACGGGCGGGTGCTCACCCACGAGAATGTCCGCCCCGATCGAGCCGAGTTGCTCAGCCACCATCTGAGCAAGGTGGGCAGTACCTCATCTCCGATCGCTCTCACCCACCGTGCCGATCCGGCCGTGCAGAGCATCCTGGCGAAGGCCGCCACTGCCCCTCCTGACGTCGACCACATCATGGAGGAAGTACATCACCAGGTCTGGACCCTCGACGAGAACGACAGCAGGGCAGTGGCCGATTTGCTCGCCGAGTCGGTGGTCTACGTCACCGACGGCCATCATCGCTCGGCCGCGGCGCTGGCCGCCTGGATGGCCCGGCCGGAGGACCACGCATTCCACCGCACCCTGGCAGTGCTGTTCCCCGATGATGCGTTGAGGGTGGAGGCCTTCCACCGACGCAGCCCCGACCGCGACAGTCGCGCCCTCGACGAACTGATGATCGCCCTCGCCACCGTCGGCTCCATCGAGACGGTCGCTGATCACGAGCAGGCCCGGCCTCAAGGCAGGGGGCAAGTGGGCGTCTACTCCCACGGCTGCTGGTTCCGGCTCACACTCGACCCGATCGAACGACCCGGTGCACTTGCCCAACTCGATGTCGAGCGTCTGCGTCGCGACGTCATCGGCCATGTGCTCGGTGTCGACGAACTCGAGGAGAACAGCGGAGTTGACTACGTGCCTGCGCCCACCGGTATCGAAGAGGTGATTCGGCGCTGCGACGCCGACGGTTCCGTCGGATTCATCGTGCATCCCACTTCGGTCGAGGATCTGATGGCGGTGGCCGACGCCAACGAGCTGATGCCACCGAAGTCGTCGTATGTGGCGCCCAAGCCCCGATCAGGCATCTTCCTTCGCATTCTCGGTATCGGCGCCACCGGGCACCTCCCGCCGTCCTAATACCTCCCGCCTTGCTAATACCTCCCGCCTTGCTAATACCTCCCGCCTTGCTAATACCTCCCGCCTTGCTAGTAGGGAATGGTTCCCAACATCTGGGCCGCGCTGAAGGTGTTTTGCATCAGGCAACCGATGGTCATCGGGCCGGTGCCACCGGGCATAGGCGTGATGGCGCCGGCGATGGCCTGCACACTGTCGAAGTGAACATCGCCCTGGATCCCGTCGGCGGTGCGGGAGATCCCGACGTCGAGAACGGCCGCGCCGGGTTTCACGAACTCAGCGGTGACCAGACCGGCCATGCCGGCGGCGGCCACGATGATGTCGGCCTCCCGACACACTGCGGCGAGGTCGGCGGTGCGGCTGTGGGCGAGGGTGGCGGTGGCATCGATCCCCTTACGGCCGAGCAGCAACACCTGGGGCAGCCCCACCAGGGTGGATCGGCCGATCACCACCGCGCTCTTACCTGCGGTGGCTACGCCGTAACGATCCATGAGACGCATCACGCCGAGCGGGGTGCACGGCACATGACCGTCGCGGCCTCGTACGAGGCGGCCCATTGACCGCTCGGTGAGCCCGTCGACGTCCTTCTCCGGCGGTAGCAGGTCGAGCACCCGCTCCGCATCGAGGCCGTCGGGCAGGGGGAGCTGTACGAGGATTCCGTGGACGTCGGGGTCGGTGGCCAAATCGCTGACCGCGGTTTCGAGTTCGGCCTGGCTCACTTCTGCCGGGAGCTCGATGTGACGCGACACCATGCCCGCCTCCTCGGCCTTCTTGCGCTTGTTACGCACGTATATCTGGCTGGGCTTGTCGTCGCCCACCAACACGGTGGCGAGGCAGACCAGCGGATTGCCGAGATCGTCGAGCTTCGCCCTGAGTTCGGCGACTATCTCGTCGCGGAGTCGTTTACCGTCCATCAGCACCGCGCCACCAGGCGTGCGCTCGAATTCTTCATTGTTGGTCACTCGCGGAAAGCTAGCGCCTGCAAGATCGTGATCGACGCTCTACGGTTCGGTCCGTGACAGGACCGTTGGCCGGAATCCGAGTGTTCGACATCTCCCAGGTGGTGTCAGGGCCCCTCGCCACCCAACTACTCGCCGAACAAGGCGCCGAGGTGTTCAAGATCGAACCACCGGGTGGAGAGTTGGTGCGGGTAACCGGCAGCGATCACGTGCGATCCCTGTTCGCCAACTGCAATCGCGGGAAACGGTGCCTCTCCGTCGATCTCAACTTCGATGCCGGTCTCGAGATTCTTCTCGAGTTGGCTGCCACCTGCGACGTGTTCGTCGAGAACTTCCGGCCTGGGGTGACCACCCGGCTCGGGCTCGGTTATCAGGCAGTGGCCTCGGTCGCCCCCGACATCGTCTATTGCTCGATATCGGGCTTCGGCCCCACCGGGCCCTACGCCGATCGCGCCGTTCTGGATCCCGTGATCCAGGCGCTCACCGGGATCGTCTCGGGCCAGGTGAGCGAAGCCCTGCCGTTTCCGGATCTGGTCCGCACCCTCGTGGCCGACAAGGCCACCGCGTTCACGGCCGCCCAGGCCATCACCGCCGCCCTGTTGGCCCGGGCCAACGGGCGAGGAGGCCAATTCCTCGAGATTCCGATGCTCGATGCCACCCTCGCATGGTTTTGGCCCGACGGAATGTCCGACCTCACTCATCCCGACCCCAGCGTCGCCCCCCGAAGAGCACCCGACAATTATCAACTGATCGATACCACCGATGGTCAGGTGGTCTATTTCGTGGCCACCGACAGCCAGATCCAAGCCATGTGGCGGGTGCTCGGACGCGACGATCTCGCCGCCGACGAGCACTTCTCCACCATGCTCGGGCTGGGCCGCGATCCCCGACGCGCGGTGGAAGCCGGCACGGCCATCCGCGAGGGGATCGAGAAGTTCCCCACCGAAGAGATAGTCGCCCTGCTCTCGGCGGCAGGAATACCCTGCGCCCCGGTGCTCGACCGCCAGGAGGTCTTGGCCGACCCCCAGGTGCTCCACAACGACATCGTGGTCGAGTGGGAGCACCCTTCGGCCGGAACTCTTCGCCAGACCCGCCCCGCGGCTCGCTTCGCCTCGACTCCAGCCGATTTCCGACCTGAAATCGGTGTCACCGGTCAGCACACCGATGAGATCCTCGCCGAACTCGGCCGCAGCCTCAAAACAATTGGGGCCCTTCGACAAGAGGGAGTGGTTACATAGGCGGCTCTTCACCCTCGACGCCGTAGCCTGGTCGGGCTGTGCACTCCCTCTATCGATGGCAACACGACGCCCTTATGGCATGGCACCGCTGCGGGCGGCGGGGAGTGGTCGAGGCAGTGACGGGCTCGGGCAAGACCGATGTCGCGCTCACCGCTATCGAAGATGCGGTGGGCCGGGGCCTTTTCGCTCTCGTAATCGTTCCCAGTCGGGTACTGATGGAGCAGTGGCACGAGCGGCTCACCCGTTGGATGCCCCACCATTCGATCGGCCGCCTCGGCGATGGCTACCGTGATCGCCCCATCGACTGCGAAGTCCTGATTACCACCCGCCACTCGGCTGCCTCCCGCGTGCCCCTGCCCACCTCGGAGAAGGGTGGCATCCTCGTGGCCGACGAATGCCACGGCTTCGGAGGAGCGGTGCTTCGCAAGTCGCTGCTACCGGAGTACGAAGAAAGGCTCGGCCTCACGGCCACACTCGAGCGTTCCGACGACGCCGTCGACACCACCCTTCTGCCCTACTTCGGTGGAATCTGCTACCGCTACGACTTCGGGTCCGCCATCAGCGACGGCGTCTGTGCTCAGCCGAGGGTGGGCTTCATGGCTGTGCCTCTCACCGCCGACGAACGATCCGAGTACGACGCATCGGAAGGTCGGATAGTGGCCGCCCGCCGCCTCCTCAAGCAGATCAAGGGCGTGCCCCACGAGCCGTTCGGCGATTTCCTCGCCGCGGTGCACCATCTGGCCACCAACGACGCCGGCCCCGACGGCAAGGCCGCCAACGACTATCTCAACGCCTTCTCGTCGCGCCGTGAGATCGTGGCGACGAGCTCGGCCAAGTACGAAGCACTCGGCAAGTTCGCGCCCGCGATAAAGAGCGCCGACGGTGCCCTCCTGTTCACCGAGACCGTACGCGCCGCCAACCATGCGATCGTGCGCCTCGACCCCCACGTCGCCATCGAGATCATCACCGGCGACACCGCCCGCCGTGATCGCGGCACCATCCTCGACAGCCTGCGCGGGGGCACGCTCGATGCGGTCGCCGCCCCCCGCGTGCTCGATGAGGGCGTCGACGTCCCCAACGCCAATCTCGGCCTGGTGGTGAGTGCCAGCCGCACCCGCCGCCAGATGATCCAACGCATGGGAAGGATTCTCCGGCGCAAGCCCCTCGGGAGCGGCGCCCGATTCGTGATCATCTTCGCGGCCGACACGCTCGAAGACCCGCGGTTCTCCGAGGATCGCGATGGTTTCCTCGAGGAGATCGAGGAGATCGCCGAAGCATCACGGATCTTCCGGCCGAGCGAGTTCGATCAGCTCGCCGAGTTTCTCAACTACACGGGCCCGCCCGAAGTCATCGAACCGGAAACGGTCGGTGGGTTCGAGCCGCCGGAGCCCGACCCCGATGCGGTGGCTGAATGGCTTGCCACTTCCCAGCCCTACCTCGAGCTGCGAAGTCCGAAGCTGCCCGACATCGCCAAGCAGAGGGTGGTGAAGGAGAAGCCTCGCCTCTCCACCGGCGAGAACCCGGTGGCGCTTCAGTCCATCGGTGCCGAATGGGCTCTGCAGTGCACCGGCTGTGGCGTGTTGTCGGAGCTGAGGGCCTACAAATGGCAGGCTCTCGACGACAAGGTCGCCTGCGAGTGCGCTCGTTGAGCGGGTTGGTTGACGGGCCCCTTGTTTAACTAGTGTTGGCCTGTCGTGACCGAGCAATCCATTGCCGAGGCGGCGGCTGCCGTGATGAGCGCATCCGACCACCACATCCGTGAACTCGGGATCGAGATCGTCGCGGTGGGGCCGGGCACCGCGGTGGCCTCCATGGTAGTGAGACCCGAGATGGTCAACGGTCTAGCCACCTGCCACGGGGGTGTGATCTTCAGTCTTGCTGATGCTGCGTTCGGGTATGCCTGCAACAGTCACGGGGGCACGGCGGTGGCCTCGGGTGCTTCGATCGAATTCGTCAGTGCGGCCTACGAGGGCGATCAACTGAGAGCCGACGCCAACGAGTCGCACGTCGCGGGCCGCACCGGCCATTACGACATCGTGGTGTCACGCGAGAACGTGGCGTCACGCGAGAACAGGGTGTCGGGCGACGACACGATCATCGCCTTGTTCAAGGGCCGCTCCCGTCGCATCTCCGATGGTGCCACCGCCCCATGACCAACATGTCGATCCTCGCCGAGGACTTCGAGGAGGCAGCCTCTGAGCTGATCGAAGGCGAAGGGCTCAACGTCGACACCTTTCAGGGCATGTTCCAGCTCTTTCGTCTCTCGGCGCTGATGTTCAGCAGTCTCGAGTCCACCGTTCACAAGCCCGCGGGTTGGAGCCTGGCCGGATTTCGGGTGATGTTCATCCTGTGGGTGGCCGGCGATCTCGAACCCCGCGACATCGCGCGGCTGGCCGGCCTCAGCCGGGCGGCAATCTCCAGCGCGCTCAACACGCTCGAACGTGATGGTCTCGTGGAACGGCGCCGCGAGTCGGCCGATCGTCGCCTGGTCACGGTGAGCCTCACTTCCGATGGTGCTGAGCGATTGTCGGCGGCCTATGCCGAACAGAACACCAAGGAAGCCGAGCTGTTCGGATCGCTCTCCACCGACGAGCTCGCCACGCTCACCGACCTGATGCGTCGGGTGAGCGGTCGGGCCCGCTCCACCAAGGCGGCCAGTCCGGAGTAGTCGCCCAAATCAAACCACTCGCTGGGCCTTCCCCTCACTGCGAGGAACGTCGAACGGGGCCACCACTTCCACGTCGGCACTGACCCCCACCATCGTCTTGATCTGGGCTTTGGCCCGTGCCGCCAACTCGGTTGCGGTGGTGGGGTCGACCCGCGCCTCCGACTCGACCTTCACCGTGAGAGCCACCATGTTGCCGACGGTGGTGGTGTGGAGTTGGTAGTGGGCCGACAGTCCCTCCACCTTCAAGAGTTCATGCTCGATCTGAGACGGGTAGACGTTGACGCCGCGGATGATGAGCATGTCGTCGGTACGACCGGTGACCCTGGACATTCGGCGCATCGTGCGCGCGGTGCCCGGCAACAGGGTGGTGACGTCGCGGGTGCGGTAGCGAATAACCGGCAGAGCTTCCTTGGTGAGCGACGTGAGTACCAGTTCGCCCTCTTCTCCGTCGGGAAGGACCTCGCCGGTGATCGGATCGATGATTTCCGGGTAGAAGTGGTCCTCCCACACGGTGAGGCCGTCCTTGGTCTCCACACATTCCGCGGCGACGCCCGGGCCTATCACCTCCGAGAGTCCGTAGATGTCGACGGCGTCCATCGCGAGCCGCGCTTCGATCCCTCGGCGCATCCCCTCGGTCCAGGGCTCGGCGCCGAAGATCCCCACCTTCAGTGATGTGCTGGTGGGATCGACTCCCTGGCGTTCCATCTCGTCGATGAGGTTCAGGCAGTACGACGGCGTGACCATGATGACCGAGGGCTCGAAGTCGACGATCAGGGTCACTTGTTTCTCGGTCTGGCCGCCTCCCATCGGTATGACGGTGCAGCCGAGCTTCTCCGCGCCGTAGTGAGCGCCGAGACCTCCCGTGAAGAGGCCGTAGCCGTAGCCGACGTGCACGAGGTCGCCGGGCCGACCGCCGGCTGCGAATATTGATCGGGCCATCACGGTGGCCCATACGTCGATGTCGTTTCTCGTGTAGCCCACCACAGTGGGTTTTCCCGTGGTGCCCGATGATGCGTGAACTCGAATCAGATCTGTGCGCGGCACCGCGAACATCCCGAACGGATAGGCCGCCCTCAGATCGTCCTTCACGAGGAACGGCAGGCTCGCCAGGTCGTCTATCCCCGTGATGTCGTCGGGGTGAACACCGGCGGAATCGAACTTCACGCGGTAGTGCTCGATGTTGTCGTAGGCGTTTCGGATTGTCGCCCTGAGCCGCTCCGACTGAAGGGCTCTCAACTCGTCGATTGATGCGGTCTCGATCGGCTGGTAACCAACGGGCTCTGCCATTTGTTCAGTGTTCTTTCTTGATCAGGGTTCGGTCAGCGGTCGAAGTCGACCCGCACAGTTGGGGTTGTGGGCCGTGCCTGGCAAGTGAGCACATAGCCGGCCTCGGCCTCACCGGGCACCAACCCGTGGGTCACTTCCATCTCGACCTCACCTTCAGACAGGAACGCGCGACAAGTGGAGCACACTCCAGCGCGACACGAGAAGGGCACATCGGGGCGACTCCGTTGAGCCGAATCGAGAATCGTGTCGCCTTCGTATACCGCGAAGTTGGTCTCGCGCCCGTGCAGCACAGCCCCACCGGTGGCGATGGGTGGGGTGCCCGACTCGACCTCGCGAGGGCCCGCAGACGCAACCCGACCCATCTGGGAGCTCGTGAACAGCTCGTCATGGATGTGGGCGGGGTCGACACCTTGCTCGGCATAACAACTGCGAACCGTGGCCACCAATTCCTCGGGCCCGCACACGAACACTTCGGTTGGGTCGGTGGGGAGCACACC
>Ga0255048_10002700_pt1 | contig 11154 bp, 18 predicted proteins | sample JV7_2_2_MG_FD_183619 | JGI IMG/M metagenome (GOLD analysis project Ga0255048, IMG submission 183619) | Seawater microbial communities from Jervis Inlet, British Columbia, Canada - JV7_2_2 | ecosystem: Environmental > Aquatic > Marine > Inlet | place: Canada: British Columbia | collected 2016-10-06
AAGCACTACACGACAGACGACAGCCGCAGCGCCGCGGCCGAGCTCGACACCGCACGCGAGGCCGCGATGGTCCTGCTTCGCGCGATCGCAACGCAGCAGACTGACACCGTGGCGAAGCCCAATTGGGGCCACGTCGGCAGCGCCCGCGCGCTGGTTCAGACGCTGATGCACGCCTACGCCGGCGGCGCCAACCTGGACAGCGGCGAGACGTTCGAGCTCCTGAACGGCGCGGCTCGCCGGATGTCGTTCACGCTCGAGGATTACTAAAGCCCGCCGCTCAAGTTCGCGGCGGCGATTGCCGAAGAGGGGGGTATGAGAAACAACGCTAAAAACAACCCCGCGGCGATGCTCACCGCCCGGAAAGAAGACACCGTCTGCCGCATCCGTTACGGCACCCTGACCAGCCTCCGCACCGGCGAGGAACTGGCGAGCGGAACGCACGCGGACCTGATGGATCTGGTGGTTGGTTACGGATTGAGGATCGAGACTCACATGATGGGCCGGCTCGTTGTCGCGCGGCCGGGAGGTGTGAAGTGATCGCCCACCCCCACACCACCGCCCTCGCGAATGCGGCGGACCGGCTCAGCGGCCTAGAGTCGCACGAACGCGCCCGGCTTTGCTGGCTGGCTTGGCTTTTGTTCTCGTCCCGGTCTGGACAACGGCCGCGGTTAGATCCCTACTTGGGGCATGACTCCAATTCCGCGCAGCCAGGACGAGATCACCCAGCGGCTCCAGGCGATCACTGACGCCGGCGCAGACCCCTACGGGGCGGAGCGCTCCCGGCTCCTTGAGGCGCTGGATTTCGACCTGCTCGATCCGTGGTTCCGTCCTGGCCAGAAACCGACGACGCAGGAGTGGAGCACGCGCCAGATGGTCACCACCGAGGCCGCGCACGCTGCGATCCTCGAGTACCTCCCGTTCGCTTGGGAGAAGGCGAACACGAAGCGCGGCACCTCAGCGCTTCGGTCGCTGGCTCACTTCGCCGGGTTGCTCTGGCTCACCGGTGACGCGCGCAACGAACTCGTCGCGCGACTGACGCCAACGCACCGGCCCGACGACGCCGGTCAGAGCACGGACGCGCACGCGTACTTCGGTAAGACTGCGCTCGTGTCGGTCTCGGAAGTCGTTGGTTTCGATTGGGGCGTCGAGCTCATCGACGTCGAGGGTTCGATGGTCCCGAAGCCCGGTAAGGATGACGGGAAGTGGTGCGATTGGACCCAAGACAGCGACGGCGACTTCGACGTGGCCGCGCCCGTGTCTGCTGCTCATGCGCTCGGGAGGGCGTAACCCATGACGACCGATTGCAAATTGACGACGACGTGGCCGACGTCTCCGGTCTCGATGCCACACCGGGTGGTTCGAAGATCACCCACTTCTGTTCGTCCAACGCGGTCGACGGCGTGTGCCCTGACAACGCGTGCGACGGTGACGTCAAGTTGTCGATCTCGATCGCGGATGGCGAGAAGATGACCGCGTTCCCGTCGATGCAAATCTACGAAGGCGAGCACGTGCTGACGCTCGGCATGGACAAGCCGGGGTGCGGCAAAGAGCAAGCGCACTTCTTCGTCATCAAGGACGGCGACGCGGTCCAGATGGCACAGATGTCCGTGCACGTCGAGTGCGGGGACTGCGATTGAGCTATTGCCGCCACAACGGGGACGACGGCGAGACGTTGGTGGCGTTTGGACTTGCTCGCGGTTGGTCGCTGACGAAGAAGTGTCGCTGTGGCGGTCACTCGACGAACGATCACAAGAAATCGAAGCAGCACCATTCGACGTCGATGCGTTTGTGGCATCGACAGGGACGGCTGCTGCGGCTCAGAGAGACGACCCCATGAACCAACACTGCCTGCAGCGCGCGTCCGCGTGCTTGCTTCTTCTCGTCGTAACAGCCTGCGCCGGGGCGCGAGCTCGCGACAACATGCTCTGGCCCACGATTCGGGCGACCTGGCCGGCTGTCCGCTCTGACGTCATGGAGACATCGACGCCGAGCTTGGAGGCCATGGGCGCGGCCCTCGCCCGCGATCGCGCCGCCGAGCTCGACGACTGGGCTGGACTGCTTCAGGTCCCGGCGACCGCGTGGGCCGAGCTCGGCGCTGCTGCTGACGCTGGCGCCGACTTTCGAGTGCTTACCGGCGAGTTCGCCGCCGGTATTGCTGTTTCACTGCGCGAACGCAACAACAACTTCGTGGACGCCATCCAGGCGTTGGTGGCTCGATGAGCGACACGGCAGACGGGTTCCGCTCCCTGCTCGAGGACGTGCTGAGTGAGACCGGCAGGAGCCTCACAGACACACCAGCGGCCATCGCCGCGTACGCGGCCGAGCGGTCCGCGCATCTGGCGACGCTGGTGGGGGCGGAGGGTTTCGAAGTAGCGGTTCGGGCCGAGCGCGATGCGGTCGCCCTGCGCGCAGGCGTAGCGGTGACGACCGAAGCGGACGCCTTCGACCAGCGGATCGCGGGAGCGATTCACGGGGCGTTGGCCTTCGCTGCACGGGCCGCGCTGGCCTGAGTCTATATACTTCGGACCGGATCGGTCAGCCTTCTCCGACCGGTCCCCTGAACGTCGGTCACGTTGGCCGCCGCTTCTGGATGGTGTTGTTGCCCCGTGGCGGTCAGGCCACGGGGCTTTTTCTTCGCTGGTTGGCTTTCATGCGTGGGCGCGGTTACCGTGCGCGCATCACGCGGATCGGTTGTCGAGCGAGAAGCTCGGAGCGACCGCAAGACTCCCAACCAGGACGCACCATGACCGACGACAGCGGGTCTCCCGGACCCGATCTGCTCGTGCTCGCCAATCGGCTGAGCATAGCAAAGCGCGCGAAGGAAATAGCCGCCGCGCGAGTACTCGAGATCGAGATCGCGATTGTTGCGCAGACGAATTTTGAGAAGCCGGAAGGTCAGGAGACCTTCCGGGAGGACGACGACCGCGGCGCGTGCTCGCTCGTGCTCCAGCAACCCATCACGACCAAGGTCGACGGCGAAGCCTGGCTAGCGCTTCGGCGCACGCTCCCGCCGAAGCATCCTGGCCGTGCGATCTTCCGAGCCAAGTATGAGCTCGACACCAAGGCAGCACGCGCGCTTCAGGAGGGCGACGCCGACGCGAAAGCCGCGTTCGCTGACGTGTCTGACGTCATCACGCGCAAGCCCGGCAAGGTGTCGGTCGAGATCAAGACGCTCGAGATTCGCGAGGCGATGCCGAACGAACCAGCGGAGGCGACATGAGCATCAATCTCGGATCGATCGCCACCGGCGTTCGCATCAAGGCACCGAAAGTCGGCATGTACGGTGTCGGTGGAATCGGCAAGACGTCATGGGCCGCAGGGGCTCCCAACGCAGTCTTCCTGTTCACAGAGGAAGGCCAGGGCTCCATGGACCTTGCACGCTTCGAGCCAACGCCGGGTGATCCGGTGCTGCGGACGTGGGCGCAGGTCATGGGGTGCGTGTCTGCGCTCTACACGGAAGAGCACGGATACGAGACCGTCGTGATCGACTCGCTCGACTTCCTCGAGCCGTTGTTGTGGAAGCACACGTGCGACAAGTGGCACCAGAGCAACATCGACGCGGCGAGCAAGGAGTTCGGTTACGGCCGTGGCTACAGCTACGCGGTCGACGAAGCCAAGGCGCTGTTCCAGGGTCTCGAAGCGCTGCGCAACGACAAGAACATGGCGATCATTCTGATCTGCCATCACATGGTCAAGCAGTTCAAGAGCCCGGACACCGAGCCGTACGATCGCTATCGGTTGCGGCTCCAAGAGAAATTCGCGGACTACGTTCACGACTGGCTCGACGCCCTACTGTTCGCCAACTTCCGTGCCCACGTGGTCAAGGATGACCCGAAGAACACCGGCAAGGGTCGCGCGCGCGGCGTCGGGATGGGCGAGCGCATCGTGTACACCGAGGCGCGCCCGGCCTTCCAGGCCAAGAACCGCTACGGGCTTCAGCCCGAGATCGAGCTGTCATGGGCGGCGTTCGTCGAAGGCATGAAGCCCGGTTCCTTACCGGAAGCAACAACACCAACAACCAAGAAGGACACGTGACATGGCGAATCTAGGCAAGCCGTTCGACCCGAACGAGAAAGAGCCCGCGAAGGCGTTCGATATTCTCCCGACCGCTTGGTACGCGATGCAGATCGTGGACAGCGAGAACCGCGAGGCCAAGACGGAGGGGCACGCGTACCTGTGGCTTGAGCTCGAAATGATCGAGGCCGTCCATCCGGAATTGAAAGGCCGGAAGGTCTGGGCGCGGCTCAACCTCTGGAACTCGAACCAGCAGGCGGTCGACATCGCTGAGCGTGAGCTCACCGCGATCTGTCACGCGGTGGGGCACCTGACCGCGGTCACGGACACGGACGTCCTCCATGGCAAGCCGATGGCCGTCAAGGTCAAGGCGGTCCCCGCCAAGGGCGAGTACGACGCCAGCAACGACGTCAAGGGCTACGAAGCCTACGCCGCGCGGTTCGGCGCTGGTGTGCCGGTGCCGGTCAGCACTGGCGCGACCGGCACCGGCAAGGCGCCGCCGGCGGGTACGCCTCCTGGAGCAGCGGCCGGTGGCAAGATGCCCTGGCAGCAGTGATGGCTGCGAAGAAGAAGAACCCGAAGAAGAAGCCGGCAGGACCGCCGGCCTTTCTATTCACAACGCTGCATCTCTACTGCAAGGCGATGCACGATGATCGCGCAAGCCGTGGTGCATGGCGCCATGACGCTCACGAACACCGCCTCGCGATCACGTTCGATCCCAGCGTGGGGCCGGAGATCCCGAGCGACCCGAAGTGCCCGAAGTGCGACCAGGCAATCGTGGTGTAGATGGTCGAGCTACCGGAACGAATGAACCCGACGGTCGCTGCGATCTTCGCGCGCCACGAGCGCGACGCGGATGACTGGCGGCGACCGCACCTCGGTGCGAGCATCATCGGACGCGAGTGCGTGCGATCGTTGTGGTACTCGTTTCGGTGGTTGAACCCGCCCGGCGGCATTTCGATGAGGCCGGTGCTGGGGTTTGACGGTCGTCTGTTACGACTGTTCGAGCGAGGCCACCGCGAGGAAGCATGGATCGTCGAAGAGCTCAAGGCGCTCGAGTGGGAGGTCCACGACGTCGACGAGAACGGCGACCAGTGGCGCGTGTCCTACCTCGGCGGACACTTCTCGGGCTCGAGTGACGGGGCGCTGCTTGGCGTTCCCGAGGCGCGCAAGACCTGGCACTTGCTTGAGGTCAAGACGAGCAACGCGAAGCGTTTTGCGGAGCTCCGACGCGACGGCGTGAAGGTGTGGAGCTCGGAGCACTACACGCAGATGCAAATCTACATGCACGGGCTCGGGCTGACGCGCGCGCTCTACGTGTGCGTGTGCAAGAACGACGACCACATCCACGTTGAGCGCGTCGAATACGACGAGGCGTTCGCGTTGCGCGTGATCGAGAAAGCGGATGCCGTGGTGTTCTCAGCCGAGCCGCTCACGCGGATCAGCGACGACCCGACGTGGTGGAAGTGCAAGTTTTGCGCGTATCGCCCAGCGTGCCACCTCAGCGACCCGTCGAACATCGAACGCAACTGCCGAACGTGCGCGAGCTCGACACCGCTGACCGACGGGACCTGGCGTTGCGATCACCACGGGATCCCACTCGACGGAGACGCTCAGCGCGCCGGCTGTGACGCGCATCTGTTCATCCCGGCGTTGCTCCCATGGTCGGCGTCCGACTTCGACAAGGAAGCGCGTGCGGTTTACTACGACAAGAGTCCCGAGGTCCGCGTCGTCGACACTGGCGGCAAACTTGAAGAGGTCTACGTGCTGTGACCTGCTTCGAAGTCAGCACGCGCCCCAAGTTCCTCGAACAGATACGGAACCAGCTCATGCGCCGAACCATCCCGATCACCACGAAGCCGCGGAATGGCGACCGGCCGCCGGAGATCCGCCTGTTCACGATGAGTGATCGGCAGGCGGCGCTTTTTGCGCGTGTGGCGAGCGCCCTGACCAAATCTGTCACGCGACCGCTCACGCAAGAGCAAGCCGAAGGGCTCGTCGAGAAGACGATCGCCAACATGCTGGGCGGGCAGATGCCACCCGAGACGGCGCCGCGCGCTTTTCACGAGCTCCGGATTCACTTCCCAATCCTCAAGCCACCACAGATTCGGAAGCTGCTCCGGTTCGGTTGCCCGGCTGGGCGGATCGAGGCGATGGTGATCACCTTCGCGTGCCAGGGCGTTGGTCTGCGCCAGTGCTTCTGTGAGTTCGATACGGATCAAGCCGACGCGTTCAACGACGCGATCGAGGAGCTCACGAATGACGCCGAGAATTACGATCACGAGACCGGCGAGCCGACGCTCATCGACCACCGTGACTCCGCGTGGGTCCAGATTTGTAGCTTCACCGGCCGGTTGCTCAGTGGCGCCGAGCTCAACAAGCCGGCTGCCGACGAGCCTGAGCGGCCGTTTTTCTTGCTTCGGCTTGTCGGGCTGTTCCAGTCGTTGACATCGGAGGAACGCGCCGAGCTCCCTCTGGCGACCGAGGACCAGCTTCGTCGCTGGTCTTTCCGTGCGGACAAATCACGGTAGGCTCCGGGGCATGGAACAGAAGCCAACAGCGCGACCCATCGTCGTCGGCGATCGCGTGGTGGTCGCTGGATGCCACGGCAACTACCGCCCCGTCGTGGTGTCGTTGTTTGACGGAGTAGCAATCGTCCAGACGACCGGCCTCGGTCCATCGGATCGAGCAGTCTGGGCGGTCGCCAAGCTGAGCAAGGCGCCCGCGCCGAAGGGGCGCCGGTGATATACGTTGCACCCTACGCCCCCTGGAGCTCGGGCGCCGTGTGCCTGGAGTGCCGGAGCGCAGTGTTGACGCCGGCGGATCTTCCCAAGCATGCGCTCGTGCTCTGCCCCGCGTGCGCGGCCGCTTGCTACGAAGGCACCGAGGTCGTGGTTGACGGTGACCGGCTGGCGGTTCATCCGGTATTGATTCCGGGCGATCCAATTCGCCAGGGATCAACACCGACCGGGGCGATGAGCTCGCCGCGCTGGGTCGACTGTCCGCGGTGCGGTATCGCGCGTGGCGACTTCTGCATCAATCCGCGGCCGGCTGGCGGATTTCGTCGTCTGCCGGCGTTCTGTAACGCACGCCTGGATCTGAACCTGCAACGACTTCGCGAGCTCCAGACGTGGGCGATCGAGATCGCCTCTCCGTGTTGCGCGACACCGGTCTGTCTCGTGTGGCGTAGCGCCGAGGACAGTCTCACCTGGACCGGAGTGCCGTGCTTCGCGTGTCACAAGACCTACACGTTCCAGCACTACGCGTCCGGACTCGTGGAAAGTCGTCGTCCCGTCGACCGCCTGTACCCGGACAAGCTTGAGGTCGTCTGCTGGGCGACGAAGGGAGCCGACCCATGGAAGAAGCCATGAATGTCAGCGAAGAATTCCTGGAGCTTTCTCGCAAGACACGCGACCAGCTCGACGAGGTCTCGATCGACTACGTGCGTGGAGAGATCACGCCGGCAGAGGCCAAAGCCAACAGGGCCGAGATCTGGCGAAGCTACCTGGAAGCGACGGCGCGTGAGGTGGTCCGCATGCTCATCTGTCGCGCCATCGCGAAGGCTATCCCCATGCCCAAAGGAGCCAGCGCATGAGCAGGCGAGACGGTCGACGGCAGCGTGACGCGATGCAAGTGCGGCTTCCGGTGGGTCGATTCGCCGATGCGGCATCGCGGCCAGCCGAAGAACCCGAACACGTACCGCTTGTCGCGACACGCGGCGCTGTGGCTTTCCAGGATAGCTGGTACCGCTGGTTGCTCGCGTTGCATATCGGTGACTTTTGACTAACCACCTTCGGACGGCCCACGTGGTGGGTCAGCGTGTCGGTTCAAAGCCGGGATCCGATCATGCCGATACCGACCGACGAGCTCAGTCGAGCGCAGCGCCGATCACGTGTCGCGATAGCTCGACACGTGATCGGGAAGGCGGGGCAAGCCGATGCCGAGGACGCGCGCGATCAACCGGTCACGCATCAGATCATCCGGCCGTTGACGGACGTCGAGGTATTCACGTACGGCATGGCTGAGCACGTGAGGGACTGATGGTACTCACGCTCCGCGACTACCAACAGGAGTGCCTCGCGGCGCACTGGTCGTTCTTCGACCGCAACAAGGAAGGCAACCCGCTGTTCGTTGTTCCTACCGGCGCAGGAAAATCGCTGATCTTGTCGGAGTTCGTGAAGGTGTCGATCGCCGCGTGGCCAAGCGTGCGCTTCCTGATCCTGACACACGTCAAGGAGCTCATCCGGCAGAACCGCGAGGAGTTCGAGCGCCACCTTGACGGCGCGGGCGTCACCGTTGGCACGTACTCCGCTGGTATCGGTCAGAGAGACACCGATACATCGGTGCTGTTCGCTGGCATCCAATCGATCTACAAGCGCGCGGGCGAGCTCGGGCACTTCCATGTCGTGCTGATCGACGAAGCGCACCTCGTGCCGAAAAAAGGGATGGGGCGTTACCGCCAGTACCTCGAAGAGCTCCGCGCGATCAACCCGAACGTGCGCGTGTGTGGCTACACGGCGACGCACTACCGAGTCGATGGCGGCTACCTGCACAAAGGCGACGGACGCATCTTCACAGACGTAGCGTACGAGGTGCAGCTTCCGCGGCTGATCGAGGGCGGCTACCTTGCGCCGTTGCGATCCAAGAAGCCGCCCGGTGGCGGTACGATCGACACCAGCACCGTCGGCATGGCCGGCGGCGACTTCAAGAAGGCCGAGCTCGAGGCCGCGGCGCGGTCGGAGGGATGCGTCGAGGCCGCGGTTGCCGAGACGGTCAGGATCGGCACCGAAGAGAATCGCAAAGCCTGGCTTGTGTTCGCGACCGGCAAGGCGCACGCCGGCGACATCCTCGCCGAGCTCGACCGTCATGGTATCGACGCTGATCACGTGTTCGGCGATACGCCGAAGGACGTGCGCGACTCGGTGATCCAGCGATTCAAGGACGGCAAGCTCCGCGCGTTGGTGAACGTCGGCGTCCTGACGACTGGCTTCAACGCGCCGTGCTGCGACCTGATGGCGGTGATGCGACCGACCGGGTCGACGGCGCTCTACGTCCAGATCATGGGCCGCGGGATGCGACCGTTCCCCGGCAAGAAGGATTGTTTGGTCCTGGACTACGGCGAGAACGTGAAGCGCCATGGACCGATCAACAGGGTCAAGCCGAAGCACGAGCGCGTCGACGGCTCCGAGAAGGAAGCCGCACCGACGAAGTCGTGTCCGTTCTGTGGTGAGATCCTAGACCTCGGAGTCAACCCGTGCCCATGTTGCGGGTTCGAGTGGGAAGGCGGGGCAATCGCTGTTGAGCATGCCAAGGTCGCCGCGTGGGAGTCACCGATAGACCTTGAGGCCAACAAGCCGCGGACGTGCAACGTGACCGGCTGGCACTTCCGGGCGCATCAGAAGGAAGGGCGGCCGGTGTCGTTGCGCGTGGACTTCCTCTGTGGCATGCGAACGTTCACGGAATGGGTCTGCTTGCAGCACGGCGGCTACGCCGAGAAGAAGGCGCGGCGTTGGTGGCTCGACCACTCCCGCGAGGCGCAAATTTACAAACGCGCAGGTCTTCGTTCTGGATTCCGTGACGCACCTGAGTCCGTCGCTGAAGCCTTGACTCGCGTCGACGAGCTCGAGATCCCTGCGTCGGTCGTGGTGGTCGATGACGGCCGTTACGAACGCGTCAAGCGATCGATCTTTCACCCTGTAGAGACCAACACCGAATGAAGCTGTCCCAAGATCAATGCCAAGCGCTCAAGGAGATCCACGAGTGGTGGGCCAACCCTGAATCGCAGACGTTCACGCTCGCCGGGTTCGCCGGCACCGGCAAGACTTCGACCGTGGCCGCGCTACGGCGCGAGTGGAGCTCTCCTGTCCTCATCGGTGCTCCGACAGGGAAGGCCGCGCTCCGACTGCGAGAGAAGGGCGTGAAGGCGCACACGATCCACCACCTCTGTTACTCGTTCGCCGGCAAGGACGAGCACGGCGACCCCGAGTTCGACTACGTCGGCTTCGACAAGACGCGAAGCAAGCACCGCAAACCGGACACGACGCCGCCGCTTCTGATCGTGGACGAGGCGTCGATGGTCAACACCGAGATGCACCGCGACCTTATGAGCTCCGGCTACCGGGTCCTGTTCGTCGGTGACCACGGACAGCTACCGCCGGTTGGTGGCGATCCCGGGATCATGCGCAAGCCGAACTTCGCGTTGTCGGAGATCCACCGACAGGACGACGCCGGCCTGCTCGACTTCGCGCACGCGTTGCGCCAAGGCACCAAGGTCCCAGAAGCGTGCGGTGCGGCCGACACGATCTGGCTTGCTCCCGGTGTCGGGACCAACAAGGAAGCAGAGGCGTCGATCCGACGCAGCGACGTGGCGATCTGTTGGATGAATACCACCCGGCACCGGCTCAACCGCTACATCCTTTGGCTTCGTGGGATGATCGAGGACGTCGCGACGTCACGCGAGGCTACGCCGGTCGAGCTCCTGCACATGCTGCGCGCCAACAAGTCCTGCTGGCCGATGCTTGTGCTGCGCAACGACTACCAACAGAACGTCGCCAACGGCGAGGTCCTGGACGTCACCGTTCAGGAGATCGAAGAGGACGCGCTGGTCGTGTCGACTGACGACGGTCGGAAGCTCTGGGTCGACCTCGCGTGCTTCGGCGCAACCGCGCGCGGTACCGATCCGCTCGAGGGGCACGTGTTCGCGGACTTCGGTTTCTGTCTCACCGCGCACAAGGCTCAGGGCTCGGAGTGGCCGTGGGTCACGGTGTGGGATGACACAAACAGCAGTACGAGTGAGCGTCCGCGGTGGAGTTACACAGCCGCAACGCGCGCGCAGAATGCGCTGACGTGGGTGCACCGATGATGAGTCGCTGTCAAGAATGCGGTCAAACCAAGCATTCGGTGGACGAACTGGTCACCGTCATCGCGACCATCGGTGGCGGGACGCGCAACCTGTTCGAGTTCAAGTACCACGCCGCAGCACTGCAGGGCATCTTCGAGCTCATCGACGCCGCCGAGGAGCTTCTCGACCACACGAACCGCGACTACGACGAGTGGCGCGAGCCGGTGCGCGAAGCGCTGGCCAAGATCAAGGGGGGCGGATGAGCCGCAGCAACTACACCGAGGAGCCCGATCAGTGGG
>Ga0255048_10002701_pt1 | contig 11153 bp, 12 predicted proteins | sample JV7_2_2_MG_FD_183619 | JGI IMG/M metagenome (GOLD analysis project Ga0255048, IMG submission 183619) | Seawater microbial communities from Jervis Inlet, British Columbia, Canada - JV7_2_2 | ecosystem: Environmental > Aquatic > Marine > Inlet | place: Canada: British Columbia | collected 2016-10-06
TGAATCTAGAAATCCACCCAATATACCTTCTAGATTTATCTTAGTCCCTTCTATATTACTAATCATTAATCCTGATACATTGTCTAAATGTGTATTAATAGCTTCTTCTTCGTCATCTATATATTTAGTAAGGTTTTCAAAACTAAACGCTAGGCGTTTTTTTTCTGCTTCTTTTGCAATATCATCTGCGTTCTTTTGTGCAGTTACTTTCTTCTTATTTGCCGCATCTTCTAACGCTTTTTTCGCTATTAGTTCTGCTCTTTTTTTATCTATACTATCTTGACTAAGATCTCTTACTACTTTAGTTTCAGCGGTTTGACGCTCTTTTAATATTCTAAGGTCGTCTTCCAGTAGGGTCTTATTAGCGGCACCTCTCACGTTTGTTACAAAGCTAATGCCCTTTTTGGTAAAATTCTCTAAGTTGGAAAAAACCGTTTTAAGCGAGCCAACCTGTTCTACTGGGTCTGGAATAAACTCTATCGGACCCTCACTCTTAATATCTTCTATCTTTTTTTCAGTTTCTTCTATCAACTTGGTCGTCTTCCCAAGTGCTTCTGAAGCCTTTAGCAACTCTTTTGATATCCCCAATTCTTCAGGGAGCATGGCTATCATATTTCTTGCTTTTAGATAATCCATTAATGGGTCTACATATTCATCTTTTATCCATCCCTTATTTTTCTTACCCATTATAGCTAACCAGTTATCAAAATTATTGCCAAGCAATGTTATAGATCCAGCTAGGGTTTCTGTTCTTTTAGCTAAAGCCTCTGGGATTAATTCATTTTGAGAATCACTTACAAACTCCATAACTTCACCAAGGGTTTCATATTGTTGTCCTTGTAGTGTGACTGCGGCTGTTAAAGCCCTAACCCTGCCAAATGCTTTTTTCATTTTTGCATTGTTATCACCCATAGTAGAGTTAACCTCTTTGAAGAAATCTAAAAAGCCTGTTTTTTGAAATCTCTCTTTAGATATATCTATTTGTAAACCTTTGAATATTTCTCTAGCCTGAGAACCCGGACCTGCCAGTGCATTTAATACACCCCTTATTGCGGTAAAGGCTTCTTCTGTTTTTAAACCACCTCTTGTTAGGGTAGTAGTCGAAGCTAGAAGATCATCAAAAGTTATTCCGAGTGTCTTAGCTAGAGGAGCCGCTTTACCGATTTGATCTGCCAATGCACCTACGGTAGTATTATGTGTAACGCTAAAGTCATTCAGCAAGAATAGCCTATCTCCATCTATCTCAAACCCATAATATCTACCGACATCAAGCTTAGTAACTTTAAAGCCCATCGATAGCATATTTCTTCTAACACAATTTTTATATTTATATATTTTTCTTTCTATCTTGCATGGAATTCTAGATATGTCTCCACTCATATATATAGTATAATATAAAGTGCCGTCTATTAGCTTACTTCTCTTAGAAGCGAATAGCCCACAACTTCTAGCTATCCATAGAACATCATCTATCATACCCTCATTTTTATTATAGAATTCATATGCACCACTTTTGACACCCCCGACCAGAGATCCGTCTGTGTCTATTAGTCCGGCTAGAAGCTCAAGTCTTATTTTCAGCGAGTTTTGTATATAGTCTTTAGGGATATGTTTATTATTTAATAAGTTATACTTGTGTAATAACTCCGTCAAGGAGCCTTTGCCCTGACATGACCTATCCTTAGTTAACGAATATATACTAGACTTGTTATCTTTTTGCTCATATTTTTTTAAATTCCAATTATGCTTGTCACACATTGATTGAAGGTAGTCAACGATCTCTTGATCCATAGTCGTTATTCTAGGAGAGGCTGATGTCCCGTCACCGAGAAATACTCCGAGTAGGTATGGATCTATATGCACTTCTCTTTCTGAAAGTTCCACGCCCCTTTTGTATGCTAGATTCCTAGCCTTCCAGCCATCAGGCTTTTTAAGGTAGTCTTTAACCGTTATATTGGTAATCTTCTCGTCTATATTAAATATTTTCTTATTTAGCTTTCCAGTTATTCTGCTAATATATCTACTAATTTTTCTGTGTTTTTTTCTTACCAATGACAGTATATGACTTTCGTTAACAGTATAGCTACTGCCATCTCTTAGGTCTATCCTATACATCATTTCTTCTCCAGAACCTAATGCTAGAATATTTCTCTCTTTGTTGTCACTACCCATTATTTTATCATTAATAACTATATCTTCAACCTTCTTGGCTGTCCCATCTAACATAAGGATCTCAGTCCCTTTTGCGAAACATTTCCCCTTTACCTGTGCTCGAAAGAACTTCTCTAATATTTGCTCTACTGAGCCAGCTTCTTCGCCATAAGCATTCATGATACTAGTAGCACCATCGACAGCCTGTCTTACGGTTGCTACGCCAGCGACACCAGCCTTGGCTGACAACTCTAATATTTTTAGCGAACTAGCCCAATCGTTCGTAGCTGAATTAACTTCGAATAACGCCTGTGTGGCATCCTCCATCTTAACGGGGATCTCTCCTGTTATCCTGATCAGACCTGCAAACGCTTGGTCAAACTCCTTCTTACCACCACCAAAAAGATTCAGGGTGTCTACTATCTTACCTTCCATTTTAGTAAAGTTAGTGATAGCTTTTATAGATCCAGCAGTAATAACCCCAAAGAAAGCTAGTATAGCTAATTGAGATTTATTTATCATTCCTCTTAGTTTAGAGAACGACCCCTGTATTTCTTTGACTCCCTGTTTAGCTTTACGACCATCTAGATCGACACTAATCTTAATTTTTGGATTTGTCATAATTTAGGCTCTTTCATAATAATGCTTTAAATATTGTAATAAGTATTCTCTATGTTTTATTTTACTTAATTTATAATATATAATAATAAAATTTATAATAAAATCTAATACTAATAAGCCTATACTTATACGCTTATCTATAGTAAATAAATATATATATAAAGACAGCCTAGCTGTCTTAAATATTAGATCTAGAAATATGCGTTTGAAGTTCGGGTTAAACATCTGGCTTATCCCTTTTCTTCATTGCTTTGTCTAGTCTAGATTGATAACTATCTATAGCGTTATTGGCGTTAGTCTTTACCATAGCTTTAGTAGCCTGATAAGTATCCGACTGGTTTAAAGCCTGTTGTGCTACAGACTGCTTACTTAGTAATTTATAATTGAATATGAATAGGTATTTAAAGAAGTAGTAAAATGCAATAGGTATCAATAAGTAATACTTATCTACTATATCAACTATGTTTAGTTCTACCAAGAAGAACATGATTCCTAGAATATAGAATATATTTTTCATATGTGAAGACTCCCCTTGTCTTAAAATTTTATACTGTTAGTGGTGCGGCTGACGCACTGTTTATTATTGTTACTTTAATCTGATATCCAGCATTAGATCCGTAATTAGCTATGAAGTTAATAGGTTGAATAATTATGCTAGAAGGTCCATCTACAGTTGGATGAGCACCTTGATAGAAACATTCAGGTAAATCTAATTGGATACTATGGTTAGTTCCAGATGTAGCTTCAGAAGACTCTAAAAATAAACTGATTGCTGTGCTGGTATTGTTTACAAAATTGTTGTAATGCGTATAATCTTCGAATACTAAATTAAAAGATCCAGTAATGTCTCTTTTACCATAGTCAAAGTTTTCCACTGTAGTCGTATTACATAACTCTCTATTTTCTATAATATTGTTATTAACATTTAAACTTATGTCTTGTACGCATGTTAGAGATACAGCAGATATAGTGGCACCTAATCTTACAGATACTTTACTATACTGGATAGGTGGTGTCTGTGTTAGTGATGCTGTAGACATTGAGTTAGTAACCGCTGTATGATCACTATATCTAAAACTCCAAGTTTCCTTTGGAAGTCCACCGGGAGCCACACTTAAAGCGTAAGTATCGACAACGCCATTGCCCCATATTCTAGTTGTAGAACTCTGTCCACCGGGAGATACTTCGGCAAGAAGTCTTATTACTTTTCCACCTGAGTCTAGTACTTCATCACCTTCAGAAAAGATATGACTGAAAGTTCCTGATGTAATACTGGCACTAGTGACAGATCCAGCTAGAAGAAATTGATACAAACCTATACCATTGTTGGGGTCTACACTCTTTGCTATGGAACCATTGGCTGTTACATCTCCAAATTCCATTCTACGCATTCCCCTAGAAGTAGTGCCTAGTTCGTCTACCTGTTGGACAACCTGATCTCTTGCAAAGCTTAGATTGTCTGCGAATAAAAACTCAGAGGCTAAAGTATTAGCGACTGTTGTGCCTGTAAAAATATTAAAACCTATGATACTATCGTATCCCTTTTGGATTGTCATGGCTTTCCTTTCCTTTACTCTTAATTTTTATTGGTTTCTCAACCACTATAATGTCTTTTATTTCTATAAAGTTTCCTGTACCTATTAGTCCTTTTCCTATAATCTCATCTACCTCTATAATGTCATTTGGTTCTAGTGTTAAGTTGATAGCCTGTTTTCCTATCTCAGTCCTAATGTAACTATATGTTACTCTTTGTTCATTTATATATTTTAACTTCAATTTCCATTGCCTCCCTTCCTCTTACGAGGCCGTTATTAGTATAATTAATAATAATAGAACTATACCTTTCTAGGGCATATATAATATAGTTTTCTAGCCACTTAGCGGAGAACTCCATGTTCAACGTGCTCTTGACTAGATCTCCTCTTAAATCAGTTCTTACTAAGTTTCCATATATCCATCTTTTACTATTATCACAAGTGCCATAGTATTTATCTTTAAAACTATAGTCATACCCAAATAATAATATTTTTTTAGATCCAAATATCTTAGCAGAAAAGACAACTAAGGAGTTGCCTACATTACTTGCCGCTTCAATTACTTCATAATAGTCAGCTAGAGGGCCAAAGATCTCATGCGTCTTAATATTGTCTTTGTTCAAATAAAATATTATGCTTTTATTCCCAGCGATATCAGACCATTTCTGCACCCAGTCTGGAGAGCCATATATATTAGATATAAGCATGCTATTTTTTATATACTTATCTTCTACGCCATCAAGCCACTTCTCGGCAGAAACACTTCCATCTGCTACTAGAACAAAGTCCACTTGTATCCCTCTTTCGCTCAGAGGTCTGAATGCTTTATCAACGCACCCTATCTTATAGTTATCTCTATTTGTCATCACATCGGACGCTAAGACCTCTCTGACGTTATCCTCGAAGCTTGGTCCGTATGAAAATAGCACAATCGTTTTATCTCTATATATATTTAAGAAGTCCTTATGAGAGTTTACCACTTTATCTTTATTCTTTAAGCAATTCTCAGTCCATAAGTCTCGCCAAGCTTCTAAGGCCATATTGCTATGCCTATTTACTTCTTCTAGAGTCATACTCATTATATAATTTCCCCTTTTTATATATTAAACGTAATTTTCAGTATTTACTATAATTACAGCAGATTGCTGATAAGTTCCTTGTTCTCCCTGTATTACTACCCCAAAGGTAGCGTCTGTTAAGTCTACATTATGAAATGTAGTACTAGCTGTTGAATCGCTTCTAACTGCTTGCTCTACGTTCGTTACTAATTGTCTCATATCCTGTCTTGCTATAGTATAGTCTCCTATATCGTATATATGGCAACCTATTTGCCATTCACATTCTACTAAGCTTCTACAAGAACCATCGGCTCCTGTTTCTGTTCTCTCTTCGGTATGATGGTTAAGATTAATAGTAACTCCCGGCATTCTAGATATATATAAATTAATATCTTCTGGATCTGCATCCATAATAGTAGTTACACTTTTATATAAACTAGTATCTAGAGTAGTACTATTTGCTTTAAAAAATTCTATCCAACCTGTAGTTAGTGAATTATAATCTATTCTGGTAGTCATGCTATTCTTCCCCAAGCTCTATATATTTTAGCTACTACTAAACCTACTAATTTATCTACAGCTTTCTTAGAGAACCAAAAGAACGGCCTAGCCGCTAGGTTCTTCATAGATATTCCAAATTGGTGAGATCTAGCATATTTACTATCTGTTACTAGTCCACCAGATCTAGGATTGTGAAACTTTTTAATAGAATTCTTTAAATCATAAGTATCTCTTAATATTCCATTACCTAGAGTACCTTTGGCTCGCTTATTCTCTTTAGTGATGTCTGCAAGCCCCTTCCAACGCTTAAAACCAGAGGACACTACCGCTTTATCATTAGCTGGTCCGAGTTCTCTGGTAAAATGTTCATCAACGTCTTTTTTAATGATGCTAGAGGCTTTTGCAAAAAAGCTATTAAGTTTAGCAGGGTTTGTAAATTCTTCTAGAATCTTATCTAACGCTCTGTCTACTTGGCTGGTATCTATAATGATAGCCATTAGTCGTTAGCCCTGTCTGAATCTAATGAGTCCTGTCTATCAGGCGATACAGTCCATTTTAAAGGATTGCCCACATCAAAAGTAGGTACGAAGCCAGAGACATTAGTATAGACTTTATTCGCCCTATTTCTCTCTCCGACTATCGCCCCATTATCATCAATTAATACTGCTTTGCCATTATTAAGATCTTCTAGTACGCCTAAAGCTAAATCATAATTAGATTGTATTATATCTTGTTGTACGAATCCGCTATCTTTATTTAATAATATATTATATATATCATATGTAACTAAATCTTCACCTATCTTAGTTAGCATAGCGGATTGGGTAAATGGGGTAGCATATCTTCTACCTAAATAACTCTCTACCATACGCTCTCTTCTATCTATTAAAGAATCTATAGTAGCGGTATTAACATCTGTACTTTCTAAGTCTAGAATGGCATGTGAGCTATCAGCAGTAGTACTAGGTAGCCATGTGGTATTAGTTATATATGTACCCATTTATATTACCCTTCTTTATTAAGTTTTTCTTCTGTTTTCTTAATCTTCTCGTCTATTTCTGATACTTCTTTTAGCATAGGCTCTACTATATCTCTAATAGAGGCTTTTTCCTCTGCTTTGCTTCTGGCGTTAGCCTTAATCATATTCTTTTTTTGAATAGATCTCTTTTTTAGTTTTTTCTTCTTCTGTCTTAGACCTTTAAGCTTGAGTTCTTCCTTGCTACAAGTTAGTTTCTTGATATCTTCCTTGTCCTGAATTCTAACTTCCTCTATAGTTAAGTCTAAGTCTAGTTGCATCGCAAATCCCTTTTTAATCCAAAGCTTTGCATCATTTGTATCTACATCATATACTCTGGTATTATTCAAAAAGCCATATGTTTCAGACTTCATATTTGTTAGCATTTTAACTTTCATGTAATTCTCCTTTTAAACACCGACTGGGACAAGGGGAGCAAACCCAGTCGGCTTATGTAAGGTACAAGCTCCCAGTGTACCCTACCTAAGTCAGTTTTAGCTGTTAGCTGCTTTGATCAAATAACCCGATAAAGAACTAACTAATTTTACGTCATACATCCAATTTAATTCAAGTACATCTGAATCAATAAGTTCATCTCTATATCTACGAACCGCAGGTGCTGTGTCACCATATAAGCCTACGAAGGTAATACCTAAGTTAGCTGATCTAAGACCACTGGAATCACTGTTATAATATACAAGAACATTATTGTCGAATACGAAGTCAGAAGTAGAAGATATATTATACTTAATAGTTTGGTTAATAACAGAATTAACTGCGATTGGAACGCCAACTACGTTAGCCATAACTTCTTCGCCTACAACTCCTCTTTCAGACCATTTTACTCTATCTAGAATATCAGCGTGGTTTTTAAGAACGTCAAACGTCTTCTTGCCCATTAATGCTCCAGATGGTTTCTTAGCGATTGAAGTCATAAGACCACGAATTGCTGTGTCAAAATCATCGATAGGTGTACTAGTGGTAGTGTCTAAGTCCCAAGCGTCAGTAGAAAGAGTTAATAGATTAGAAGTAATAGCAGTAGATGTGAAAAAATTCTCAGCTACGGTAAGTTCCATATCTAGCATTAAGTCTCTAGTGATTTCCAGAATCGCATCTTCAGATGGATTAACAGCAGGATCAGCAAAAGCTTTGTCTTCTTCAGACGTTTCAATTGCACTAGCATGGTTTGAAAGAAGGTATGAACCTACACTCAATCGCTCTAGCTCAACTCTACGTGCTTTAGCTTTATTAGCTCTCTTAGTATCTCCCGGTCTGAATGCATCATCTCTATTATAAATGTAATATTCGTCTGATTTTTCGGTTACACGTTTAACAGGAGCCAAGGCTCTTTGTGCATTGTAGTCCATCATATCTTGCATAAACTTAATACTTAAATCTGCTAACGCTTTATTTCTATGTCTTTTAATAGCCATTTTAATATGTACTCCTTTCTATTATAATTCTTTCCCTGTTGGGATAACCAATACGGATACTATGTCTGAGTCAGCGGCCGCTGGAGTCAAAGCTCTAGCAACAACACGACTTGCGGTAGCAGAGGTCGCTACGATTAACTTAGAAGTGTTGGTTTGAAAGCATAATTCTGCTCCAGCGGTGAACGCTCCACCAGCAATTGCTTGAGTAATACCACCAACGATAACACGAATATCTTTGCCCGTTCCACTATCAGGAAGTTCAGGTGCTTGAATACCTATCACGTATGAAGGTACAGTAGCGGCTGTCCCAGTCCCAGCAGTAACGGTTTGAGATCCCCACAGTTGTAAGCATTTCATCATATTTCCAGTTAAGTCTTCTCCAGACGATGCAGTAAAATCGAAATGTAATGCACCACCAAAAGGTTTAGGATATCTAGCCATTTTATTTTTCCTTTCTTAATTTTTATAGTAATTTAGAAGCTTTTGGATCTTGCTTCATTGCTTCTGTAATAGCCATATGTTCTTTAGCGTCTGTTTCTTCATAAGATTTATTGAAAAGCTTTTTAGAGAAATACTCTTTAGCACTATCATAATCTTGATCTTCTGACACTTCAGAAACTTGACCGAATAAGCCACGATTAGGTAGATTGTTTAAGAATTTTTTGAAAATTCCTAAAGCAGTATCTTTTTCCTTAACACCATATGCAGAGTAAGAATACTCTAGTTGCTCAGTGTCATTTAAAGAATCTAGAATAGGTTGAACTAACCCCATTTCAGACGGTAAGATTTTATTTTCTGATTTAAGTTCAGCAGTAAAATCTACCAATTCCTCTTGTCTGCGTTTATTTTCTTTAGCTTCATAGGTAGCTAATTTTTCTGTATTTTCTTCGTTTACTTTTGTTTGCTCATCAAGATAGCTGATTAAATCTTCAGGGTTCTTTGCTACCTTGTTAAGTGTTTCTAATAATTCTTCTACTCTGGTTTTTTGTGCTACGGGTTCTTCTATAACTTCTGGAGTTTCTATTTTAGTAATTTCAACTTCATTAGTCTCTTGCTTGTTAGTATCTTCTTGTGCCATTGTTTGTTCTCCTTCTTTAATATTTGTTTCTTGCTTTGTAGCAAGAGATCCAGTTTTAATATTTTTAATCTTATTAAATATAAATGTATCTAAGTTAGAAGCATTAATCTTCATATTCTCTAATACATTTTCTTGCAAAAATTCATCTTCCCCTTCCAATAAACCATCTACTATTCCAAACGCTACAGATTCACTAGAACTTAAAAATGTGTCCTCTTTAATAATATCTGCCAAAACGTTCCTGTCTTGACCTGACCTGTTAGATAGCACATCAATTATCATTTCATTAACTGCTTTTGCGTCTTCAAGAGCCTTTTCAATTTGAGAAACCTTACCAAAAGCCCCTGTCCCAACCTCGTGGATCATAGTTCTAGATTGTTGACCTATATATCTTTTATTGCCACTAGCTAGAAGTACTGCACCACAACTGTCGGCTTCACCTAGACATATAGTATTAACATTAGATTTTAGACTAGACATAGTATCTAGAATAGCGGATAATGCATTAGTATATCCACCAAAACTATTAATTAATATATTGATATCGTCTGTAGCGTCAGCGTCTAATTCTAGCATTTCCTTAACTAGTTTTTCTGCACTCTCTTGATGAAATTGGTCGAACAAGAAAAGTGTGCGATTTAAGTTCATAGTGTTAAGATTGAATGTCTCACTATTGGTAGATTCTCCAGCTTCAATAGAAACGCCTTGAGCTTTTGCTTTATCCTCTGCCATAGTCAGAGATCCGTCAGTCTCAGGATTATAGTAATACTTCTTGCCATTCTCGCCCCAACGAGCGAAATGCCCCACTTTGTCTTTACCCTTCTCTATAGGCATATTATCATTCCTCTCATTTGATTTATTAAATAAATTTATACTATCTACTATAGTGATATCGCCAGTCGCAGTATTTAATTGTAATTCTTTGTCTGGGACACTAGATCCTATACCTACACACCCATTAGTTTCTATATTTAATTCTTCTTTACTTTCTATAATAGTAGTATTTAATTCTTCTTCATCATAATACTCACCTTTATTATCTGTGAGCCATTTCTTTGCCTGATCCATATCATACCTATCCTTGTTAAACAAAAACGAGTGTATGGCTGTATTAAGGGGGTCTGACTCCATACTACCGACTATTGCGAACACCCCAGCGTTGTCAATTCCCAAACTAGAAGTTCTAAGACTACCTTGTTTGAAATTATCCTTCTTATCTAGCTCGGCTCGAATAAACCTATCGTATATATCTGTATATATTTTCATTATTGAATTTCCCTCCAAGTAAAACTACCCAAACAATTCGATGAGCTTGAAGCCCCCGTAGCATTTATGCTTGTTAACGCTAGTGTCACAATTGTTGAGCTAGATTCATTATTAGTAAGTGTTATAGGAAGCTTAGAAGTTAAACCACCTATTATTGCATCGCCTGAAGCGGCCTGTCCACCGCCCCTAACATTACCCGGTATATATCCTGAATCAATTACCACGCCGGCTGTAATGCTTGTGGCTGCAACATCAAACTGCATGCCACTAGAACTATTAACAACCGCCCAAGAAGCCCCTGACAGCGTAGGGTTATATATTATCTCATAAAAGACTGCACTGCTAAAAGAAATAGCTGAGAATTTTTGTAGTTCTATAATTATATGGTTAGATATTGTTGTTGATGGGAAAACTGTATTGGGCTTAATACTTAATACCGGATTTCTAGCCCCTACATTAACAGATGTTGAACCATTATTGGCTGTATAATCGACA
>Ga0255048_10002703_pt1 | contig 11143 bp, 11 predicted proteins | sample JV7_2_2_MG_FD_183619 | JGI IMG/M metagenome (GOLD analysis project Ga0255048, IMG submission 183619) | Seawater microbial communities from Jervis Inlet, British Columbia, Canada - JV7_2_2 | ecosystem: Environmental > Aquatic > Marine > Inlet | place: Canada: British Columbia | collected 2016-10-06
CCCATTCTGCGACGCACCCTCGAAGAGACGGCTGGCAGCATCTGGTTTGCAACAACGACACTCAAACCAGAGAACTACCGGCGAGATTTAGCGTGCTTTGGTGCGCTGATCGATCCTGATCGGAATCCATGGCTCAGAACCCATGACCTGTTGGTTGGAGGCCTCTTTCCAGGCGTGCTCGGCACAAGCCAGACCACTTGGGGTCATGAACTCGACAACTGACTCACACCAGCCACAGCCCTTACGCCGCTCCACCTTTGGTGCGGGCTCGCTGCTCACCCCAGGGACCGCGACCTCGTCGGCTCCAGGGAAGATATGAACGGTCGCTTCGATGAAGTTCACACTGACGTGGCCACAACTCTCGCAGACCACTCTTTCCAGACCGGCGGTGATCGTGCTGATCGTGTGAGTGTGTTTGCACTCGATTATGCGTCGCCCATTTGCCAACCGAAGCCTCCCTATCCCGACCCGTACAAGGTAAATCATGAGTGGCCCACTCCCTAGGGGCCGTCTCAGAGGACCACACAAGGACTAGTCCACGTCGTTACATTGCCGGCGATGGCCTGGTCCCTCTCGTCGCTGCTTGACATTGGTGCGTTGCCGGACGACAGCGAAGACCTCCGTCTTCAAAAGAGAATGCTGATGACAGTGGGGTTGCTCGGGCTCGTTGTCGGATTCGGTTGGGGCACCATCTACTTGGTCCTTGGCGAGACCACCGCGGCCCTGATTCCGGGCAGTTACGGCGTTTTGACAGCGATCAACATCGTTGTCTTCGGGATAACCAAGCGCTACAAGGTGTTCAGGTTCACCCAACTGCTCTTCTTCCTGGTTCTTCCATTCTTCCTACAGCTATCACTTGGCGGTTTTGTAGGGGCGTCAGCGGTGATCGTGTTCGGGCTCTTCGCTCCCCTCGGCGCGTTGGTGATGCAAGACCGCAGTGTGGCAACACGATGGATGGTTGCCTACATCACGCTGGTTGTCATCAGTCTGGCGATCCAACCATCGATGACCATCAACAACAGTCTGAGCCCGACCGTTGTCGGGCTGCTCTTCATCGGCAACATCTTCGGGGTGGCGACGTTCACCTTCATCGTCATGAACTACTTCGTCGGTCAGCGGGACAAGATCCAAGCGGAGCTCAAAAACGAACAAGAGAAATCGGAGAATCTTCTGCTCAACATCCTCCCCAAGGAGGTCGCAGCCGATCTCAAAGAGAGTGGAGGTACCCGGGCGATGTATTACGAAGGAGCCTCAGTCCTGTTCGCCGACCAGGTCGGATTCACCGAGTTCTCCAATGACACCGGACCTGAAGAAATAGTCAGGGTGTTGGACGAAATCTTCACAGCTTTCGACGAAATCGTCGGTAGACATCAAATTGAGAAGATCAGAACCATTGGAGATGCCTACATGGCCGCCGCCGGCGTGCCCATTGAGTGGGACGACCATGCCACGGCAATCGTTGACGCCGCCCTCGACATGCAGGAATTCATCAATTCGTACGACGGCTTCAGATTTCGAATAGGTATCAGTTCCGGTCCGCTGGTTGGCGGAGTTGTCGGGACATCGAAATTTCAGTACGACATCTGGGGTGACACGGTGAATGTCGCGAGCCGGATGGAGTCCTCTGGTGCCCCCGGGCGTATTCAGATATCTGATCCGACCTACCAGCTGGTCAAAGACCACTTCGATTGTGAGCAACGTGGGGAAATTGACGTGAAGGGCAAGGGCTTGATGAAGACCTGGTTTGTGAGAGGCAGGATCAGCTAGGCAACGATGCACAACCGATGCACAGCGTCGAAGCTGGAAGGGCCTCGAGTCGAGCGTCACCGATCGCTTCGCCACACGAATCGCACGTGCCGTATGTGCCGTCCTCCACCTTGATAAGGGCACTGTCGATGTTCTTGATCGACGCCGCGATCGATCGAGCGGTTGCTGTGGTCGCCAGCCGCTCCACCGCTTCCGTCGTTCCATCACCAATTCGCTTCCCAAATCCAACGCTTGCTCCCTCTTCTGGTGGCTCCATCAGTCGATCCAGTTCGGTCTGCAGATCAGCGCGACGGTTGGTCAGAGTTTGGACAATGGGATCCATCGGCAATCAGCGTATCGGCCGGTTAAGTTGCCGGCGATGTCCACTGTCGTCATTCGCCAGATACCCGAATACGAGCGATACGTCGCAGAGATTGATGGAGAGACGGTCGCTTACACCGTCTATCACCTTCGTCACGGCGGGATCTATTTCTTCGTGCACACCGAAATCGAACAGGGGCATCAAGGCCTCGGTATCGGTCAGCAACTGGTGCGGGAAGCTCTAGACGACGTCCGGAGCCAAGGCGGCAGCGTGGTACCGCTCTGTCCCTACGTGGCCGCTTTCATCGGAAAGCACCCGGAATACGACGACCTTGTTGACCACCACATCTTTGACCGAATAGCTGACCGGCTTCACAGCGAATAGCTGGCTCAGGCAACTCTCATGCTCCAGATCTTCGTCGAGGTCCTGGTGCCGGTCTTTGCCGTGGTTGCAGTCGGGTTCGTCCTGGCCCGGGCGATAGGAACCACACCGCAGAACCTCACTTCTTTGGCGTATTGGGTTTTAGGGCCTGTCTTTGTGTTCAGTGTCCTGTCCACCGCCGACCTCGAGGCCGGGGCTGTGGGCAAGATCGTTGCAGCAACCGCCATCACCATGGCTGTGGTGGCCGCCATCGGAGCCGGTCTGTCGAGGGTCTTTGGCATCGGAGCCTCTCTTACTGGCGCATCGATTCTCACCGCCATTTATGGGAACGCCGGCAACTTCGGACTGGCAGTCAGCGCTTTCGCACTGGGTGAGGTCGTGCTACCGATCGCAGGTCTCGTCTTGGTGACCATCAACACCTTGGGAATCCTCACCGGTGTCGGTCTGGCCAACGCCCGTCAGGGGTCGGTTTGGGTCGCGGTCCGAACTGCGGTCGCCTCTCCCCTGGCCCTGGCGTTGATTCCGGCCTTGATCATCAATCTGGGCGGAGTCGAACTTCCAATATGGCTTGATCGTCCGATACACCTGATTGCGGCCGCAATGATCCCGGTCATGCTCCTGACCTTGGGAATCCAGATCGCGGGTATGCCTCGCCGACTCCCCGGTGTCCTCGTCGTCTTGCCCATCACCCTCAAACTTCTACTGGCGCCAGCAGTCGCCTTTGGATCAGTTGCCATTCTGGACCTGACTGGTGTCGCATCACAGGTTGTGATTCTGATGTCAGCCATGCCAGCAGCTGTCTTCGCCTCACTGATCGCTCTGGAGCATGACCTGGAATCCGACTTCGTAACCTCAGTGGTTCTCATCGGCACCCTTGCTTCGGCCCTGACCCTGCCGGTGGTCATCTCCCTCCTCTGAGAGCGTGTGCTCCTCTTCGTTCCTTGTTTTGGCTGCGTCGGAGGGCCCGTAAGATCGGTAGTTGAACAAATCTGAGCTTTATATGCTCAGATTTGGAATATCCTGACTGTCATATCAGTTCTCATCAATTCGCAACTGCCACAAGGATAAACCCATGCCCGACACTGCTCAGCTAACACTCCCAGTCCTCCCCCTTCACAACGGAGTGGTCTTTCCCCACATGGTTGTCACCATCGGGGTCGAGACCGATGAAGGCAAGACGGCAATCGAAGCCGCCGGCCAATCCAATGGCCGCCTGCTGCTAGTCCCCCGCTTTGAAGGTGCTTATGCCTCAGTCGGAACGATCGCCGACATCCAATCCGACGAAGACGGCAACGTGGTGGTGACCGGTGTCGCCAGGGCGCGGGTCGGTGCCGGATCGACCGATGAGAACGGCGCCCTCTGGGTTGAGGCCGAGTCTTATCCCGAAGTCGACATCATCGACGAGGGACTCGAGGAGCTTGTCACCGAGTATCGCGCAGTGGTCAGCGCCGTCCTCGAAAACCGCGGACTAGCAGGGGTGGCCGAACGTCTCCTTTCCATGGATAGCCCGTCACGTCTGGCTGATCTCGCCGTCTACTCCCCCGATCTTTCGCTATCGCAGAAGATCGAGTTGCTCGAAGCGCTTGACATCAGACATCGGCTCGGGCTTCTTCTCGAGTGGATGACCGAGGTGCTCGCCGACCTCGAGTTGCGTCGGAAGGTGCGCGATGACGCCAGCGAGAGCATCGAAAAGAGTCAGAAGGAATACATCCTCCGCCAGCAACTCGACGCCATCAAGAAAGAGCTCGGTGAAGAGGGTGACGTCTCGTCGGAGTACCGAACCAAGCTCGAGGAGCGTCAGCTGCCTGAAGACGTAGACGAGGCAATTGGCAAGGAAATCGATCGTCTGGAACGGATGAGCGAGCAGTCGCCAGAGCACTCTTGGATCCGGACCTGGCTCGACACGATGTTTGATCTGCCCTGGGGTGTCGACTCCGAGGATCGACTTGACCTCGACGAGGCATGGACAGTTCTCGACGCCGACCACACCGGCCTCCACGATGTCAAAGAACGAATCGTCGAGCATCTCGCGGTTAGGAAGCTGCGCAAGGAACGAGGTCTCACCGGTGACGGCGACCGCAATACCGGTGCGATCCTGTTGCTCGTAGGCCCTCCCGGTGTCGGAAAAACGTCACTGGGTGAATCCGTCGCCCGTGCCCTTGGTCGCGAATTTGTCCGCGTCTCCCTGGGCGGGATTCGCGACGAGGCCGAGATCCGTGGTCACCGTCGCACTTATGTCGGAGCACGTCCCGGTCGGGTGGCCAGAGCGCTCACCGAGGCAGGCACGATGAACCCTGTCTTCCTTTTGGACGAGATGGACAAGGTCGGAAACGACTGGCGGGGCGACCCCTCGTCGGCCCTTTTGGAGGTCCTCGACCCTGCCCAAAATCACACCTTCCGTGACAATTATCTAGAAGTTGACCTCGATCTATCTGAAGTGCTCTTCATCGCCACGGCCAACGTCCTGGAGACCATTCCCGCTCCATTGCTGGACCGGACCGAAGTGATCCGAATCGACGGCTACACCGACAACGAAAAGGTGGACATAGCGCGCGACCATCTCCTCCCTCGCCAGGTCCGCAATGCCGGTCTCGAGCCGGAAGAGCTGGAGGTATCCGAGAACGCTCTGGCTGCGGTGGTCGATCGCTACACGCGTGAAGCCGGGGTCAGAAATCTGGAAAGGGAGCTTGGAAAGCTGACCCGCAAGGTGGCAACCAAGGTCGCTACGGATGAGAGCGAGCTGCCGGTCGTCATCGACGAACCGGCGGTCAAGGACTTCTTGGGCAAGCCAAAGATCTGGAAAGACGAGGCTTCGGACCGCACCGATGTACCCGGAGTCGCGACCGGTCTTGCGGTCACTGGAGCGGGTGGCGATGTTCTGTTCATCGAGGCCACCGTCAAAGAGGGGGAGCCAGGCCTCACGTTGACAGGCCAACTCGGTGACGTGATGAAGGAATCGGCCCAGATAGCGCTCTCTTACGTCGAGGCTCACGTTGATGAGCTGGACATCGATATCGAGAGAACCAAGGGGCGCTTTCATCTTCATGTCCCGGCGGGAGCGATCCCCAAAGACGGCCCATCAGCCGGCGTCACCATGTTGACCGCTCTGGTCTCACTCCTGACAGATCGAAAGGTGAAGAACACAGTTGGTATGACAGGTGAGATCACCCTTCAAGGCAAGGTGCTGCCAATCGGTGGCGTCAAGCAGAAGATCCTCGCGGCCCATCGGGCTGGCCTAACCGAAGTGATTGTGCCTCGTCGCAACGAGATCGATCTCGATGATGTACCTGAAGAGGTCCGGGAGGAACTGACTTTCCATATCGCCGACACCGCCAACGACGTTCTCGCCGCCGCTCTCAGCTGACCTACACCGACTGACGGTCGCGATGCTCCACCGTGCCATCGGCATGTAGGGCGAAGCGGCCGTCGGCCCGGGCATGTACCGGATCGGACCGGTCCCAGGGCCAGCCACCGAACTGGGTGCGCTGGTAGTCGGACACGGCAGTTCGTAGCTCCTCGGGCGAGTTCATCACAAACGGCCCCATCTGAAAGACAGGGGCGCCGATTGGTTGACCCTGAAGCAGCAGGAACTCGGCCGGCGACCCGTGATTGGTCAGAGTGACATCTTGATTGGGATCAAGCCGAACACCGGTCTTGGACGCGATACGAGTGCCATCTACCTCGACGTCGTCACCCATGAAGAGATGAAGCATTCGGTTGACACCGTCTGTTGTCGCCGGGAGATCCCACGAGGCCCCCGGTTGGAGGCGGATCAACCAGATCGCCAAATCCGACATTGCGCTCGACGCCCACGAGTCGGGTGGAGGTGAAGGTGGGATCTCACCGGCATGACGACCCGCAATGAGATCCACCGAGACACCGGGTGTTGGGGTGATGGTCGGGATCTCCTCGCTCCAGAGCATTCCGAAATAGGCCGGGACCATCTTTGACTTGGGTGGAAGATTGAGCCAGATCTGAAAGAGCTCGAGCGTGTTGGGCTGATCGCTCTCGAGGAGCGGGAACATCTCGGCGTGCATGATCCCGCTACCCGTCGTCAGCCACTGGACGTCGCCCTCGCCGTAACGAGCAGTGGCCCCAAGAGAATCGGAATGATCGACATAACCCTGTCGAACGACGGTGACCGTTTCGAACCCCCGATGTGGATGTTGGGGGAACCCGGGCACGGCCACACCGTGATACATGCTCCAACCACCCTGATAGGAGAAGTCAGAACCGAGATTGCGACCCAGCAGCGACGCTTCTGGACCTAGAGCGTCGTTCCCTTGCGGGTAATTATCAACATGGTGGACGGTGAAGATGAAAGGGTCGATGCCCTCCCAGGGGAACCCGAGTTGAACCAGATCTTGTATGGCATTCACCACAGTCTCCTCATCGTATCTTCTGCGCAACGCAGAAGAATTTCAATTGGCTTAAAGTCTTCGGCGCACACCTAGGTGTGGACCGGACTTGCTTGGCTTCTGTCTTTCGTCGGATGCTCAGCGGAGCTGGATACGACGACACAAGGAGACAGGAAATGGCAACCAATATCTATGTGGGGAACCTCCCCTTCAACACCACCAACGACCAACTCGAAGACTTGTTCGGCGAGCATGGAACGGTGTCCCGCGCCCAGGTAATCAGCGATCGGGAGACCGGACGCTCGCGTGGCTTCGGATTCGTTGAGATGGAGGACGACAACGCTGCTGAGGCCGCCATCGAGGCGATCAATGGCAGCGACTTTGGTGGTCGCGACCTCAAAGTGAACGTGGCCCGTCCCCGCGACTAACTAACGCGCAAATGGCTGTCGGACCCGCGTGGCTGAATCAGAAGGTCAGCTCCGGGTCCGTGGTCACAATCGATGGTGGCACTGGCACCGGTCTCGAAACTCGCGGTGTCCCCATGGTCGACAAAGGCTGGTCGGTGATGGCTCAACTCGAGTATCCCGACCTCCTTCGCCAGCTCCATCGCGACTACATCGACGCCGGGGCCGAAGTCATAATCACCAACACGTTCGGTGCCGGGCGACACCTGCTGGAACCTGGTGGTATTGGCGACCGGGTTGAAGACGCCCATCGGCAGGCAGTATCCATCGCCAGACAAGCTCGCGACGAGACCGATCATCCGGTGGCGATCGCGGGATCAATATCTTGCTACATGGCCGATCCGGCAGACCCCTCCTGGCTGGCCCGTCTCTCTGACACCTACAACGAACAGGTCGAGTTGCTCGTTGAGGCCGGGGTCGATCTCATCGCCCTCGAAATGATGGAGCACCCGCGTCTGGCTGTTCCCGCCGTGCAAGCAGCTGTCGCCAGCGGCTTGCCTGTTTGGCTCGGGATCAGCTCACGTATGACTCCAGACGGCCTGATGACCAGCTTTGGACCAGAGACCGTGGCCATGCAAGAGACGCTGCAGGTCTTGATCACCGAACCTGTCGACGCGGTGATGGTGATGCACACGTCCGTACCCGATGTCCAGCCAACACTCGACCTTGTCGCCAGATACTGGGACGGTCCTACCGGGGTCTACCCGGAGTCTGGCTATTTCATCGAACCACACTGGCAGTTCGTCGACATCATCGAACCCCAGGACCTGGTTGACGCCGCACGTGGTTGGGTCGACCACGGAGCCCAGCTCATCGGTGGGTGTTGTGGTCTCGATGCCGATCACATCTCAGCGCTGCGGTCAGGTCTGCCGCCTTCCATCAGCTAATTTCGCCCTGGTGTCATCGGTTCTTCTGGTCGAGCCCTATATGTCCGGATCGCATCAGGCCTGGGCCGAGGGGTACTCCCAACACAGCCGGCATGACGTAACCCTGCTCTCACTCCCCGGTCGATTCTGGAAATGGCGAATGTTCGGAGGCAGTCTCAGCCTGGGGCAACAAGCTGCTGATCTCGATCCTCCCGACGTCGTCTTGGTGTCGGACATGGTCGATCTTCCTTCATTCCTGGGTCATGCGGGACATGGCTACGGAGATGTTCGAACCGTTCTTTACATGCACGAGAACCAACTCACCTACCCCCTCTCCCCGACCGCACGAGATGACCTTGCCTACGCATACATGAACTGGTCGTCGATGGTCCGGGCCGACCAGGTGTGTTTCAACAGTCAGTTCCACCTCGATTCGATGTTCCAGGCACTACCCAAATTCCTACGACACTTTCCGGACCATCGTCACACCAATCTGGTGGCCGAGGTGGAAGAAAAATCGATTGTCATGCCGGTTGGCGTCGACCTCGGTTGGGTTGGGGAGAGCGAGAAACCCGAACCGCCTCTGATCATTTGGAACCAGCGCTGGGAGTACGACAAGGATCCGGTTCGTCTATTTGGCGCTCTTCGTCGACTGACAGAGAAAGGCGTCGAGTTTCGGCTCGCTCTTTGCGGAGAGAATTTCAGAAACGTTCCTGAGGAGTTCGACAGGGCAAGACCTCAACTGGAAGACCACATCGTCCACTACGGATTCGCCGAACTTGACTTGTATCGCCGTCTTCTCCTTGAGGCGTCAGTTGTGGTGAGTACCGCCAAACATGAGTTCTTTGGGATCGCTGCGGTCGAGGCAATGGCTGCAGGCGCGATGCCGGTCTTCCCGGACCGACTCTCCTACCCAGAATTGGTCCCACATCAGGTCCACGCCGAGACGCTTTACACAACCGACGACGACCTCGACCGTCTCCTGCTGGCCGCAGTGACGGAGGCCGACCAACGGTCTGGTATCAGGTCGATCGTTGCCCAGGCGATGCGTCGGTTCTCATGGTCCAAAATGGGCCCCCTATACGACGACACAATCGTCTAGTCGTCAGCCGCGGCCGCGATGGCGGCAACAACGGATTCGACCTGTCTGTAACCAGTCGCCATCAGAAAGGTTGGGGCACGTCCATAGCTCTTGATGCCGACCGTGTAGAAGCCTGACTCGGGATGGGAAAGCTGTTCGACACCATGTGCCGGCACCGTGAGACAGCTGTGCACGTTGGGATCGATCAGCGGAGCAAGCCGTATCGGGGCCTCGAGCCATGAATCCAACTCCAAACGGAGCTCACGTGTGATCGCGAGGTCAGGTCGTTGGCCGGTGGCAACGACGATCTCATCGACCTCAATAGTTCGTTCTGATCCGTCGGAACTCGACCCGACGATGGACACAAGGTCTCCTGATTCGCCAACACTCGATACACGGAAGTCCGCGTGCAATTCGATGCGACCTGATTCGACCCTGTGGCGAAGCTCAAGACCGACCTTTCCACGCTCTGGCAGCTCGTCTTCTTCCATGGCACCGAACGCCTTTGAGGCGTCGGGCCGTCGTAGCGCCCACATGGGAACCGTCTCCGGCTCCTCAAGAGCGAGCTCAGCCAGATCCAACAAGACGTTCGCCGCTGAGTGACCGGCACCGACCACCAACACTCGCTTGGACGTGTATCTGGATCGGTCTCGACCGAGAACGTCAGGCATTCCGTAGCGAATGTGCTCAACGTTGTCTTCTCCCATCGCCGGCAGACCGGCAGCTCCCATCGGATTGGGCGTCATCCAAGTGCCCGAAGCATCGATCACATGATCTGCGGTCAGCTCGACGACACCTTCGGCAGTCTGGGCTCGAACCAGGAATGGACTATCGGCCCGGCCCTCGGTGACCACCTTGTCACGGTCTTGCCTGGTGATGGCTATCACTCTGTGACCGAATCGAACTCGATCACCAAGAATCGCTCCTAACGGTTCGAGGTATTGATCGACCAGTTCGCCACCAGTGGGAAACTCTCTTGGTTGTGGGGGTGTCCAGCCTGAAGCCTCCAACATCTCGACAGCATCTGGGTCGATCACCGACTCCCAGTCGGTGAACACCCGCACATGGGCCCAGTCGCGGATGGTGTGCCCTACATCGTCCCCCGCTTCGAGAATCAGGGGCTCGATCCCGGCGTTGGCAAGCCGGGCACCGGCGGAAAGACCGATGGGTCCCGCCCCCACCACGATTACTTGGTGTTTCACTGGTGCGCTCCTGGATTGATATATCGATAACCTTCAATATGTCGATTATCGGACGGCCGCGCCCAAATGTCAATCGACCAACGACGAATCCAACCAAGCAGTGAGATCCACTACAGCTGACAAGAAGTCGTCGCCGTGGCCGGAAGAGACGGCATGGGCCACCTCGTGGAGGACGGTCCAGGCCCGAGCAGGTCTCTCGAGGAGAATGGTCCGGGTGGGTGGGTCGTATTGCCCTTCTATTCGACCGTCGAGTCGATCTACAACAACCACCGAAACCGGCTGCACGTTCAAGTATTCGACAAGGAGATCGGCGAGCCGTGACGCACCCTCATCATCGAGGTGAATATTGGCAAAGCGACTCATAGCCAGATCGAGCCCGGTGTTGCGCACGGCTTCTTGGACCACGCAGTAGTCAAAACCGCATACCTCCAACCCGTTGTCGGCGACTGCTCGTTGTCCACCCGCGATCAGGTTGTAGAGAGGCACAGCAGCCATTGCCAACACCGTGACCAGGGCAACTCCGATGATGACCGGGCGACGCCAGGCTGGTGGGGCGGTTTCCTCATACCCCTCGTCCTCAGCGTCCCAGTCGCCAAGATCCCACTCTTCGAGGAATTGCTCGTCTTCGAGCGGTGTGTCTGAGTCCATGACCATTTGACATGGTACGAATCGAGAGTCGTTAAATCGGCTCGTCTTCTCGATTGATGGCCGGCTCGACGATGC
>Ga0255048_10002705_pt1 | contig 11138 bp, 13 predicted proteins | sample JV7_2_2_MG_FD_183619 | JGI IMG/M metagenome (GOLD analysis project Ga0255048, IMG submission 183619) | Seawater microbial communities from Jervis Inlet, British Columbia, Canada - JV7_2_2 | ecosystem: Environmental > Aquatic > Marine > Inlet | place: Canada: British Columbia | collected 2016-10-06
ATAATAGGAAAATAAAAACATGGCTACATTAACACGTCCACAATTAGTTCTTGATACTATCCAACACGATGGTCAAGACCTTACTCATACAACTCTACAAGTAGTTAAAACTGCTACTATGACTTACGGTACTATCCTTAAAGCTGACTTCACAGAGGCTACTGCTACTGAGCTTGCCGAAGGTACATGGGATGCTCCTTATGTAATTGATGATTACCGCTTACTAGATTCAACTGTAGCTACAAATGATGAGTTAACTATTCGTGCTCTATCACAACCACAGTTTACAGTTCTACGTGAGTCACAACTTAAACTTGGCGGTACTGCACTTGATGCGGGTGAACTAGCTCTATACAAAGCTGGTGCTAAACCAATTGACACACAAGCTTAATATAATAATTATAACATAAGGTAATATATAAATGACAATTCAACATAAAGATGATCAATTCCTAGAGAACTTCTCTGCAATCCAAGATTTAATTCCTCGTGAGATGAATGTATTACAAAAAATGGGTTTGTTTGACGATGTAGTGTTCGGTACTAACGACTTCGCTAAGTTTGAACGTCGTGTTACAGGTGCAGATGACATGTATTCTGTTGCGCGCGGTGCTGACCGACAGGTAGCTGGTGATGACGAAGCTCAAACATTTACAATGGAAGTTCCTTACTTCACATTAGATAAATCAGCACGTCCCTCTGAAGTACAAAACTTACGCGAGTTTGCAACTTCTGCTGAACCACTCACTGTTGCTAAAAAACTAACTCAACATGTTAAACGTATCAATACAAGCCACACACGTCTTGATAAGAAAGTTATGTACACAGCACTTAAAGGCTCTACTTACGCTATTGATAAAGATGGCAATCCTCGTGCTAACTTAACTAAGACTTTCCAATCAATGTTTGAGATCCCGAACGCTGAAATGTTTAACGGTGCGTTGGGTGGTGTTAAAGCGTATGATTTAACTGATCAAGCATTAAACCCCTTTGACGAGTTCAACACTTTCCGTCAACACGTTATTGCCAAAGCTAAAGATGGCGCGGCAGGTGGTGATGAGTACGAGCTTGTTATGATTGTAGGTTCTGCTGCATTCAATGCTATTAAAAATCATACAGATGTTACAGATGCTTTTGCTAACTATACAGACGGAGTTTCATTACGTAAACGTCTAGGTGGTCTTAAAAACAACCGTATATTTTCTTTTGACGGGTTGGTCATTATGGAAGACTTAAGTGGTGAAATCGGCACTAATGATGGTTACATCTTCCCTATTGAACTGGTTGATTTTAAACTACAATATAGTCCAGCTGACTTAAATGGTTATGAAAACACTGTAGCTGAAATGAGTTACTTGTTTCTTGATGAGGGTCGTCGTAAATCTACTATAGAATCTGAAACTTCTTTCGTAGCTTGTAACACGCGCCCTGAGTTGGTGGGTGTGTACAACTTCACAACAGCTTAAACTGAAGATACATTTTTATATTAAAGGAGAGCCTACGGGTTCTCCTTTTTATTTGCCTAAAGAAAAATTACATGATACTATTAATTTATGTTTAATTAATTTTAGGAGAGGTTAGATGGATTTACCGACAAACATGTTGGAGGGGTTAGAAAAGACACCAGTAGATAGTAGAAGTACTCTGGCTATTGGAGAGGTAAATTATAAGTTAACTTTCTTAGGTAGGTTTATCTACAAAGGTATCAAGTATTATGTACACTCTTGTAGTTGTGGTATGTGGTTGAAATTACTTAATAAACCAAGTCTAGTAAAGTTAGGTACTTATACTAGATGTAACGAGTGTAAGAAAGAGTTCTACAGAGAAATTAAGTATAAAGAGTGTAGGGATTTAATCTTAACAGGGTTCGAGACTCCCTCGGGAGGTATTCTTACATTAGAATCTATACCTGAAAAACCATTAAAGAAAAACAAGTACGTTCTGAACTGTAGTGTTTGCAGTCTAGATAAAGAGTTGTGGCCTAGCGGGTCAATTGTAAGTACCGTGAGTCAGTTAACAAGAAACGTTATACCTTGTGGTTGCTCAGACAGTGTTAAGTGGACAAGAGAACAACACGAAGTTCGAATAAAAAGAAAATGTTCTAATGTAGGTTTTAGTTTCTTAGGTTTCACTGGTAAGTGGAAAGGTAATTGCACTAAAATAAAACTTTACAATTCAGTTACAGACAATACTTGGTCATCTTGTACTATTGCAAACTTTTATAGAGGTAAAGGTGATCCTAGTATAGGTTGTTATAATGAAAACCTAAAAGGTTACTACTATATTTCTATATGGAATAACTTTATTAAATGTGGTATCACAAATAAACAACCAAAAACACGATTACAGGATCAAGCTAGTAGGTCTAAACTAAAAGGTGTCTTGCATTTTGTTTATGAAAATGATGATGGTGGTTTCATACGTAAACTAGAGGCTTCTGTTCTTCGAGCTTTCCATCACGAAATTGTAACTAAAGATGTATTCCCTGATGGATACACTGAAACTTTCCATAAATATGATTTAGAAAACATAATACAACATGCCAATGCTTATTGTAGTTCTAAATTATAAATGTTATAATCTAATTACACAACAAGGAGAAATAAATGTCAAACAAATTACTAAATTTCAAAGGTCACGAGTGTTTTTATAAATACTTGAACGGTTTCTTACCTGCTTTCGATATTAGAAACAGCGTAGCCAGAGGTCGTTTTACTTTTATATATAATGGTGAAGTTAAACCTTACCGTAACTTATACCAGTTTCTAGGTGAGATTAATGTTTTACTTGAAGCTGACCTGTTCTGTATTAAGAAGAGCCGTATCACTTCTCGTACACGTTATAAGATTTTTGTAGATAGTGAAGTTGAAGCTAAGTTAAATAGCGAAGAGTCTGATGCAGAGGTGGTTGTTGAGAAGCCTCTTATCGAAGGTACAGGAGAAGCTGTAATGGCATCTCACTATGCCCCAGTTATTACTCAAGAAGATACTACTGTAGAAGATCAAGAAGCTGAGTTTGCAGTTGATTGGGCTTGGGTTGAATCTTTAGAAGACACACCAGAGAATAAACTTGCTTTGGATGAATACGCTGAGAAGAATTCAGATGTGAAATTAAAGCGCAACATGAAATTGGTCAATATGGTTCGTGCTTATAAGAAAGCATTATCATAGAAATAGTTATAAACCCTTATCATTAATTTGGTAAGGGTTTTTCCGTTTTTGATTACTCTTTAATCTTTAGATCCTCATGTAAATCTAACCCTTTTGCTCTACAATAAGCATATAAGTAACTGTAAGCCATCAACCTATTACTCTTATCAATCTCCCAAGAACGCATGGCATCGCCTAGAATCCCTGCTTCTGTTAAACTAACAGTTCTCCATGTGAAATCCTCAGCCTCTGCTTCTGTAATACACACAAGAGATGACCTAGTAGGGTAGCTTGCTTTCTTATGTTCTATGAGCTTATAGCTTGATACAGAGCCTTCTACGTCTACAATTTCCATCAAAGTTAGTACAGGGAAAGTGAAAGTACCTTTGCTTATCTCAACACTACCTATAGTGTTAAATTCCCACTGATCAAGATTTATTCTCATTTTTTCTTGTCCTTATGATATTGTTTTTTCTTTCTACATTTATTACTACAAGTTTTGGCATCTGATCTACCATAAAACTCTTCTTCACAAACCTCACAAACAGTAGGTTTAGGTGGTACTTTATTTGACATGGAAATCTCCTTACCGCAAGACACACTCACAATTAAGTGTGCCATAGTATCTTACACTATAACATGTTATAATTATCTTATCAAGTACAATAAACAAATAAGGAATAAAGATGGACAATATTTCGGTGATCGAATATATACGTTTTTGGTTGGGAAACCTACCAGAGAGTGTGATCTCAGATGAAGATATGGGTAAAATTATTGATTTGGTAAGGGCACAGTACCCTTCTATTTCGGACTGCGAGCTTTTATACAGATCAACAGTAGCTGTCCTTGAGTGGCTTATTAGACAAGATTCACAAGGGTCTAGTGGTACTGTTGGTTCTGGAGAGGTTAAAAAACGTACAGAGGAGCGTGGTAGAACTAAAATTTCTCAGGAATGGGACGTCGGTACTTCTGGTGGCACAACAGGTTCATGGGATTCAATATTAGAAGATTTACTAGCCAACCCTGATTCTATAGGTTGTAGTGTTTTTGTGGATAACGCTACTTCAAATACAGGAAGTGTAATCATCGGTGTAACTAAAGACCGCTTCGATACAGCATCACCTTGGAGACAGAATTTACTTTCTCCTAAAAAGAAATCTTGGTACGATTAATCACTAAACCCTTATCATTAATTTGGTAAGGGTTTTTCCTTTTTACGGTGATACAAAGTATAATGGCATAGCCACAATTGTTTTATTTTACCCTTATATCACTTAATTATAGAACGTGCAAGTTATTTATGGTAAAATATACATATATAAACAATAAACAAGGGAAACATCATGCCAGATATTAATTCTACAACAGATGATTGGGTTTCAGTTAATACTCTTTCAGGTATTGCTGCAGGTACACGTATTAAGATTCAAAATAAGACCACTAAGTATATGTTACTTTTAGAAGGTGCAAGTAAACCTGATATTACAGATTTCTCTGGTGAGCTTATTACTAATTTACATTTACATGAAGCTAGTAAGATTGTCACTGAGGGAAGTCCTGAAGTGTGGGTACGTAACAAGAAAGAAGGAGAGGGTAAGATTACACTATTCGTACAGGAATGGGAGGTGTAGTTTATGACTATACTTAACCCTTGGGAATGGTGGGCTTATTACGGGGGTGGTAAATGTAATATCTACGTATTCAGCGATACCAACCCTGATAAGCTTACTCTTGGTTCTGCATTTACAGGCAACTTAAAAGTACAGATTGCTAGTGATAGCGAGACAGGCATTCACTCTGATATTGTTGCAGGTAGGCAGAGTGATTTTGTAGCCTCTACTGATGTGGTTAATGACCCACAATGGGTACAGTATGAGATAGAAGCGACAGCAATAACTTACTTAGCAGATGAAACATATAACGGTCGTGTTGCTTATGCTAAAGACGATACATGGTATTACCTGAATATGGGTAACAGTGTTATAAACGGTGATGGAGACATCATCGAAAACGAACAGGAGGACTCACACGTTAAGGGCGTGTGTGTTCCTGCTTGGTTCGCGGGGTTAATTGCAACAACACAATTAAACACAACAACAGAGATGGGGGATTTTAACTAATGGAAACAATACCAGATAACGGTCTGTGGGGTGATATTTCTACGGACATTAATGCTAATTTTACAGAGGTTGATACTAAGGTAGCTAACGCTAAATCTGCTGTATTGCAGGTATTTTACACTGGCAATACTTTAAGTAACTTCTCTAACGGTGATTTTCAGAGAGTTGATTTGTCACAGGGGGCGTCAATCAACCCTGTAATATCATCGTTTACAGCTGCACAGCCTAACCGAGATATCAACGACGCGATAGACAGTGTAAACAACAGGATATTGTATAACCCTGCTCCATTGACAGCGCTGACAATTCGTGTGATTTACGATTTCACAAGCAAAGAAGATAATAAAGATTACGTTATGGTGTGGAGGGTCAAATACCCAGATGGTTCAGTGCCATTCTTTCGAGAGAATGTTGATGTGTTCACGAAAAAGAAAGATACGGCAGAGTATGACATCCCACTTGTTATCCATACCGTGTCCAGTGTTGATAATGTGCTACATGGGCTTGAGCTGTGGGTGGCTATCCAAAAGAAAGACGAGACTGATGCTGGTGACTCAACGACAACAGTTTTATCTTTAAAGTCGCTAACTTTATACAACGACGCTACAGCAGTATAATTGAGGATAAACAATGGCACTAATAATTGAAGATAGCACAGGCGTAGAAGTATAACAGGTGGCGGTCAATGCGCCTTTGTTAAGCCAATGGTAGCAACAACGCAGGGCACTATTAGTGGCGCTTCGTTCTCGTTTCAAGAGACTGTAAGTAAGAAGATTGAGCCTTAGGCGGTTTTTTAATGCACTCCCAAAGGTGCTATAATCATATTTTTGAGGGTGCATTATGCAAGAAATACCATTAAGTATATTTAAGGGGCAGCACGGTGATGCAAAGGTTGATTACCGTGACAGCCTACCTGTTAATATGTATCACGTTTCCATGCCAGTAAAAGGCTCTGCGGGCTATTTGCGCTCACAATGGGGCTTGTCTAAGCTAGGGGAAAGTAACGGCATTGACCAAGGCGGTATATGGTCAACCGTATTTAAAGAGCACTTTCGCGTTGCTGGTGGCGAGCTAATTAAGGTTAGTTCGGCGGGTGATGTGACTGTTTTGGGTCAAATCGACTACACAGGGCAATGCACACTAAATCAGACAGAGCGAAACATAGCAATAACAACAAATGCTGGTTGTTGGCTATACAATGACTCTGATGGGTTGCGCAAGATTGGCGATGTTGATTTGGGTGCGGTTTTTGATACCGTGTATATTAATCAACGCCTAATCCACACCGATGGCGAATACATTATAGTTTCTGACCCCGGTGAAGATGAAGTTTATAACGCACTTAAATACGGCACGGCAGAAATTGACCCCGATGGCATTGTCGGCCTTGCTAGTATATCCAACAGGCTTTTAGCAATAGGCGAGCGAACAGTTGAGTGGTTTGCAGACCAACCGCAGGACGGCGACACGTTCCCTTATGTTAGGATTGAATCACAACTAATTGAGTCTGGCTGCTCAGGCACTCATGCAAAAGTTATGATGAACGATTCAAAGGGCTTTAAAACGCTTTACATGCTGGGCGGTGGCAAGAATGACCCCGTAGCGGTGCGCAGCATCGGTGCTGGTAACGCCCCAAAGGTGTCAACAAAAGAGATTGACACTATATTGCAGCAGTACACAGGCGATCAACTTGCAGGTGCAATAATGGAGAATCGCACCACAGAGGCCAATAACTTTGTGATTGTTCACTTGCCAAGCCACACACTAGCGCTTGATGTTACCGCATCCTCTCAAGTTGGCGAATTAGCCTGGACTATTCAGGAGTCAGCTACTGGCGGCGCTACAAGGTGGGTAAACGGAGTGTTTGACCCACGACTACCCGCTTTTGTGTATGGAGATAAAACAAACGGGTTTATAGGTAAGCTGGAAAAAGAAATAAACACACAATACGGTGAAGTGGTGAGCGAGCAATTTCAAACTCCGATATTGCCGCTAGCAGGCCGAACCGTTGCTTCATTAAAGCTTGAGCTTTTACCCGGCAGAAACGAACCAGGCACAACCCCAGTTTTATTCTTATCTTCCACAACCAACGGATTAATCTATAGTGATGAATATTTGGTTAGCAGGGGCGAGCAAGGCATGTATGAGCACAACATAGAAGTTAGGGTTAACGACTACATGCGCAGACCTGTCTCATACAGATTCAGAAGCGAGAGCGCGCAGCCACTAAATGCATCCTCTCTCACTGCGGAGGTTCTTTAATGCCAACGGTAAAGTTTGAGTACGAGTTTTGGAATGTTGCACAGTTACAGGCTGTAGGACTTACGCCAGAGTTTGCATCGTCATTTAATTACTTTGTTCGCGATGTATCAAAGATAAACACCAACACCGAGAGCTTAGAGGAAAGGATTGAAGCTAACGAGGGTGCGATAGTTGAGATAAATGATGATCTCGACAATCTAACGGCACGAGTTGTTGTGAATGAGAGTAATATCTCAACGCTACAGTTGGAAATGGATGTTGTTCAGATAGTATCAACAAACAATGCAAATAGGCTTGATGTTTTAGAGCCCCGAGTGTCTCAAAACGAATGGGACATACTAAATAATTTTGATTATCTAAATGGAGTGGCAAAGCCCGAGGCTTACAGTTCGTCTTTAGCGTACTCGAAAAAAGACGTTATAACGAATGGCAACACGGAAGAAGTATGCGTAACAGATAATGTAGCTGGGCCAAAAAACCCTGATGACTGGCGCAAAATAGGGGTTGCTGATAACGCAGGATACATCCTTGATATCATTCAAACCCTAATTGACGACTACCAATACGTTGCTTATGGTGGGCTGTACATTGACACGCCACCAATTGCCTTTGCTGATATAGACGCCACGTGGGAAGATTTGACGGTGTTTGACACAGTGTCGTTCACAACACCAAAACACATAACTCAAAACCTAACAAACAACTCATTATCTATCGGCAAGGTCGGGGTTTATGAGTTTACACTAAACCTCGTTTTCTCTCATGACGAGGACAACGCAGGCAGGACGACATATATAAGGCTTTACAACCTAACTGACGCCGCTGCAACTTCGGTTCTAATACCTGTCTTTATAGCGAGAAATCAACCCGGCACTAACTTTAGCTACTCTTTCCCGTTTGAGCTGACGGACACGCTAGACGAGAACAAAGAGTTAATATTGCAAATTGGTGGTGGTGATGATGTTGCGTCTGTCTCATTTGATACCGCCGAATATTATATAAAATCAATCGGTGAATTTAGAGGTGAAATACTGTGATACAATTAACTAATACACAAAGGGGTAATTTATGAGCTGGTTTCAGGATACGTGGGACAACATAAGAGGCAAGACGGCAGCAAACAAAGCCGCTAGCAGAGCGCAAGCTGGAGCAGATGCAAACATCGCGCTGCAAGAGGATGCGCTTCAATACATGAAAGACGCAAGCTCTGGCTTAATTGGTTTGCGTGATGCTTCATTGGGTCAAATGGGCGGGCTACTGGGCCTTGGCGGTTACGACCAACAACAAGCCATGCAGCAATTGCAAACAAACCCACTCTATCAGGCTGGATTGTCAAACATCGACCAACAACAGCAAAACGCGATAGGCACAATGGGTGCTCAAGCGGCGGCAACTGGCGGATTACGTGGTGGGAATTATCAGCGTGCACTAATGGAGTCTTCATTTGATGCGGATAGGGCAAAGCAAAATCTACTAGGTAATGTTTACGGGCAGCAGGTCGGCGCTCTTGGTAATATTGCAGGTATGAATACTGGTCAAGGTGCAATTGCAGGCCAAATGAGCAATATCGGTAACATTACAGGGCAAGGTATTATCGGTGCAGAGCAAACACGACAAGCGGGCAGGCAGGCGGGTATGAGTAACCTGCTTGGTTTTGGCGGTCTTGGTCTTGGTGTTGCTGGTCTTTTTTAATATATAGGTGAAAACAATGGCAAATCCATACTTTATACCATCAGCAGACTACGGCAGCGGATTGTCGGCATTGGGTCAGCAAATCGGACAGCTTGGGCAACAACGCAAGCGAGAGCAGGCATTTGAGCAGCAGCAGCAACAAGCGCAAGAGCAACAGCAAGCGCAGGAGTTAGCGCAACAGGAGACCATGCAAAAGGCGCGTGATTTATTCGCTAGTAACGCATCACCCCAAGAAATTGCATTGTTTTCACTTGAAAACCCAGAGGTCGGCAAGAATTTAATGGCTGGTATGCAGATTCGCGATGAAGCAAGCAAAGCAAACCTAATGGATACCTATCAAAAAATAGTTTCTGGTGGCGATGTTGAGCAGGCTTTAACAAGTCGCGTTAATTACCTGAATCAACAAGGCGCTGATAGCCAAGATACTATTGACGAGCTTGAGCAATACCAAGCAGACCCAGAGGGCTACATTGAGCAGAAAAAACAGCAATACATGCTACTTGATAAAGATTATGCAGATCGCGTTTTGAAGGGTGAGCCTGAGGCAATGACAGAGTATCAATCTGCCATGGTAGCCAACAAGCAAGAGGAAAACAGATTGCGCAAGATTGAGTCCGAAATCAAGCGCGAGCAATTAAAACTCGAAAACGAAACTGACGAGCTTAAAAAGCAGGAGCTTGAAGCAAAAATAAAAGTGAAGCAAGACGCCGTTGAAAAAGTAAAGATTGAAGCCACTCAAAAGGCAGAGGATGCGATAGGCACTAACACCGCATCAATTGACACTCTTGATAGATTGATCAACCACCCAGGGCTTGAGTCTGCATCTGGCTTTCAAGCAAACTTCCCTACACTATCAGGCACAGATGCCTCTGATTTTGAACAGACACTAGAAACCTTTCAAAGCCAAGCGTTTTTAAATGCTGTTAAGCAAATGAAGGGAATGGGTGCGCTCTCTGAAAATGAAGGCAAAAAGCTAGCTGGTTCCATAGGGTCACTGTCAACCGATATGAGCGATAAAGCGCTTAAGTCTGAGTTAATGCGAATCAAAGAGGTTTTGCAAATAGCTCAGGTTAAGATGCAAAATAGAGCTGGAATAACCGCAAGCGAGCAGAGTGAAACGGGCACAGACACAGCAGACCAGCAGTCGATATCAGATGGCACTGTTATTAGAAACCCATCAACAGGCGAAACCCTAATCATGCAGAGTGGTGAGTGGGTGGCTCAGCCATCGACAACACAAGACCAAAAAAGACGCTCGTCGAGAGGTGTTAGATAATGGCAAATCTACCAGAAGGGTTTGAAATAATAAGTCAGCCGCAGGCAACAGGACTACCAGAAGGGTTTGAAGTTGTCAGTGAAGACGACAGAAGCTTTACCGATCAGCTTGGCGGTGCGCTAGATGTAGCCGCAACAATGGGTAGCAGCTTGATAGCGGAGCCTATTTCTGGTCTAGCTGGAATTGCTGGTGCTATATTGCCTGGCGATCAAGGTCAGGGCGCAGAGTGGGTGGAGAAAACGCAGCAGGCACTGACTAGAACTCCATCATCGGAGGCGGGAAAAGAATACTTGCAAGATGTAGGTAAGGCACTAGAGCCAGTTGCAGAGGGCTTGTCTACGGCTGAAAGGTTTCTAGGCGAGGCAACACTAGAAGCGACAGGCAGCCCAGAGCTTGCCGCAATAGCCCACACATTGCCAACGGCAGCACTTGAAGCACTTGGCGTGGTTGGTGCTGTAAAGGCAGGAAAGCCCGCTATGAAAGCATCCAGAAGAGCAGCGGAAACAGCGGCAGAAACAGCAACTAAAACCGCTAAGTCTTTTGAGTCTAAAGCGGATCAATTGTTTAAGTACCAATCCCCATACAAAAAAGCACTTGCAGATAAAATAAAAGCAGGCTCAACAGATGACGAGTTAG
>Ga0255048_10002706_pt1 | contig 11136 bp, 15 predicted proteins | sample JV7_2_2_MG_FD_183619 | JGI IMG/M metagenome (GOLD analysis project Ga0255048, IMG submission 183619) | Seawater microbial communities from Jervis Inlet, British Columbia, Canada - JV7_2_2 | ecosystem: Environmental > Aquatic > Marine > Inlet | place: Canada: British Columbia | collected 2016-10-06
TGGGTCAAGTTGTCCACTCGATGCCTCTCACTAATGAGATTGGTGAGTCCTTGGGCATTTCCAGTAGCCGTGAAGGTTGGATCGTAGCATTGAAGGTATTCGATGATGAGGTCTGGTCTCTGGTAAAATCTGGCCAACTTACGGCCTTTTCTATCGGCGGCAAAGCTAAGAGGAAGGAAGTAGATGACTAACATCCTACTCGACTTGGAGTTGGACGAACTGTCACTTGTTGACCGTCCTGCTAATCAAGCCGCTACAATCTGTCTTATTAAGAGGGACAACACAATGAACCTTGAAGAACGCAAAGCGTACTACATGGACAAGGGCATGTCTGAAGAGGAAGCCCTTAAGAAAGCTAAAGAAGACATGAAGAAGTCTGACGATATTGAGGTGGATGAGCCTGAAGTATCCAAGGCTGATGATGCTTCTGAAGCTGATATACTTCTTGCCGAAGTTGATGCTGCTAAGGCAGAAATCAAGCGTTTGGCAAAAGCTCTGGAAGACAATGGTTTTGTAGTTACCGAAGAGACGGTAACCAAGGCCGAAGAGCCAGAGTATTACGAATTTAATGGTGAGCAAATTGTCAAGTCTGACATCCCTGCCCCTATTCTCAAAGCACTTGAAGAAGTGGAACTGGAGAAGCGTCAGGTTGCTTTGCGTAAGCAAGCTGAAGAAATCCTTCCTAACTTCGATACGGAAGTTGCGGCCTCCATCTTGGGCTACGTTGCCAAGGATGACGCAATTGTTGAAGCCCTTAAGTCTGCTGATGCAGCCCTTGGTGCTTCGATGTCTGAGATCGGTGAAGCGTCTGTAGAAGCTGATATGGCTTCCTCCAGCGATAAGCTCGATACTCTTGTTAAGTCTTACATGGACGAAAACAGCCTCCCTAAGTCCGATTACGCTAAGGCATACGCTGCTGTAGCTAAGACCGACGAAGGTAAGGCACTCATTAATAAGCTCTACAAAGGAGAGTAAATCATGGCGACGAATGCAGGCCGCTTTAACACTGTATCCTTGACTTCGGATGCTGCTCTGGCCCAATACCGTTTGGTCACTCTTGACCCTTCTGTTACTACCACTGATGGTAGTGCAGCTTACCCCGATGCTCAAGGTCAGCACGCCCTTGGCATTACCATGACTTCTGCTGATGCTGCTGGCAAAACTGTTGCTGTGCAGTATGACGGCATTGCTCTAGCTGAGGCTGGTGGCGCTATCCTTGCTGGCGACTACATCACTCCGTTTGATGGCACGACTGGTAAAGTCGGTGCTGCCACTCAGAATGATGCTAAAGTTGGTGTAGCCCTGTCTGCTGCTTTTGCTGACGGCGAGATTATCTCCGTTCTGCTCAAGCCAGCTTCTGACACTCACGCTTAATAGCAGTTAAGGAAGAGGAATAACAAATGCCTTTGCTGACCCCATCTAGTGTGCATATTGATGCACCACTCACCAATCTGACGCTGGCTTATGCCCAGTCTCAGGACGCTTTTGTCGCTGGTAAAGTCTTCCCTATCGTAGGCGTAGACAAGCAGTCTGACAAATACTACATTTACAGCCGTCAGGAAATGAACCGTACCGGCGACGTAAAGAAGCTGGCACCTCGTACCGAAGTAGAACGTATCGGTATGTCGGTCTCTAACGACAACTACTTCGCTGATGTCTACGGTCTTGGTATGGACTTCGATGAGCAGACTCTTGCTAACGAAGATGCTTCTTTGGACATTCGTGCTGCCGGAGCGCAGACTCTGACCATGCGTATGCTGGTACACCGTGAAGAGCAGTTCGTTACGAACTTCTTCTCGGACAACATCTGGACCTCTAAGTACACTGGTGTGGCTTCTACGCCTTCCACTAACGAAGTAATCCAGTGGTCTGACTTTACGGGTTCTGACCCTATCATCAACGTCACTGACGCAGCTACTACAATGCAACTCAAGTCTGGCGGCTTCCGTCCTAACACGATGGTTGTTGGTCGTCAGGTACACGATGCTCTGATTAACCATCCAGACATTCTGGGTCGCCTGAACGGTGGTGCTACTGTAGACAACACCGCTCTCGTAACCAAGGCGAAGCTGGCAGAAATCTTTGAGGTAGAAAACTACTACGTCATGGACTCTGTTAAGAACATCGCTGCAGAAGGCGCTGCTGAAAGCAATCAGTTCATCGGTGGCAAGTCTGCCCTTCTGACTTACACCCCAAGCACTGCTGGTCTGATGACCCCTGCTGCTGGTCTTACCTTCGCATGGAACTCTGTACCGGGTGTAAACAACCTTGGCATCACCGTTGAGTCCTTCTCTGACGACGCCCTTAAGCGTCAGCAGATTGCTGAGATGATTCAGGTGAAGATGTCCTACGATATGAAGGTGACTGCACCAGAACTGGGCTTCTTCTTCAAGACCATCGTAGCATAAGGAACTAGAGTATGACACCCGACTACTCTAAGCTACCTTTCCAACTTGACTGGGTTCACACCGTAAAGCGTCCGTTTAGCTCTGCGGGAACCCAGTGGGAAACCGGAGACTTCTTCGACTGGAGACAGCGAAGTATCTCTTGGGAAAACGTATTGACGCTGTTTAATCAGGGCTTTCTTCGGCAAGAGCCTCCCTCAGAGAAATCTGAAAGGGTTGTTGTCGGAGACGGCCTTGATGAACTAGACCAAGATGAACTTTCGGCTATCGTAAAGGGCATCAACGCTAAGGTCAAGCAGTTCACGAAGACCGAGCGTGAATACAACATGAAGAAGTGTAAATCTTCTACGGTCACGAAGAAACAACGTGGTCATATCCGTACATGGCGTAACAGCCCTTGGGCTGATTGGGAGCAAGCATAATGACGTTCACCTACGACTCTTCTGCTATAGATACGACCACCTCTGCTGGTCGTCGTAATGCTGTACGTTTCCTCGTAGGTGATACCGACTCCACCGACGCACAGGTACAAGACGATGAAATTGCTTTTGTTCTTACTGAGTCCAGTGACAATGTTTATGAGGCTGGTGCTTATTGCTGCCGAGCTATTGCAGCTAAGTATAGCCGTCGTGTTGACACTGAGCTTGATGGCGCTCTTAGCGCTAGTTACTCTGATCTTCACTCCCATTACATGGCCCTTGCGGAAACTCTTGAGTCTGAGTCCAAAAGACAGTCCGGTCTCGGCGTCAAAGCTGGGGGCCTCAGTAAGGCAACTATCTCTGTGGTAAGAGAGGACACAGACCGTGTCACCCCATCTTTCCGCCGGGATCGTTTCCGCAACCCACCAACCTATGATGGTTCTGCGGATTACGAGTGAGGAATAGTCCATGTCGTTTAATGCAAGTGACCTTTTGAAGCTGGTCCAAGACTTTGGCGAAACTCTTACACTCCGCAAGGTCACCACTGGAGGCACTTACGATGCTTCTACTGGCACTGTTAGTGGAAGTGCGACTACGGACTATTCCTTTACTGGATACTTTTATAACCTAGCAGAGGGTATTTCTGACCTCAATCAGACTAGGAGAGGCAGACGGGCCTGTGTCATTCCCGCTAAAGGTCTTTCAGCTACCCCTGATGACGAAGACCAGATTTTAGGGAACGGAGATACGGTAAATATTACTACCGTTCGTACCATCTTTAGTGGTGGTCAGGCTGTCTGTTACCTTTGTGAGACCTTCGAGTAATGGCAGTTCCCAAGCTAAAAGTCTCCCCTGCTCTTAAGGCTAAGCTGGCAGAGATTGACCAGATGCTCGAAGACGCTGTAGAGCGTAAGATGACTGACGTGGCTAGGACGGTTGTTCTGGCCTCTCCTGTAGATACAGGGGCATTCGTCAACTCTTGGTCCTTCAAGGATAACCTTGGTGGGGGCCGTAGCAAGTCTTCCGACAACAAGCCAAGAGGTGACAAAGGCGCTGAACGAGGCAAGGGCCTCAACAGTCTAGTGAACGACATCAAGAAGACCGTAGAGGTGGGTAGCCCCGGCGGTCCTATTAAAGAAGGCATCGGCATCCAAGCTGGTAACTACTACTTCATCAACCGTGCGCCTCATGCTATTGAGGTTGAGCGGAAGAAGCAGATCGTAGACAAGATTATTCGGCAACACGGTAGGTAAGCATGGCTAGTATATACAGAGACATTCGTGCAGCCCTAGAGACTAAACTAGCCGCCGTATCCGGTATCCCAGCTATTTCCTACGAGAACGTCTCCTATGACCGTACCAACGGCACTTCTTATGTTGAGACGTTCTTTGTGCCTCAATCTCGTAGACCCGCTGTACGAGGCTTAAATCCCCAGCAACGCTATGGTGGAGTATTCACCGTAGTCTGTTACGCAGCAGAGGGCAATGGTCCCGGTGCAGCAGATGAGATTGCGGACAAGGTGCTTAATGCCTTTGAAGCGACCACAGATGTCTCTTACACTAACAGTGATACTGAGACTATTCTTGTGTCTATCGACTATGCCGAACGAGAAGGTGGCGGGTTAGACACTCCGTTTTATTATGTCCCGGTGAACATCGGGTTCTACATTTATAACTAAGGAGGAAGCAAATGGCTTTCGCACAAGGTTCTCGTTCTCGTTTGGCTTTCGGTGTAGAAAGCACTTTCGGCACGGCAGCAACTTCTTATACCAACCTACCATTCAACAGTCACTCTCTCAACCTGTCCAAAGAGCGTGTAGCTGGTAACGAAATCCAGCCTGACCGTATGCCTCGTGTAGACCGTCATGGCAACAAGTCTGTAGCTGGTGACATCACTGTAGACCTTCGTGACTCTGCTTACGAGGATCTTCTTGAGTCGGCCATGCTAAGTGCCACAGAGCTTTCTGCTGGCCCTATTACAGTAGGCACTACCCCTAAATTCTTGACTCTGGAAGACTATGCTGAGGACATTGACCAAGCACGTCTGTTTACGGGTTGTACTGTGTCTACCATGAACGTATCTATGGCTCCTAACCAAATGGTATCTGCTACCTTTGGTATGGTTGGCAAAGACATGACTATCTCTGGTACAGAGAAGACTGTAGCTGTTGGTGGCGTAGGTGAGCCGTTTGATGCTTATTCTGGTAGCCTTCTGGTTGCTGCTGTAGACGGTATCGGCGGAGCTGCAGCACTTTCCACCGTAACCAGCGTAGACTTCACTGTTACCAACTCTTTCGCACCTACGTTTGTTGTAGGCAGCGACTCAGCCCCACAGCTTGAGTTTGGCCGTGCGGAGATTGAAGGTACTATCACCGCATATTTTGAGAACTTGTCTCTGGTCGACCGTTTCCTTGATGAGACCGAGAGTGCTATTCAAGTTACGGTAGCTGATCCTTCTACCAACAGCATGACCTTCCTTTTCCCACGGGTGAAGTTTAATGCAGCAGACATTCCTGTTGATGGCCCAACCTCCCGTGTAGTAACTCTGCCGTTTGTGGCTCTGTACGACGATGCAGAAGATACCAACCTGAAGATCACTACGGCATAAGAATCCCTTGGCCGAGGGGAGAGAGGTGAGCTTGTCGGGTGGCTCCCTCTCTCATTCATTTAGTAACCCGAACTAACCCAAAGGAACCCGACAATGGATTTGAAGAACCTTACCCCAACTTCCGACACAATCGAAGTTATTCTGGTACATCCAAATACCCTAGAGCCTCTGATGAATGAAGGCACTAAGAAGCGTGAGATGAGTATCACTCTCCATGCACCACACTCTCCCGAGTACAAGAAGCTGGTGCATGAGCAGACCGATAAGCGACTAGCACAGATGCAGAAGAGTAAGAAAGTACAAATCTCTGCTGCTGACCTAGAGAAGTCGTCTATCGACGTGCTAGCTAAGGCTACAAAAGAGTGGGACATCACCTACGATGGTGAAAGCCCTAAGCTCTCTGTGGCCAAGGCTAAGGAAATCTACACCGAGTATTTCTGGATTAAAGACCAGCTTGAAGAGGCGATTAACGACACTCTGGATTTTACGCAAGCCTAATTGACGAACTGGTCGAGTATGCCGAATGGAGCTTCGACCTATCAAAGAGTCAAGACGGCGCAACAAAACTAGAACACTTAGAGCAAGTAGAAAGGCAGACAGGACGTACTCCAAAGGAATTAGAAGGCCCCGACTTCCCTATTTCCCTAGAGTATCTCTGGTCTGCCTTTTTCTCTTTATCGTCTGCAAGGACATCAGGCTTCAGTGGCCCTAACCCGATAACATACCAAGAAATCAAAGCATGGAAGGAACTAACTCAGACGCCCCTATCTGCCAGAGAAGTAGAAGCAGTGAAGCGGCTTGACTTAGTTTACATGAGGGTTATGAATGTCTGACATAATTAAGATCAGCGTGGATGTTACAGAAGTAGCAAGGGCCGAACAACAAATTGAAAGCTTAAGTGCGGCCAACGATAGTTTGGCAGACAACCTTGCCCCGCTTATCCGCAAGGAGCGAGAGTTTCATAGGGCGCTGAAGCAAGTAAACGATGCAGTACGCCTTGGTGTAGCCAGCCAACGCCAAGCAAATGCAGCTCTTAAATCGTTGGGTGTTCAATACGGCTACACCACCAAGCAAGTACAACGTATGAACCTTGCCCTTGTGCAGGGTACTCGCAGCTTTAAGCGCTTTGGCTCTGTTGGACTACAGCAAGTAGGTTATCAGGTTGGTGACTTTGCAGTACAGCTTCAGGGTGGCACTAATGCCTTTGTAGCCTTCGGTCAGCAGGGTTCACAGCTTCTCGGTATCTTTGGCCCTATGGGGGCTATTGCTGGTGCTGTGTTGGCGATCTTCACTGCATTTGCTGCACCACTATCTCAAATGGAGACTGGCACTGGTGCTGCTGCTGATGAGATGGCAAAGCTCAAGGGTGAACTTGAGCCTATCGCCACAATGATTAAGAACCTTGGTTCCTCGCTTAAAACCTTTGCTATTGGTAGCATCAACGCCATAGCAAACAACTTGCAAAAGGTTATTTCCTACGCTGTTGCTTTTGCTGCTGTGTGGATTGGTCGTCTTGGTATCGTGTATGGCATTAAGTTGGCGACATATGCTATGGCTACCTTTGGCTCTGTAGGAGCTGCTACATTTGCCCTACTTCGTGGTGCGATAATTGCCACTGGTCTTGGGGGCTTGATTGTCGCTGTCGCAGAGCTTACCAACAAACTTTTGCAGGTCCGAGAGGCTACAGGCTCTTGGGGTAAGACCTTTGGCTTAGTCGGCAACCTTATTGGTGCAGTCCTAAAGGACACCTACCACTTCTTTGATAACCTTGACATAGGTATGGAACAATCCTCGAAGAAGATCAAGGCTGTTTGGTTTGACATATGGGCAGGCGTCTCAGACTCCACTCATACGGCCTTGTCACAGCTTCTGGCTGCTTGGAAGATCATGTGGAAGGGTGTTGGCAACGCTGCAAAGACCGCCCTGAACGGGGTGCTACAAAGCCTTAACGACCTTCTTTCCGCAGTTTACGGCGGGATTGACGACTTGTTTGGAAAGATTGCAAGTCTTCCCGGTGCTGCACAGCTAGGGATTACGGGAACTAGCCTTAGTGATTCCGGCTATAAGGCCGACCTGCTGAAAATTGATGCTACAAGCAACCAAGCTATTCGAGAACAGGTCTTCGCAGACCGTGGTACTGAAAGTAATGCGGGGCGGCGTTGGCGTGGGCAAGCCGCTGCTCTCCGTAAGGATGCAGAGGCTCTTGAGGAGCTAAAGAACGAGACTTGGATGACTCAAGACGCTTGGGACGCTCTTTCAGCCGAGTGGCAGAAGGCGGACATTAGCGGGCAAACTTTTGACCTTGAGGCGTTCCTTGCGGCCATGAGAGAATCGACAGAAGAAACTACAACCTCTACTGCGGCCTTCGATGAGCATGTCAAGATGCTAGAAAAGTACAAGAAGGCCAAAGAAGTCCTTAACGATACTGAAAAAGAGTTGCAGCACAAAGTAGCCCTTATCGGGTTATCCAAAGAGGAGGCAGAGCTTACCAAGTTCATCTACGAGCTTGAGAAAGAAATGGGCCTCACCCGTGCTCAACTTAATGCCGAAGAGCAAAAGCAGTATGACACTATTCTCGCCCTTAAAGAAGAGTACATTCAAAAGACAGAGGCACAAGTAGCTGCGAATGAGCGGCTAAAACAGGCCGAAGAAAAGGTACAAGCAGTATCTAAGAGCCTTGCCAGCGAGACTGTTGGAGCGTTGAAGAGCATTGTAAACGGTACTAAGACTGCTTCTGAAGCCTTCCGAGATATGGCACTGAACATCATCCAACAGATTATGGACATCCTTATCTGGCAACCATTGATTGATAGCCTAACTAAGTCTATCTCTGGCTCTATCTCTGGCGCTCAGTCTGGTGGAGGTGCTTTAGGAGGCATCGTAAGCTCTATCTTCGGGTTCCAGAAAGGTGGGGCATTTAGTTCCGGTAACATAATACCGTTCGCTAACGGTGGTATCGTAGGCTCTCCTACTACGTTTGGAATGTCCGGTGGTCGTACTGGTCTTATGGGTGAGGCTGGTCCAGAGGCTATCATGCCACTGAAGCGAGGCTCTGATGGTAAGCTGGGTGTAGAAGGCGGTGGCAACGTAACAGTACACCAGACCTTCAACTTCTCTGCTAACGGTGATGAGTCTGTCAAGAAGATTATTGCACAGGCTGCACCTAAGATCGCCCAGATGACTGAGGCGAAGATTATTAATTCCCGTCAACGAGGCGGTCAGATGCGAAGGGCCTTTGGCTAATGGCTATTACCTACCCCTTATCCCTTCCCACTACAATCGGTATCGGTGAGATTGAGCTACGAGCTAACAACGTAGTTGGTGTAAGCCAGTCTCCCTTTACCTACAAGCAACAGGTAGTCCAGCATCAGGGTCAGCGTTGGGAAGCATCAGTAAGCATCCCTCCTGTACGCAAAGACCTTGCTGAAGCGTGGATAGCCTTCCTTATTTCCCTCAAGGGGCCTGTCGGCACTTTCTATCTGGGAGACCCTAACATGCCTACGCCAAGGGGGACTATCCTGTCTGGGACCACTGTGACCCTAGACTCTGCTGCTTCTGCTGGGGATGAGACTGTAGCCCTGACTAAGAGCGCTGGTCCTGCTAAAAGCAACGTCTTTCTACCGGGGGACTACATCCAGATTGGGACAGACTCTAGCCGTACCCTGCACAAGGTTCTTAACACCGTAGACTGGGACGCTAATGGTGACGGTACTGCTGACATTTGGCCTCATATTCGAGGCACTGTGGCTTCTGGTACTTCCGTAGTCCATCAATCTACTACAGGGAAGTTTAGGCTGACATCTGGCCTGACTTCTTGGTCTATTAATAATGCCAGCTCTTATGGCATTTCATTTGATGCTGTTGAGGTAATATAATGGCTAACATTAATCATAAACGTGGTGATACCTTCCAGCTAGACTTCACACTTGAAGCAAACGATGTAGCTGTAGACATCACTAACTTCGACATTCGAGCGCAAGCTAGGAATGCTGCTGGTACTCTTATCCTTGAGTGGAACGAAACTAACAGTGGCGTAAACGTGACTAATGCTTCTGGCGGCCTCTTTAACTTCAAGAGTGAGGCAACTTACACAAGCACTCCTACTGGTCAGCTTGCGACTGAGTCTTGGCCTCTTGGTGTAATGAATGTAGACGTAGAGTTTACTGACACTTCTGCTACACCAGACTCGGTAAATTCTTCTGAGACTTTTACCATCACTGTTCTTGAAGATGTTACGAGGGACTAACAATGGCTAAGTTTAATCTTACTGCTACTGTCAATACGTCTCTTGCAGGAACCACCCTAGCAGGGGAACAGGGCTTCACTGTAGGCGTTCTTAACGGTGTTGGCCCCACTGGTCCTACTGGACCCACTGGCCCTGCGGGAGCTACTGGTCCCCAAGGAGTGCAGGGCATTCAGGGTATCCAAGGAGTTTCTGGTAACGATGGTGCTGACGGTGCTGATGGTGGTCGTAACATCCCTCAGAACACAGACACAGGCACTGTTACCCTAGACATCAATGACGCTGGTGACCATATTTCTATCTCTAGTCCTACTGGTACTGGTGTTACTGTCCCTGCTAACGAATTTGCTGTAGGCGATGTAGTCACTGTTTACAACAACTCTACAAGCAATCTGACCATAACTCAAGGCACTAACGTAACGCTTCGACAGGCTGCTACTTCCAACACAGGAAACCGCACTCTGGCTCAGTATGGTGTCTGTACCATTATGTGTGTAGCTGATGTACCGGACGCTGACGTGTTTGTTATAGCCGGTGCGGGACTTAGCTAATGGCCTTAGCACAAGCACTGATGATGGGGTACAAAGTACCAACTCTTGACTCTTTAAGCTATGTAGCAACAGAGACAGTACACAACACAACACAATCGAATTCTGTTACAATCGGTATTCCCTCCTCAGCACAGCTTAACGACTTGCTGATGATTGAGGGTGTTATTAGATCAACTTTCCCAAGCGTCACAGTGGTGGATAGCAACAGTAACGCTGCTACAGTATATGAGACTGCTCAACAGATAAACCCTAACGCTTGTTACTCCTACTTGATTTATGATGGCAGTGCTACTTCTGTAACTGTTACCTTTGGGGGTTCATCGTCAACAAACTCTGGTCGCTGTACTGCCTTCAGACCTTCTGCGCCAATATCTAACATTTCAGTTAGCTCTAGTTCCGAGAGTTCCACTTCCGCCATCTCCCTTAGCCTATCAGGTCTGTCTAACGTTCCTTCTAACGGCATGAGGCTAAATTGGGCAGCAGGGTCTGGAAGACCTGACAGCACTTACAACGACTGTACTCTTAGCATTTCAGCAGGTGCTTCTGGTTGGACAGTGGTGAACAACTCTGGCGAGCCTAACTATGCGTACCTTATCGAGTCTGGTGGTACAGCTTATACAAACACCACGGCTGAAGTGGATGATGGTGGCATTCGTAATACCCTATCTTTAGCAGTCTTAGACCTGACTTAGCAGTCATAAATAGCCGACAACTGTTACACAAAAGGATAATACACTAGAATTTACCTTCTAGTCAAAACTGTCAATACACAAAGGAACAAAATAATGAAATTCGTTGATCCAGCAGGAACCTACAACAACTACACTTCAGAGATTATCAAACCTAAGCGGTATGTTAATATTCCCGGTGGTAGTAACCGTGCAGTAATCCAAGTCAAGATTACTTCTGGC
>Ga0255048_10002707_pt1 | contig 11134 bp, 9 predicted proteins | sample JV7_2_2_MG_FD_183619 | JGI IMG/M metagenome (GOLD analysis project Ga0255048, IMG submission 183619) | Seawater microbial communities from Jervis Inlet, British Columbia, Canada - JV7_2_2 | ecosystem: Environmental > Aquatic > Marine > Inlet | place: Canada: British Columbia | collected 2016-10-06
TGTTGTTTTCCCTGTTCCCGGAGGCCCGAGTATTTTTCTCATCATCGAGTGCCTTTCAATGCAGATATATTCATACCATCGTCTAGTTCCTTTTTCTGTTTCTCTAGTTTCTGTAAATGTCTTAATAATTTAATTAAAGTACTGGTCTCTTTCATCTGTAGCATGGAAGGACTTAGATTTTCTGTCTCATTAACTCCATCTACATGAGTTGTTATTCTTAAAGCTATATTCATTCGGTTCTTTCTCCATCGGGGAGAACTCCTAGCCCAGCTCGTGTTGGTAATAATAGTTTTACCACTAATATACTCTTTAGGTTTACGAATTTTTTTCTGTAACAGAATATTAATGGCTCGACTGAGCTTTTCTTTGATGGGGGTGTCCCCGTGCCATGCTTCTCGAATGGGAAAATTAAAATAATCCCTTCGACACGTCATGTCCATTGATAGCTTTTCAATCGCCTCGTTCGCAATAACAAAGACTACATTTAAATCCGATTCAACTAGATTAATTATTTTAGCAGAGTCGGGGTTTCCCGTATAGATGATTTCAATCACCGTTTCAGGTTTGGATTTCTCATCCATGAGTGTAATGTCTGGAATAATTTTTGCTCCATTAGCGCGAAACGCATGCTCCATAAAGATTCTACCTTGGTATGATCTTAAAGGAATAAAATTGGTGGCTCGTCTTGAAACATGATCAAAAGGATCAGGATCATACGCAATTCTTCTTGTTAGGTGGTTAATAAGTTGGGGCAGACACGGGTGATCCCACGTCATCGTTTCCCTTATCTTTTTTTGTTTATTAGCTTTTTCTTGGGAATATTTTCCATTACTATCGAAGTAGCTAAAATCAGGCCCATAGACTAGTTTTTTAAGTTCTTCACTAAAAACATAATTAAAATTATAGGGTTCCAGATCCAATATTTTTTTATATATTAATTTTTTTACTATTTGGTGTAAGGGGCTTTCTTCTTTATCATAAATCCGAATCTCCATAGTAGATATTGGTAAAGGTTCCATTATAAAATCTCCGTTTTATGTTCTAATTTAGTGTGATGAATAGGAACGTTTTCAAATTCTGCTACAGAAATTTTTACAATGTTTTTAGTAGGTGTATTATATTTTCCCTTGTCTTTGGTAGGAAATCTTTTCTGCTCCATAAATTCTATGCCACATTTTTCGTAGGTTACTTCCATCATGGCGCCGGTCTTGTCTTCGCTATATTTCCAGTTCTTGGATTTTAGTTTGTCATAAAATTTATCAAATTTAAAAAAAGCATATCCATCTTCAATTAATACGGTTCCTGTTTTAAATCCGGCATCGTTCATAGCTTTAGGACCATTAATTTTAGCATGAAGTACATCATGTAATTTTTCTTTAGAGCTTGTTCCGATAGGAGGGTTAACTGTTTTCTGTGTCTTGTATAATGCATCTAATACCTTTTGATCTTCATCACCTTTAATAATAGGTGGAGGAAATCCAGCAGCTTTGGCTATTGCATTTCTTCTTTTGCGTTGGTCATTAACATGCTCAACTGATCGACAGTGAACGGTTGCTGTTCCAATTCCATCTGATTTAATAACATCAAACTCATATTCAGGTTCAGGATCAAGATCAATTTTCTTGAGGTTGGTTAACACTGGATAAGTTCCTTTTGATCCAGCTAAGACTCCAAATTTTTTCTTAACACATATTCCTTTTTTACAATGCAAACTAATAGGTTCTTTAGTACAGGTATATCCTTTTTCTGACCTATTCCATGATCTTACTTTAGCGTTTAATAATTTATCATCCCATGCATTTGCATGTTGTTCAGCAAAATATTTAACGGGAGCATTCTTCACTTTTTGTTTCCAGGTATCTTCGTATTTCAATTTAACGAAGACATGATAGTTATACATGAATCGATCTTTGCCATCGAAAGTTGGGTCTTTCATAATTGTAGAAAGATGGGCTAGACAAGGAGGTCCCTCTTTAAAATCATCATCAGCTCCTTCATATATCTGTCTATCAATCCCCTCTGTTATGTTATCTAAACTATCTTTTTCAACTAGATTAGCTTCGACTACTTCAATAAACTGTTCAAAAGTAAAAGGTGTTCCATCTATGTTTAATGCTCTACGTTCTGTTTTTTTATAATAAGGTAGATTAATGAATTGCCCTGGTCTTAATCCTCCTCTTTCAAGATCTCGTGTTAACTGTGTTTGCTTGGGAAAAATTTCATTGTCAGGTTTTAATTTAAAGAGAGGGAGAAGATTACTTAAAAAAGAAACTAAAAGAGTGGCGGATATAAAATCCTTCATAAAAATAAAGAGGTGTAACCCTCCACTTTTAGATTCAATTGGGATTAAAGGTAATTTAAATTCTTGAATTTTGTCTATAAAAAATTTCTTGTCGTAGTTTACATAGTTTTTTGGATCTATATCAATGAGTCCAAACTTAACTTCAGAGTTTTCGTTGGTAGGTTGAATACCTACAGATTTAGCGCCAGTTAAATGGTCGATATAGATTTGATCTGTAAATTCTTCATAAGCCCATCTATAGTCAGGCTTTTTCTTTCCACTTACTGGATCTATTTTAACATTGGTCCAATCAGCGACACCATACGCACCTTTATACCCGTCAAAAATCTGTATATATTTCTTTTCCATAATATCTTTTCATGGGCCCTTAAGTCTCCCGCCGGGCCCACGTCATGCATGATTTCTTCGTCAGAAGAAACTAGAAATGTGAGTCAGACCCTTTCGGTTTATCAGCTTCACCGCCATGTTTTGCTTTAACACTTCCTTTAGAAATGTTTTCACAAAACGTCTTGGCTTGTTGATAAGATTGACTGTCAGTAACTGGTCCTACCTTACTTACTTCCCAACCAAACCAAGTGCCTTTATCATTCGACATTTGAGTTGTTTTTAGTCTGTAAATATGGCTAAAAGATGCTGGCGTAAATAAGCCATTCTTACCTTTTAGTTTTAAACCACTCATCATTGAGTTCCATTTTCTACTAATTTTTAATTGAGTAGACTTCATGGAAATCAAAGCTGTTGAGGGACTATCGCCTAAGATGATTACAAAATGCGATGCAGTCTTATCGATATAATTACCGTTAGGTAATCTATCTTTATAATTTGCATCTGGTTTTGTTTTAGACATCACATCAGATGAAGAATCATAAATCGCAACAGGTGCGCCTAATCCTTCTCCTCTGTCTTTCCACTCAAGATACTCGAGTTTATAAAAGCATGGAATGACATCAATGCCCTTCACACCATTATATAACTCTCCAGTAACAGAATTGTATATCATTCCTGCTTCTGCACCTTCCACATATTTACCATCCCTTTTGTTTACTTCAGGTGATAACTGTGCCAGGATTTTAAGAAAAGGTAATGCTAGATCTTGTTGACCTATATTGCCTAATCCTCTTGCTGCATCTTCCTCAAATACATTTGCGGGAAGAGGAGCACTTTCTTTTTGTGTCATGTTTCCTTGTTCTTTGTTCATGATTATTTGTTCCTTGTTATTTTTGTTCTGTTGCCCGTGAACAGGTTAAAAAGATCAGAAGGCACTTCTTGTCCAGCTTCTAGACGCTCTCTGACCAATGCTTTAAGTGTCATAGGCTCAACCTTTAATTTCTGGACAGGTTGGTACCCTCGACTTTGTGCAAGGCTTGCATAATCGCTTGCCTTGGTGTCTTCGTTACGACCAAAAGCAACAGTAACCTCATTTTTAATAAGATCACCTAGGTCGTTTTCTCGAAGCCATTTAAATGCTTCTTCTCGTTTTGCAACGGGAATAGAAGCACCATAGACAGGTTTTACTTCAACTGAAGTTCCATCTGCCAATTTAAGTGTGGAGATATTCATTTCCTGCATCATTGTAGGAATAATCTCCCCTGAAACTAACTCTATATTTCTTTTGAGTTCTTTTAGTTCCACTTCTTTTTTAGCTAATATATCTTCTAGATTTGTTAGCTTCACAACTTGATCAGATAATTTATCAGATTCATTTACTGAATCCAAAGATTTTCTCTGATCTTCTTCGTAATTAATATCACTCATTTATCTCTCCTTTCTCGTGTAGATTAATCTTAATGGAATAATATTTTCTTTCTTGTTTATCCCACTTGAGTAATTGATATTTACCGTTAGTTCTATCAGATACAATAGAACATGCGACTCCAATAATAGCAGGATCTCCTGTAAGTAATAAAAAATCTTTTTCCCTATAATTTTGTAAACCTTTTCTTAGTTTAAAAATTAATGGACCAGGAGAAAAAATAATTTGGGAAAGTTCGGGTAATAAAAACTTAAACGTTCCAAATTCTGCAGCTCCCATAATATTTATTTTAGGGCGACCATCTCTGGTCCCTGCGATCTCCTGAATTACATATACAATAGGCTTTTCATTAGCCCCACTCATTACAGTAAACATAGTACCTTGTATCTTTCTAACATTGACAAAGGTTATAGATTATCCTATATAGTAAGTCAATAGAAAGATGAATTATAAGTTTAAAACTAAACCATATGAGCATCAATTAAAAGCCCTAGAGGCTTCTTGGACAAAATCTTATTTTGCTTATTTTATGGAGATGGGTACCGGAAAATCTAAAGTGCTTTTGGATAATATTGCCATGCTCTATGATCAAGGGAAGATAGATGGAGCCTTAATTGTGGCTCCTAAAGGAGTAATTGGAACTTGGTATGAACAAGAAATTCCTGAGCATTTTCCTGAACATATAGAAAAAGTGTCAGTATTATGGCAGGCTAATATTACCAAAGGACAATCTAAAAAATTAAACGCTCTCTTTAAAACTGGAGAAGAACTTCATATTCTAATTATGAATGTAGAAGCTTTTTCAACTCAAAAAGGGGTTGATTTTGCAACTAAATTTTTAAGTTGTCATAATACTATGATGGCAATTGATGAAAGTACAACTATTAAGAATCCTGATGCAAAAAGAACTAAAAATATATGTAAATTAGCTCCTCATGCTAAATATAAAAGAATACTAACAGGTTCTCCTGTTACTAAGTCTCCCTTAGACTTATATAAACAGTGTGATTTTTTATCCTCAGAACTTTTGGGTCATAGTTCTTATTACACTTTTAGAACACGTTATGCGGTAATGAAGACAGCTAATTTTGGAGGACGAAATGTGCAGATTGTTGTGGGTTATAGAAATTTAGAAGAACTTTCAGAAAAATTAAAAGCTTTCTCTTCTAGAGTTTTAAAGGATGACTGTTTAGATTTACCTCCTAAAACATTTATGAAAAGAATTGTTAAATTGACGCCGGCCCAAGAGAAAGTTTATAAACAAATGAAACACCTAGCTCTAGCGGAAATGGAAGGAAAACAGATGACAACAGCAACTGTCTTAACTCAACTTATGAGACTACATCAAATTACATGTGGTCATTTTACAGCTGATGATGGAACCACTAAAGATATAAAAAATAATAGAATTACAGAATTATTAAATACTCTAGAAGAGATACACGGTAAGGTTGTAATATGGGCACATTACCAGTACGACGTAGAAACAATCGTGGAACATCTTAAAAAAGAGTATGGGGATAACTCTTTTGTAACTTATTATGGAAAAACACCTATGAGTGAAAGACAGGATAACATTAAAAAATTTCAAGATCTTAAAAGTCCCGTAAGATTTTTAGTGGGGACCACGCAAACTGGCGGGTATGGTATCACCTTGACGGCTGCAAGTACAATGATTTATTATTCTAATGGCTATGATTTAGAGAAACGCCAACAATCAGAGGCCCGTATAGACAGAATTGGACAAAAATTTCCAATGACATATATTGATATTATGGCTCAAGATACGGTAGATGAGAGAATTGTGAAAGCTTTAAGAAAAAAAATAAATATTGCTAGTAAGATAATGGGAGAAAAATTAAAAGCATGGATTTAAAAGAATATATTTTACCTAGTAATACAATGATAGGGGGATGGTATATTCCTAAGCCATTGTGTGATGATATTATAAACCTCTTTAAAGAAAATAAAGATAAACAGACTCCCGGTGTTGTGGGGCCACCTTTACGTGTAGATCCTGAGGAAAAAGTTTCTACCGAAGTTCCAATCCATCCTTCTTATGATCATCCAACCTTTACTATCTATAAAAACCTTATAGGAAACATTGTTCATTTATATGAAAAGAAATATCCTGAGGTTGAAGAATTTAGTAAATTTGGAATGGGAGAATCCTGTCAAATTCAACACTATAATCCTGGAGAAGGATTTAAAAAGTGGCATTTTGAAAGAAGCAGCCAAGCAGAAAATCGCTGTCTAGTTTTTATGACTTACTTGAATGATGTTCCTGATGGAGGCACTCATTTTAAATATCAAGATTTAACAACTCCTGCTGAAAAAGGATTAACTTTAATATGGCCGACTGACTTTTCTCATACCCATAAAGGCCAAATCACCAAGCATCATGAAAAGTATATTATTACCGGTTGGTTAGGATTTGCTTAATCCTACATTTTCTGGGAGTATAGTAAAAGCTTGCTTAAAAATTTTTTCGGTTTTTTAAACCATTGATTCGTATTTCGTACCGTTGTCAGTTTTGAAAGCTTTCAAATACTGCTTTCGATTATGAGTTTGTGAGTACGAACAGTGCACCCACCCCGAATTAGGATCTGATTCTTTCCAGTACTCGAGAATGAGTTGATCATAGTCCAGATGTTCGTGAATGTAATCTGCTAATTCTTTATTGGATACTCCAAAAATTTCAAAGTCCGCCGCGCAGCCAGAAGCATGTTGACTCGTAATTTTTGAGCCTATGGCAACACACAATTCTGGAGAGCGATATCCGCTAGAAACGCTTACAACCCTAGAAAAGTAGTCTCGAACAGGCTGTAGGATCGCCGTACAGAGCGATTTCAGGTTTTCCTGGTGCTCGGTACTAGGTGTATTATCTATGCCCTTTCTTTCAGCTGTCTGTGACTTTGTCAGCTCGTTTAGGCTAAAGTTTTCCGTCAGTTTCATCTTTTTTCTCCTGTAATTTATCTAAATCGTCTGTCGTATATTCTAACTTTTGTAAGGCTCTTTTTAATGCAGAATCTTTTGCTTTGCAAGCATCGGTCAGTTCATTAACCTGCTCTTTAAGAACTCGAACCTGTTCTTTATACTCAGAGATAATTTCTTGATAATCTGCTTTAGACATAGTTAGTTTAAAATTTGCCGAAAAACTGATCCATACGAGTAAGTTTTTGCTCGTCGGTCATTTGACTATATGGAATATTTCCGCCCCTATTTGTGACTGCTTGAGGGTTAACAGACGGTGCATTTAAAGAACTTAAAGCATCTGTGACACCACCCAGAGGAGGTAAGGTCATACCTAGACCCATAGGGACTAAAGGATTTGTTATATCAGGAAATAGATCATCTAAAGAAAGAGATGATAATTGATTTTCAATATTCGCAATAGCACCATAGGCTGCTATTAAAGGATTAGTTGTACCAATTTTATTTGCATTAAGTTGGAAAGCATCTTCTACATTACGAGAAATAGTATAGGGTCTAAATACACCTGCATCAATGGAGCCTTGTTCCACATTAGATACTCCATCAAGAGCATTCTCATAATCTGTTGCTGAAATTCCTAATGTTCTTGCTGCATCCATGTCTAATTTAAGATCTTTTTTAACTTGAAATAAAGATCGATTGGTATTGATGTAAGCATCTACAATTTCTTCCGGTTCAATCGGACCACCTTTTAAAGCCACTCTGGTAAATAAAGATCCAGATTTTCTAATTCCTTGCTTATAGTTAGCGACTTTATACCTCATCGTTCGACCAGGATTAGCAGCCACAGCCCTAAATCCAAAAAGTCCGGTGAACTCGTCACCAAATTCATAGGTCTGTCCATACTCATCATACTTACTCTTAGTCAATAGACGTTTGTCTTGTAAAGATCGATCTAATCTTTGAAGTTGAGGAAAAGAAAAAGGCATTTGAGCTTCAACTAAATGTTTCATAATTGCTCGTGATTTATTTCCCCAATTATCTTTTTGGTTATAAACTTCAAATCCATCTCTAGTTCTTCCTCCTCGTAAAACAATATCGGTTGCAGCTTCGGTCCAAATAGATTCTGAGATGAATGGCGAAGCAAATTCTTTCATAGAAGTAAACATTCCTTTCATGAAGTCATCCATGATGCCATCATTATCTTGTCTTCCATCGGCTACGGAATTGATTACTGTTTGAATGGGTCGGGATAACGTATCGTAAGCATTGGCATGAGAGAAATCGATATATTTAAAGTTCCCTTTATCATCCTTCATAGGTAAAATGGTAGAGTTCTTCGACCAGTCTGCTACATATCTTCTGATCGCTGCTTGTTCTTCATCAGTGATATCATAAAGAACTTTAAACATTTCAGTGGTTGCATAAGGTATAGCTGCTACGGTTGCACCAAAGCCTAACAATCTTTGATAGCCGAGGTTTTCAAAAGGTTTAACTCTCTTGCCATTTATTATTACTGTGTAACTCAGATCGTCTAATGCTCTGGCTACAATGTTGGTTCCTGTTCTTGCAATCTCTGCCGGAAACGATACGAAATTTCCTAAAGGTAATTTACGTGTGCTCTTAACAAAGTCTGAAACGAAATCGTAGTTGGGAATATTATTCTTAACAATGTCGGCTGCTTCTCTTTCCAACCAGTCCTCTGTGAAATTAATTGTTTCACCTGGTCGCACCACATTTCCCTGTGCATCCAATTGGTCGAGAGTTTTAAAAGTCATGTTTTCTTTAGGTCTCAGTCCTAGTCTTGCAAAAGCGGATTCCATTCTCTTTTTTTCTACACCCCAGGAATATATTTTCCAGAAGTCATCTTCAGCGGTGTAAAGATCTTGACCTACGCTTTTTAATTTAGAAAGCTGTCTCATCAACATGGATGTTCCCACGTTAGCGGTCATGGTTTCACCGAATTTAACATCCTCCAACAATCGACTGACATCTCCCAATCGTACGTTAGTATTCACCACTCCAAGTTCTAAGAGTCTATCGTAAAGTTTATTATTAAGTCCTGTTCCTTTTAAAGGAGTCTGTAACGCTGCGTAAGCCTGCTTAATGGCTTGTTTATCTGCAAAGGGAACGATTCCATTCGCTGCAGCAAAGGCTCCAGCACTTATAAAATTTCTCATATGAGTGACAGGAGATAAAATTGTCTTAGCAATCTGTGAGGTTGCTTTCGGATAAAGTAGCAAGCTATGATAAAGTTGTGAAATCATTTGTTTATCAGCAACTTGCGTTCCTACTTGTGTTAATGCATCAGCCATACCGGGGCTAGCAAACCAAGGAGAAGTATTATCTGCAAAAGGATTGGTCATTCCTTCAGCAGTTACTTTAGGTTTCTGACCTGGTTTTAGTTTTTTAATATACGCTTGTCTTGCTTTAGTTCCTACGTGTAAACTTTGAGTAGGATCTAACGGTTCTACTCGTTTGTAGTCAGGTCCGTACAAACGTAAAGCTTCGTCCTCACTTTTAGTAAACATAGGTCTCTTACCTGCTGCAATTAACTCGTCATTCTTTTTCATTAGATTTTTAAAAAAAACATTTCTTCTAACAATCATAGAAAGTTTAGCCGTCCCTGCTAAGATAGTTTGCATAGGGTTTTTTTGTTTACCTAATAGGTCTTCAAACACTTCCTTAACTCCTTTTTGTAAGTTTGCTACAGAAACCATTTGAGTTCCTCTTGCAGTTTTACCTACAGGTTTATTTGCCTGATCTAACACCGTTCTATTTACAAAGAAATCAGGGATACTAAATATAGCGTCAGAAGGTTTATCTAATCTAAATCCTTTGTCCATACGCGCACTTCTCATAACGTTCGCGACCATTGCTTCTGCTTCTTGAGGTGTCACTGTTCTTCCGGCTACTCTACCACTAGACATAAACTCTTCTTTCGCTCTATCAATAAGTTCACGAGTAGGTTTGTATCTAAAATAAGGGATTAAAGAATCTCTGGTCATAAACTCATAAGTATTTCCTAAATAATCTTTAAATTTTTTACCAAACTCTTTTTTAAATTCTTTAATTTCGTCAGGAGTTAAAGATTTTCCTAATTCATCAAAGAGCTTGCCCCATTTAGTTCGAATAGCACTGAGGCCTCCGGTCATTTCTGCAATAGCTTTGCCCGCTTTTTCTTTGGGTAAAACCTCATCCATTGTTCTAACGACTTTAGCGAGGGCGGCCGGATTCATTTTACCCCAATTTGCTTTACCCGCATCATCTAGGGTAGGCATTCCAGACATAAGCGCATCATGCACATCCGACATGAATTGTTTTCGTGCTACACTAGTCTCTGAGTTATCCATAATGCTTTTCATTCGTGGGTACATCGCATCGATCGACTTATCAATATCTCTCGAATAAGTTTTAGCGAATCGTGCATCGCCTCCTGCTAATCCTTTAGATAATCTAAATTCTGCAAAGGCTTCCGGTGTCCACCCACTTCGAGATCTAAACCAGGATCCTACTTTATCAATCCATCGATCTAGCTTACTGTTGGCAACATCTAATTCATTGTTCCTGTTTCTTAATTTTTTAATTGTTCCTCCGGTTCCACCAAGAATTCCTGTGAATAAAGCTCCCTCCGTTCCGAACTTAACCCGGTTCATTAAATCTCTAAAGGCATCCTTACCTTCCCCTCGATCAATTTCTGTGGGTCCTCCCAAAAGATCTCCTAAACTTCCAACATCTTCTACGTCTCCCACAAAAACACCTTCGGCTGCGCCACCAATCAAAGCGCCCGTTACAAATTGTTTAGTTTTACCTTGTGAAGTAAGCTTGAAGCCCTCTTCTATTCCTTCTTTTAAGATAGGGTTTTTAAAATCTAAATATTTTCCTGATTTGGAAGCCTGCATCGCTGCATTAGCCATCTTGGTTCCGTGTCTAAAAGCTAGTCCACCCGGTACACCAATGTTAACTAAAATTTCTGTGAGTTTTCCAGCGGTCGTTGCTTCAGCTTTCTCATCTAATGTTGTAAGATCATCAAACCATCGTTCAACTTCGGCTGCTTTGCCTGTGTTGGCACCGAGATCCATGAGCGTTGCGCCCAAAGAAAATAAACCTTTAGGAATAGCAATAAGACCTGAGCCTATTCCAGC